>Ga0208694_1000113_pt1 | contig 122144 bp, 112 predicted proteins | sample AD_UKC078_MetaG_FD_184442 | JGI IMG/M metagenome (GOLD analysis project Ga0208694, IMG submission 184442) | Active sludge microbial communities of municipal wastewater-treating anaerobic digesters from USA - AD_UKC078_MetaG (SPAdes) (version 2) | ecosystem: Engineered > Bioreactor > Anaerobic...
GTTGATCAACGGCTGGATGATGCTGTCGGTGAACTTGGTGACCAGCCCGGTGAATGCGGTGCCGATGACGACCGCGACCGCCAGGTCGACGATGTTGCCTTTGGCGAGGAAATCACGGAATCCCTTTAACACGGTGTGCCTTTCTTTGCTGTACATCAGCTTTCGCGGCGAAAGCCTAGCGCACCGGCCCACGGGTGGATGCAGGTCGATTTCCCGTCTCAGTGGATCGTCAGGGTCACGCTCTGTACCAGCGTCGCGCCGGCCAGCGCGGTTGCGGCCGCGGCCGGAAGCGCGACCAGGACCACCCGGTCGTCGCCGGGTCCGCGGGTGCTGGCCGGCCCGTTGGGGGATACCAGGACCACCACCGCGTTGGCGGCCACCACTCGCGGATGGGGGTCACCCCCGGAGGCTGCGCCGGTCGTGGCGCCCAGGACGTCGACCACGTCTCCGGCGCGAATCACGTCCAGCACGGCACTGTCGGATAGGCGCAACGGCACTACCCGGGCATCGCGACCGGCACTCAGCCCGGCCAGCCGCGAACCCAGTACCCGTGCGTCGGTCAGCACCTCACCTCGACGTGCCGGTCCGGCGAGGGTGCTGCCGATCAATTGGTCGGTGCTCTGGATGCCGTCGGGAAGCGTTGCAGCGGAACGATTTTCGGTGCGCACGTCGTCGGCGGTCAGGGCGATCCCCGGACTCAGATCGCGTGCGGCCACGGCCACGGGGCGGTAGGCACCGGCCGGGTCCGGTCGCAGTGCGACGGCCGCCGCCAGGAGGACGAGCAACCCCGCTGCGATGCGCCGCGCGCGAACCGTGCGGGTGAAGTCGGGGCGCAGCGCACGCGAAAGACGTTCCAGTGCAGACGGATTGAGGCCGACGGGACCATCCATACCGCTGACGCTACGGAGCGGTCAGCTCGGAGGTGTGCGACGCGAAGCGTCGCTGTGGATAAGCCTCAGCTCGATGTGGTCGCCGGCGCCGAACTGCTCGACGAACCGGATGACGACGAACCGGATGACGACGAACCGGAAGACGACGATCCGGAAGAGGATGACGGGGACGAAGAAGTTGACGAGGACGAGTCACCTGAGGATGAACTCGATGAACTGACGGAGGAGTCGCTCGAAGACTTCTTACCGGTCTCCCGGTTGTCGGTGCGGTAGAAGCCGCTGCCCTTGAACACCACACCCACAGAGTTGAACAGCTTGCGCAGCCGGCCTGAACACTGCGGGCAGGTGGTAAGCGCGTCTTCGGTGAACGCCTGCACCGCGTCGAACCGGTTGTCGCACTCGGTGCACGCGTAGCTGTAGGTCGGCACATGAACCTCCGGGAAGAACTGGGTTGTTAGCACTCTACCGTGCCAAGTGCTAGAACCGCTATCCGCGAGATGGCATTCCCGCCAGTGCGATCAACCCCGCTCCGGGTGTCAGCGCATGGGTCATCAGCACGTCGTGCTCGTCGTGCGGCAACTTCCCGACCACCTCGTCGTCGCGCACCACGGCCACCAGTCGGGTCGCCGGCGAGCACAGTGCCAGGGACCGGTCGTAGAAGCCGCCGCCCCGGCCCAGGCGGACCCCGCCGCGATCCACCGCCAGGGCCGGCGCCAGCACCAGATCGGCCTGCGCGATCGCGGTCGGCGGAAGCCACGGACGGGGCGGTTCCTGCAGGCCGAACCGGGCCGCCACCAGGGTGCCGGGGACATACCGGCCCCACGACAACGGGCGGTCCTCGCCCTCGGCGGTGACCGGGAGCAGCACCTCCCCGCACAACTCGGCCAACCGGTCCAGCAGGTCCGGCGATCCCGGCTCGGAGCCGACCGGAAGGTAGGCGCAGACCGTCCGGGCGCTGCCCACCACGTCGGGCAGATGTGCGGATAGTTGGCGGGCCTCGGCGGCGCGAACCGGTCCCGGAACAGCGCGCCGGGCCGCCAGCAGAAGCGTCCGCCACTCGGCCTTGGTGACGGGATCAGCGGCGGGCACGCTCTACACCTTCTCAGGCCAGGTCGGGCCGGGCGATAGTGTGGTCCGATGACCACCCCGCAGGTTCTCATTCCCCGTACGGCTGTTGTGCCGGCGGCCGGGTTGGGTACCCGCTTCCTGCCGGCCACCAAGACGGTTCCCAAGGAACTGCTGCCGGTGGTCGACACCCCCGGTATCGAGCTGGTGGCCGCCGAGGCCGCCGAAGCCGGCGCCGAGCGGCTGGTGATCATCACCTCTGAGGGCAAGGACGGCGTCGTCGCGCACTTCGTCGAGGACCTGGTCCTGGAGGGCACCCTCGAGGATCGCGGCAAGAAGGCGATGCTGGAGAAGGTGCGCCGCGCCCCCGCCCTGATCAAGGTGGAGTCGGTGGTGCAGGCCGAGCCGTTGGGTCTGGGCCATGCGGTGGGCTGCGTGGAGTCGGTGCTGGCCCCGGACGAGGACGCCATCTCGGTGCTGCTGCCCGATGATCTGGTGCTGCCGACCGGGGTGCTGGAGAAGATGGCCAGAGTCCGGGCCGAGCGGGGAGGCACCGTGCTGTGTGCCATCGAGGTGACCCCCGAGGAGGTGAGCGCCTACGGCGTCTTCGACGTCGAGGCGCTCCCGGACAGCGACAACCCCGACGTGATGAAGGTCCGCGGCATGGTGGAGAAGCCGCCGGCCGGCGAGGCTCCGTCATTGTTCGCCGCGGCCGGACGCTACATCCTGGACCGGGCGATCTTCGACGCGCTGCGCAGGGTTAAGCGCGGGGCAGGCGGGGAGATCCAGCTCACCGACGCGATCGCGCTGCTGATCGCCGAGGGCCATCCCGTGCATGTGGTGGTGCACCGCGGCACTCGACACGACTTGGGAAATCCCGGCGGCTATCTGAAGGCTGCGGTTGACTTTGCTCTGGACCGTGATGACTATGGCCCCGAATTGCGGCGATGGCTGGTCGGGCGGTTGGGCTTGGCGGAGCAGTAGAGGCCCGCTGGTCTGGAGCAGAAAGGCGCGCTGTGCGGTCGGTGGAGGAACAGCAGTCCAGGGTGACGGCTGCCGCGGTGGCGCCACGGCCGGTGTCGGTGCCGATCGCCGAGTCGCAGGGTCTGATGTGCGCCGAGGACGTGGTCACCGAGCAGCCGATGCCCGGCTTCGACCAGGCCGCCATCGACGGGTACGCGGTCCGCAGTGTGGACGTCATGGTCGCCGGCGAAGGCCAGCCCGAGATCGTGCTGCCGGTGATGGGTGTCATCGAAGCGGGCGCCCGCACGCCCAGTCGGCTGCAACCCAAGCAGGCGGCCCGCGTTCAGACCGGCGCGCCGATGCCCACCCTGGCCGATGCGGTGCTGCCGTTGCGCTGGACCGACAGCGGGGCGAACCGGGTTCGGGTGCTGCGCGGGGTGCGCTCGGGCGCCTACGTGCGCCGCACCGGAGACGACGTCCAACCCGGCGACGTGGCGGTGCGCGCCGGCGCGATCATCGGCTCGGCCCAGGTCGGCCTGCTGGCGGCGGTCGGACGCGAGCGCGTCCTGGTGCACCCCAGGCCGCGGGTCGCCGTGATGAGCGTCGGCGGGGAACTGGTGGACATCTCCCGGACCCCGGGCAACGGCCAGGTGTACGACGTCAACTCCTATGCGCTGGCCGCCGCGGCCCGCGACGCCGGCGCCGAGGTCACCCGGGTCGGGATCGTCGGCAACGAAAAGGACCTGCGCGAGACCGTCGAGAGTCAGCTCAACCGCTCCGAGGTGTTGGTGATCGCCGGGGGAGTGGGTGGCGAGGCCGCCGAGAACCTGCGCACCGTCCTGTCCCAACTCGGCACGGTGGAGGTCAGCCGGGTCGCCATGCACCCCGGTTCGGTGCAGGGTTTCGGTCAGCTCGGGCCGGACGGGGTGCCGACGTTTCTGTTGCCGGCGAATCCGGTCAGCGCCCTGGTGGTCTTCGAGGTGATGGTGCGCCCGCTGATCCGGCTCTCGCTGGGCAAGCGTCAGCCGATGCGACGTACGGTCCGGGCCCGGGCGATCGCGCCGATCCGGTCGGTGGCCGGGCGGACCGGATATCTGCGTGGGCAACTGCTGCGCGATCAGGACAGCGGCGAGTATCTGGTCGAGGCGATCGGCGACACGCCCGGCGGCTCATCGCATCTGCTGGCCTCGCTGGCCGAGGCGAACTGTCTGGTGGTCGTGCCCGCCGAGGCGGCCGAGATTCCGGCCGGGGACTTCGTCGACGTCGCCTTCCTGGCCCAGCGGGGCTGAGCCGTCATGGGGGCGGGCCCGCGTGAACCGGTGGTTTAACAGCCCCGTTCATCCGGGATGGCCGAGTGCGGTGGGACCGCTGCGGGTGCCCGCCGGTGTCGTGCGGCTACGTCCCATCCGGTTGCGCGATGCGACGCACTGGAGCCGCATCCGCCTCGCTGAACGCGATCATCTGGAGCGCTGGGAGCCGACCGCGGATCCGGATTGGTCTGTGCGCCATGCCGTTTCGGCCTGGCCGGCGCTGCACTCCGGGTTGCGGTCTGAAGCGCGCAAGGGCCGGATGCTGCCGTATGTGATTGAGGTCGACGGCCGGTTCGCGGGCCAGTTGACCATCGGAAACGTCACGCACGGCGGTTTGAAATCGGCATGGATCGGCTACTGGGTCTCCACCGAACTGACCGGTGGCGGGGTGGCCACCGGGGCACTGGCGCTGGGACTCGACCACTGCTTCGGGCCGGTGCGCCTGCACCGGGTCGAAGCCACCGTGCGACCGGAGAACGCGGCCAGTCGCCGGGTTCTGGCCAAGGCCGGCTTCCGGGAGGAGGGCCTGCTGAAGCGCTACCTCGATGTCGACGGCGCCTGGCGCGACCACCTTCTGGTGGCCCTGACGGTCGAGGAGGTCGACGGCTCGGTTGCGGCGAGACTGGTGCGGCACGGACTCGCCCGGTGGTGCTGAGCCGACACCCCGTGTTATTTCTGTGACATTAGTGACTGTTGGTGCTTGTCTTCCATGAATTACACGTGTGTAATTGCACTCGGCGCGCCGTCGAGGTGCGTGAACGTCACGGACCTAGCCTGGTCGGGAAAGGAGCAGGCCCCATGCCAAGCATCCCCCAGTCACTGCTGTGGATCTCACTTGTGGTGCTTTGGCTCTTCGTTTTGGTGCCGATGCTCATCAACAAACGCGACACCGTCCGCAGGACCAGTGACGTCGCCCTGGCCACCCGCGTGCTCAACGGCGGGGTCCGGTCGCGGCTGCGCAAGCGCGGCGGTCCGGCCGCCGGCCATCGCCACGACCCGGACTGGCAGCGCGACGAAGCCGACTTCGAGGCCGACTTCGACGACCGCGAGGTCGAGGACGAGGCGGAACTCGCGACCGTGCACACCCGCACCCGCACGATGGTGGTCGTCGCGTCGGTGATCGAGGAGGAGGCCGAGACCGGGCCGGTGTACCTCGACGTCGACGTGGTCGACGAGAACTCCGGCGCGCTGCCTGTCGGCGGCGGCGCTCAGAACGTTCAAGGGGTGCAGGCCAGTCTGTTCGACACGCCGCCGGCTGAGGACATCGGGGCGCCGGCCGAAGCCGCGCCCGAACCGGTCGCCGAGGAGCAGACCGCTCCGATGCCTGCTGTTGAGTCCGTCGAGGAGTCCGTCGCTGACGAGACCTCGGAGCAGATCGACGCCGATGAGTACGAATACATCGACGACACTTCGGGTCTTGAGGCCGAGGATGAGCCCGCGCCCGCACCGCGCCGGGCCCGGCGCCAGGATTCGGCCACGGCGGCGGCGGTGAGCGCCCGCAAGTATCAGTTCCGCAAGCGCGCACTGATGGCGATGGCAGCCATGTTGCTGCTGACGGCGGTGCTGTCGTTCACCGTCAGCTCCGGCTTGTGGTGGGCGTTCGGTACGACCGCCGCGGTGACGGTGCTGTACCTGGGTTACCTGCGTCGCCAGACGCGTATCGAGGAGCAGGTGCGCCGTCGTCGCCAGCAGCGGATGGCCCGCTCGGGTTCGATGGACAGCCGGATGGACGCGCCTGCGCCGGAACGGCGAATGAGCCGTGAATACGAGGCGCCGTCCCGTGTGCAGCGTCCCGGTGCCGTGGTGCTCGACATCGACGATGAGGATCCGGTGTTCGAACATCTCGACGAGGTGGCGTACAGCCGGCGCTACGACCTGCCCCGGGCGGCCGGTCAGTAGATCTGGTGTAGCCTTGCTACCCACGAGGGGCTATAGCGCAGTTGGTAGCGCGTCTCGTTCGCATCGAGAAGGTCAGGGGTTCGATTCCCCTTAGCTCCACCAGAGTCCGTGTGGTCGCCCGGTGTTGTGAAGGTGCATTACTTCACAGCGCCGAACGTCACTTAGTTGGGTGCACCCCATTCCGGTTCCGGTGAACTGCCCAGGTCGTAGGCCTTGCCCGGCGAACCGGCCGAACCTCCGGCCAGCGCACCCAGTGCCGCCACGGTCTTCACCGGACGGACACTGCCGACGGACCGGACCGGGGGCCGACTGTGACCTTCGTCGCACCCCGGCGTGGCTCTGCGGGGGCTTCTTAGAAATGTCCGTTATGGTTCCGTGATGTTTTGTTTTCGGTCTCGTGATGTGCGGATGAAATTCGCGGCCCTGGCCGCCACGGTGGCTGTCCCGGCCGCGGTGGTCCTGGCCGGCGGTGCGAACGCCAACCCGACCAGCCCCGACAGCGACGTGTCGCCGATCGCCGACAGCTCCTCGGCGCTGGCCGTCGCACCCGAGCCCGAGAATCTGCCCGAGTCTGTTTCCGACGCCCTGCCCGAGGCGGCCGTCGAACTCACCGACGTGAAGCCGGTGGCCCTGGTGTCCAACGCGCCGCACCACCTGATGGCCGGCGTGGCCTCCGAGCGTGGCCTGCAGGTCCGCACCATCCTGGTGGAGCGTGCCGTCAGCGCCGCCTTCCCGGAGATCCGCACCATGATCGGCGTGCGCCCGGATTCCAAGCCGTGGCATCCCAACGGCCTGGCCCTCGACATCATGATCCCCAACCCGGGCAGTTCCGAGGGCATCGCGCTGGGCAACGCGATCCGTGATTACGCGATGCACAACGCCGCCAGGTTCGGCGTGCAGGACGTGATCTGGCGCGGCACCTACTACACGCCGGCCAACGGGCCCAGCGGCTCCGGATACGGTCACTACGACCACGTGCACATCACCACCACCGGTGGCGGTTACCCGTCCGGCGGCGAGGAGTACCTCGGCGACGAGGGCCAGGCGCCCGCGTCCTAGCCTCAAGTGGCGCTGCGCTCGTCGTTCTCCAGTGCGTCGAGCACCGCCACCCGGGTGTTGATCGGGCCGGTGACCGAATCCTCGGTGCTGCCCTTGCGCAGTAGATCGCGCAGCGCAGCCTGGTCGTAGTCCGCCGGTGCGGTGTCGTCGACGAAACGCTGCACGAGTTCGACGAAGCGGTCCGGGTGGTCATGGAACGGGAAGTGGCCGGACTGGGGAAATATATCCAGGCGTGAACCCGGCATCGCCGAGTGCGCCATCCTCGCGTGGCTGACCGGGATGACCGAGTCTTCCTCGCCCCAGATCAGTTGCACCGGAACCGATTCGGTCAGATAACACCGGTCCAGCATGGTCACCACCTGGCCACGCCAATCCACCACCGCGCGCAGGGTGCGGGTGAAGGCCGCCGACGCCGTCGGCTCGGGGAGATCGGCGAGGATTCGCAGCATATTGGGAATGTCGCGGCCGAATCTGGTCGACCCGAACACCGCGCCCACCACATGTCCGGCCACTTGTAGAGCGGGCAACACAAACGGAAGGCGTAACAACGCCAGTGCCTCACCGCCGACCGGCAGCGAGGCGAACCTCAGTGCGATGTTGACGTCCTTGGTGACACCGCCGGCGCCCACCAGGATCATCCGTTCCACCAGTTGCGGGAACTGGTAGGCGAATTGCATGGCCACCCCGCCGCCGAGGGAATGCCCGACCACGGTCACCTTGTCGACATCGAGCACGGTGAGCAGATCGCGCATGCCGTTGGCGTATGCGGCAACCGAATAGTCGGCGCGAGGTTTGTCAGACTTGCCGTGTCCCAACAGATCCGGGGCGATCACGGTGAACCGGCGTGCCAGTTCGCTGTGCACCGGCCCCCAGGTTGTCGAGTTGTCGCCGATGCCGTGAATCAGCAGCAGTGCCGGGCCGGAGCCGGCGATCCGGTAGGCGCGGCGATAGCCGTGAATGGTGCGGAACCGCAACTGCGGTTTCAGCGATTCGAGCGGTTGTTCCGCCGTCTTGCGCCGGCCCATGGCTGTCCTCGACGTGTCGTCCCCCCGACCGCCACTGTGGCGATGTCGCGATCCTAAGGGCGCATCGCCAAGTCCTCCACTCGAGCGCTACTCGTTGTCCCCGCCGGTGGCCAGGGTGGCCTGCACGGCCGAATCCGAGACCACATCGCGGGCGCCCGGCCAGACCCAGTCGCGCACCTCAGGCAGGTCGTCGCCGTGCTCGCGGGTGTACTCGCGGGCGTGGATCCGGCTGTCCACCATCTGCTGCCGCAGTCCGGCGTAGCGGGAGCCCAGGCTCGGGACCCGGTCGATGACGTCGATGACGAGGTGGAAGCGGTCCAGATCGTTGAGCATCACCATGTCGAACGGCGTGGTGGTGGTGCCCTCCTCCTTGTAACCGCGGACGTGGATGCGGCTGTCGTTGCTGCGTCGGTAGACCAGACGGTGGATCAGCCACGGATAGCCGTGGTAGGCGAAGATCACCGGCTTGTCCGGGGTGAACACCATGTCGAACTCGCGGTTGGACATTCCGTGCGGATGCTCGCTCTCGTCCTGCAGGCGCATCAGGTCGACGACGTTGACGAAGCGGACCTTGAGATCCGGAATGTGTTGGCGCAGTAGATCCGCAGCGGCCAGCGCCTCCAGGGTGGGGACGTCACCGGCGGCGGCCAGCACCACGTCCGGATCGCTGCCGGCCTCCTCGGTGCCGGCCCACTCCCAGATTCCCAGGCCGCGGGTGCAGTGGGCAACCGCCTCGTCCATGGTGAGGAAGTTCGGGTGCGGCTGCTTTCCTGCGACCACGACGTTGACGTACTGCCTCGAGCGCAGGCAGTGGTCGTAGGTGGACAGCAGGGTGTTGGCGTCCGGCGGCAGGTAGACCCGCACCACCTCGGCGCTCTTGTTGACGACGTGGTCGATGAAGCCGGGATCCTGGTGGCTGAAACCGTTGTGGTCCTGACGCCAGACATGGCTGGACAGAAGGTAGTTCAGGCTGGCGACCGGGCGGCGCCACGGGATGTCGTTGGTGACCTTCAGCCACTTGGCGTGCTGGTTGAACATCGAGTCGATGATGTGGATGAAGGCCTCGTAGCAGTTGAACAGCCCGTGCCGTCCGGTCAACAGGTAGCCCTCGAGCCAGCCCTGCATCTGATGCTCCGACAGCATCTCGACCACCCGACCGACGCGGGCGAGGTGCTCGTCGACCTCGGGGGAGAAGAACTCGGCGTTCCACTGTTTGTTCGTCACCTCGAACACCGACTGAAGGCGGTTCGATGCGGTCTCGTCGGGCCCGAAGATGCGGAAGTTCTCCGGGTTGAGCCGGATCACGTCGGTCAGCCAGTTGCCCAGGATGCGGGTCGCTTCGGCGATGCTGGCGCCCGGTGCCGGAACGTCCACCGCGTAGTCCCGGAAGTCGGGCAGCCGAAGGTCTTTCAGCAACAGCCCGCCGTTGGCGTGCGGATTGTCGCTCATCCGCAGATTCCCCTCGGGGGCCAGTGCGGCAATCTTGGCGTTGAGTCGGCCGTCGGCGTCGAAGAGTTCCTGCGGGCGGTAGGAGGCCAGCCAGTCCGCCAGCACCTGCAGGTGCTCGGGGGTGTCGCGGGCACTGGCCAGCGGGACCTGGTGCGCGCGCCACGATCCGGTTGTCTTCTTGCCGTCGATGTAGGCCGGGCCGGTCCAGCCCTTCGGGGTGCGGAAGACGATCATCGGCCAGCGCGGACGACTCTCGTCTCCGTTTGCCGCCTTCGCCTTGATCGCCGCGATCTCGTCGAGCACATCGTCGAGCAGCGTGGCGAACCGGCGGTGGGCGTCGGCGTGATCGTCGGCCTGCTCGTCGGTGACTTCGAAGAAGTACGGGTTGTGTCCGTAGCCGATCATCAGCGAGCGGAGTTCGTCTTGCGGAATACGATCCAGCACAGTCGGATTGGCGATCTTGTAGCCGTTCAGGTGCAGGATCGGCAGCACCACACCGTCTTGGTGCGGATGCATGAACTTGTTCGAGTGCCAGCTGGTCGCCAGTGCGCCGGTCTCGGCCTCCCCGTCGCCGACCACCGCCGCCACCAGCAGGTCGGGATTGTCGAACGCGGCGCCGTAGGCATGCGAGAGCGCGTAGCCGAGTTCGCCGCCCTCATGGATGGAGCCGGGTGTCTCCGGCGCGACGTGGGACGGGATGCCGCCCGGAAAGGAGAACTGCCGGAACAACCGGCGGATGCCCTCGGCGTCGGAGGTGATGTCGGGGTAGTACTCGGTGTAGGTGCCGTCGAGGTAGGCGTTGGCCACCAGGCCGGGGCCGCCGTGGCCGGGTCCGGTGATGTAGATGGTGGACTGGCTGCGCGCCTTGATCGCCCGGTTGAGATGGGCGTAGAGGAAGTTCAGTCCCGGGGTGGTGCCCCAATGCCCGAGCAGTCGCGGCTTGACGTCGTCGCGCGACAACGGCGTCTGCAGTAACGGGTTGTTCAGCAGGTAGATCTGCCCGACCGACAGATAGTTGGCGGCCCGCCACCAGCCGTCGAGTTGGGTGACGTCGTCGTCGGTCAGAGTCATGATCAGTCCTTGAGGTCGATGGTCACCTGCTCGACATTCCAGATGTCCTCGCAGTACTCGGCGATCGAGCGGTCCGAGGAGAACTTGCCGCTGCGCGCGCTGTTGAGAATCGACATCCGGGTCCACAGTTCGGTGTTCTGCCAGGCTGCGCTGACCTCCTGCTGGCAGCGGATGTAGTCCGCGTAGTCGGCGAGCACCAGGAAGTGGTCGTGGTCGGTCAGGTTGCCCACCAGCGGCGCGAACACCCCGGTGTCGCCATGGGAGAAGGTGCCGTCGGCGATCAGACCGAGGACCGCGGCGAGTTCGGCGTTGCGGTCGATGTAGTCGCGCGGCCGGTATCCCTTGGCGTAGAGCTCATGGACATCGTCGACGGTCAGTCCGAAGAGGAAGAAGTTCTCCGGACCGGCCTCCTCGCGCATCTCGACGTTGGCGCCGTCCAGAGTGCCGATGGTCAACGCGCCGTTGATCATGAACTTCATGTTGCCGGTTCCGGAGGCCTCCTTGCCGGCGGTGGAGATCTGCTCGGATAGATCTGCCGCCGGGTAGATCAGCTGGCCGTTCTGCACGTTGAAGTTCGGGACGAAGGCCACCCGCATCCGGTCGTTGACGTCCGGGTCGGAGTTCACCGTCTCGGCGACCGAGTTGATCAGCTTGATCATCAGCTTCGCCACGTGGTAGCCGGGCGCGGCCTTGCCGCCGAAAACCCATGCGCGCGGCGGGATTTCGAGGCCGGGATTCTGCTTCAGGCGGTGGTAGGTGCTGATGATGTTCAGCACGTTGAGATGCTGGCGCTTGTATTCGTGGATGCGCTTTACCTGCACGTCGAACATCCAGTCCGGGTTGAGCTGGATACCGGTGTGAGCCTCCACATAGCGGGACAGCCTTGCCTTGTTCTCCCGCTTGACCGCCCGCCACTTCCGCTGGAACGCCGGGTCGTCCGCCAGTGGCTCCAGGCGGCGGAGCCGGTCCAGGTCGGTCAGCCATCCGGTGCCGATCGTCTCGTCGAGCAGGGCGCGCAGGCCGGGATTGGCCAGACCCACGAAACGCCGCGGCGTGACACCGTTGGTCTTGTTGCTGAACCGCTCGGGCCACAGCTCGTAGAAGTCCTTGAGCACCGTGTCTTTGAGCAACTCCGAATGCAGTGCGGCCACGCCGTTGACCGCGTGGCTGCCGACGGTGGCCAGGTGCGCCATCCGGATGCACTTGCCGCCGTCCTCGCCGATCAGCGACATCCGGCGGAGCCGGGCCTCGTCGCCGGGGAAGCGCGCCTGAACCTCGTCGAGGAACCGGCGGTTGATCTCGTAGATGATCTCCAGATGCCGCGGCAGGAACTGTTCGAACATCGACAGCGGCCAGGTCTCCAGCGCTTCGGGCAGCAGGGTGTGGTTGGTGTAGGCCATCGTCGCCACCGTGATGGCCCAGGCCTCATCCCATTCCAGCCCTCGTGCGTCGATGAGCAGACGCATCAGTTCGGCCACCGCGATGGACGGGTGAGTGTCGTTGAGCTGCACGGCCACCCGGTTTGGAAGCTCTTGGACGTCCATCCCGGCCAGGTCTTCGAGCAGGTGCAGGATGTCCTGCAGTGAACAGGACACGAAGAAGTACTGCTGGGCCAGCCGCAGCTGCTTGCCGACCTCCGGCTGGTCGTTGGGATAGAGCACCTTGGTGATGGTCGAGGAGACCACCTCTTCGCGCACCGCGTTGTAGTAGTCGCCGGCGTTGAAGGCGTCGAGCACCAGTGACTGGATCGCGGTGGCGCTCCACAGGATCAGGGTGTTGCAGGTGTTGACGCCGTAGCCCTGGATCGGGGTGCCGTAGTGCAGGCCCTTGGCGATGCGCGCCGGAATCCAGCGGACCCGTTCGCGGCCGCTCTCATCGAGGTAGCGTTCGGTGTAGCCGCCCCAGCCGACCTGATAGTTGATCTCCGGCTTGGCGATCTCCCACGGGTTGGGCTCCGCCAGCCAGTTGTCGGTCTTCTCCACCTGCCAGCCGTCGTGGATCTCCTGGTCGAAGATGCCGAACTCGTAGCGGATCCCGTAACCGACTGCGGGACGTTCCAGGGTGGCCAGCGAATCCAGGTAGCAGGCCGCCAGCCGGCCCAGGCCGCCGTTGCCCAGACCCGGTTCCTGCTCGCAGGCCAGCACCTCGTCGATGTCCTGACCGAGGGCGGCGAGTGCGGTGCGGGCCTCCTCCTCGATCTGCAGATTGAGGAGGTTGTTGCCCAGGTGCGGCCCGAGCAGGAACTCGGCCGACAGGTAGGCCGTCACCTTCCGGCTCAGATCGACGTAAGTCTGGGTGGTCGCCGCCCAGCGGTCCTGCATCCGGTCGCGGACCGCCAGTGCCAGTGCGTGGTAGTAGTGCTTGGGCTCCAGCAGTGCGGCCGGACGGCCCAGCGTGTAACGCAGGTGGTCCTCGATCGCCTTGCGAAGTGACTCGGCACTCAATCCGGTCCGGGTGTCCTCTGCGGTTTTTCCGTCGCTCATCTGCGCTTCCCCGTATTTTTTTGAATTCGGCCATCACCGTCAGCCGTGGTTGTGGGTGCGAGTATCGCACCGCGACGGTGGCCTGCGTGCCGGTATTCCGAGGTCGCCGAGGTGAACGTTGGGCAAAGCCGGCGCAGGTAGTCTCAGCAAATGCATCGCCGACTGCCGACCGCCCTGGGTGTCCTGCTGGGCGCCGTCGTCGTTCTCGTCGCCTCGGCCCTGCCTGCCTGGGCTGCCGAAGCCATCACCTTGACCTGGGTACGCCATGCCCAGTCGACGGCCAACGCGGCGGGCATCATCGACACCACGGTGCCCGGGCCCGGCCTCACCGCGTTGGGCGAGACCCAGGCCCAGGCGATCGCCGACACCCTCGCGGCAAACGCCTACGACGGCATCTACGTCTCCGACATGGTGCGCACCCAGTTGACCGCCGCACCCCTGGCGGCCGATCTCGGGATCACGCCGGTCGTGCTGCCCGGTGTGCAGGAGATCAACGCGGGCGTCTTCGAGGGCGGCAGCGGACTGGTCGCCGGCATCGGCTACGCGCTGCCCCCGGTCACCTGGGTGCTCGGCGCACGTTTCGTGCCGGTTCTCGGCGGGGAGAACGGCAACCGGTTCGAGGCCAGGGTCAACGACGCCGTCGCCACCATCTACGCCAGCGGTGAGACCAACCCGATCGTCTTCTCGCACGGCGCCACGATCACCGCCTGGACGCTGATGAACGTCGACAACCCGGACCTGCTGGTGGCCGTCACCCATCCGCTGGGCAACACCGCCGTGGTGGTGGTCACCGGCGATCCGCAGGACGGTTGGACCCTGCAGAGCTGGGATGGTGTCGCGATCGATCCCAATCCAGGTCTGCTGACCCGACTCTTCGTCGACACCCGCGCACTGGTGGTCACACCGCAGACCAGCCTGTACGACATCGGTCAGGCCCTGCGCACCGGCGACCCAACCGTCATCGCCGCCGCGATCCGCACCGGCGTCGTCAATGTGCTCAAAGCTCCGATCGTCTTCGCGAAGGCGGTGGTCCGCGACGTCGTCAACGCCATCGCCGGACTGGTCCCGCAAGCGCCTGCGCCGGTTGCGGTGCGGATGGTGGAACCGGCCCGGAAGGCCTCTTCCGCCGTGCGTCCCACGGTCGCGAGGGCACGTGCAGTCGCCGTTGGTCAGCGGCCCGTCGGTCAGGGGCCCGCCGCTCAGGGGCCCGTCGCTAAGGGGCCCGTCGCTCACGCCGCCAACCGGATCCACAACGCCGGGAAGGCGGCCTGACGCCGATGTTGCGCCGTATCGCCGCACTCGCCGTCGCCGCGCCGCGCCGCGTCCTTCTCATCGTCGCGTTTCTGGCGCTGGCTGTCGGGGTCTTCGGTGTGCCGGTGGCCCAACATCTTTCGCCGAGTGGCTTCCAGGATCCGACCGCCCAGTCCTCCCGGGCCACGGCACTGCTCACCGAGAAGTTCGGCCAGGGCGATGTGCCGCTGCTCATCGTCGTCACCGCCCCGGACCGCTTCGACAGCCCCGCCGCGCGCGCGGTGGCGACCGGCGTCATCGACGAGCTGAAACGCTCCGGCCACGTCGCCGGCATCAGCTCCGCATGGACGTCCCCACGCGAGGCCGCTGCGGCGCTGGTGAGCAGCGACCGAAAATCCGGCCTGATCGCCACCGGCATCCTGGGCACTGAGGCGCAGCAGCAGAAATACACCCGGGAACTGACCGATGCCCTCGTCGGCGACCGGGACGGAATCGTGGTCCGGGCCGGCGGTACCGCGATGGTCAACCTCCAGGTCACCCAGCAGTCCCAGCGCGACCTGCTGACCCTTGAGGCGATCGTGGTGCCGCTGAGCTTCCTGGTGTTGATCTGGGTGTTCGGCGGGGCACTGACAGCCGCGCTGCCGGTCGGCGTCGGTGTGATGGCGATCCTCGGTTCGCTGGCGGTGCTGCGCACCGTGACGTTCTTCACCGATGTCTCGATCTTCGCCCTGAACCTCACCACCGCAATGGGTTTGGCGCTGGCGATCGATTACACCCTGCTGATGATCAGCCGGTACCGCGACGAGTTGGCCGGTGGGGCGCAGCGCGAGCAGGCCGTGGCCACGATGATGGCGACGGCCGGCCGTACGGTGCTGTTCTCGGCGGTGACCGTTGCGCTGTCGATGGCCGTCATGGTGCTGTTCCCGATGAATTTCCTGCGGTCCTTCGCCTACGCCGGTGTGGCCACCGTCGCCTTCGCCGCGATTGCGGCGGTCGTCGTCACGCCGGCTGCGATCATGCTGCTCGGCGACCGGATCGACGCTCTGGACGTCCGGCGTCTGCTGCGCCGGATCCTGGGCCGGCCGGAACCGGCGGCACGTGCCTGGCACGAGGAATTCTGGTACCGCACAGCCAAGTTCGTGATGCGTCATGCCTTACCGATCGGGCTGGTGACCGTGGCGCTGCTCGGGGTGCTCGGCGCTCCCTTCTTCGGCGTCCGGCCGGGTTTCCCCGACGACCGGGTACTGCCCAAGTCGGCGTCGGCCCATCAGGTCGGCGATCTGTTGCGCACTCAGTTCGCCAATGACTCCGACAACGCGGTGCCGATCCTCATCCCGGATGCGGCCGGCCTGAACCCCGACGCGATCGGCGCGTACGCCGCGGAGCTGTCCCGGATCGCCGACGTGTCATCGGTGTCGGGGCCGACGGGCGCGTACGTCAACGGAAAGCCCATCGGACCGCCGATCGCCGCCACCGGGATCGTCGACGGCAGCGCGCTGGTCACGGTCAGCAGTACCGCGCCGTTGTTCTCCGAGCCCTCCGAAGCCCAACTCGACCGGCTGCACGCCGTCGCCACGCCGGGCGGGCGGGCCGTCGAGTTCACCGGACTCGCGCAGACCAACCGGGACAGTGTCGACGCCATCGTGTCCCGGCTGCCCCTGGTCCTCGGTCTGATCGCGGCGATCATGCTGGTGCTGCTGTTCCTGCTCACCGGCAGCGTGGTGTTGCCGGTGAAGGCCTTGATCCTCAACATGCTCTCGCTGTCGGCGGCCTTCGGCGCGATGGTGTGGATCTTCCAGGAGGGGCATCTCGGAGCGCTGGGAACAACCCCGACCGGAACCCTGGTCGCGAACATGCCGGTGCTGCTGTTCTGCATCGCCTTCGGACTGTCGATGGACTACGAGGTCTTCCTGGTGTCGCGGATCCGCGAGTTCTGGCTGGCTTCCCCGCAGGGCCCGGGCGACAACGACGAGAGTGTGGCGCTGGGCCTGGCCCGCACCGGCCGCGTCATCACGGCCGCCGCACTGATCATGGCGATCTCGTTCGCGGCGCTGGCCGCTGCCAAGGTTGCCGTCATGCGACTGTTCGGCGTCGGCCTGACGCTGGCGGTGCTGATGGACGCCACTCTGGTACGGCTGGTTCTGGTGCCGGCATTCATGCACGCGATGGGCAGATGGAACTGGTGGGCGCCCAAGCCGCTGGCGAAACTCCATGCGCGCCTGGGCATCAGCGAGGAAGGCGACTAGCCGAGGAACTCCGACTCGAGTACCAGATCGGGCATCAGCGTCTGATACTCGACGTGCGTGCGGTGCTCGATGGTCTTCCACCGGTTGCCCTGGTTGTCCCGCATGAAGGCCCGATACTTCGGGGACCCGGGGAATCCGACGTTGTCGGCGACCACGATCGAGCCGCGATGCAGCCAGCCGCGCTCGACGATGGCAAGCAGGTCGGCAAGGTAGGCGTTCTTGTCGTGATCGATGAAGAGGAAATCCAGTGTGCCGGTGTGGAATCCGTGTTCGGTCTGCAGAAGTTCCAGAGTGCGTCCGGAATCGCCGATGGTCCCGACAATGCAGGTGATCCGGTCCGCCACCCCTGCGTGCGTCCAGATGCGCTGCGCGACTTCAGCATTGGCGGCGGACAATTCCACGGAGAAGATCCGTGCCGTCGGTGCCGCGCGGGCGATGCGCAACGCGCCGTAGCCGCAGTAGGTGCCCAACTCCAGCACCAGTCGAGGGTCTGATCGGCGGACCGCCGCATCAAGCAACTCGCCCTTCTCGTCGCCGACGTTGACCAGGAAGGACTTCTCGTAGGAGTAGCGATCAAGAGCGGCCAGAACATCGTCGATATCGCCCCGCCGGGCCTGATCCACCACGTAGTCGGCCGCGGCTGACTCCCGGCCGTCGCCCAACTGGCCGGTGGAATTGAACTTCCGGATGCCGATACCTGCTCGCAGGATCGACCAGCGCAGCATCGGCAGACGCTTCCTCAGTCCCATAGGGCTACGCTACGGGAAGGCCCGGACTTTGTTCGGTGCCGCAATGCAGGGACTCGGTGTGACCTATGGTGCCGCGTGACGATGTTCGCCGAAGTGGCAGTAGGACTTTCGTCGCGCTGTGTTACGGCCTGGTGTGCCACATCGCCTTCGCCGCCGGCGTGCTGACCATGATGGCGGCGATGTACTTCGGCATGAGCCGGTCGCTGGGATCGGTGCCGGCGCCGTGGAACTGGGTGACCAATCTCGCACTGCTTGTCCAATTCTTCGGAACGCATTCGCTGCTGCTCACCGCTCGCGGGAGAGCGCTGATGGCACGGATGGCGCCACGGGGGACCGGGGCCACCCTGTCGACGACCACCTACGCCACCATCGCCGCACTGCAGGTGTTCGTGCTCTTCGCATTCTGGTCACCCACCGGAACCATCTGGTGGCAGGCCCACGGACCGGTGCTGTTCGTGATGAGCGGCCTCTACGGATTGTCCTGGCTGCTGCTCGGCAAGTCGATGTACGACGCCGGGCTGGCGGTGCAGACCGGCAGTCTGGGTTGGGTAGCCCTGGCTCGGGGCCGCAAGCCGGTATATCCGCCGATGCCCGTCACCGGACTCTTCCGCCTCACCCGGCAGCCGATCTACGTCGCGTTCACGCTGACCCTGTGGACCGTCCCGACCTGGACTCCCGACCAGCTGGTCCTCGCCGGCATCCTGACGGGTTACTGCCTGGTGGCTCCGCTGCTGAAGGAGCGCCGCTTCCGGCGAATCTACGGTGCAGCGTTCGACCGCTACGCCCGGACGGTACCTTACTGGCTGCCCTGGCCACGAAAACCGTGGTGAACGCCACAATTGCCTCTGCCGTCAGCGAACCGTAAGGGTCCGTCGAGCCGATACGGGGCATAATGGGGATCATGTCGAGCAAACTCGGTCCGAAGCCGACCAGTGTGATTGCCGGCGTGCAGGGGGCCTTGCCCCCGCACCGCTACAGCCAGGCCGAAATCACCGAAGAGTTCCTGAAGTTCCCGGCGTTCGCCGGCCATGCGGACATCGTCCGCGCCCTGCACCGCTCCGCCAAGGTCGGTCATCGGCACCTGGTGCTGCCAATCGATGCCTACCACCGGCTCAACGACTTCGGCGAAGCCAACGACATCTTCATCGAGAACGCGGTCGACCTGGCGTGCAAGTCGCTGACTGCGGCCCTCGACGAGGCCGGCCTCAAGCCGGAGGACGTCGATGTGGTCATTTCGACCACGGTGACCGGCCTCATGGTGCCGTCGCTGGAAGCGCGGGTAGCCACCCGGATGGGCCTGCGGCCCGATGTCAAGAGGGTGCCGATGTTCGGACTCGGCTGCGTCGCCGGTGCCGCCGGCATCGCTCGCCTGCACGACTACCTCAAGGGCGATCCCGACGGGGTGGCCGTGCTGCTCTCGGTCGAGTTGTGCTCGCTCACCTTCCCGGCACTGCAGGCCGAAATCGCCGGATTCGTCGGTGGCGCCCTCTTCGGCGACGGTGCCGCAGCGGTGGTCGCGGTCGGCGAACGCCGCGCGGAGAAGATCCGTGCGGGCGGCCCTACCGTCATCGACAGTCGCAGCCACCTGTATCCGGATTCGCAGCGCACCATGGGCTGGGACATCGGAGCCACCGGATTCAAACTCGTGTTGTCCGCCGACGTTCCCGACGTCGTCAGCCGCTATCTGCGCGATGACGTCACCGGCTTCCTCGGTGACCACGACCTCACCATCGACGACATCGGCACCTGGGTCAGCCATCCGGGTGGACCCAAGGTGATCGAGGCGATCGTGGAGAGCCTTGATCTGTCTGACGACGCGCTGGAACTCACCTGGCGATCACTGGCCGAGGTCGGCAACCTGTCGTCGTCCTCCGTGCTGCACGTGCTGCACGACACGATCGCCAAGACGCCACCGGCAGGCCCCGGTGTGATGATGGCGATGGGCCCCGGATTCTGCTCGGAATTGCTTCTGCTGCAGTGGCACTGACGGGCGGTCCGCGATGACTTCGCTCGCCTGGTTCACACTGCTCGTTGCGGCCGTCGCCGTCGAACGGGTGGTGGAACTCGTTGTCGCCAAGCGCAACCTGGCCTGGAGCCGGGCCAACGGCGGCATGGAGTTCGGCGCCGGTCACTACCCGGCGATGGTGACGCTGCACAGCGCATTCCTGGTCGGCTGCCTGGCCGAGGTCTACCTGTTGCACCGCCCGTTCCTGCCGGTGCTGGGCTGGTCCATGCTCGCCGTCGTGATCGCGGCGCAACTGCTGCGCTGGTGGTGCATCACCACGCTCGGCCCGCAGTGGAACACCCGCGTGGTCGTCATCCCCGGTGCGCCGCGGATCACCGGCGGCCCGTACAGGTTCTTCTCGCACCCCAATTACGTCGCCGTGATCGCTGAGGGCGTCGCGTTGCCGTTGGTGCACACGGCGTGGATCACCGCGGTGGTCTTCACGGTGCTCAACGCGATCCTGCTGAACCGGCGCATCGCCGTCGAGGACGCCGCACTTGCGAGGCTGGGATGACTGCCGCCAGGGCTGGGATGATCGACCTCCTGGTGGCCGGCGGCGGGCCGGCCGGTTTGGCGACAGGTATCTATGCCACCCAGGCCGGGTTGGAGGCCGTCGTCATCGACCGCCGGATCGCCCCGATCGACAAGGCGTGCGGCGAGGGGATGATGCCGCACACCCTCGCGCACCTCCGGAAACTCGGAGTCGAACCGCGCGGCAAGGCCTTTCACGGCATCACCTACCTGGACGCGAAGCACAGCGTGCGGGCCGACTTCCGCGGCGGCAATGGATTGGGCATGCGGCGCACCGCCCTTCACCAGGCGATGACCGACGCGGCGATCTCCGCCGGTGTGCGCATCGTCGAAGGCGATGTCGGCGATGTGGTCCAGGACGGGGCCTCGGTCAGTTGTGGCGGGCTGCGCGCCCGCTATCTCGCGGCGGCGGATGGGTTGCATTCGCCGATCCGCCGTTCGCTCGATCTCGAGCTTCCGAGCCGGGGCCGGCGACGCTGGGGTATCCGGCGCCACTACGACATCGCACCGTGGAGCGACACCGTCGAGGTGTACTGGTCCGCGGAGAGCCGATCCGAGGCCTATGTGACACCGGTGGCCGACAACTGCGTCGGGGTGGCGATCCTGTCGTCGGAACAGGGCAAGTTCGGCGACCATCTGATCGAATTCCCGCGGTTGGAGCAGCGGCTGTCCGGGGCGTCGCACGGCAAGGACAGGGCGGCCGGCCCGCTGCGACAGCGGGTTCGTGACCGGGTGGCCGGGCGGGTGCTGCTCGTCGGTGACGCCGCCGGCTACGTCGACGCGCTCACCGGAGAGGGACTGGGCATCGCGTTCGGCGGTGCCCGGGTGTTGGTCGATTCGGTCCTGGCTGATACCCCGGGTGACTACGATCGGCAGTGGCGGCAGATGTCCCGTCGCTATAGATTTCTGACCGCCGGTCTGTTGGAGGCGAGCGGGTGTAAGCCCGTTCGCTCGATGATCGTTCCGGCTGCCGAGGCTCTGCCGAGGGCTTTCAGTGGGATCGTGAACCTGCTTTCGAACTAGGGGAAGCACACCATGACTGCCGAACGCGGTGACGGTCTGGTGTCGTCCCTGGAGGAGGGCCCGGAACTGGTGGCCCTGCGCGCCGACAGCCTCGCGGAGATGGCGCTTTTCGAGGACTGCTCAGCCGAAGAACTCCACGATCTTGCCGTTCGCCTGCGGCCACTTCGGGCCGAGCGCGACCAGGTGCTGATGCGCCAGGGCGAACATGCGGTGTCGTTCATCCTGATTCAGTCCGGCCGCGCCGACATCATCCACACCGGTGATGACGGGACGGTCGTCCTTGACGAGGTCTCGGCCGGCGTGATCGTCGGCGAGATCGCGCTGCTCCGCGATAAACCCCGATCGGCCACCGTGACGGCGGCCGAGACGTTGTCCGGTTACATCGGTGACGAGAAGGCCTTCGGTGTTCTGGTCGATCTGCCGGGTGTCAGTGAACGATTGCTGCGTACCGCGCGACAGCGGTTGGCGGCGTTCGTGACGCCGATCCCGATCATGTTCAAGGGCGACACCGAACTTCTGCTCCGGCCGGTGCTTCCCGGCGACACCGAGCGCGCCACCCATCCCTCGGTGCAGTTCTCCACCGAGACCCTTTACCGCCGGTTCATGTCCACCCGGGCGCCGAGTCCGGGACTGATGAACTATCTCTTTCATGTCGACTACGTCGACCATTTCGTCTGGGTACTGGTCGACGGCGCAGACGGTCCGGTGGTTGCCGACGTGCGGTTCGTGCGCGACCCCGCCGATTCCAGCATGGCCGAGATCGCATTCATCGTGGCCGACGATTATCAGGGTCTGGGGATCGGCAATTTCCTGATGGCCGCGCTGAGCATCTCGGCCAGGGTGGGCGGGGTGCAGCGGTTCACCGCCCGGTTGCTCGCCGACAACGCGCGCATGCGCGCCATCCTGGATCGCTTCGGCGCGGAGTACGAGCGCGACGAACCCGGTGTCGTGCTGACCGAATTCGATGTGCCGGATGCCGAACGGTTCGATCTCCCGCCCGGGGTCGCCGATCAGATCCGGGCGGTCACCCGACAGGTGCTGAGGGCGGTGGGTTGATGCGCAGGACATTGATCGGGACGGCGCTGGCCACCGCGACCGCGGCCGTGATCGGAAGCGTCTCCAGCCGCCAGGGTGTCGAGGGTTGGTACACCAAGATCCGCAGGCCGGCTTACGTGCCGCCCAACGCGGTGTTCCCGATCGCCTGGACCACGTTGTACGTCGATATCGCCACCACATCGGCGGCGGCGATCAACCGGTTCCGCGACGACGGCCGGGAGACCAAGGCCCGCGCCTACACCGCTGCGCTGGGTGCGAACCTGGTTCTCAATGCGAGCTGGAGTTGGTTGTTCTTCACCAGGAACAAGCTCGCCCTGTCAGCCGGTGCGGCCGCACTGCTCGCGGCCAGCAGCGCCGACCTCGCCCGCCGGGCGGCCGACGCCGATCCGAAGCTGGGCGTCGCACTGGCCCCGTATCCGCTGTGGTGCACGTTCGCCACGGTGCTGTCCACCGACATCTGGCGTCTCAACCGCTGATCGGGCCGCACTCCTGATCGAGCTTCAGGGTCTCGGGTTCGGGCGTGAAGTACATTGGCCGCGATGAAGATACGGGCGCTGATGGTCGGGGTGCTGTGCGCCGGTGCGGTCGCCGGCTGCGGCGCGCAGCCCGCGGAGCGGGCACCGAGCGCTGACCTCAGCAGGATCTCCTCGGTCAAGGCAAGCTTCGGCCCGGCGTTCCGCGTCACCGAGATCGCACCGACGGGTATCGACCCCAAGGTGCTGGCCGGGCAGAAGCTTCCGGACGGGATCGTCTTCCAGCCTGCGTCCTGCGGCAAGTTCGCCACCGGCCAACTGGTGCCGACCGGAACCGCGGGCAACATGTCCGCGGTATCGGCCGAAGGGGACGGCAACCGCTTCGTCATCATCGCGCTGCAGACCAATGAGGCGGTCCCGGTGGTCGAGCCCGGCCCGGATTGCCAGAAGGTGTCCTTCGCCGGCGGCCCGGTGCACGGGACCGTCGAGTCGGTGGAGGTGCCGAAGATCGACGGGACCAAGACCATCGGAGTGCACCGGGTGGTGCAGACCGTGATCGACGGCAAGCCCCGCACCGGTGAGGTCTACAACTACTCCGCCCATTTCGGTGACTACCAGGTGATCGTCTCGGCGAATCCCCTTGTGCTGCCGGATAAGCCGGTCGCGCCGGTGAACGTCCAGCGGGCCCGCGATCTGCTGATCGCCGGCGTCAACGCGATCCGGCAGTAGCTCCGCTCAACGCACGTCGCGTGGCCGGAACTGCACGCTGATCCGCGGTCCGGTGGGTGCGCTGGTCTTCGGCACCGCGTGTTCCCAGGTGCGCTGACAGGATCCGCCCATCACCAGCAGATCGCCGTGGTTCTGCAGCAGGCGCAGGGCGGCGCCGCCGCCGCGCGGGCGCATGGCGAACACCCGCGAGGCGCCGAGGCTGATGACCGCCACCATGGTGTCCTCGGTGCGGCTGCGGCCGATGGTGTCTCCGTGCCAGGCCACGCTGTCGGAGCCGTCGCGGTACAGGCAGAAGCCGGCACTGGTGAACGGCTCACCCAACTCGCCGGCGTAGATGTCGTTGAGGCGGCGCCGCAGTCTGGAGATCGCCGGGTGCGGCGGGGGGCCGGCGGTCAGATCGTGAAAGCTCACCAGGCGCGGCACGTCGAGGACGCGGTCATACATCTTGCGGCGCTCGGCCCGCCACGGCACCGCCGTCGTCAACTCGGCGAACAGCGCGTCGGGGTCGTCGACCCACCCGGACCGCAGTTCGATCCAGGCGCCGTAGCCGAGGTCGCGGCGGTCACTGTGCTCGAACAGCGAGCCCTGCACCAAGACGGACACCGGCGGAAGCATATCGCACAAACGTTCGATTCGATACGGTTCACGCCGTGACGGAAACCCCGGTACCCCTCTCCGTCGACTCCGAGGTCGGCACGCTTCGCGCGGTGATCATGCACCGGCCCGGCGCCGAGTTGACGCGACTGACGCCGGGCAACAGCGAGGCCTTGCTCTTCGACGGTGTGCCGTGGGCGGCCCGGGCTCAGGAGGAGCACGACGCGTTCGTGGCACTCTTGCGATCCCGCGGTGTCGAAGTGCTGTTGGTCGGCGATCTGCTGGCCGAGGCATTGGTCAGCGGTGCGGCGCGGGTGCAGGGCATCGCCGCCGCGGTGGACAGTCGCCGGTTGGGTTCGCCGCTGGCGCAAGAACTCTCGGCCAATCTGCGCACCTTGCCACCTGCCGATCTGGCGCAGGTCCTGATGGCCGGGATGACGTTCGCCGAACTGCCGACAGCGGGGACCGAGACCTCGCTGGTGCGCCGGATGCACCGGGGCGGGGACTTCGCCATCGAACCGCTGCCCAATCTGATGTTCACCCGGGACTCGTCGTTCTGGATCGGACCGCGGGTGGCGATCACCTCCCTGTCGATGGCGGCCCGGGTACGGGAAGCCTCGCTGACCGATCTGATTTACGCCCACCATCCTCGGTTCCTCGGGGTGCGCCGCGCCTACGAGTCGCGCACGGCGCCGGTCGAAGGCGGCGACGTGCTCCTACTGTCGGCCGGCGTGGTGGCGGTGGGCGTGGGGGAGCGGACCACCCCCGCGGGTGCAGAAGCATTGGCGCGCAGTCTGTTCGACGACGATCTGGCGCATACCGTGCTTGCGGTGCCTATCGCACAGCGGCGCGACACCATGCATCTGGGCACGGTGTGCACCATGGTCGACGTCGACGCGGTGGTGATGGCCCCCGCGGTCAGGGACACGCTGTCGGCGTTCACCCTCAAGCGCACCGCTGACGGTCTGACGATCCTCGACGAGGCGCCCTTCGTGCAGGCGGCCGCCGAGGCGATGGGCATCGAACGGCTCAGGGTGATCGACACCGGAGCGGATCTCGGCACCGTCGATCGCCAGCAGTGGGACGACGGCAACAACACGCTGGCGCTGTCACCCGGGGTGGTGGTGGCCTATGAGCGCAATGCCGAGACCAACCTGCGGATGCAGGATGCCGGGATCGAGGTGCTTCCGATCGCCGCCGCCGAACTCAGCACCGGCCGGGGCGGGCCGAGGTGCCTGGCCTGCCCGATCGCCCGCGACGTCCTCTAGCGGCGATATCGACATGAGGGCTGTACATGTCGATTCGTGACGACCCTCATGCAGGTTTCGCGAATCCATTGCCCCTTCGTCGGAATGCCTCCTGCACCCGCTCGATGATGTGGACCCTGCTGTGCTCCTTTACTACTCGAATAATCAGCCAGCCGAGGTCCGCCAACATCTCATGGCGGGAAATGTCCTTCACGAACTGATTTCGATCCGAGCGGTGCTGGTCGCCGTCGTATTCCACACCGATCCGTGGTTGTCTCCAGCCCATGTCGATAAAGGCGGTAGCCGAAGCGTCGGTAACCATGATCTGCGTTTCCGGTCGAGGAAAGCCGGCGTCAATCAGCAGCATGCGTAACCACGATTCACGTGGAGACTGAGCGCCCGCATCCATGAGCGGCAGCATCAGCCGCGCTCTCCTGATGCCCCTGACTCCCGGATAGCGGCTGGCGAGTGACAGCACGGCCTGTTCGTCGAGGCCGGTTGCAGCGGCGAGGGCATCAAGGTGCACGACCGCTTGTGCCCTGGGGAGGATGTGCCGGGCGAGGTCGAGGGCCGTGCGCGTGGGTGTGCTCACCGACAGTGCGCCAGCGTGCGTGATTTCATCCGGGTCGATGCGCTCCTCGCGGACGATGACGCCATTTCTGCTGCGATGGGTCCGTCCGATGAGTTCGATCGGAGCGCACTCGTCGACCCAGCGGGCACCATGCAGTGCGGCAGCAGCCCGGCCCGTGACAGTGCTTCCCGGAACCCAAAGTGCGGCCGCTTCGGTATTCACCCCAAGAGTCCGGTCGGTGCCCTTGGCGACATAGACGTCGGGATGGATCGCGGTGTAGTTCCAGCGCAACTGACCCCTCGTGAGCGAGCCGCTCCTCAGCGCCTCGCTTCCGATGAATGGCATGCCGGGATATTGCGTCGCAACCCCGACAGACCGCCCCTCACCTCGCCGAAATCGACGTCGTGGCTGTGGATGAACGGCTGATTGCAGCCCTGGTGTGAATCTCGCGGCAAGGCATCACCGCCAGCTGGGCAGCCACATCTCCATGTCCCAGGTGCCCTGGGAGATCGGGATCCCGGTCAGGATCGGGAACAGCCAGGCGAAGTCGGTGATCACCAGTGCGAGATAGCAGCACACCACGATGACGCCCAGCGTCCGGCGTTCAGGGTCGCGGGTGGTCCCCGCATAGAGGATGTCGCCGAGGATCAGGGCGATACCCATCACCAGGAACGGCGCCATGACGACGGCGTAGAAGAAATACATCTGCCGGTCGATATCGGCGAACCAGGGCAGCCAGCCCGCGCAATACCCGGCCAGAACGACCGCGTAGCGCCAGTCGTGCCGCACGAACGCGCGCCAGCCCGCATACAGCAGCACCGGCACGGCCAGCCACCACATCGCCGGGGTGCCGATCAGCATCACCGCCTTGACGCAGGACGCCTGTCCGCAACCGGACACGTTCTCGTTGTCGATCGCGTAGAGCACCGGCCGCAGCGACATCGGCCACGTCCACGGCTTGGACTCCCACGGATGGTGGTTGCCCGCCGAGTTGGTCAGCCCGGAATGGAAGTCGTAGGCCTTGTAGGTGTAGTGCCACAGCGATCTCAGCGCGTCGGGGAGCTGATACCAGCGGCGCTCACCGATCGACTGGCCGGCCTCGTACCGGTTGACCGCCGTCTCCGAGGCGAACCACGGGGTGTAGCTCAGCAGGTAGATCGCCGGCGGGATGACGCCGAACACCCATGCCAGCGGGCCGAGGTCGCGGCGCAGGGTTCCCAGCCACGGCCGCGGCACCCGGTAGGCCCGCCGCGCGGCGACGTCGAGGCCGAGTGTCATCAGGCCGAAGAACACCACGAAGTACAGCCCGGACCACTTCGTCGCGATCGCGCACCCCAGCAGCACGCCCGCACCGAACCGCCACCACCGCACGCCGAGCCTTGGCCCCCAGGGGGTTTCGGCGATCCGGCCTTCCAGTAATGCGATGTGCATCCGCTCCCGGACCTGATCGCGGTCGACCATCAGCGCACCGAAGGCACCCACCACGAACACCGTGAGGAAGATGTCGAGCAGCGCGGTTCGAGCAGCGACGAAGCTGACTCCGTCGGCGATGAGCAGCAAGCCGGCGATGGCGCCGAGAATCGTCGAGCGGCTGATCCGACGCACGATGCGCACCACCAGCGCCACCAGCAGCACGCCGAAAATCGCGGCGGTGAATCGCCAGCCGATACCGGTGTAGCCGAACAGCGCCTCGCCGAAGGCGATCAACTGCTTGCCGGCCGGCGGGTGCACCACCAGGCCGAAACCGGGGTTGTCCTCGACGCCGTAGTTGTGCAGCAGTTGCCAGGCCTGCGGGGCGTAGTGCTTCTCGTCGAAGATCGGCGTCCCGGCGTCGGTCGGCGAACCCAGACTCATGAACCGGGTCACCGCCGCCAGTGCGGTGATCACCGCGGTGGCAGCCCAGCCCTCGAGCCGGTCGGTCGGCCCGAAATCAGCGGGCGGGGCCAGCGGGCCGGGACTGACGACACCGACGTCGCGCGTCCGCACGTCGAGGTCGTCGGCCGTGATCGTCACCCGGTCAATCGTAGGGTGTGGGGTGTGACCGGCCGGCTGCTCCTCGGAGCCACCCCATTGGGTCAGCCGGACGACGCCTCGAAACGACTGGTGGAGGCGCTGCGCACCGCCGACGTGGTGGCCGCTGAGGACACCCGCCGGGTGCGTACTCTGGCCCGCTCGCTGGACGTCACGATCGGCGGCCGGGTGGTGAGTCTGTTCGACCAGAACGAGGCGGCCCGGGTTCCGGCCCTGATCGAGGAGATCACCGCCGGGGCGACCGTTCTGGTGGTCAGCGATGCGGGCATGCCGCTGGTGAGCGATCCGGGCTACCGGCTGGTGGCGGCCTGTGCCGCCGCCGGGCTCACGGTCAGCTGTCTGCCGGGACCGTCGGCGGTGACCACCGCGCTGGCGCTCTCCGGCTTGCCGTCGGACCGGTTCTGCTTCGAGGGTTTTCCGCCGCGTAAGCAGTCGGCGCGGCGAAACTGGCTGGCCGGACTTGCCGCCGAGCCGCGAACCGCGGTCTTCTTCGAGTCCCCCCGGCGGCTGGCCGAGTGCCTGCGCGATGCGGTCGAGACCCTGGGCGGGCAGCGGCGGGCCGCGGTCTGTCGGGAGCTGACCAAGACCCATGAGGAGGTCCGGCGCGGGACACTGGCCGAACTCGCCGAGTGGGCGGCCGACGGCGTGCTGGGCGAGATCACGGTGGTGCTCGCCGGAGCCGCCCCGGTCGCCGACTTGCCGTCGCTGGTGAATTCGGTGACCGCACTCGTCGACGACGGGATGCGGGTGAAGGACGCCTGCGCGGCGGTCGTCGACGCGCTTCCCCCGCACATACGGCAGGGCTCACCGTCGCGGCGCGAACTCTACGACGCGGTGTTGCGCGCCCGATCCGTCGGGCAGGAGCGCAGCGACTCGGGAGATGACGACTCGGAAGATGAGACTGCGTGACGGTTGACGATCGCGGCGGCCTTGTCGAGGCACTCCTGCCACTCGGCGGCCGGGTCCGAGTCGGCGGTGATTCCGCCCCCGACACCGAGCACCGCGTTGCCGTGGGCATCGAATTCGACGGTGCGGATGGCGACGTTGAGCTCGCATCCGGCGACCGGTGATGCCATGCCGACCGTGCCGCAATAGATCCCGCGGCGGTGTCGTTCCCAACCCGAAATCAGTTCCCGCGCGCGACCTTTCGGAGTTCCGGTGACCGATGCCGGCGGGAAGGCCGCATTCAGCAGTGCCGACATCGGCAGGTCTGTGGGCACCTCGGCGGCGACGGTGGAGACCAGATGCCACACCCCGGGCGCGGGGTGCACCGCGAGCAGTTCGGCCACCGTCACCGATCCGGTGACTGCGACATGGCCGAGGTCGTTGCGAACCAGATCGACGATCATGATGTTCTCCGCGATGTCCTTATCCGAGGCGCGCAGGTCGGCGGGGTCGGCGTGGATCGGCAGGGTGCCCTTGATCGGGCTGGAACTCACCTCGGTGCCGGCCCGGCGCAGGAACAGTTCCGGTGACAGCGAGGCCACCGCGCCCCAATCGCCGGCCACGAAGGCTGCCCGGGCGGGGGTGGTGCGTTCCACCGCGTCGGCGAAGAAGTCCAGCGCGGAACCTGTTGCGGTGCCGGTGAATTGGGTGCAGACGCAAGCCTGGTAGACCTCCCCTGCGCGGATCGCCTCCAGGCAGGCCTGCACCCCGTTGCGATGCTGCAGCGGATCCGGCGGCCGCCAGTCGATCTCGCACCGGCCAACGGTCGCCGGTTGTCGCAGGGCCGATTCCAGCCAGTCGGGAAGCGTTGCGCCGGAGAGGGACTCGTACCACCAGCATCCGGAGCGGTCGAGGCGCAATACGCTGTCGGTCCACCCGCCCGCCGCGTCCGGAATCCGCCCTGTTGCGTCGTCCGCGCCAGGATCCGGATAGGACAGGTATCCGATCCATCCGCCGCCGATCACGTCGCCGCCCGGGCCGGACGGCGCTGCGAACACATCGGCCGGATCGACCGGGACGACCGCCACGCTGGGAGCGATCACCGCCGCCGAGCCGAACCAATCACCGATCAGCGCGGCCGGGCCGGGGAGACCAGCCCGGCGCGCGCCTGCTTCGACCGCCCGCAGGACGTCGTGGGCGGTACCCAGCGCACCCAGTCGTTCAGCCCGCACCGGGCCCCTCACCTCTGCCGCGAGCGTGTGGGTCGGTACGCCGACACGCCGCTGGGCCGCTCACTGTGTGCACGCTCGCGGGGGAGTCAGGGAGCCTCGGACGGAGCGGGGGGAGTCTCGTACCGCGGAAATACCCCCGTCGGCGTGGGCAGGGCTGTCCCGGGCGCCAATCTGGTTGCCAGCGCGGTGAACTCGCGCCTGTCATCAGGCTGGCCGAGCAGGTCGAGCAGGCGCGCCGATGAGGCGGGCATGACGGGCTGCACCAGTAGTGCGGCCACCCGGACGGCCTCCAGAGTGGTGTAGAGCACGGTGCGGAACCGCACCTGGTCGGCGGCCGACTCGGACTTGCGCAGCACCCACGGCTCCTGGGCGGAGAAGTACCGGTTGGCAGCGCCCAGCATCAGCCAGATGGCCTCCAGGCCCTGGTGCATGGCCTGCTCGTCGAAGGCGCTGCGGACCCGGGCCAGCAGTCCGTCGGCCAGGTCGAGCAGTTCGGTGTCCTCGGCGCTGAACGCGCCCGGTTCGGGCACGACTCCGTCGAGGTTCTTGTTCACCATCGACAGTGAGCGCTGCGCCAGGTTGCCGAATTCGTTGGCCAGGTCGGCGTTGACCCGGCCGATGATGGCGTCCTCGCTGTAGCTGCCGTCCTGGCCGAACGGCACCTCGCGCAGCAGGAAGTACCGCACCTGGTCCACGCCGAAGGTCTCCACCAGCGAGACCGGGTCGACGACGTTGCCGATCGACTTGCTCATCTTCTCGCCGCGGTTGTAGAGGAAGCCGTGGGCGAAGACCCTGCGCGGCAACGGGATTCCCGCCGACATCAGGAAGGCCGGCCAATACACGGTGTGGAACCGGATGATGTCCTTGCCGATCATGTGCAGATCGGCCGGCCAATACCGTTGGTAGAGGTCCGAATCGGTGTCAGGGAAGCCCGCACCGGTCAGATAGTTGGTCAGCGCGTCCACCCAGACGTACATCACGTGCGACGGGTCACCGGGCACCGGCACGCCCCAGTCGAAGGAGGTCCGCGAGATCGACAGATCCCGCAGGCCTCCGGAGACGAAACTGACGACCTCGTTGCGGCGCACCTCCGGTGCGATGAAGTCCTGGTGGGCCTCGTAGTGCGCCAGCAGTGGTTCGGCGTACTTCGACAGCTTGAAGAAGTAGGTCTGCTCCTCGGTCCAGGTGACCGGAGTGCCGGTCTCGGTAGCCACCCGGGTGCCGTCGTCGTTGACGCTCGTCTCGGACTCGGTGAAGAACCGCTCGTCGCGCACCGAATACCAGCCGGAGTAGCTGTCCAGATAGATGTCGCCGTTGTCGGACATTCGCTGCCAGATCGCCGTCGAGGCCGCGTAGTGGTCCCGGTCGGTGGTGCGGATGAACCGGTCGAAGGAGATGTTGAGCAGTTCGTCGAGTCGCTGGAACGCATCGGAATTGCGGCGTGCCAGGTCGGCGGTCGGGATGCCTTCGGCCGCGGCGGTCTGGGCCATCTTCAGGCCGTGCTCGTCGGTGCCGGTCAGGAAGCGGACGTCGAAACCGTCGAGGCGCTTGAACCGGGCGATCGCGTCGGTGGCGATGTACTCGTAGGCATGCCCGACATGCGGGGCGCCGTTCGGGTAGGCGATCGCGGTGGTGATGTAGAAGGGCTCGCTCATTTGTGCTCACCTTATGGTGTGGCGGTGAGCAGCAAGCGTGCGGAGCGTCAGCCACCCCCGCTGCCGGAGCCGTTGACGCCACTGGTCGACGCGCACACCCATCTGGACGCCTGCGGCGCCCGCACCGCCGACGACGTGCGCGCGGTCCTGGATCGGGCCGAGGCGGTCGGGGTGCAGGCGGTGGTGACCATCGCCGACGATCTGGACTCGGCTCGCTGGGCGGCCACGGCCACCGGGTGGGACGACCGGTTGTATGCCGCCGTCGCCCTGCACCCGACCCGGGCTCAACACCTGACCGGCGGCGCGCGCGCCGAGATCGAGCGGCTGGCAAAGCAGCCCCGGGTGGTGGCGATCGGCGAGACCGGGATGGACCTGTACTGGCCTGGAAAGCTCGACGGCTGCGCCGATCCGGCCGTCCAGCGGGAGGCCTTCGCCTGGCATATCGACCTGGCCAAGCGGACCGGCAAGCCGCTGATGATCCACAACCGCGACGCCGATGCCGAGGTGCTCGACGTGCTGCGGGCCGAGGGCGCCCCGGACGCGGTGATCTTCCACTGCTTCTCCTCGGGTCCGGAGATGGCGCGGACCTGCCTGGACGCCGGCTGGTTGCTCAGCCTGTCCGGCACGGTCAGCTTCCGCAACGCCACCGCCCTGCGGGAGGCCGCCGCCCTGATCCCGCCCGGGCAACTGCTGGTCGAGACCGACGCACCGTTCCTCACCCCGCACCCGTTCCGCGGCGCCCCCAACGAGCCGTACTGCCTGCCCTACACCGTCCGGGCGCTGGCCGAACTGCTCGGCCGATCGGCGCAGGACGTTGCTGGTGAATCCACGGAAACGGCTCGCCGCGTCTACAAACTGGACTGATCGTCGAATAAGGTTTGCTGAGATAGCGGGATCGTGTGGCGCAGCCAACCGAAATTCGTTACCGTCTTGTGACCATGACCGCTTTGACCAGGCTCCAGCAGGCGTCATCGCCTGCGCTGCGCCTGATCGTGGCGGCCCTGCTGATCGCTCTCACGGCATCCGGCGTCTTCGCCCTTGACTCGCGCAAGACCGTGACGCTCGACATCGACGGCAACCCGGTCAGCGTCATCACGATGAAGTCCCGGGTCGGCGACATCGTCGCGGAGAACGGACTGACGCTCAGCGAGCGCGATGAGGTGCGGCCGGCCGCCGGCCAGAACGTCCGCGACGCCGAGACCATCGTCGTCCGGCGTAGCCGCCCGCTGGAGATCTCCCTCGACGGCCAGGCGCCGAAGCAGGTCTGGACCACCGCGGCCACCGTCGACGAAGCCCTGGCGCAGTTGTCGATGACCGACACCGCCCCCGCCGCGGCATCGCGCGGCAGTCGTCTGCCGCTGGCCGGGATGGCATTACCGGTGGTCAGCGCCAAGACCGTGCAGATCAACGACGGCGGTGCCGTCAGCACCGTTCGGTTGGCCGCCCCGGACGTCGGAGCCCTGCTGGCCGCCGCCGGCGCCCCGTTGCAACAGCGTGACGGCGTCGTCCCGGCGGCTTCGGCCCCGGTCGTCGACGGCATGCACATTCTCGTCACCCGGATGCGCATCGAGAAGGTGACCGAACGGGTGCCGCTGGCCCCGGCCGCCCGGAAGATCGAAGACCCGACGCTGAACATCAGCCGCCAGGTGGTGGAGGATCCGGGCGAGCCCGGGGTCGCCGACATGACCTTCGCGGTGGCGATGGTCAACGGAGCGGTGACCGGACGGCTGCCGGTTGCCAGCACCGTGGTCACCCCGGCCCGTGATTCGGTGGTGCGGGTGGGCGCCAAGCCCGGCACGGAGGTGCCCCCGGTGACCAACGGGGCCCGCTGGGATTCCATCGCATCCTGTGAGTCAGGAAACAATTGGTCCATCAACACCGGAAACGGGTATTACGGTGGAGTGCAGTTCGACCAGAGCACTTGGGAGCGCAACGGTGGTCTTCGCTACGCGTCCCGGGCAGATCTGGCAACCAGGGAAGAGCAGATCGCGATCGCCGAAGTGACCCGGGCCCGCCAGGGCTGGGGCGCCTGGCCCGTATGCGGAAGGTGAGGGGCCATGACCATTCGGTTGCTGAGCCGCACTGAGATCAGGAACTTAGCCAAGGAACTCGATTTCCGGCCGCGCAAGGCGCTGGGCCAGAACTTCGTCCATGACGCCAACACCCTGCGTCGCATCGTGTCGGCCTCCGGTGTCAACAAGTCCGACCACGTCCTCGAGGTCGGACCGGGTCTGGGCTCGCTCACGCTGGCACTGCTGGACCGCGGCTCGACCGTCACCGCCGTCGAGATCGATCCGGTGCTGGCCAACCGGCTGCCCAAGACGGTGGCCGAGCACTCGCACAGCGAGATCCACCGGTTGACCGTGCTCAACCGCGACATCCTGGGTCTGCGCCGGGCGGATGTGGAGCACCCGCCGACCGCGGTGGTGGCCAACCTGCCGTACAACATCGCCGTGCCGGCCCTGCTGCACCTACTGGCGGAGTTCCCCAGCATCCGCACCGTCATGGTGATGGTGCAGGCCGAGGTGGCAGAGCGACTGGCCGCCGAACCCGGCGGCAAGGAATACGGGATCCCCAGCGTGAAGGCCCGATTCTTCGGCAACGTCCGGCGCTACGGCTCGGTCTCGCCGACGGTGTTCTGGCCGATTCCGCGGGTGTACTCCGGCCTGGTCCGCATCGACCGGCATGAGGCCGCTCCGTGGCCGACCGACGACGCATTCCGCGAGCAGGTCTTCGAGCTGATCGACACCGGCTTCGCCCAGCGTCGCAAGACCGTGCGCAACGCCTTCCTGGAATGGGCGGGATCCGGCAACGCGTCGGCCGAACTGCTGCTGGCGGCGAGCATCGACCCGGCCCGCCGGGGCGAGACGCTGACCGTCGCCGATTTCGTCCGGCTGCTGCAGCGCTCGGGGAAGACCGCGCCGGCTGTTGAGGCCGACCAATCCCAGTCGGCTCAGCTGAGCTGATCTTTTCGCTACCCTTCTGCGGTGGCCAGCTTCGACGGCAATACCGCGACCGAATGGGTCCCGACCGGTTCGGTGACGGTGCGGGTGCCCGGCAAGGTCAACCTCTACCTCGGTGTCGGTGACCTCCGCGAGGACGGATACCACGAACTCACCACGGTCTTCCATGCCGTCTCGTTGACCGACGAGGTGACGGTGCGCGAGGCCGACGTGCTCTCGCTGCAGACGTTCGGCGAGGGCGCCGAGGACCTGCCCGCCGATGAGCGCAACCTTGCCTGGCAGGCCGCGTGTGTGATGGCCGACCACGTCGGACGAGCCCCCGACGTCGAGATCACCATCGCCAAGTCGATCCCGGTGGCCGGCGGGATGGCCGGTGGCAGCGCCGACGCGGCGGCCGTGCTGGTCGCGATGAACGAGTTGTGGGAACTCGGTGTTCCGCGCCGCGACCTGCACGCGATGGCCGCCAAGCTGGGCAGCGACGTCCCCTTCGCCCTGCACGGCGGTACCGCCCTGGGGACCGGCCGCGGCGAGGAACTGGCCACCGTGCTGTCCCGCAACACCTTCCACTGGGTGCTGGCGTTCAGCTCCGCCGGGTTGTCGACGCCGGTGGTGTTCGGCGAGATCGACCGGTTGCGCGCGGTGGGCAGTCCGGCACGGCTTTCGGATCCCGAACCGCTGCTGGCCGCGCTGTCCGGGGGCGATCCGCACGAGTTGGCCCCGCTGCTGGGCAACGACCTGCAACCGGCCGCACTGAGCCTGGAACCGAACCTGCGCCGGACGCTGCGGGCGGGCACCGAAGCCGGGGCGCTGGCCGGAATCGTCTCCGGGTCCGGACCGACCTGCGCCTTCCTGTGCGCCTCGGCCGAGAACGCGGTGGCGGTCGGCAGTGAGCTGGCCGGGGCCGGGGTGTGCCGGACGGTACGGGTGGCCAGCGGACCGGTGCACGGCGCGCGCGTGGTGCCGACCAGCGACTGAGCGCAAAATTTCCGTCGCCGACTCCGCGCGGATGGTTTGCAGCTACTTAAGAGTAGTTTAAGATCGTCGGAGGCCTGAAAGCCTCGCCCAGCCGTGGGCGCGTCGCCGGGATGACGCGCCACCGACGGCGGAGCATGACAGGGCAGTACATTGCGCCGGACGCCGAGGAGGTCGTCGTGAGCCGATTCACCGACAAGATGTTCCACAACGCCATGACCAGCTCCAAGGGCATGGTCACCGGTGAGCCGCATGAGCCGGTCCGGCATACCTGGCGCGAGGTCCACGAACGGGCCGCCCGGATCGCCGGCGGACTCGCCGCTGCCGGCGTCGGCCACGGCGACGCGGTCGGCGTCCTGGCCGGGGCGCCGGTGGAGATCGCGCCGACCGCCCAGGCACTGTGGATGCGCGGCGCCAGCATCACCATGCTGCACCAGCCGACCCCGCGCACCGATCTGGTGCACTGGGCGCAGGACACCACCAATGTGATCGAGATGATCGACGCCAAGGCGGTGGTGATCTCGGATCCGTTCCTGGCCGCCGCGCCGGTGCTCGCCGAGCGCGGTATCACCGTGCTCACGGTGGAGGACCTGCTCGCCGCCGATCCGATCGAACCGGTGGAGACCGCCGAGGACGACGTCGCTCTGATGCAGTTGACGTCCGGATCGACCGGGTCGCCCAAGGCGGTGGTGATCACCCACCGCAACATCTACTCCAACGCCGAGGCGATGTTCATCGGCGCCGAGTACGACGTCGATCGCGACGTCATGGTGAGCTGGCTGCCCTGCTTCCACGACATGGGCATGGTCGGCTTCCTGACCATCCCGATGTACTTCGGCGCCGAGTTGGTCAAGGTCACGCCGATGGACTTCCTGCGTGACACCCTGCTGTGGGCCAAGCTCATCGACAAGTACAAGGGCACCATGACCGCGGCGCCCAACTTCGCCTACGCGCTGTTCGGCAAGCGGCTGCGCCGGCAGGCCAAGCCGGGCGAATTCGACTTGTCCACACTGCGTTTCGCGCTTTCCGGCGCCGAGCCGGTCGACCCGTCCGACGTCGAGGACCTGATCGACGCCGGCAAGCCGTTCGGGATGCGTGCCGACGCGATCCTGCCCGCCTACGGCATGGCCGAGACGACGCTTGCGGTCTCGTTCTCCAAGTGCGGGGCCGGACTGGTGGTCGACGAGGTGGATGCCGACCTGCTGGCCGCACTGCGCCGTGCCATCCCGGCGACCAAGGGCAACACCCGACGGCTGGCCACCCTGGGCCCGTTGCTGACGGATCTGGAGGCCCGCATCGTCGATGAGGACGGCAACGTGCTGCCGGCCCGCGGCGTCGGGATCATCGAGTTGCGCGGCGAGTCGCTGACGCCGGGCTACATCACCATGGGCGGCTTCGTCGCGGCCCAGGATGAGAACGGCTGGTACGACACCGGCGACTTGGGCTACCTCACCGAGGAGGGCCACGTGGTGGTCTGCGGCCGGGTCAAGGACGTGATCATCATGGCCGGGCGCAATGTGTACCCGACCGACATCGAGCGTGCCGCCGGCCGGGTCGAAGGTGTCCGCCCGGGCTGCGCGGTGGCGGTCCGCCTTGACGCCGGGCACTCCCGGGAGACCTTCGCGGTGGCGGTGGAGTCCAACGACTGGGAGGACCCGGCCGAGGTGCGCCGCATCGAGCAGCAGGTCGCCCACGAAGTGGTGCGCGAGGTCGACGTGCGGCCGCGCAACGTGGTGGTGCTCGGTCCGGGCACCATCCCGAAGACGCCGTCGGGCAAGCTGCGGCGGGCGAATTCGGTCGCGCTGGTCAGCTGATCCGGCCCGCGAGCGTCACGCTGGTGGCGTTTTCGGCGTCGGGTGTCACGCTGGTGTGACGCTCGGCGAAGGGGTGCCGAAGGGGTGCAGCGCCTACCAGGCGTGCACCCGGTTCTGCGCCGGTTCCACGCCCAACTCGATCAGCGCCTCAGCGGCGTCGGCCGCCAGTTCGCACATGGTCGGCACCTCGTTGCGCTCGGCCGCGTTGAACGGTTCCAGCACGAAAGCCGCTGGATCCTTGCGGCCCGGCGGGCGGCCGATGCCGATACGGACACGCTGAAAGTCCTTGGTGCCCAACGCATTCGCCACCGAACGCAAGCCGTTGTGGCCGCCCTCGCCGCCGCCCAGCTTGAGCCGGATCTTGCCGAAGTCGATGTCGAGTTCGTCGTGAATGACGATGACATCGCCGGCGGCCACCGAATAGAACTTCGCCAACGGGCCGACCTGGCGGCCGGACTCGTTCATGAAGCACCGCGGCTTGGCCAGCACCACCGGACGTCCGGCCAGCCGACCGGTCACGACATCGGCGCCGGACTTCTTGTGCAGCTTGAACTGCCCGCCGATCCGGGCGGCCAGCAGATCGGCCACCATGAAGCCGACGTTGTGCCGCGTCTTGGCGTACTGCGGTCCGGGGTTGCCCAAGCCGACGACCAGCAGGGGTTCCGCCATCGGTGTGGGTGGGGCCGGTCGGACCGCGGTGAGTCGGCTCGGGGCCTACTCGGCCGCGGCCTCGCCCTCGGATGCCGCGGCGGCGTCGGCAGCCTGGTCCTGCAGCGACTCGCCGCCGCCCTCGGACTCGAGGTCCTCGGCGGTCGGGGCCGCCACGACGTTGACCACCAGCATCTCCGGGTCGCTGACCAGGGTGACGCCGGCGGGCAGCTTGACGTCGGCAGCCAGGATCTGGGTGCCCTCCTCGACGGCCTCGACCGACACCGACAGGCTCTCCGGGATCGACATCGCGTCGGCCTCGATCTCGATGTGGGTGGCGTCCTGGGTCACCAGGGTGCCGGAGGCGGCCTCGCCCTCGACGTGGACCTGGACCTCGACGGTCACCTTCTCGCCGCGGCGGATCACGATCAGGTCGAGGTGGGTCAGGGTGCGCTTGACCGGGTGGACGGTGATGGCCTTGGTCAGCGCCAGCTGCTCGGTGCCGTTGATGTCCAGGCTCAGCACGGCGTTGGCGCCGGAGTTGCGCATGACGGCGGCGAAGTCGTGAGCATTGAGCTGGAGGTGCTGCGGGGCCTCGCCGTGGCCGTAGAGCACGGCCGGGACCTTGCCGTCGCGGCGGGCCGCCCGTGAGGCGCCCTTGCCGGTCCGGGTGCGGACTTCCACGCTCAGCTTGTTGGTAGCGGCGCCTTTGGCCATCGGAATGCTCCTGCCTTCGTTTGTGGATCGAATCAACACGGCGAAGGCGGGCTTGGAGCCGATGCCTCGTCGATAACGGTGGTCGGAAACCACCCTCGCCGTGACGCGGTGCCAAGGGTATCCGAAGGACGTCCTGGAGCGGAAATCCGAGCCGGTGAGCTGCTCGGAAAGCTCCCACAGCGCTCTGGCGGTGCGGTCGTCCCGGGCCGGCGGGCTCAGATACGGGAAGTGGGACCCAACCACCTCACCCGATCACTTAACTGAGACCGTGAACCCGTCGATGATCTGCTGGACGTCGCCGGCCTGCGCGGCGGCCTGGTCGGCCAGCGAGGTCACGGTGAACTGAACCAGGTAACGCTGGAACGCCGGCGCCGGCGTCACCGGAATGACGATCCGGTTGTAGGTGTGCACCCGGATGTCGTTGAGTTCGTAGCTGCCCTCGATCATCGAGGACGGGAACCCGTCGAAGTCGTCGGACGAGGAGTTCAGCTTGATGAACTTCTTGGACAGCAGGGCGTCTGCGTCGGCGTGCTCGAGTGCCTTCGGCACGTCGAAGGCCCCGTCGAGTTTGAACACCATGACCATCGCGGTCGGATAGCTGTTGTTCTTCGCGATCGCCTCGGTGCCGGGGGAGAAGTTCGGGTTGGCGTAGGTGGTCCAGCCGGCCGGGCGGGGCAGGGTGACCTTCAGGTCGGTCAGCTTGTCCAGCGCGATCTGCTGACCGGTGACACCCTGGCTGGACAGGTACTGCGCGATCGGCACCGGCCGCGTCGGTGCGGCTTCCTCAGTGCTGGTCGGGGTGCTGGCGCCCGGGGTGGTCCAGATCGACGAGTAGTCGGCGGTCTTGGCGCCACAACCGGCGGTCGCGAGAGCGACGGCCAGCAGGGCGGCGGTGGCGATCTTGGGCTTAGGCATCCCCGTCGAAAAGTCCTGTCACCGAACCGTTTTCGAACACCGCCCGGATTGTGCTGGCCAGCAGCGGGGCAATCGACAGCACGGTCAGCTGGTCGAAGCGCTTGGCCTCGTCGATCGGCAGCGTGTTGGTGACGATCACTTCCCGCGCGCCGCACTCCGCCAGTCTTTCGGCGGCCGGATCCGACAGCACGCCGTGGGTGGCCGCGATGATGACGTCCTTGGCCCCGTCGCTGCGCAGCAGTTTCACCGCGCCGGCGATGGTGCCGCCGGTGTCGATCATGTCGTCGGTCAGCACGCAGGTCTTGCCCTCGACCTCGCCCACCACCCGGTTGGACACCACCTGGTTGGGCACCCTCGGGTCGCGGGTCTTGTGGATGAATGCCAGTGGGGTGCCGCCCAGGGCGTCGGCCCACTTCTCGGCCACCCGCACGCGGCCGGAGTCCGGCGAGACGACCACGACGTCCTCGGTGCCGTAGTTGTCCTTGATGTAGCCGGTCAACAGGTTCTGGGCCCGCATGTGATCGACCGGGCCGTCGAAGAAGCCCTGGATCTGATCGGTGTGCAGGTCGACCGACACGATGCGGTCGGCGCCGGCGGTCTTGAGCAGGTCGGCCACCAGGCGGGCCGAGATCGGCTCGCGGCCGCGGTGCTTCTTGTCCTGGCGCGCATAGGGATAGAACGGCAGGATCGCGGTGATCCGCTTGGCACTGCCGCGCTTGAGGGCGTCGATCATCAGCAGTTGTTCCATCAGCCACTTGTTCAGCGGCGCCGGATGGGACTGCAGTACGAACGCATCACAGCCTCGCACCGACTCGTCGAACCGAACGAAGATCTCGCCGTTGGCGAAGTCGCGCGCGGTCGTGGCGGTGACGTGGACGTCGAGTTCCTTGGCGACCTGTTCGGCCAGTTCGGGGTGCGCCCGGCCGGAGAACAGCATCAGGTTCTTACGGTTGTCCATCCAGTCCGCCACTGTGTGCCCTCACGTCGTGATCGAATACGCGCCCATCGTACGTATCTAGCTCTGCTGGGCCCCGCCGGACTGTCCTTTGGCTCGCGCCTGGGCCGCTTCGGCGGCCCGGGCCGAGTCGCTGTCCGGACGATTCCGCAGCACCCAGTCCTCGATGATGCGCTGCTGGCCTGCCGAGATCGCCAGCGCGCCGGGCGGCACGTCGTCGCGCAGCACCGTCCCTGCGCCGGTGTAGGCGCCGTCGCCGACGGTGACCGGTGCGACGAACATGGTGTCGCTGCCGGTGCGGACGTGCGAGCCGATCGTGGTGCGGCTCTTGTTCTCACCGTCGTAGTTGACGAACACACTCGATGCGCCGATGTTGCTGTGGTCGCCGATGTCGGCGTCGCCGACGTAGGTCAGATGCGGCACCTTGGTGCCGGTGCCGATCACCGCGTTCTTGGTCTCGACGAATGCGCCGAGCTTGCCGTCTGCGCCGAGCCGGCTGCCCGGACGCAGGTAGGTGAACGGGCCGACGTCGGCACCGGAGCCGATCACCGACTGGCTGCCGTGGGTGCGCACCACCGAGGCGCGGTCGCCCACCTGTACATCGTCGAGCGTGGTCGCCGGGCCGACCTGGCAGTGGCTGCCGACCCGGGTCGCGCCGAGCAGTTGCGTGCCGGGATGCACGACGGTGTCGCGGCCGATCGTCACGTCGACGTCGATCCAGGTGCTGGCCGGGTCGATCACCGTCACCCCGGCGCGCTGGTGGGCGCAGATCACCCGGCGGTTGAGTTCGCCGGCGAGGTCGGACAGTTGCACCCGGTCGTTGACCCCGGCGACGAGGGCCGAATCGTCGACATGCTTGGCATGCACGATCTGTCCGTCGGCGCGCACGATCGCGATGACGTCGGTCAGATACAACTCGTGCTGGGCGTTGTCGGCCGACAGCCGGCTCAGCGCCGAACGCAGCGCGGCGATGTCGAAGGCGTAGATGCCGGTGTTGATCTCCCGGATCGCGCGCTGCTGCGGGGTGGCGTCGGTCTCCTCGACGATGGCGATGACCTCGCCGTCCTGGGTGCGCAGGATCCGGCCGTAGCCGGTCGAGTTCGGCACCGTCGTGGTCAGCACGGTCACCGCCGCCGGCTCGCCGCGGTGGCTGGCGATCAGGTCGGCGAGGGTGTCGGCGTCGAGCAGCGGGACATCCCCGGCGGTGATGACCACCACGCCGTCGAAATCCTCCGGCAGCGCCGACAGACCGCACAGCGCGGCGTGCCCGGTGCCCAGTTGCTGTTCCTGGACGGCCACCTCGATGCGGCGACCGAGGGTGGCGGCCAGATCGGCGACCACCGGGGCGATCCGCTCGCGGTCCTTGCCGAGCAGGACGACGAGGTGTTGCGGTGCGACCTTGGCGACGGCGTGCAGGGCGTGCGAGAGCATGCTGCGGCCGCCGAGGGTGTGCAGAACCTTGGGTGTGTCCGAGCGCATCCGGGTGCCGGCCCCGGCGGCGAGCACCAGGACGGCCGAATCAGTGGTGGTCATGCCGGCCTCTCAATCTGCGAACCGCGTGAAAGTCTATGGGGGCGGCGCCCGCCAGAGCTACGCGCGCGGAATCAGTCCCAGGATGCCGCCGCCCGCAGAGTCGCCGAGCGAGTAGACGACGTCGTTCCTGAAGAAGAGCGAGATGCCCGTGTTCAGGTAGTACGTGGGCCTGGTCGGCCGGTTGTTCTGCACGTCGACCTGGCCGTAGTCCACCTCGTTGGTGACCGGGAATTGGAAGTACTCAACCGGGGTCCCTGACGTCATGGTCGACAGGAAGAAGGTGAGGTCCTTGTCCTTGTCGAGCTGTCCGACGGTCTGGTCGGCGTTGGTCCAGGTGATGATGCCGGTGTAGTCCTCGGGGGTGGGGCTCTTGTCGGTGTTGTGCAGGGTGGTGCTGGCGCCGGTGTCCGGGGTGATCCCCACCCCGACGTCGGTCACCACCGGCGTCGTTCCGCGCCAGATGTTGATCGTCGAGGTGAACAGTTGTTCACCGGCCGGGCTGCCGTAGTAGAGGGCACCGCTGTTGGCGAACGTCGCGCCGGACGGGGCGGCGGTATCCGGGAGCATCGGGAAATACAGTGCCGTCGGATCCTGGACGTCGGCGGATGTGAGGCCGACTCGCATCCACGCGGTCTGCGTTTCGGGGTCGACGTGGATGCGGTATCCGGGCAGCACGCCGCACCCGTAGGTCAGCTGGGCGATGAGGTCCTCGATCCCGGCGGTGGAGTAGCTCGGCGCCACGCCGAAATCACCCCAGAACGCGCCGTCGACCGGCGGCGTGGTGGCGCCGTCGGGGCCCCAGTAGGTCTGCTCCACTTCGCCGCTCTGGTTGAGCTTCTGGATCGTGTCGATCTGACCGACTCCGAGCCGGCCGGTGGTGAGCAGCGGCGTCGAGCTTCCCGGTGCGGCGAACAGCGAGACGGTGGTGGTGGCGGCGTAGCCGCTGTAGGTCAACCCGCTGTCGTATTCGTTGTGCACCACAGTGCTCGACGTCTGAACGGCTGAGCCCCACCACGGGGAGAAGGCCGGGTCGGCCGAGGCGTAGGGCGCGAAGAAGCCGCCGCCACCGGTGTCGAACTCGAAGAACTGGGGCGTCGCGTTACCGCCCAACGAGGCGTAGATCCCGATCTTCTGCACGCCGTCGCTGCTGATGTCGGCGAAGTACAGCGGGACTTCGACCGGTTGGGTGATCACGCCGACGCTGGTGGGGAACAGGGCCCGGCGAACCAGATACAGCGCACCCTGCAGCAAGTCGGTGACGGGATTGGCGGGGAACCCGGCGAGCCAATTGGCCGTCCCCGTCAGGAACCGGTCGACCGCCACGGAGATGGTCTGCAGGGGGGCGAACGCCGGGGCCACGCTCCTGGCCACCGGTGGGGCCATCGATCGGGTGACCGTCAGGGCCGGTGCTGCGGGCGTGGCACTGCGCTCCCTGGCGGCTTTCCGCGTCGGCGGAGTCGACGGCCGGAGTTGCCGGCGGTCAGCCGAGGCGGGCGCCACGGTGAGTCGTGCGGACCGGGTCGTGGTGGCTCGCGCCGTCCGGTTCGTCCTGCTCGGCTTCGGGGCCGACGACGCCGTAGTCGCGGAGGCGGTTTCGCCGACGTCGGCGGTGGCCACCGCGACAGGCCCCACCATCATGAAGGACCCGAAGAGCATTGCGGCCCCGGCACATGCGCAACGTTGCAGCATCGCCCTCCCCACCTAGTGGTCGATGGCCTCGTTCCCGAGCTGATGGCCGCTCGGCACGCCTCGTTCCGCCGCCAGGACTCGAACCTGAACTATCTGAACCAAAATCAGAGGTGCTGCCAATTACACCACGGCGGATGGTCCGCCCCCAGACTCTAATGCAGGGGCTTTAGGCTGGTCCCATGGCTGTACCGGACCCCGTGCCGCGCCCGCCGCGGACCCGGATGACCGGCAGCGAGCGTCGTCACCAACTCATCGACGTCGCCCGTTCGCTGTTCGCCGAACGGGGTTACGAGGGCGCCTCCATCGAGGAGATCGCGCAGCGGGCCAATGTCTCCAAGCCGGTGGTTTACGAACACTTCGGCGGCAAGGAGGGCCTCTACGCCGTGGTGGTCGACCGCGAGATGTCGGCCCTGCTGGATCGCATCACCTCCTCGCTGACCAACAACCGCTTCCGGCCACGGCTGGAGCAGGTGACGCTGGCGTTGCTCACCTACGTCGAGGAGCGCACCGACGGCTTCCGGCTGTTGATCCGGGACTCGCCCTCCTCGATCACCTCGGGCACCTACGCCACTCTGCTCAACGATGCGGTCAGTCAGGTCGCCTCGATCCTCGCCGGCGACTTCTCCCGGCGCGGTCTGGATCCGGAGTTGGCTCCGCTCTACGCCCAGGCACTCGTCGGCTCGGTGACGATGACCGCGCAGTGGTGGCTCGACGCCCGCGAACCCAAGAAGGAGGTCGTGGCGGCCAACCTGGTGAACCTGATGTGGAACGGGCTCAACCGCCTCGAACCGGACCCCGGGTTGGGCAACCATTAGTCGCGGCCCATCAGTGGCGGCCCATTAGTGGAGACAGGGCCTTTCGCCGACCCGCTTAGGATGGGCACATCATGACCGCACCGGGGCCGCACCATGTCCAGACCCCGCTGGCGGGGTTGGTCGACGCGGTGCTGGCGGCCCCGGAATTGCGCGAGCTGGCCCACCGCGCCGGCGATCAACCCGAACACCTGGCGGTCGTGGGTCCGGCCAGTGCCCAGTTGTTCGTCGCCTGCGCCCTATCCCATTCCCGGCCGCTGTTGGTCGTCACAGCCACCGGTCGGCACGCCGACGATCTCGTCGCGGAGTTGCGCGGCGTGTACGGCGACGCGGCCGCGCTGTTCCCGTCCTGGGAGACCCTCCCGCACGAGCGGCTCTCGCCCGGGGTCGACACCGTCGGCGCCCGGCTCATGCTGTTGCGTCGGCTGGCCCATCCGCAGGACGCCCGGCTTGGGCCGCCGCTGCGGGTGGTCGTCACCACGGTGCGCTCCCTGCTGCAACCGGTGGCCGCCGACCTCGCCGAGATCGAGCCCGTCACGCTGGCGGTGGGCGCCGAACTGGACTTCGACGCCCTGGCTGCCCGGCTGGTCGAGCTGGCCTACACCCGGGTCGACATGGTCGGCCGGCGTGGGGAGTTCGCGGTCCGCGGCGGGATCCTCGACCTCTTCCCGCCCACCGCCGAGCACCCGGTCCGGGTCGAGTTCTGGGGCGACGAGATCACCGAGATGCGGATGTTCTCGGTCGCCGATCAGCGCTCGATCCCGGAACTGGACGCCGGAACCGTCATCGCCGTGCCCTGCCGTGAACTCCTGCTGACCGACGAAGTCCGTTCTCGTGCAGCGCAATTGGCCGCTCGGACCCACCCCGAGGAGAACGCCGTCACCGGTGGACTGGCCGACATGCTGGCCAAGCTCTCCGAAGGCATCCCGGTCGACGGGATGGAGGCGCTCACGCCGGTGCTGCGCCCGGAGCGCCTGGGCCTGCTCACCGATCAGTTGCCGCAGGGGACGCCGGTGCTGCTGTGCGACCCGGAGAAGGTCCGCACCCGGGGGGCCGACCTGATCAAGACCGGGCAGGAATTCCTGGAGGCGTCCTGGTCGACAGCGGCGATCGGCGGCGATGCGCCGATCGACATCGAAGCACTCGGCGGTTCCGGTTTCCGTGAGCTCGACGAGGTGCGGGACGGCGCCCGGGCCGGCGGCCACCCGTGGTGGACGGTCAGCCAACTCGGCAGTGATGACTCGATCACGCTCGACCTGCGCGCCGCCCCGTCGGCGCGCGGGCAGCAGAGCAACGCCGAGGAGATCTTCGGCATGCTGCGGGCGCACGTGCTGACCGGGGGACTGGCCGCCGTCGTCGCTCCGGGAGTGGGCATCGCCCACCGCGTCGTCGAGCAACTCGCCGAAAGGGACACCCCGGCGGTCATGCTCGAAGCCGGAGAAGGGCCGAAGCCCGGCGTGGTCGGCGTCCTCAAGGGGCCGCTGCACAACGGCGTGATCGTGCCCGGCGCACAGCTGGTGATCATCACCGAGACCGACCTCACCGGAAACCGGGTCACCGGTCCGGAGGGCAAGCGGCTGGCCGCCAAGCGGCGCAACACCGTCGACCCGCTGGCGCTGACCGCCGGTGATCTGGTGGTGCACGATCAGCACGGCATCGGCCGCTTCGTCGAAATGGTCGAGCGCACCATCGCCGGGGCGCGTCGGGAATATCTGGTGCTCGAGTACGCCGGCAAGCGCGGTCAGGCGGCCGACAAGCTGTTCGTACCGATGGACTCCCTCGATCAGTTGTCCCGCTACGTCGGCGGCGAGCAGCCCGCACTGAGCAAGCTCGGCGGCAGCGACTGGGCCAACACGAAAACCAAGGCGCGCAAGGCGGTTCGGGAGATCGCCGGCGAACTGGTCGCGCTGTACGCCAAGCGGCAGGCCGCCCCCGGGCACGCCTTCGCTCCGGACACCCCGTGGCAGAACGAGATGGAGGACGCCTTCGGGTTCACCGAGACCGTCGACCAGTTGACCGCCATCGCCGAAGTCAAGGGCGATATGGAGAAGGCGGTCCCGATGGACCGGGTGATCTGCGGTGACGTCGGCTACGGCAAGACCGAGATCGCGGTGCGGGCGGCGTTCAAAGCGGTGCAGGACGGCAAGCAGGTGGCGGTGCTGGTGCCCACCACCCTGCTCGCCGATCAGCATCTGCAGACCTTCACCGCGCGGATGGCCGGCTTCCCGGTCACCGTCAAGGGGCTGTCGCGATTCACCGATCCGGCCGAGTCCCGGGCCGTCATCGACGGGATGGCCGACGGCAGCGTCGACATCGTCATCGGCACCCACCGGTTGCTGCAGACCGGCGTGCGGTGGAAGGACCTCGGACTGGTGGTGGTCGACGAGGAGCAGCGCTTCGGGGTCGAGCACAAGGAACACATCAAGAGCCTGCGCACCCACGTCGACGTGCTGACGATGAGCGCCACCCCGATCCCGCGCACCCTGGAGATGAGTCTGGCCGGCATCCGCGAGATGTCGACCATCCTCACCCCGCCGGAGGAGCGCCATCCGGTGCTCACCTACGTCGGCTCCCAGGACGAGAAGCAGATCGCCGCCGCACTGCGCCGCGAACTGCTCCGTGAGGGTCAGGTGTTCTACGTGCACAACCGGGTCAGCAGCATCGACGCCGCCGCAGCCAGGATCGCCGACCTGGTGCCGGAGGCCAGAGTCGTTGTGGCCCATGGTCAGATGCCGGAGGAACAGCTCGAACGCACGGTGCAGGGGTTCTGGAACCGCGACTTCGACATCCTGGTCTGCACCACCATCATCGAGACCGGGCTGGACATCTCCAATGCCAACACCCTCATCGTCGAGCGCGCCGACACATTCGGTCTGTCCCAGTTGCATCAGTTGCGCGGACGGGTGGGCCGTAGCCGCGAGCGCGGCTACGCGTACTTCCTCTATCCCAAGGACACCACCCTCACCGAAACCGCTCACGACCGGCTGGCCACCATCGCGCAGAACAACGAACTCGGCGCGGGCATGGCGGTGGCGATGAAGGACCTGGAGATTCGCGGCGCGGGCAACGTGCTGGGCGCCGAACAGTCCGGCCACGTGGCCGGCGTCGGCTTCGACCTCTACGTGCGATTGGTGGGCGAGGCCGTCGAGGCGTACCGCGCCGCGGCCGACGGCAAGACCGTGACGACCGCGGAGGAACCGAAGGACGTCCGCATCGACCTGCCGGTCGACGCCCACCTGCCGCCGGACTACATCGACAGTGACCGGCTGCGCCTGGAGGCCTACCGGCGACTGGCGGCAGCGGCCGACGAGGCGGGCGTGGCCGCGGTGATCGACGAACTCGTCGACCGGTACGGGCCGTTGCCGGAACCGGCGCAGTGGCTGGTGGCGGTGGCCCGACTGCGGCTGTTGTGCCGGCATTACGGCGTCACCGAGGTGGCGGTCACCGGAACCACGCTGCGGGTGGCGCCGCTGACGCTGCCGGATTCCGCACAGGTGCGGCTCAAGCGGATCTATCCGGCGGCCAACTACCGGGCCACCACCTCGACCATCCAGGTGCCGATTCCACGCGCGGGCGCGGGCGTCGGCGCGCCGCGGATCCGGGATCTTGACCTGGTGCAGATGGTCGTCGACCTGCTTCTCGCACTTGACGGTCGGCCGGCCGGGGAAATTGATATAACGACGTTCGAACCCGCGAAACCCGAGGGGTAGCGACGATGACTGTCATCCTGGTCGACCCGCGGCGTCCCGCGCTGGTCCCTGTCGATGCGGTCGAACTGCTCCACGGCGATGTCCAGTACACCGAAGAGATGCCGATCAGGGTGCCCTGGTCGCTGCCCTCGGCCCGCTCGGTGCTGCTCGGTGAGCCGTCCGATCCGGCCCCGGTGCTGCTGTCGTCGGACCCGGACCATCCCGCGGTCCGGGAGCGGCTTGCCGCCGGTGAGCGGCTGATCGCCGTGGCGGCGGGACGGCCCGGTGAGCGGCTGCTGGATGCCGTCGAGATCATGGACAAGCTACGCACCTCCGGGCCGTGGGAGAGCGAGCAGACCCACGACTCGCTGCGGCGTTACCTGCTCGAGGAAACCTACGAATTGTTCGACGCGGTGCATGGCGGCGATCTCAACGAGTTGCGTGACGAACTCGGAGATGTGTTGCTGCAGGTGCTCTTTCACGCCCGCATCGCCGAGGAGGCCACCCGGCACGCGTTCGGCATCGACGATGTCGCCGACGCCCTGGTGCGCAAACTGGGCAACCGGGTGCCCGCCGTGCTGGCGGGCGAGGACATCTCGCTGGAGGATCAGCTGGCCCAGTGGGAGCAGCGCAAGGCGCTGGAAGGCTCCAGCCGGGAATCGTGTGTCGACGGAGTGCCGACCGGTCAGCCGGCACTGGCCCTGGCGCAGAAGGTGATCAACCGGGTGACCGCCGCGGGCTTACCGGCCGATCTGATTCCGCAATCTGTCACGACGATCTCACTCAGTGCCGACGGCGACGCGGAGAACGATCTCCGCACCGCGGTGCTGGAGTTCATGGAGGCGGTGCGTTCGGCGGAACGGGCCATCAAGGCGGCCCGCCCGGCCGGCCCGCAATCGGCGATCAGCCCGCAGGAGTGGCGCCGGAACTGGGATCAGTCGAGCAGCGTCGAGCCCCAGTAGTCGCCGTCCCGCAGACCTGGCGGGCAGGCGAAGACCGCCGAGCCGGTGTGGGTGATGTACTCGTTGAGCAGATCGTTGCGGGCCAGTTGGGTCTGCATCGGGATGAACTGGGCCACTGGGTTCCGCATGTATCCGATGAAGAACAAACCGGCATCGAGGTGACCGAAACCGTCTGTGCCGTCGGTGAAGTTGTACCCGCGACGCAGGATCTGGATGCCGCCGAGGTTCTCCTTGGACGCCAATCGAACGTGGGAGTCGGGGTCGATCAGCGGCGTGCCGTTCTTCCCTGTGGTGTCGAAGTCCAGTGCGGCGAATTCGTCCTGGTGTCCGTTGGGGGCGCCGGTGCCCTTGTGCCGGCCGATCACGCGCTCCTGCTCGAGCAATGTGGTGCGGTCCCAGGACTCGATGCGCATGCGGATCCGCCGCGAGACCAGATAGGTGCCGCCGGTCAGCCAGTCCGGTCCGTCGCCGTCGGCCACCCACAGGTGCTGGTCGAGCGCCCCGGAGTCCTCAGCCTTGAGGTTGTTGGTGCCGTCCTTGAACCCGAACAAGTTTCGTGGGGTGGACTGTTCGCGGGTGGTCGAGGAGGTTCGCCCGAATCCCAACTGGGAGTAGCGCACCGCGACGGTGCCGAAGCCCACCCGGGCCAGATTGCGGATCGCGTGGACGGCCACCTGCGGATCGTTGGCGCAGGCCTGCACGACGATGTCGCCGCCGCAACTGGCCGGGTCGAGCGTCTCGTTCGGGAACTTCGGCAGATCGGCCAGTGGCCCGGGCCGCCGATCGGCGATGCCGAACCGGTCGCGGCCGTTCTTGACGAAGAAACCAGGGCCGAACCCGATGGTCAGCGTCAGTTGCGAGGCCGGCAGGCCGAGCGCCTCGCCGGTATCGGCCGGCGGCGCATAGGGATTGAGTCCGACCGCGCCGTCGGCGACGGCATCCTCGCCGGCCGTCATGCGCTCTGCCATTGCGGTCCATTCCCGCAGCATCGTCACGACGTCGGACTTGGAGTCGGTGGTCACATCGAAGGCGCAGAAGTGCATGCGGTCCTGAGCCGGGGTGATGATGCCGGCCTGCCGCACACCGCGGAACGCGACCGGCCGGTCCAGGCCCGCCGGAGTGGCGGCGGCGGAGGCCCTACCTGCCAGCGCTCCGGCGCCGGCCGCCGCAGCGCCCACACCGGCCGCTCCGAGCAGTGTGCGGCGGGAGAACCGGGGACTATTGCGCAGCGATGACACCCTGCACCTGGCTCACTTCCTTGCCCAGCGCGTCGATCGCTCGGGAGAGTTCCTGGCGCTGCGACTCGGTGACGGTGGTGTAGAGCACGAACCCGTCGCCTGCGCGGAGCTTGTTCAGTAGGGCCTCGACGGCGTCGAAGCGTTCGTCGACCCGTTCACCCAACTCGTGGTCGCGCTCCTCGAGGATCGGGCGCACCGCCGCCACAGCGGCACGGGATCCCTCGAGGTTGGCGTTGAAGTCCCACAGGTCGGTGTGGCTGAAGATGTCCTCCTCCCCGGTGATCTTGCTCGTCGCCACCTCGTCGAGGAGCGCCTGGGCGCCGCCGGCGATCTGGAGGGGTTCGATGGTGTAACCCGGCGTGCTGATTCCGTCCTTGAGTTCCTTGACGTCGGCGAGCAACTGGTCGGCGACGGCATTGGTGTCGGGCTGCAGACCGCTCACCCACAGGTCCTTCTCGAGCCGGTGGAATCCGGTCCAGCGCTGACCCGGCTCGAGATCGGCCTCGCGCAGATCGATGCGGGGGTCGAGGTTGTCGGGGAACGATTCGGCGACCGGTTCAATGCGCTCGTATGGGACCCGCGAAGTCGGGTACTGCGCCTTGGCCGACTCGATGTCGCCGGCTTTGATCGCGGCGACGAAGGACTCGACGGCCGGCACCAGGGCGTCGGCCTGGCTGTCGACGTAGCGCTGGTACTCCTCGGCGGCGTCCTTGAGCTTGCCGCCGGTGTTTGTGGCGAGGGCGTCGCCGCTCACCGTGAAATCGGCCCGGATGCCGTCGCCGACCATGCCGGGCTTACAGGCCGTCTGGTAGGTACCGGGCCGGCTGAACTGGACGACCAGTTTGCGTTCCAGGCCGGGGGAGACGTTCTCCACTTCGGCCAGCACGCGCCCGCCCTCGCCGTAGACGTAGAACTCGGTGGCCTTGGTGCCGTTGTTGGTGATGACGAAGGTGCTCGCTCCGGTGGCCGCTGTGGTGGCCGACAGTGCGCACTCGGTGTCGGTGGCGTCGACGGTGATCACCACCGAGGCGGCCGTGCCGGCATCGGCGGGCTTGGTCTCCTTGGCGGTGCAGCCGGCCGTGCCGAGACCGACCAGGACCGCGGCCAGCGCTGCGCTGCCGGTCTGGATGCCGCGGATCGTGCGGGTTTTCACGTGGTGGGCCTTCCGGTCGTGACGTCTGTCGGGGACTGAGACTGCAGTGGTGTTGGTGCTGGACGCGTCGGGGCGACCGTGGGACGCAGGAAGAGCGCCAGGACGATGGCTAGGTAGGCCAGCCAGCACAGCAGTTGAAGGACGGTCGGCGTCGGCGTGATGTTGAACACGCCTTGGAAGATCTCGCCGTACCAGGACGACCAGTTGAACCAGGAACTGATGTCGAAGGCCTGGACGCTCAGTCCCGGCAGCCAGCCGACGGTCTGCAGGGCCCCGATGCCGTAGGACAGGATGCCGGCGGCGACGACGATCAGGAACGTGCCGGTGTACGAGAAGAATTTCGACAGGTTGATGCGGACCGCGCCGCGGTACATCGCCCAGGCGATGCCCACCGCGACCAGGACGCCGATCAGTAATCCCGCCAGCGGCCACGCCGTCTCGGCCTCGGCGTAGCCGACCATGAACAGTGCGGTCTCCACTCCCTCCCGGCCAACCGCCAGGAAGGACAGCATCAGCACCGCCGGGGCGCCGGTCTCCAAGGCGCGCGACATCCCGGCCCGCAGCTCCCCGGAGATGCTGGCCGCCGCGCGGCGCATCCACAGCACCATGGAGGTGACGATGGCCACGGCGACCAACGAGGCGACGCCGGCGATGGCTTCGGCCCCGAGGCCGCTGACGGTGTAGGCGCCGTACTGGATGACCAGGAAAACCCCGACTGTCAACGCCACCGCGGCCGCCACTCCGAGCCAGACCCATTTCAGCGCATCCCGACGTTGGGACTTGACCAGGAAGGCGACCAGGACCATCACCACGATCCCGGCCTCCAGGCCTTCGCGCAGGCCGATCAGCCCGCTGCCGAGCAACTGGGCGGAGACGGTGGGTGTACCGGTCATACCTCTCCTTCCAGTTATCAGCTTAGGCTATCCAAAGTAAGGCTCGCCTACCATAAGTTCTCTTTGAGCTCCTGTGCAACCCGGGGCCGCTTCGTGCCGCCTGAGGCGGCCGTGACCGTGGGACGATTGACCCGACAAATCGGGTAGAGAGGGTGTCGTGTCGTCCTCGCGCTGGCTTTGGACTGCCGTCGTCATTGCCGCGACGGCGATGGTGCTTGCGTCGAGTTGTTCCTGGAATTCCGGCTCCCCGATCCCGGACGGTGTGCCGCCCCCACCCGGGGACCCGGTCCCCGCGATCAGCACCAACGCCGCCGGCCGGGGCGCTGACCAGCTCAAGGACTGGGCTGCGCAGCGCGCGCCGGCGCTGGGCATCCCGATCGAGGCCCTGGAGGCCTACGCCTACGCGGCCCGGGTGGCCGAGGTGGAGAACCCCGACTGCCACCTGGCCTGGACGACGCTGGCCGGGATCGGCATGGTGGAGAGCCACCACGGCACCTACCGCGGCGCCGAGATCGGCCACAACGGTGACGTCAGCCCGCCGATCCGCGGTGTCCGCCTGGACGGCACCGACGGGAATCTCGAGATCCTCGACCCCGCCGCGGTCTCCGGTGACGGAAACCCGGTGTATGCCCGCGCGATGGGGCCGATGCAGTTCATCCCGGAGACCTGGCGGCTCTACGGAGTGGACGCCAACAACGACGGGAAGACCGATCCGGACAACTTCGATGACGCCGCCCTGTCCGCGGCCGGTTACCTGTGCTTCCGCGGCAAGGATCTCGACACCCCGCAAGGCTGGATGAGCGCGTTGCGGGCCTACAACCACTCCGACCGCTACGCGCGGGCGGTCCGCGACTGGGCCACGGCCTATGCGGCGGGTCATTCCCTTTAAGGGCGGCTGATCGGCCCGCGCCGGCGACCGGCCATCTACGCTTAGTCGATCAGTGCCCCGGATTAAGGAGAAGCCCGTGCCCATCATCGAGCAGGTCGCCGCCCGCGAGATCCTCGATTCCCGCGGCAACCCGACCGTCGAGGTCGAGGTCGCACTGATCGACGGCACGATCGCCCGTGCCGCCGTCCCGTCGGGGGCCTCCACCGGTGAGCATGAAGCGGTCGAACTGCGTGACGGCGGTTCCCGCTACGGCGGCAAGGGTGTGCAGAAGGCGGTCGAGGCCGTTCTCGACGAGATCGCCCCCGCCGTGATCGGTCTGGCGGCCGACGATCAGCGACTGGTCGATCAGGCCCTGCTCGATCTGGACGGCACCCCGGACAAGTCCAGGCTCGGCGCCAACGCCATCCTGGGCCTGTCACTCGCGGTGGCCAAGGCCGCCGCCGACAGCGCCGGTCTGCCGCTGTTCCGCTACGTCGGCGGACCGAACGCGCACATCCTGCCCGTCCCGATGATGAACATCCTCAACGGCGGTGCGCACGCCGACACCGGCGTCGACGTCCAGGAGTTCATGGTCGCCCCGATCGGCGCGCCGAACTTCAAGGAGGCGCTGCGCTGGGGCGCCGAGGTCTACCACGCGTTGAAGGCGGTGCTCAAGAAGCAGGGCCTCAACACCGGTCTCGGTGACGAGGGAGGTTTCGCCCCGGATGTCGCCGGCACCAAGGCTGCACTGGACCTGATCTGCTCGGCCATCGAGTCGGCCGGCTTCAAGCCGGGCACCGACGTGGCGCTGGCCCTCGATGTCGCCGCCACCGAATTCTTCACCGCCGGTAAGGGTTACAACTTCGAGAAGCAGACCCGCAGCTCGGCCGAGATGGGGGCGTTCTACACCGAACTGCTCGGCGCCTACCCGCTGGTGTCCATCGAGGATCCGCTGTCGGAGGATGACTGGGACGGCTGGGTCGACCTGACCACCGCGATCGGCGACCGGGTTCAGATCGTCGGCGACGACCTGTTCGTCACCAACCCGGAGCGTCTCGAGGAGGGCATCGAGCGCGGTGCCGCCAACGCTCTGTTGGTGAAGGTCAACCAGATCGGCACCCTGACCGAGACTCTCGACGCCGTCGCACTGGCGCACAACGCCGGCTACCGCACCATGATGAGCCACCGCAGCGGCGAGACCGAGGACACCATGATCGCCGATCTGGCCGTCGCAGTCGGCAGCGGTCAGATCAAGACCGGCGCGCCCGCCCGCAGCGAGCGTGTCGCCAAGTACAACCAGTTGCTCCGCATCGAGGAGACCCTCGGCGATGCCGCCCGCTACGCCGGCGATCTGGCTTTCCCCCGTTTCGTCGGGCCCGAGTAGACGACCAGACCCGAGTAAACGAATAAGCCAGTGGCAGAACGGAAGCGGTCCGATCCGAAACGGCGTGGCCCGGCCTCCCGGCCGGGTGCGTCGGGTCGTGGCCGTTCCCGTCCGGCGCAGACCGGAGCGCGCGAGTCGCGTGGTGGAGGACTGCGCGCACAGGCGGAGTCGGTCAAGCAGAGCATCGCCGAACCGTTCCGCCGGGTGATCGCGGCCACCGCCGCGCAGCAGAGCGAGCAGCGACTGGGCTTCACCGCCCGGCGGGCCGCGATTCTGGCGGCGGTGGTGTGTGTTCTCACCCTGACCATCGCCGGTCCGGTGCGCACCTACTTCGCGCAGCGGACCGAGATGAAGCAACTGGCCGCCACCGAGGCTGCGCTGCGGGACCAGATCGCCGAATTGGAAAGCCAGAAGGCCAAACTCGCCGATCCGGTCTACATCGCGGCCCAGGCCCGCGAACGGCTCGGCTTCGTCAAGCCCGGCGACATTCCCTATCAGGTTCAGCTGCCTCCGGGCGCCGTTGTGCCGTCGGCGGCCAACCCGCAGCAGCAGTCGGTGCGCAGCAACGACCCCTGGTACACCGCGCTGTGGCACACGATCGCCGACACCCCGCACGGCCCGCCCGCTGCCGCGCCGGACCCGGCATCCGAGCCCGGTGCGCCGGTACCCCCGCCGGCTGCCCCCGACGCGCCGGCCCCACCGGCACCTGCGCCCGGTGGTTGACCAATCGGATCTCGACGCAGTGGCCCGCCAACTCGGCCGTGAGCCGCGCGGTGTGCTCGAGATCGCCTACCGCTGCCCCAACGGGGAACCTGCCGTGGTGAAGACCGCTCCCCGGCTGCCCGACGGCACGCCGTTCCCGACGCTGTACTACCTCACCCATCCGGCACTGACGGCCGCGGCGAGCCGGCTGGAGTCCGACGGCGTGATGCGGGCGATGACCGAGCGGCTGCAGTCGGATCCGGAGGTGGCGGAGATCTACCGCCGGGCTCACGAGTCCTATCTCGCCGAGCGCGACGCCGTCGAATCGCTGGGCACGACCTTTTCCGGCGGGGGAATGCCCGACCGGGTCAAGTGTCTGCACGTGCTGATGGCCCACGCGCTGGCCAAGGGGCGCGGCGTCAACCCGTTCGGCGACGAGGCGCTCGCGATGATCGCCGCTGAACCGGGAATGGCCGGGATCCTGCTGCCCCAGGAATGGACATGAGCATGGACATGAGCGCGCACGTGGACCGGGTCGCGGCGATCGACTGCGGCACCAACTCGATCCGGCTGCTGATCGCCGACCGGGAGGGCGGCCGGCTGCGCGACCTGCACCGCGAGATGCGGATCGTCCGGCTCGGCCAGGGCGTCGATGCCACGGGGGAGTTCGCACCGGATGCCCTGGCACGCACCAGGGCGGCGCTGGTCGACTATGCCGAACTGCTGCGCCGGTATCAGGTGCGCAAGGTCCGGATGGTGGCGACGTCGGCGACCCGCGACGCCGCCAACCGGGACGACTTCTTCGCCATGACCGCCACGGTCCTCGGTTCGGCGGTGCCCGGAGCGGTCGCGGAGGTGATCACCGGATCGGAGGAGGCCGCGCTGTCCTTCGCGGGCGCGGTCGGTGAATTGGATTCTGCCGCAGGACCGTTCGTCGTTGTCGATCTCGGTGGCGGATCCACCGAGGTGGTTCTCGGTGACTCCGCCGGCGTGCAGGCCTCCTACTCGGCTGACATCGGATGCGTCCGGATGACAGAACGCTGCCTGCACTCCGATCCGCCGACGGAGGCGGAGGTGGCGGAGGCTCGCGAGGTGGTCCGTGCGCGACTCGGTGAGGCGCTGCGGGTGGTCCCGGTCGAGCGCGCCCGCACCTGGGTCGGCCTGGCCGGGACGTTCACCACCATCGCCGCTCTGGCGCACCGGCTTCCGGCTTACGACTCCGAGGTGATCCACCTGTCCCGGGTCTCGTTCGCCGACCTCCTGGCGGTCTGCGAACAACTGATCACGATGACCCGCGAACAGCGGGCGGCGCTGGGGCCGATGCACGAGGGCCGGGTGGACGTCATCGGCGGCGGGGCGATCGTCGTCCAGGAACTGGCGGACCAACTCGGCGAGCGAGCCGGGATCGACGAGCTGGTGGTCAGCGAGCACGACATCCTGGACGGCATCGCGCTGTCGGTCTAGCTCATTGCTGGCAAAAAAACTGAGGGCGCCGGGTATACCCGACGCCCTCAGTACTTCTGAACTTGGTTCAGAGCTTGATCTTGCAGCCGCTGCCGATGTTCTTGCAGTGCGCCTGGCTCTTGCAGGCGTTGCAACGACAAGTGCAGCCACCGGTGCGCTTGGTCTCGGGAATACGCATGTCACATCTCCTTCAGGCGGCCCACCGCGCGCGGGCTCAGCAACCAACGATACTCAGTAACGGAGCAAACCGCGGCTGTTCACGACCGAGCGCATGTCGGCGTAGCCCTGGGTGGCCTCATGGCGTGTGCGTGGTGAGTCCGCGGGCGATCACCAATCGTTGGATCTGGTTGGTGCCTTCGAAGATCTGGGTGATTTTGGCTTCGCGCATGTAGCGCTCGGCGCGATAGTCACGGGTGTAGCCCACTCCGCCGAGAACCTGGACCGCGTCGGTGGTGACTTTCATCGCTGCGTCAGTGGCGACGAGTTTGGCGATGCTGGCTTGCTGGGAGTACGGCAGGCCGGCATCTCGTCGCCGGGCGGCGTCGAGGTAGGTCGCCCGCGCGCTGGCGACCGCGGCCGCCATGTCGGCCAGCAAGAAGCCCAACCCCTGATGGTCGATGATCTTGCGGCCGAAGGTGGTGCGATCGTTGGCATAGGCGCAGGCGTCGTCAAGCGCTGCCTGCGCGATCCCGACGGCGACCGCGGCGATGCCCAGCCGTCCCGAATCCAGTGCGCTGAAGGCGATCTGGAGGCCCTGTCCTTCTGCTCCGATGCGGCGGTCGGCACCGATTTCGGCCTTGTCGTAAAACGCCGTGGTCGTCGGGACCGCGCACAGACCCATCTTCTCTTCGGGCTTGCCGAAACTCAGGCCCTCGATACCGGCCGGGATGAGGAAACACGAGATGCCCCGGGAGCCCTCGCCGGTGCGGGCGAACAGCGTGTAGAAATCGGCGCGCCCGCCGTGGGTGATCCAGGACTTCGAGCCGTTGATGACGTAACCGTCCGCCGTGGGTGTGGCGGCGCACCGCAGTGCCGCGGCATCCGAACCTGCCTGCGGCTCGGACAGGCTGTAGGCGCCGATCTGGGTGCCCGACAGCATGCCGGGCAGCCAGTTGCTTTTCTGCTCGTCATCACCGAAGGCCAGAAGCGCGTGGCAGGACAGCACGTGGACGCTGGTGGCAACGGCGACAGCGGCCCAACGCGCCGCGAGTTCCTCGAGCGCTTGGAGGTACACCTCGTATGACTGGCCGCCGCCGCCCCATTCCTCCGGATACGGCAGGCTCAGCAGTCCGGCCTGACCCAGTTGGGCGAAGACGCCCTCAGGGTAGGTCTCGGTGCGTTCGTGCTCGTCGACGATGGGGGTGAGCAATTTGTCGGAGATGTCGCGGACCAACGCGATCAGATCCCCGGCATCGCCGTCCGGTAGGAGGCGATCAACGGCCATGACGAATCCCCCGTCGTGTCAGTGCAGCCAGTCCGTCGCCGAGAGTCTCTGCGGCGACGTGTTTCTCAGTAACGGATCAAACCGCGGATGTTCACGCCCGAGTGCATGTCGGCGTACCCCTGATTGACATCGTCGAGCGTGTACTCCCGGGTGATCAGTTCGTCGAGTTTGAGTTGGCCAGACTTGTGCAGATCCAGTAACCGGGGGATGTCGCGTCGCGGGTTCGACGATCCGAACAGCGATCCGCGCACCTGCTTCTCGTACAACGTCAGGTCGAACAGCGACATGTCGACCGTCATATCGGTCGGATGCGGGATGGCCGTCATGACGACCCGGCCCCGCTTGCCGACCAGGCTCAGCCCCTGCGCGACGTAGGCGCCCTCGGCGGAGTCGGTGGTCACCACGCAGACGTCGGCCATCGCCCCGCGGGTCAGGTCGGCGACCAGCGCCTGGGCCTCCTCAAGAGTCGCCGCGGTGTGGGTCGCGCCGAACTCCAGTGACTTGGTTCGCTTGAACTCGACCGGGTCCAGGGCGACGATCACCCGGGCACCGGCGATGCGCGCGCCCTGGATGGCGTTCATGCCGATGCCGCCGACACCCATCACGACCACGGCGTCGCCGTCGTGCACCTCGCCGGTGCGCACCACGCTGCCGTAGCCGGTGGTGACGCCGCAGCCGACGAGGGCCGCGGTGTCGAGCGGAATGTCGTTGTCGATCTTGACGATCGAGGCCTCGGGCACCACGGTGTACTCGGAAAACGTTCCCAGCACACACATCTGACCCAACCCCTGCCCGCGGGCGTGGAACCGGAACGTTCCGTCGAGCTGAGGTCCGGCGATGATCGCCGCGCCCAGCACGCACAGATTGCTCATGCCGCGGGTGCACGGCTCGCACCGGCCGCAGGCCGGGATGAAGCTGAGCACCACATGGTCGCCCTCGGCGACCTCGGTCACCCCGGGGCCGACCTCCACCACCACGCCGGCGCCCTCGTGGCCGCCGACCACGGGCAACTGCATCGGCATGTCACCGGTGATCAGATGGTCATCGGAGTGGCACAACCCGCTCGCGGTCAGCTTGACCATGACCTCGTGGGCCTTGGGCCCGTCGAGCTCGACCTCCTCGACCTCCCACTTCTCGCCCAGGCCCCACAGCACGCCGGCTTTCGTCTTCACGCGTTCAGCCCTTCTTCTCGGGGGTCCAGGTGGCCGGCAGCCGGTTGATGCCGTTGATGAAGTTGGCGATCTGGAACTCCGGTTCCGGTGCGGAGATGTCCGGGATCCGGGTGTAGACCTCGGTCAGCAGCGAGCGCAGCATGGTCCGGGCCAGTGCCCCGCCGAGGCAGAAGTGCGGTCCGCCGCCGCCGAAGGCGATGTGCGGGTTGGGGTTCCGCATGATGTCGAACTTGAACGGATTCTCGAAGACGGCCTCGTCGCGGTTTCCGGAGATGTACCAGAGCACGACCTTGTCGCCGGCCTTGATCTCCGAACCGTTGACCGTGACGTCCTGGGTGGCGGTGCGCCGCATGTGCAGCAACGGGGACGCCCAGCGCAGCACCTCCTCGACGGCTGTGTCGATCCGGCCTTCGACGTCCTCGACGAGGAGAGCCTTCTGGTCCGGGAACCGCGAGAAGGCGTAGATGGCCTGCGCCGAGGCATGCCGGGTGGTGTCGTTGGAGGCCACCGCGAGCAGCACGAAGAACGCCTTGAGTTCGTCGTCGGTCATCTTCTTGCCGTCGAACTCCGCCTGCACCATCCAGGTCAGCAGATCCTCGCCCGGGTTGGCGCGACGCTCGGGGATCAGTTCGGCGGCCACCGCGTGCAGGTCCATCACCGCGCCCATGAACAGTTCCAGCTCGCTCTGATCGCCGCGGACCCGCGGGTCGGTCCAGCCCAGCAGCCGCTGGGCCGCGTTGGTGGCCTTGTCCCGGATCTCGCCCTCGGGCAGGCCGAAGAAGCTGCCGAAGATACGGGCGGGGAGCTTCACCGACACCAGTTCGACGAAGTCGCCCTCACCCAGATGGGCCATCTCGCTGACCAGGTCGCGGGCGTGTTCGCGGATCCAGCCCTCAAGCCGGCGCATGTTCTTGGGCTTGAACGCGTCCATGGTGATACCGCGCAGCTGGGCGTGCCGGGGGGCGTCCATCGCGATGAACGACTGCGCCACCTCCCTGGCTTCGGGGGCGAAATCCTCCATGGTGATGCCCTCGGCCGAGGAGAAGATCTCCGGATGGCGGCTCGCGTAGCGGATGTCCTCCTGGGTGGTCAGCGACCAGAAGCCCTTGACGTTCAGTTCCGGCGGCAGCAGGTCGGACTCGGCTGGCCGGCTCCACGGCACCGGGTTCTCCTTGCGGAGCACCGCGAAGGCCTTGTCACGCTCGTCGGGATGCTGCGCCCAGAACGCGCGGGCGCTCAGGTCGATGTCGCCGTGGGTGGTCTCAGGCAAAGCGGTGGTCATGGCGGTCCTGTCCTCGTGTGGTGCGCGTCACCCCATGCTCACCGGGACGGCGCCGGCGGTGGGGTGTCATAGGTGCCAATTACTGGCCTGCACGGGCCAGTCTGATGTCAGCCGAGCGGGGTCCGGAAGGTGGCGACCAGGCCGCCGCCATCGCGGGCCGCGAAATCGACCCGGCCCTCCATCGCCTCGGCGATCTGCTGGATGATCCACAGCCCGAGACCGGCGGTGCCGCGTTTGTCGCCGGCGCTGACGTACTTCGCCGTCAGCCGGCCCAGGCTCTCGGCCGGGATGCCCGGTCCGCGGTCGGCGATCGCCACCACCAGGTCGCCGCCCTCGCGCCGGCAGGTCACCTCCACCGCATCGCCGTGGCCGTGGCGGGCCGCGTTCTCCAGCAGGTTGGTCAGCACCCGGCGCAGGCCCTGGGCGTTGACGGCCACATCCTCGATGCCGGCTCCGGCCTGAAGTCGCAGCCGTGCCGGGGAGAGGCCGACCGCGTCGGCCGCCCCGACCACCACCTCGGCGACGTCGACGTGCTGGATGCGGCCGGTCGAGAAGGTGGGGCGCCGGCTGAGCGCAACGTCGGACAGCGCGTCGATCATGTCGGCGAGGTGATCGACATGCCTGGCGGCCAGTTGCAGGCTGGCGTCGCGGTCGTCGGCAGGTAACTGGCCGGCGGTCACCGCGCTCATCAGTGCTTCCAATGACGTGATGGGAGTGCGGAATTCGTGCACCAGCACCTGTAGGCCGTCCTGCTGGGATTGATATGACTGCAGCAGCCGGGTCCGGAGGTCACGTTCCTCCTCGGCGGCGGCGTGTTCGGCCTCCGCCTCCACCAGGGCGCGGACCCGGGACCGTTGTTCGCGTTCGGCCAGTGCGGAAAGGCCGGCGCTCATGATGGCCACGAACACCAGGTACAGCGCCGACCACCCGGCCTGCAGCCAAGGTGATAGCGCCTGGGGGGCCGTTGTCGAAGTGGTGATCGCGACGACGACGTAAGCGGCGCTCAACAGCGCGGCCAGAACCAGCGTTTCGGTGAAGGACAGCCGCGCGGCCGAGGCGATCACCGCGAGCACCAGCACGACACTCACCGGGCTGTGTACTCCGCCGGTGAGCGCGATCAGCGTCAGCGTGAAGACGCTGTCGACGGCGCTGACCGCCCAGGCGAACCGGGTGCGACGGACTTCCGCGCCCGGATTGATCAGCAGCACAAGGGAATACGCCATCGCCGCCGCCAGCACCACGGCGGAGACGACGAGGTGGTGGCGCAGCCAATCCGGCCCGATCGCGAGCAGGAGTCCGATCGAGGCCACCACCGCGGTCCGCACCGCGACCACGGTGCGCGCCAGACCGTAGTCGTCGGCGTCGATAGCGCCGGCGCCGACATCAGGGGAGAGCCGTCTCACCGCTGCGACCCTAGGGGCCGGGATAGCATCGCGGCAATGAATGCCATCCCCGGCGGTAAGCAGATCGTGGTCGTCATCGTCGACGACCACGAACTCTTCGCGCAGGGACTGGCGCTGCTGCTCGGCCGGGAGTGGGGCGGATTGTTCACCGTCGGCGGGCAGACCACCCGGGTCGAGGAGGCCGCCGATCTGGTCGCCCGGTGCGACGCCGACGTGGCGATCGTCGATCTGTCCATGCCCCCGCTGGGTGGGGTGGCGGCCATCCGGCACATCAAGGCTCGCCATCCGCGGACCCGGATCCTGGCGCTGTCCGGCACTGACGACGTGGGTCTGGCCGAGGAGGCGCTGCGGGCCGGGGCGGACGGCTTTCTGCCTAAAACGGCTCGGCCGGAGGCGCTCGCCGGGCCGCTGTGGACGATCGCCGAGGGAGTGCGGGTGGTGGACGGCGCCGTGCTCGACGCGCTGCTGAGCACCACCCGCCGACGCCCCGAACTGTTGGACCGGCTTTCCGCCCAGGACCTCAAACTGTGGGGCCTGCTGGCCACCGGGATGGAGACGGCCGACCTGGCCGACCGGATGCTGGTGTCCGAACGCACCGCCAAACGGATGGTCGCGGCGCTGCTGAACAAACTGGGCGTGACCAACCGGGTCGCCGCCGCGGCCATGGCCGGCCGGTACGGGCTGCTCGACGCGCCCGAACGGCTCAGCTGACGGTGATCGCCAGGGCGGGGCACATCGCCGCCGCCCGCACCGCGCGGTCGCGTGCGGACTCCGGTGGTTCGGCGTCGAGGACCACCACCTGATCGGCGCCATCCGGCAGGTCGAACAATTCCGGTGCCGCCATCAGGCACTGTCCGTGCCCCTCACACAAGCTGTAGTCGACACTGATGTGCATGCGCCCAGTATCTTCCCCGGTGTGCGGTTCGGCAGTGGACCGCCCGCGCCAGATGTGGCCTTTCCGGGCCAGCGGTACGGTTCTCCTGCCGAACTGCGGCGCGCCCCTATAGCCCAATTGGCAGAGGCAGCGGACTTAAAATCCGCACAGTGTGGGTTCGAGTCCCACTGGGGGCACAACGCAGGTTGCGCGGGACATCGAGCGATTGCTTCCGTTGTAGGTGCGGCCAGGCGGTCGATACCGTATAGCCCGTGCGACACACCTTCCTCCAGCGGAGCTTCCTTGCCTTGGCCGTCGTCGGGTTGTGCGCCGGTTGCACGAAGACACCCGCTCCGGCCACGTTCCAGGCAGACGTCAAGTACGCCCAGGTCGGCGACGTCAAACTGGCCTACTACGTCCGCGGCGAGGGCAAGCCGCTGCTGATGATCAACGGCTACATCTCGACCATGAGCTTGTGGGATCCCCTGCTGATCGAGGAACTGGCCAAGAACCACCAGTTGATCGTCTTCGACAACCGGGGCGTCGGACTCTCCAGCGACACAAGCGCGAACAACACGACGATTCCCCAGATGGCCGATGACGCGGCGGGGCTGATCAAGGCCCTGGGGCTGACCAAACCCGACATCCTCGGCTGGTCGATGGGCGCGCGGATCGGCCAGCAATTGCTGATCCGCCACCCCGAGTCGGTGGACAAGGGGGTACTGGCCGCCGCCAATCCCGGTGGCAGCCAAGGCGTTCCCGCGGACAAGGCGGTCGAGGACAAGCTCAACGATCCGAACATCTCCGACGATCAGAAGCTCGCCCTGTTGTTCCCGCCGGGGGACGGCGAAGAGGCTCTCGCGGAGGAGATCTACGCCCGGATCCTGGCGGCGGGGAAACAGGGATCGGCACCCGAGGACTTCACCGTCTCGAAAGAGACCGCCCTGCGCCAAAACCGGGCCCGGACCACGCTGTGGGATGCCGATGAATCCAACTTCGCCAATCTGAAGAACATCAAGAACCCGGTGCTGCTGACCGACGGGCGCGACGACGTCGTCGACAAGCCGGTCAACTCGGTGAACATGGCCCGCCAGATTCCGTTCTCCTGGTTGGCCTTCTTCGACGGGGGCCACGCCTTCCTGTTCCAGCAGCATGAGAAGTTCGCCGCGACGGTCGACGCCTTTCTTAAGTAGCCGGCCTGGCCGAGCAGCCGCATGGATGTATCCGCGCCGGACGCAACCGAACAAGGTCGGTCGCGGGAGGGCTATAGACACAGATCGGCGGCTGTTTTCGCAACCGGATACCGATCGTGCGCGGACAGGCGCGAATGCGTGTAGCGGGACTTAGAATCCGCACAGTGTGGGTTCGAGTCCCACTGGGGGCACCAGGAAGGAAGGGGGTCACGTGAAGCGAGAAGAACGCGGTCTTTCCCGCAACACCAAGGCGCTCTGGACCCTGATCGCCATGGCGGCGGCGGCCCTGGTGGTTTCGGCTGCCATCCTGATGATGCTCAAAGATTCCGGTGACTTCTCGACTAAGCCACGGATCACCAAGGTCACCTCGGCGTCGGAGTCGGCTGCTCGGCCCTCCGGGCCGAACACCGCCGCTGAGACGGGCGCAACGTCTGCGCAGTCGTCGGAGAGTTCGACCCCCGAGAGTTCGACCCCGGAGACGTCGGAAAGCTCCGGGTCCGAATCGCCGGCGCCGTCGTCGGCCGAGCGCATCCCGCAAGCGCCGCAACCGTCACGCAGTCCGAGCTTTCACCCGACGCCGGGCGTCGGTTAGCAGTGACACCGCAGAGCCTGCACCGCCGCGCTGAGACCTACAACTGGGACGACGGCATCGGCGGGGCCCGCAGGATTGCTCTGCATCCCGATTGCGATCGGGCAACCGCCCTGCTGTTGTACTGGCGACTCTCGCCCCACCATTACCGCCGCTTCGCCAGCGTTGCCGAGGTGCCCGCCAGAGAGCAGTCCGCGGCCGAACTGGTCTGGGAACTCGAGGCTGGTCTGGTCGCCGGGCGGTTCGCAACGAGCCTTTTCTCCTACGACCCCGCCGACGACGGCGGAGTGGACAGGACGAAGCCGTCGGATGAGGAGGAGCGGTCGGCCGTTCGCTCGATACCTGCCGAACTCTTTGACAAGTGTGGATCGGCGTCTGACGCCGATCGGCTGGATCGGGCCTGCCGAACCGGTGACATCGGCGCGGTCGACGCGGCGGTGGCGGCTGGGGAATGGGAGCGGTTGAGCCTTTCCGGTAAAAGGACATTGATCGGCATGGCGGTGGAACGGGATCATCGTGCGGTTGCCGAGAGGCTCCTTGCCGCCGATGCCCCGGTCCGGTTCAGTCGCGGACATCGGACGCTGCTGGACGACGCCCCCGGCGTGGCCATGATCGATCTCCTGGCCCGACACGGAGCGGACCCGGTGAAGGCGAGTCTCGCCTTGGCGGTGTCGAAGGGGCCGGAGGTGATCCGACGCCTGGTGGAACTCGGTGTGCCACTTGACGGGTTGTCGAGGTGGGGGGAGACCGCTGTCTACCGGGCGGCCGCCGATGGGCACGTCGAGGTGCTCTGCACGCTCATCGAACTCGGGGCGAACCGTGACATTCCGCGAACATCAGACGGTCGAACCGCGCTGCAGGCGGTCGATGAACGGCTGGAGGTACTCCGTGCACTCCTCGAGGGGCATGCGCCCTATGACTGCCCGGAGCGGACCGAGTACGGCCGACTGACGTCGGTGCGGATCGCGCTGACCGGCGACCGCCGAACCGAAGACGCCCGGTTCTGGTGAGTCCGCCCTCCGTCGGGGCGGTCTAGGTCCGGCCGTAGAGGTCCGGACGACGATCGGACAGGTACGGGTTGAGCCGCTGGGCCTCGGCCACCACGCCCGCGTCGACGTCGGCGTAAATCAATCCGTCACCGTGTTCGATGCGATCAAGCACCGACGCGTCCGGGGCGACGATGCTGCTGCGCCCGACGTAGACGGTCTCGGCCTCGGCGCCGTCATGGTTGATGTAGGCGACGTAGACCTGGTTCTCCCAGGCGCGGGTCCGGATGACGGATTCGGCTATGAACGCGAACGGTTCCATCTGGGCGGTGGGGACCGCCACCAGATGGGCGCCGGCGAGTGCGGCACGGCGGACGTTCTCCGGGAACTCGACGTCGTAACAGATCATCATCGCCACCCGGATGCCGCGGTAGTCGACGACGCAGACGGCATCGTCACCGGCGTCGAAGTACCTGCGGTCCAACTCGGCGAACAGGTGCGTCTTGCGGTACCGGGCCAGAACCTCGCCGGTGTGGTCGATGAAGACGGCGCTGTTGTACAACCGGCCGGCCGGTGCGACCTCGGGCAGGCCGACGATCAGCGCGATGTCATGTTCCCGCGCGATCGTGCAGGCTCGTTCCAGAAGCGGTTGCGCGGCAAGGGAATACAGTGCGTCGCCCACGTCATAACCGGTGAGGAACAACTCCGGGGTGATGAGCAACCCCGCGCCTCGGCCGGCAGCCGTGGCGGCGGCCCGCTCAAGCTCGGCCAGATTGGCCTCGACGTCGCCCGGACGTCCGGCCGTCTGAAGACCGGCGATGCGCAGCGCCATCTGGTGTCAGACCGCTGATGCGGCGGCTAACACCGGGGTGGCCGCGATCGGTGCGGCGATGGTGTAGCCGATGTCCTCCATGATGGCGAGTTCAAGCTTGCTCAACTCCCTGGGCGCGTCCTTGCCCGGCGAATCCTTGGAGACCATCATCTGGATGTAGCGCGGATCCGTCGGATGGTCTCTGTCGTTGAAATAGTTGTCGTTGAGGTGGGATATCGACACGAAGGGAGATTTCGTCCACAGCGGCACGGGGGCGCCGAACACTGCCTCCGTGTTGGGTCCGGTGAAGTACAGACCGCCGTCGCCTCCGGTCAGATTCGGGTCGAAATCGTCATCCCACTTGAAGTCCGGCTGAATCGCCGGGAGGCCCTGGTCGTCGGTGACGAATTTCGCGAATGTGACCCAGTTCGTCCCGGTGTTTCCACCCTTATCCTTGAGGCGGGCGGTGAAGCCCAGGGTGTGCAGCAGCTCGTGCATGACGACCGACACGTAGTCGTACTGGCCGGGCTGCACGCGCCCGCCGAACGCCCAATCCTCCGCGAAATTGACGTCGATATCGCCGTCGAAGACGATCTCGCCCCGGTTGATCTTCGGAGGTGCGCCGGTGAGAATCCGGGACTGCGACAGCGACGGGAAGAAGCCCGGGTCCGTTGAGTTGCTGGGGATGAAGTCGGCCGCGGCCAGATTGGCATCGTCTTTTGTGTCGTAGAGCGCGTTGGCGGTGAGGGTCAGCGTGACATTCTTGGCCGGGATGATCTCTTCGGCCAGTAGGTCGGCCGCCCACTCCAGATACAGCTTGGCCGTTTCGGTCCACTGCCCCTTTTCGGTGTTATTGAAGATGAACTTGAAGCTCAATTGTGCTGCGGTGCCCTGTTTGACGCCGACCACCGCCTGGGTGCCGGTCGCCGAGGCCGCCACGGTGCTGGCGGCGTCGAGCAGGGTGGGCGCCGAAGTCCGATCGGTGGCCTCGATGATGAACGCGTCGCTTCCGGTGAAGTCCGGATCCGGGGTGTAGGTGTAGGTGCCGTTGGCGTCGATGGTGACCAGGCCGTCCTGGGGTTGCTCGACGACGCGGTAAGTGATCGGGTCCCCTTCGGGGTCGATCGCTCCGATGGTGCCGGTGATGGCCCCCGTCAACTGTCCGGTGCGCTGTACCGGATTGACCGTCGGAAGCTGGTCGAAGAAGGTGCGCCGCACCATGAGTAAGGCGCCCTGCAGGAACTCGGTGACCGGACCGGCCGGCAGCCAGGACAGGAAGTTCGAGGCGGCGTTGAGGACGCCGTAGATCGCTGCGTCGAACTGCTCGGCCAGGGTGGGGACGTCGGGAAGTGTGAAGGCCGGCGGGAACGGCGTTCCGTCGACGGTGGCACCCGGCGAGTCAGCGCCCACGGCCGCCCGGGTCGTCACCGCCGCCGCAGGTGGGTGATCGCCAACCGCCAGGCTGGTGACCACGGCCGAGGACCGACGGGGCGCGACCCCCGCCGCACGTGACGGCCCATGGCTGTTCGATCGCGATGATGCGGCGACCGACGCCGAGCCGGCCGCGGAACGGCGACCGGCAGCACGCCCCGGGTTGCTCGCCGCGCGTCGGGCCGGCGAAGCGGTCCGCGCGGCCGAGGCGTCGGCGCTGCCCCGGCCGGCGTCGGACACCACCGACGATCCACCGTCACCGGTATCGGCCACGGCGATGCCCACCGCCTGCGGGCCGAGGACCGACAATCCCAGCACCAATGTCACTGCGCCGAATCGCGCACCACCACGAACTACCGACACGAACCCTCCCCGATCGCTATGGACGCGCTTCACCTATGCGGCAGTAATCTTCGTCACGGTGGTCAGATCGTAATTGCTGGCCTGCCAGGCCTTCATGAAGGCGCTCAGGGTGTATTCCCGTCCTCCGGATTTCAGGGCGCTGTCGTTGACGTACACCTTGCCCGCGGAGAGATCCACCTTGAGCACCTGGATCTGGTGGTTGTAGCGGATCAGGTCCGCATTGGAAGTGCCGGAGGAGTACAGCGAGTTGTTGTTGATGCCCACCGTGATCGCTTTGCCTTGTGCCAGTGCGGCGTTCAGGTCGTTGAGGGCGCGCTGCCCATCGACTGCGGTCGCCGTGGCGAGGTAGCGACCGCTGAACATGTCGTAGGTGTAGCCGCCTCCATATGTGGCGTTGGTCGTCGTCACCGCCCAGTGCTTTTCCATGAGCAACGCCGCGTCCCTGGGCCACGCACCGATTTCGAGCCTGGTGCTCAGGAACATCTTCCGGCCGGGCTGAACGATGCTGTCGAGTTCCATCGCCCATCGGACCACCGTGGCCTCGTCAACGGTCTGGGTTCCGGTGGCCTGGGCCGCGGCCATCGCGGATGCCATCAGCACGCAGTTGTAGTAACTCTGTTTCACCCAGAGCTTCGAGAGTTCTGCGACGTCGCCGCCGAACTGGCCGGCCGAACCTTTGTCGCCCTGGACCGTGACGGTGATCTGTTGAGTGATGGTGTCGGGTTTTGCGGTGCCCAACGCGACCGCGAAGGAGTGCAGCACCCCCTGGACGAAACTCCCGAAATCGGAGAGCCCGGCCGTGGTGGTGGCTCCGTTGCTGACGGTGACCGTGAAGGTGTCGCTGATGCCCGTCGGCAGGAAGACCTGATTCGGGGTGTAGGTGAAGAGCCCGGTGGTCAAGTCGCGGACGACGGTGCCGTACTTGGGCAGCGTCGTCACCGAAGCCGTCACTGCGAAACCGTTGTTGCTCTCGGCGTTGACATCAACAGTGATCTGTTTCGCGGGTCCGTACTGGGCGCCGGAACTCGGCGCGGCACTGGGGGCCGCATTGAAGAAGATGTAGGAGAGTTGCCGAGTCAGGTCATTCCAGGCCGCGGCAAGTGCGGCCAGCGGACCCTGTGGCGCGGAGTCGGTGGCCGCGATCAGCGACTTACTCGCGGTAGCCGGACTCGTTCCAGCGGTCAACGCGGCTGCCGCCGGTGTGGTGGCAGGGCCGTCGGCACCCGGATCGCCCACGTCACCGGGAACACCCGGGGCTCCGGCGTAGCCGGACTTGCTGGTCCCGCCGAATCCGAAGTCGCCGCCGAGGCCGCCGCCGCCGCCTTCGCCGCCGCCGGATCCTCCGATGCCGCCGTTACCGCCGTTACCGCCGTTACCGCCGTTGCCGCCGTTGCCGTTGACGCCGGTGGCGGAACCGCCGGGACGGCCCTTGCCGCCAAAGCCGCCCATGCCGCCATCGGCACCTGCGCCGCCTGCGCCCCCGGTGCCGCCGTTGCCGCCGTTGCCGGAGTCGGCGCCGGTGCCGCCGTCGCCGCCGTAGCCGCCCCAACCTCCGATGCCGCCGTTACCGCCGTCGCCGCCGTCCCCGCCCTCGCCTCCGACGCCGCCGAGGCCGCCGTGACCACCGGCGCCACCTTTTTTGGTGAGGTCCTGAGTGTCCTGACCGTTTCCGCCGTCACCGCCGGCGCCGCCCGTTCCGCCGCCGCCGCTGGCGCCCTTGACACCGTTCGACTGCATCACGAACAGATAGGCGCCACTGCCGGGTAGCCCGCCGAGCGCTCCACCGGGGCCGCCGTCGCCGCCGTCGCCGCCGTTGCCGCCCGCGATGCCATTACCGGTGGTGGCAGCTTCGCTGGTCCGGAAGGTCAACCCCAGGCCGCCTTCTCCGCCCACGCCCCCCTGGCCGCCGATTCCGCCGTTGCCGCCGGCGCCGAACACCATGCTGCCGTTGCCGCCATTGCCGCCGCTGCCGCCTTGGGTGCCCGCGTAGCCCTTCTTGCCGGTCGGATCGGTCAGGATGCCGTACTCGCCCTGCCGCCCTTCCTGACCTATCGCTCCGTTGCCGCCGTTGCCGCCGCGGCCGAACACCGACAGCGTTCCGACGCTGCCGCCGTTGCCGCCGTCGCCGCCGCCGTAACCGCCGGCGCCGCCGTTTCCGCCACTGCCCATCCACAGCCCGCCGATGCCGCCATTGCCGCCGTTGCCGCCGAGATCGACCTCGTAGGCCAACCCCGGCGATCGGCCGCCGTCGCCGCCGTTGCCGCCGGTGGAGTACAGCGAGAGCGTGCCGCTGTTGCCGCCGTCGCCACCCTTACCGGCGAAGCCGGCTTTGCCGCCGACACCGCCGTTGCCCGCGATGCCGCCGAGCGACAGCAATCCGGTGTCGCCGCCGTTGCCACCGTCACCTGCTGTGCCGGAGAACGCCACCGCATCGCCGCCGGTGCCGCCGTTTCCGCCGTTTCCGGTGAACACGCCGCCCCGGCCGCCCGCGCCGCCGAGGGCCCCTGCCGTTCCCATCGCGACGCCGGCGCTGCCGCCGTTACCGCCGTTGCCGAACAGCCCGGCCGATCCGCCCCTGCCTCCGGTGGCGCCGGCCGCAGTCTGAACGCCGGCGCCGCCGTTGCCGCCGTTGCCGGCGATCAGGCCCGCTGCGCCACCGTTTCCGCCGGCCCCGTTGTTGAGCAGCGCGATCCCGGCACCGCCGTTGCCGCCGTTGCCGAACCAGCCTGCGGCACCGCCGTTTCCGCCGTTGAAGCCGTCGCCGCCGTTGCCGAAGAGTCCGCCGTTGCCGCCGTTGCACGCAGTGGTTCCGGTGCAGCTGTCGGCGGTGAAGGTGAAGCCGTTGCCCATGATCAGGCCGGCGTTGGGATCTGCGGCCGTGCCATTGCGGAAGAAGACGCTCAGCAGTGAGTCGAGGCCGCCACCGATCCCGACCGCAGCGGCGGTCGGCGTGCTGACCGCCGAGGCCGTCAGGCTGGCCCGCGCCACCGGAGTCGTGGCCGCAGGCGCGGTCACGGCGGCGGCATTACCGCTGCCCGGCTTCTTGACCGCCGCGCTTCGTACCGGACCACCCGCGGCCCGCAGTGTTGAGGGCCTGGCCGACGCCGCGGCGGGACCGGACTGGGTACGGGATTTCGACCGTGCCGGATTGGCCTGCTGCGGGGCGGAGGCCGCCTCCGAACCTGCCGACCGGGCGGAGTCCGCCGATGCCACGGCCGGCAGCGCGACGGCTGCCGCGCCGAGGCCCAGGGCGACCGCGGAGGCGCCCATCCAGGCCAGCATTCTGAGGTGCCCCGGGTGCCTCGGCAGTGTCAACCCGCCGAACTCGGGCGGAAGAATCCGCATGTTCGGAGCCTTGACCGCCTCGGAACGCCGGCACACCATCGACACAGATACCTCCTGAATCCGGCCCGCCCTCAACACGGGTCTTGCGGCCCTAACAGTTCTATCGGCGGAGGCGGATCCGATAGGGGCTTACGGCCCAAACCTGCGTGATCCGGACCACGTCACCGTCATTCCTACGGCAGGCGCCCCGCGACGAATCCGGCGGCCTCTTCATTGAACGGTGGGAGTTGATAACCGTCGTGGGCAAGCCGGTCGCGGCCGGTCGGGGAGCAGATCGGGTCGCCCGGATTGCACAGGTCGATGGCCCGGCCGGCGAACGAACCCGCGGTTGACAGCGGGGTGCCGAAGCGGGCCGAAGGGTTGCCGAACACCGCTGCGGCGGTGACCTTGTCCGCGAACGGCGGCGCGAGCGGCGGCGCCGAGCCGATCTCGCCGATGGTGTCGCCCAACGGGGGCACCGCCGCCAGCATGGCCATCACGGCAGCACCCTGGGAGAAGCCGCCGAGAACGATCTGGGTCGCGGGGCAACGACTGGCCACGGCCACGATCTGAGCGGCAGCGTCGTTGGCGCCCTCGGCGGTGGTGAGGAAGTTGAAGCTGGCCGGATAATTCACCGCATACGCCTCGAGGGTGCGGCCGCCGAGTTGCGGAGCGAGGGTGTCGACGAACGACTGCCCCACCCGGCCCAGGCCGGGCGGTTCGCCGGTGCCGCGCGCGAAGACGACCTCGACGTCGGGGCAGGGTTCGATCGCGGCGTGTGCCGGTGCCGGAACGACGACCGCGGTCAGCGCCACCGTCGCCGCACCCAGGCCACGCGTCATCCAGGTCATCATGCGCCGGAGATTAACAGCACCGGCGGCTAGTTCACCGGCAGGAACCTCACCGGATCGGCCAGTGTCACGCTCGCCGGCACATCGCCGGCCCGGGTGGCGGTGATGGGCGTCTTGTAGACCGTCCCCCGGCTCCCGCACTGGTCGGTCAGCACAGTCGTCGTCTCGATGCCGGTCAGCGATCCGTCCGGCTGGGGGATCAGCGAGCGACTGATGGCGCTGACATCCGCATCGGGATCGCCGGACGGGCATGGCTGGGGCGGCTGTAGATAGGCGGTGTCCTGCCAGCGGCCCTCGGTGAAGGTCAGAACTTCGGCGATTCCGTTGCCCCGACTCCTGTCCTTGTCGTCGAGGGCGACTCCGGTTGCGGCACAGCCCTTCTCCGTGCAGAACGATCGGAATGCCCACCATTGCGACTTGTCAGCGGCGGCACCCGATGAGCGTCCATCGACGATCTGTTTCGAGTAGTCGAAGTCGATCCGAAATACCCCGTCCAGTGTGGCGGTGGACTTGTCGGTGACCGGGGCGGCACCCGGCGGCGCGGCCGGCACGGCGGCCGGATCGGCCAACTCCACGCCGTCAGGGGACTCGCCGATCCGCATCGCAGTGAAGGGCACTTCGACGACCGATCCGGCCAGTCCGCACTCGTTGGTCAGGACCGTGGTTGTTTGAACGCCGCGCAGGCTGCCGTCAGGTTGCGGCACCATGCTCCAGACCGACACCTCGGTGTCCGAACCGGGCCCGGGCGGAGCTCCGTTGCGGAAGCAGAGTGGGTGGTCGACCGAGGCCGGCGTGCCGGCTTCCTCCCAGCGCCCGTCGGCGAATCGGAGTTCGGTTGTGCGGGAGGGCGTTCGGGCGGCCGTGAGGTTGCCCTTGTCCAGTGCGGTGCCGGTGGCCGCGCACCCGGACGGGCTGCACTGCGATCGGAACGCCCAGAAACTGACCTCGGCGTTGCCGGTCTGGGACGGCCAGGGGTCGGGCGCGCCGTTGTGAAGTTGTTGTGCGCCTTGATAATTCAAACGGTAGGTCCCGTCCAGGATCATCTGCTGGGCCGGCGCCCCGGCGGTGACGTTGTCGCCGGCGTGCCGGAAGTGCCTGACGACGACGAAGGTCCCCAGGCTCGCGGCCAGGATGACGGTCGCGGTCAACAGCAGCGACGCCCACTGCCGGAAGGACGTGCCCGGGGACTCGGGTGGGCCGACCAGTGCTGCAGTGGGTGCGTTCCACACCGGTGCCGGCATCGGCGTCGCCCGGGCCTGATCGGCCAGTGCAGCAGCGAAGTCGGCGCACCGCGGGTAGCGCCGGGCGGGATCCTTGGCCAGGGCTCTGGCCAGGACCGGGTCGAGTCGGGCCAGTTCCGGACGGAAGTCCGACAACCTCGGGGGCGCCGCGTTGAGATGCCTGCTGATCACCATCGCGGCATTGGGGTGCGGGAACAGTTCCGTTCCGGTCAGCAGATGGAAGGCCGTCGCCGCCAACGCGTACTGATCGGCGCGGCCGTCGAAGGAATCACCGATGAGTTGCTCCGGCGCGGCGTAGGCGGCCGTGCCCACGGTCATGTTCGCATCGGTGAGCTTCACCGTCTCGTTGATCTCGCGGGCAACCCCGAAGTCCGTCAGCGCGATCCGCTGCTCAGCGGTGCCCAGCTTCGAACACAAGATGTTGGCGGGCTTGACATCCCGATGTGCCATGCCGCGGGCGTGGATGGCGTCGAGGGCGGAGCCGACGGCCGCGATGATCGCCACCACATCGTCGATCGGCATCCCCGCCGGGTATCGGGTCCGCAGCAGTTCGGCGGCGTCGGGGCCGTCGACGTAGTCCATCGAGATCCACAGCCGGCCGTCGGCTTCGCCCCGGTCGTGCAGTGCGACAAGGTTGGGATGCCAGACTCCGGCCGCCAGTTCGGCCTCGCGCTGGAACCGCTGGCGGTATTCGTCATTGCGGGTGTAACTGGCGGGCAGGACTTTCAGCGCCTCCTGACGGGGCAGACGCGGGTGGTCGACGAGGTAGACCTCACCCATTCCGCCTACGCCGATGCGTCGCACGATCTGAAATCCTGCGAACGTCGCGCCCGGCTCCACAGCCACCACTCAACCACCCCCAAGGGGTCCTGAGCGCCGTGATCGGGCGATAACCTGCAGACATGTACGAGCCCACCTGGGATTCCGTGGCCACCCACCCGCTGCCCGGCTGGTACGACGACGCCAAACTCGGGGTGTTCCTGCACTGGGGGCTGTACTCGGTGCCGGGGTGGGCGCCGCAGGTCCCCGATATCCAGGAGCTGCTCAAGGACAAGGGGCCCGCCGAAATGCTGCGGGACAACCCGTACGCCGAGTGGTACCTCAACAGCAGCCGCATCGAGGGCAGTCCGACCTGGGAACACCAGCGCCAGACCTACGGACCGCAGGCCACCTACGACGACTTCGTCCCGGTGTTCGACGACGGCACCGCCGGGGCCGACATGGGCGCGATCGCCGCGGTCTGCCGCGATGCCGGCGCGGGCTACGTCGTGCTGACGACCAAGCACCATGAGGGTTTCTGTCTGTGGCCCACTGCGCTCGAACATCCGCGCAGGGGCCGCTATCACTCCCGCCGTGACATCGTCGGTGATCTGACCCGCGCCGTTCGCGAGGCCGGGATGCGGATGGGGCTGTACTACTCCGGCGGTTACGACTGGCCGTACAACGACGCCCTGCTGACCAATCCCGCAGACAGCTTCCTCGCCGTTCCGCACACCCCCGACTACGTCGACTACGCGACGGCGCATGTGCGTGAACTGATCGCCAATTATCAGCCGTCGGTGCTGTGGAACGACATCTGCTGGCCGGCCGGTGGCGATCTGCCCGCTCTGTTCGCCGAGTACTACAACGCCGTCCCGGACGGTGTGATCAACGACCGCTGGATCGAGCCGCCGCAGCACCGTGGTGCGGTGGCTGACGGCCTTGCCCGGGCGGGAGGCGCACTGCTGCAACGGTTCTGGTCGCTGGTGCCGGACAGCTACAAGTCGTTGACCTTCCCGGCGAACCACCACTTCGACTTCCGGACGCCGGAGTACGCGCAGTTCGACACCGTCCAGGACAAGAAGTGGGAGTCCACCCGCGGCGTCGGTCACTCGTTCGGCGCCAACCGCAACGAGCGGCCCGAGGACATCGTCACCGTGACCGAACTGGTGCGGTCCTTCGCCGACATCGTCTCCAAGAACGGCAATCTGCTCATCGGCGTGGGCCCCGATCAGTACGGCCGGTTGCCCGATGAGCAACTCGCGCCGTTGCGCGGACTGGGGTCGTGGCTGCGGGTCAACGGCGAGGCGATCTACCGCACCCGGCCCTGGCTGATCCCGCAGACCACCACGAGTGCGGGCACCGGGGTGCGGTTCACCGCAGGCGACGGCCGCGTCAATGCGATCCTGCTCGACGTGTCGGAGCCGGAGTTGACCCTGCGCGGGGTCGACGCATCCGGTGTGAGCGGGGTCCGCCTGCTCGGTCTCGACGAGGCGGTGGACTTCAGCATCGACGACGGCGCACTGACCGTCCGACTGCCTGAGCGGATGCCGGTGTCACCGGCGCACGTCCTGGCACTGCAGGGCGAACTGTGGCCGGGCTAGCTGTCGTGACCTGACACGTTGTTGTCAGGCGGCGAGCCGGCTGATGGGTGGTCGTCCGCCCAGGGCGGAGTGGCCTCGTCGAGTGTTGTAGTGGCGAAGGAATTGGTCAATGCCACGTTTGCGCTGGCTGTTGCTGGTCCAGGGGCGGGCGTAGGCCCATTCGTTGAGCAGGGTGCGGTTGAAGCGTTCGGCTTTGCCGTTGGTCCACGGGCAGCCGGGTTTGGTGAACCGGCGCTTCAGGCCCCAGGCCGAACACGTTCCGGCCCATTCGCTGCCTCGTCGGTAGACCATGGCGTTATCGGTCAGGATCTCGCGCACCGGCACGCCCAGTGCGGCGAACCAGGTCATCGCCCGGTGCAGAAACCCAGCGCAGGTCCGGTCTTTCTCGTCGGGGAGCACTTCGCTGTAGGCCAGCCGGGTGTGGTCGTCGATCGCGGTGTGGACGTAGTCGTAGCCGATCGGGGTCTTCTTGTGCCGGTTGGCAACTGAGGTTGTGGCGTCGCGGCCGTGCAGCCGCCATCCCCCTCCTGCCGGGATGCGGCCCAGTTTCTTGACGTCGATGTGGACCATCGCCCCCGGTGTGGGGTGTTCGTAGCGGTTGGGGTTGCGCCGCGATGTGCGCAGCGCCTGCCCGGTGATCGGGTCGATCGCGCGCAGATGAGGCACGTCGTAACGAGCCAGGATTCGTCCTACCGTCGAGGGATTCAGGCCGAGTTCAGCGGCCAGCACCACCGCACCTCGTTTGCGGCGTCGCCGGGCTGCCAGCACCTTGTGCTCAACTCGCTGCGGGGTGCGGTGCGGCATCCGGATCGGCCGAGAGCTGCGATCGGCCAGCGCCGCCTCACCGCCCTGGTCGTATCTGCGGAGCCATTTGTAGACCGTTGACCGCGAAATACCCAGCTGTTCGGCCACATGAGCCGGCGGCCAACCTGCCGCGACACGTTCCACGATCAGCCGACGGGCGAACAGGTTGGTACGAGCGTTAGCGTGAGACACGAGGACCTCCTACGGGTGAATGCCAGACACATCCACTCCGTCAGGAGGTCCTCCCCATTTCAAGCAGGCACGCCGTCAACAACCTGTCAGGTCACGACAGCTAGCCGCGTTCGAGGGTGTTGTTCATCCCGGACTTGGTGAGGTCCGGATCGCCACTGCGAAACGTCACGACGTTGTTGAAGCCGGATACGACGATCGCGTCGGACTCCTCGATGGTCACGGTGTTGCCGACGCCGGAGACGTCGACGCGGGCGCAGTGACCGGTCAGGATGACCTTGTTGTCCACGCCGCTGACGCTGACGCCGCGCGACCGGCAGTCGTACCTCTCGGCCTTGCCGACGCCGGCGACGCTGATGTCGCCACCGGTGTCCTGGGGCGGGACGTAGGTCCGGGGGACCTGCGTCTGCGTGGCTGAGGGCAACGTCACTGAGGGTGGCAGAGCTGAGGGCGGGGGAGCGGCGGTGAACGAACCGCCCCCGCCGGCGACCTCCGCGGTGGTCGCTCGGCCTGCCACCGGCTTGCCGTCGGAGGCCACCCGCTCGACGAGCATCGCGCCGCCGCCGATCACCAACCCCAGGACCAGCAGCCCCAACAGGATCCAACCGAGCCGCATACCGGCGCTCCGCCGCTGCAGAGCCGGCTCGGTTCCCGGGCCGTATTCGGTCGCGGCGGCCGCGTTCGCGAGCCCCCGCTCAAGATCCCGGACACGCTGTTCCGGATCGCCGTCGGTCATCGCCCGTCATCATTCATCGCCCGTCATCATTCATCGTGGTAACTATCCCGCACCGGTGTTACTTTTCCTACGGGTGTTCTCAGATTTGCTGGTCGCGACGAAGGGAGCGGCGGGGATGAGGGTCTTGCTGCCGCACCAGCTCCTCGAAGAGAAGGTGAAGTCCGACTTCGACCACGAGGTCCGGCGAAAGTTCTTCCGCGGCTTGGACTTTGCCGGTCCGGAGGGTGACCCGGGCTGGTTCGGTCCGAAGAGCGCGGTCTGGCATGTGCACTCCCATACCTCCGCGCTGATCTTCGGCCTGCAATGTGCTGCGTTCATGGAACGGTTGGACCCGTCGATCTATTGGATGGGCTCGGACCACTCGCGCGTCGTCGAACGCGATGCGGACGGCGTGCCGACCGGAAAGCTCGACGCGGAGGGCGCCTCCGTCCGGTTGGCGCACTCGCTGGCGTTCTTCATCGGGACGGCGTACGGGTCGACGAGGACCGCCGAGAAGGTCGCTCAGACGGTGCGGTCCATGCATCACACGGTCAAGGGTGTTCGGCCCGACGGCCTGCCCTATGACGCCGATGACCCGGAATGGCTGCGCTGGAACTACGCCACGGTGGTGTGGGGGATCGCGACCGCGCACCAGATGTATCACCCGGCCCCACTGCCTGACATCGACGACTACTACCGCGAGTTCGTCCGGGTCGGCCACGCACTGGGCGGAACCGACCTGCCCACCACCAAGGCCGAGACGTTGGAGTGCCTGAAGTCCTACCTGCCGCGACTGGCGTTGACCCACGGTGCGGCACTGGCCACCGGGCCGGCCCTGCAGAGCAACCCGGACGTCCCGGCGGCGGCCAAGTTCTTCGACTGGGCGATCCGCGACGCGATGCCGCGATGGGGCGCGGAGATGGTGATGTACCGGCCGCCGCATCCGGTCGAACGCGCCGCGCGACGGGCCGCGACATGGACCGCCATCAACGCCACCCAGATCGCTATGGGGCCACTGCACGAGTTCGTGCAGGCTCGCCGACGGGTGGCAGGAGGGACTCTGGTCGACCACACCGACCCGTCGTACGTGGTCGGGGACGACCCGGTGCGCAGTCGCGATGCCGTCGAGCAGACGTTGTAGCAGCGCCGGTCCGTAAGGAAAATTCTTAACAAATTCAGACACCCTCCAGCGGGGTGTGATTTAGAACGCATTTGCCCGTTGGCGATGAGAAATTCTCAGCGAAAAACAAATCCCGTCGCTGCGTGCATTTCCGCAGGAGCAAATCTCTGCGATCTGCGTATTCCCGGTTTGCGGCCCCAGTGAAATAACAAACACAGAGCTGAGCGGCGGCTGAGTCTATTGGGACGCAAGTGATCTGGACTGGAATTCTTTGTCGTAACCCGCCGTTAAACTAAACGTTGTCCGACAATGAAGTTGGAACCAGAAGTTATTCCGATTCGACGTGAAGCCCGACCGCGCCATGCGGTCCGGCCACCGGAGGTGAAGAAATCATGGCGAACACGATGGGCGCTAGCGCGGTTGCCGAACGGTCTTCCGACGCACTGTGGCTGGCTGCCCTGCCTGTCCCGCGGGTCACCGCGACCAAGGGCCGGCTGCCTGCCATGCGTCACACGACCGTCCGCCCCGCCGAAGGCGTGCTCTCCGCACTGCCCGGCGCCGTCACCGACATGGCGGTCAGCCCCGACGGCGGCCATCTGGTCGCCGCCCACTACGGCGACGACGCAGTGTCGGTCATCGACATCGCTACCCTGACGGTGCGCACCGTCATCGACGACATCGCCGAGCCGTATGCGATCGCGGCCGCGGACCGGATCTACGTGACCTCCGCTGCCGACGCCGAGGACAGCGTGGTCGCCGTGGACCCGAATGCCGGCGTCGCGCTGGCCGCCAAGGACATCACCGTGACCGCCCGCGGCCTCGCCGTGAGTCCTGCCGGCGACGTCCTGTTCGTGGCGCGCTGCGGTGACGCCGGAGCCGATATCGCCGCGATCGACGTCGAGAGCGGCGTGACCCGGTCCATCGCGTTGACCGGTGCTGCCGGTGCGACCGTCGACACCATCCGGGTCAGCGCTGACGGCAACACCCTCTACGCAGCCCTCACCACCGTCGCGGACAGCGCACTGATGGTCATCGACCTGCGCTCGGGCCGCATCGCGCATCGGGTCGCGATCCGCGGTTCCATCGGCGACATCGCCGCGCACCGCGACGGCCGCCGGGTGTTCGTCACCGGCTGGGACGTCGAACAGGGCGGGACCCTGACCGTGGTCGACGCAGTCTCCGGACGGGTGACCGGCACGGTCGCCCTCGGCGGTCCGGCGACCCAGGTCGTGCTCAGCGGCACCCGCGCCTACGTCGTCTCGGGAGACGACGTCTCGGTCGTCGACATCGTCGCCGCACTCCGCGTCGTCGACACCTTCGAGATCGGCCGTCCGGTTTCCTGCGTGGCCCTGAGCCGCGACGAGTCCTGCCTCTACGTGGCCGATTACGAGGGTTCCATCACCGCGCTCTCCGCCGCCGCCGCCGCTCAGTTGCGCGCCGCGTCCTAAACCGCGGTCAGCGCTGGCTGCAGTCCAGCGACACCGTGATGCTCTGGCTGGTCACCACCGGCACGAGGAAGCTGCCGTCACGACTGCCCAGTCCCGGGCCGACCCACGGCACCCATTGGGTGACGGTGTTCGGATTCCGCACGCTGGTCACGATGCACTTGGACATCGGTCCGGTCCCGATCTTGTCGAGCGTGACCGTGTAACCCTGCTTCTGTAGTTCGCTGATGGTGTCCTGGGCGGACTGGTCGGCCCACGCGGTGGCGGTCGGAACGGTCAGGAGTCCGCAGACCGCCGCCGCGGCGGCGAGCCCAATCCGAGCGAGCATCCCGGTCTCCTCTGCCTCATCGTCCCGGTCGGGGACGGCCCTTCATGATCTCTTTCTACATCGTCAGGGCCATCCCCATCGTTGCGCGATGGTCGCGGCGTTACCATTCGCGCAGGCAGGAACACTCAAGCGAAGGCGGTTTTGATGCAGAGCACCATGCAGGACTCCCCGTTGACGATCGCCGAGATCCTGCGGTATGCCATGAACGTCCACGGCGACCGCGTGGTGACCACCGCCACCGGGACGGGGTTCCGGCACGCGACCTATCGCGAGGTGGGCCGGCAGGCCGCCCGCCTGGCCAACGCCCTGCGCAGGCTCGGCATCGACGGCGATCAGCGGGTCGCCACCTTCATGTGGAACAACCAGGAGCACCTGGAGGCCTACGTCGCGGTGCCCTCGATGGGCGCGGTGCTTCACACGCTCAACATTCGGCTGTTCCCCGAGCAGATCGAGTTCGTCGCCTACGAGGCCGAGGACCAGATCGTCATCGCCGACATCTCACTGGCAGCGATCCTGGCCCCGGTTCTGCATCGGATGGAGACCGTTCACACCGTCATCGTCGTCGGCTCCGGCGACCTGACGCCGTTCGAGTCTTCCGGCAAGCGCATCCTGCGCTACCACGAGATCACCGCGGGCGAATCCGATGAGTTCGACTGGCCGACGATCGACGAGAACTCAGCCGCCGCAATGTGTTACACCAGTGGCACCACCGGCCATCCCAAAGGTGTGGTGTATTCACACCGGTCGAGTTACCTGCACTCGATGGCGGTCTGCAGCGGAAACGGTATGGGATTGAGCTTCTCGGACAAGGCTTTTCCCATCGTGCCGATGTTCCACGCCAACGCCTGGGGTCTGCCGTACGCCGCGTTGATGGCCGGCGCAGACATCGTGATGCCGGACCGCTTCATGGACGCCAAGTCGATTGTCGAACTCCTGGAGACGCAGCGGCCGACCGTTGCCGGAGCGGTGCCGACGATCTGGAACGACGTGATGAACTACCTGGATCGCGAACCCGGCCATGACATCTCGTCGCTGCGACTGGTCGCCTGCGGCGGTTCGGCAGTGCCGCTGTCGCTGATGCAGACCTTCGAGCAGCGTCACGGTGTGCAGATCCGCCAGTTGTGGGGGATGACCGAGACCTCGCCGATGGCGACGCTGGCCTGGCCCGCGCCCAACACGCCGCCGGAGAAGCTGTGGGAGATCCGCAGCACGCAGGGCCGGCCGATGTGCGGTGTCGACGCCCGCATCGTCGACGACGAGGGTGCGCCGTTGCCACACGACGGTGAGGCGGTGGGAGAACTCGAGGTCCGCGGACCGTGGATCACCGGTTCGTACTACCGCAACACCGACCCGTCGAAGTTCGAGTCCGGGTGGTTGCGCACCGGCGACGTCGGCCGCATCGACGCCCAGGGCTACATCACCCTGACCGATCGGGCAAAGGACGTCATCAAATCCGGTGGTGAATGGATCTCCTCGGTGGAGTTGGAGAATCACCTGATCGCCCATCCGTTGGTGCGGGAGGCCGCGGTCGTCGGGGTTCCCGACGACCGCTGGCAGGAGCGTCCACTGGCCGCGGTGGTGCTCCAGGAGGGTGCCGACGTGACACCGGCCGAGTTGCGGGAGTTCCTGGGCGACAAGGTGGTTCGCTGGTGGTTGCCGGAACGTTGGACCTTCATCGAGGAGATTCCGCGCACCAGCGTCGGCAAGTACGATAAGAAGACCATCCGGGCGCGGTACGCCGAGAACACCTACCAGGTGACGACGCTGAGCTGATCGGCTAGCAGGTGTGCCGCCTGTTCGCGATGCACGCCGGGCGTCGCGCGGTGACCGCGACCTTCTGGTTGCTCGACGCCCCGGACAACCTTGCCGCGCAGAGCAGGCGCAATCCGGACGGGACCGGGCTCGGTGTTTTCGACGCCCACGGCGTCCCACAGTTGCGGAAGCAGCCCATCGCGGCCTGGGATGATCGCGCCTTCCACAGCGAGGCTCACGAGATGACCGGCACCACCTTTGTGGCCCACGTCCGATACGCCACCACCGGCGCGCTGGACGTGGCCGACACCCATCCCTTCCTGCAGGACGGCAGGCTGTTCGCGCACAACGGTGTCGTGGAGGGCCTTGATCAGCTGGATGCCCGGCTGCATTCGCTTGGGGCCTCGGATCTTGTTGCCGGACAGACTGATTCGGAACGGGTCTTCGCGTTGATCACCGCCGCGGTTCGCGAGCGCGACGGTGATGTGACGGCGGGGCTCCTCGATGCGATCGGCTGGATCGCCGAGAATCTACCGCTGTATGCGCTGAACGTTCTGCTGACCACGGCGACCGGCGTATGGGCGCTGCGCTACCCGGGAACCCATGAGCTCTATCTGCTCGACCGCCGGGCTTCGGCGGCCCGATCCCTGGACCTGCGCACCGGGCGGATCCACGCCCGGTCCGCACATCTCGAGGCGCTGCCGTCGGTGGTGTTCGCCAGCGAGCCGATGGACGACGATCCGGGCTGGCGACTGCTGGAGTCCGGTGAACTGGTGCAGGTGGACGCCGATCTGAAAATCACCCACCGGATCGAATGCCCCGATGCGCCAAACCATCTGCTGAGCCGGGAGGATCTCAGCCCGGCAGCCGAGGCGGCGCAGCATCCACAACGGACGGCTTAGGCCAAGGGCTTCAGAGACTGTCGGACCGGCGTTCCTCGAGTCCGTCCAATGCGCGGGCGGCGAGTTGGTGGCCGAGGTCGATGACCTCCGCCGCGCGGTGGAAGTCCAGACTGCGGCACGCGGTGCGCGGCACCTCGATGAGCAGATCCGGTGGGTAGGCCGCCATCTGATGACGGGCCAGGGCGGCCTGGGCGATGTCGATGCTGCGCATCATGACGGCGAAGCTCCCGAGCTTGGGGAATTGCGACTCGGCCTGCTCGGCCGCCTCGATCTCGGCGAGTTCGAACGCTTCGATCTCGGCGTCGGCTGCTCCGGGAGGGGCTTCCGGGATGGTGCTGAACTTGTCCAACAGAGCGGACGTGCTGCGCAGCAACCGATTCAGCCGTTCCCGCGTCGGCCTGACATCGCTGCCCAGTTGATCCCCGACGTCGGCCTCGGTGCCGGAGACGCTCACCGCGATGGTGATATCGGCGTTGACCGCGGCGATCGGCGCGATCGGCAGGGGGTCCAGGATTCCGCCGTCGGCCAGCATCCTGCCATCAATGACGTGCGGTGCGATCACCCCCGGAATGGCGATCGAGGCCCGGATGGCCTCGTCCAGGGGGCCCCGTTGCAGCCAGACCGACTTGCCCGCGATCAGATCGGTGGTGACTGCAGTGAACGGGATCGGAAGGCTCTCGATGGTGGCGTCGCCGACGATGTCGCGCACCGCGTCGAGGATCTTGCCGGCCCGGAAGACACCGGCCGCGCTGATGGACGGGTCGAGCAGTCGCAGCATCGCGCGCTGGGTCAGCGTTCTGCTCCAATGGGTGAACTCATCGAGCGATCCGGCGGCGCACAGCCCGCCGACGAGTGCGCCCATCGAGGAGCCGGCGACTCCGACGATCTCGTAGCCGCGGTTACGCAGTTCGTTGATGACGCCGATGTGGGCATAGCCGCGTGCGCCGCCGCTGCCCAGTGCGAGCGCTACCCGTCTGCCCATCGTCGGTTGCTGTCTTTCGGTCGGCGTGATTGAAAACCTGTCAGCAGCCGCCGTCGGCAGCGGCGTTGACCGCGATGATCACCGCGGCGCGGTGGGCGTCGTCGAGTTCGGCCCAGGTCTGCTTGAACGTCGCCGGCCCACTCTCCGAGGAGCCTTGGAGGTCCTTCAGATAAGGCTCGACCAGCGTGTGCGGATCGCCGCCCTTACTGCCCATCCAGTCCTTGGCAGCCAGGCAGGCCTGCGCGTATTGCTCTTCGGTGGATTGTGCGGGTACGTCGATCTTGGTGGTGACTCCACCCGGGGACACCCCGATGGCGCCGGTACCGGAATCGGCGGCAGGCTGCTCGGCGGTGGGCGCCGGCGCCACCGCGGTGGGCTTGCCGCCCCCGCCGGAGGAGCATCCGGTGAGGGTGGTGGCCGCAGCCGTGAGCAGCGCGGCGCCGGCCAGCAAGCGGCGGTCTCCCGAAATCAGCATGGGGTCAATCTATGCAACACTCGGATCCGTGAGCGCGCACCCCGGAATTCGCGAGTGTTGTCGGGCCTGATTACCGGCCCGGCCATCCTTCTCGTCTTTTCCCTTCGCGCGTTCACGGAGACCTCCGATGTCACCTTCTGTTCTGCTCACTGCACCCACCCGCCTTCGGCTGCCCGATCTGCTGCACACCACCGACCGGTTCGCCGACGAGGTGCTCTCCGGCCGATTCGACCACCTGCTGCCAGCCGGTGGTCTGCCGACCGAGGGCCGCTGGTTCACCCGCCTGCACACCGACGACGATCTCGACGTCTGGCTGATCAGTTGGGTCACCGGTCACACCACCGAACTGCACGACCACGCCGGCTCGCTCGGTGCGCTGACGGTGTTGTCGGGATCGCTGCACGAACATCGTTGGGACGGAACCCGACTGCGCCGCCGGTTGCTCGAGGCCGGCGATCAGGCGGCCTTTCCACTGGGTTGGGTGCACGATGTGTCGGCGTCCGATGAGGGGGACTGGCCGGAGACGCTCAGCGTCCATGCCTATTCGCCGCCGCTGACGGCGATGTCCTACTACGAGGTGACCGAACGGAACAGGTTGCGCCGCACCCGTACTGAACTGACCGACGAGCCCGAGAGCGCGGTGAGCGCATGACCAGCCGGATCGAGATCGCCCTCGGACGGGCCCGGTCCCGGTTGCGGCGTCTGGAACCCGGCGAGGTGCCCAGCGCCCTGGCCCGCGGTGCGGTCCTCGTCGACATCCGTCCGGCCGCGCAGCGCGCTGACGAAGGTGAACTGCCCGGTGCGCTGGTCATCGAGCGCAACGTCCTGGAGTGGCGTTGCGACCCGACCAGCGATGCGCGGCTGCCGCAGGCCACCGGCGATCACGTCGAGTGGGTGGTGGTGTGTTCGAGGGGTTACACCTCCAGCCTGGCCGCCGCGGCACTTCAGGACCTCGGGCTGTACCGGGCCACCGATGTGGTCGGTGGCTTTCAGGCGCTCACTGTGCGTAGTCCTGGGTGACCCTGCCGCGCAGCAGTTCGGTCTTCTCCGGCGTCCAGCCCGGCGGCTGCATCACCGCCGCCCAGGCATTGACCGCATCCTTGACGTAGCGGTGCCCGTGGCCGTCGGGAACGTCGACAGCCACAGCCATGTCGGCAGCGACCTGGAGGAAGGTCACCAGCGGGATCCAGTTCATGTCGGGCGACACGTCGTAGCCGCGCGGCTCGCGCAGCCAGTCCGGTTCGGAGAACGGCAGATTCGGGCTGAACCAGGCGATCGGGTCGGACGCGTGTTGCAGGTAGGCGATCCGGGGCTGCCCCCACGGCTGGTCAGGCCTCCCGAGATTCTCCGGCCGGGCGGCGAAACGGATGTTGGCGCCGTCGTCGAAGATGGGCAGCCATTCCGGCGAACCGGGCTCGCGGTTGGCGGTGACGTTGTCGCGCAGCGTGTTCTGGAACGTGGGACCGGAGAACAGCGCGCCGTCGGTGCGGGCGATGATGTTGTTCGGGCTCAGGAACGGCGCCTCGCCGCCGAAGGAACCGAGGCTCTCGCCGAACACCACGATCTTCGGCCGCTGGGCTTCGGGCAGGGCCCGCACCTTCGCGTCGACCGCCTCGAACAGCGCCTGCCCGGCTTGGCGGGCGTTCTCCTTGTCCACCAGGAAGGACAGCCAACTCGGAAGGAATGAGTACTGCATGCTCACGATGGCGGTGTCGCCGTTGTACATGTATTCCAGCGAGTCCGCTTCGGCGGCGTTGATCCACCCGGTGCCGGTGGTGGTCGCGACGGCGATCACCTTGCGCTTCAATCCGCCCTCACGGATCAGTTCAGCGGCCGCCAACTCGGCGGTGGCGCGGATTCCCTTGGCGGAGTTCAGTCCCGCGTAGGCGCGGATCGGCTCGACCGCCGGAGCCTTGTTGAATTCGGTGAGTTGCGCGACGGTGGGACCGTTGCCGACGAACAGCCGGCCCTGGTGCCCGAGCGACTCCCATGACACCAACGAACCGGCCCCGCCGGAACGCAGAGCAGACTTCGGCGCCGGCGCGTTGGGGTCGAGTTCGTCGTTGACCTTCGAGAACGTCGTGTTCAGCACCTCCATCACCCCGCGAACGACCACGCCGTTGAGGACGGCGACGTTGGCGGCGACGAACACTGCGACCACGGCGACAAACGAAACACGTGGTGGGGCAACGTGATTGAGCTTTCCGACCAGGAAACGGATCAGCTTGCCGATCAGCTGACCGACCTCGACGAGCGCGAACAGCACGACCACCCCGATGATCGCCGCTTGCGGGTAGTTGTACCAATGCAACCGCGGAACACCCATCAGGTCGCGGACCTGGTCCTGCCAGTGGTGGGAGTAGAAGACTGCGAGCACCAGACCGATGGCGCCGAGTGCGGCCAGGATCGCCCACGCCCAGCGCGGGGCCGGGGGACTGTTCGGCTTGGACTGCATGAACCGGACCAGCCACACCGCGAAGACGCCGAGTCCGTAGCCGATCGCTCCGGCCACACCGCTGACCAGGCCCTGGAACAGTGGCCCGCGCGGCAGCAGCGACGGCGTCATCGACAGCAGCAGGAACACCATGCCCAACGCGGTGCCGGTGAAGGTGTAGCGGCGCTGCCACCAATCCCGCTTGGCTTCCGGGAGCGCGATTTCGGCCTCGGTCACGGAACTTTTCATCGGTGGGTTGCCTTATCGGTGGGTGAAGTTGGGGGGGCGTTTTTCGGTGAAGGCGGCCATGCCTTCGGTTTGGTCGTCGGTGGCGAAGGCGGAGTGGAAGAGGCGGCGTTCGTAGAGCAGGCCTTCGTCCAGGGTGGTTTCGAAGGCGCGGTTGACGGCTTCTTTGGCCATTCGGGCGGCCGGGCGTGACATCTGGGAGATTTTGGTGGCGACGGCGTTGGCTTCGGTGAGCAGGTCGTCGGCTGGGACGATTCGGGAGACCAGTCCTGCTTGTTCGGCTTCGGCGGCGTCCATGTTGCGGCCGGTGAGGATCATGTCCATGGCTTTGGCTTTGCCGATGGCGCGGGTCAGGCGTTGGGAGCCGCCCATGCCGGGCAGCACGCCGAGGGTGATTTCGGGTTGGCCGAATTTGGCGGTGTCGGCGGCGATGAGGATGTCGCACATCATGGCCAGTTCGCAGCCCCCGCCCAGGGCCCAGCCGGCGACGGCGGCGATCAGCGGGGTGCGGATGGCCGCAAGCTTCCCCCAGGGGGCGAAGAAGTCGGCGTCGAAGACTTCGGAGAAGGACAGCGATGCCATCTCCTTGATGTCGGCGCCGGCGGCGAAGGCTTTGGCTGAGCCGGTGATGATGATCGCCCCGATGCCGGGATCGGTGTCGAAGTCGGCGGCGGCGGCGGTGACTTCGGCCATCACCTGGCTGTTGAGGGCGTTGAGGGCCTGCGGGCGGTTGAGCGTGATGGTGCCGACCCGCTCGTCGCGGGTGACCAGGATGGTCTCGAAACTCATGGGGTTGCTCCTAGAAGGTGAGGTCGGGGTCGGCGGGGAGGAAATAGCGGTCGATGTCGGCGTCGGTGACTGCGGCCATCGTCGCCGGGGACCAGTAGGGGGTGCGGTCCTTGTCGACGAGCAGGGCGCGGATGCCCTCGACGAAGTCATGGGAATCCAGTGAGGCGCAGGAGACCCGGTATTCCTGGATCAGGACCTCGTTGAGGGTGTCGAGGGTGGCGGCGCGGCGCACGGCCTCCAACGTGGTGGCACACGCGATCGGGGAGCGGGTGGCGATCAGGTCGGCCGCCTCGTGGGCGGCGGGGTCGTCGCGGTCGCGCAGGGCCGCGACGATCTCGGCCATGCTGCTCCTGGCGTAGCAGGGGTCGATCCAGTCCCGGGCGGCGGTCAGCGGACTCGGTGGCGGCGTCTGGGCATGGGCTTCGACCGCGACTTCGGCTCCGGCGCCGATGATCTCGGCGAGGAAGGCCTCCAGGTCGGATTGGGGGACGTAGTGGTCGGCGAATCCCATCGCGATCGCATCGCCGGCGCCGAACGGCGCCCCGGTCAGCCCGGCGTGCAGTCCGAGTCCGCCGGGGGCGCGGGAGAGCAGGTAGGTGCCGCCGACGTCGGGGATGAAGCCGATGCCGACCTCGGGCATGGCGATCTTGGCGGTCTCGGTGACCACCCGGATGTTGCCGTGCCCGGAGATTCCGACGCCGCCGCCCATCACGATGCCGTTCATGATCGCCACATACGGTTTGGGGTAGGCGCCGATGCGGGCGTTGAGCCGGTACTCGTCGAAGAAGAACGCCCGCGCTTCGGCGCCGCCGGCTTTGGCCGAGTGATACAGCGCGACCACGTCCCCGCCGGCACACAGGCCGCGGTCGCCGGCCCCGCGCACCACCACCGCTGAGACCGCGTCATCATCAGCCCAGGCGGCCAGGGCGGCGTCCATCGCGGTCACCATCGAATGGGTCAACGAGTTGATCGCCTTCGGCCGATTGAGCGTGATGAACCCGACCCGGCCCTCGATATGGGTCAGCACGTCGTCGAATTCAGCCGTCACGCCCTACTTTTACCAGGTAATCCAAGCTTCTCCGCGCGACGGGTAGTCTCGGGGAGGTCAAAGGTTGTGAACTTCCTGGGAACCAATCCCGGCAGTGCGACGTTGACATCAGTGTTAGACGACACGTAGGAGAGGACTCACGGTGCGGGAAACCAGCAACCCGATTCTCCGCTCGCTGCCGCAGCAGCAGGGTGGATACGCGCAGTTCGGAACCGGTATGGCCGGGGCCGCCAACCAGGTGCAGTTCCAAACCCCCCAGCAGACCGGCGTTTCCCGCCCGCTGACCATCGACGACGTCGTCACCAAGACCGGCATGACCCTCGGGGTGCTGTCGGTGGCGGCGGTCATCTCGTACTTCCTGGTCGGCACCAACGTCGCACTGGCCATGCCGCTGACCCTGATCGGCTCGCTCGGCGGCCTGGCCCTGGTGCTGATCGCGTCCTTCGGGCGCAAGCAGGACAACCCGGCCATCGTGCTGAGCTACGCGGCCCTGGAGGGCCTGTTCCTCGGCGCCATCTCCTGGCTGTTCGGCAACGCCATGGTTCAGGGCATCAGTGCCGGCGCCCTGATCACCCAGGCGATCCTCGGCACCGTCGGCGTGTTCTTCGGAATGCTCGTGGTCTACAAGACCGGCGCCATCCGCGTCACCCCGCGGTTCACCCGGATGCTGGTCGCCAGCATGGTCGGCGTTCTGGTGCTCATGCTGGGCAGCTTCGTGATCAGCCTGTTCACCCACAGCCCCGGACCGCTGCGCGACGGCGGCACGCTGTCGATCATCTTCTCGCTGGTGGTCATCGGCATCGCGGCGTTCAGCTTCCTGCTGGACTTCGACGCCGCCGATCAGATGATCCGGGCCGGCGCTCCGGAGAAGGCCGCCTGGGGCATCGCCCTGGGCCTGACCGTCACGCTGGTCTGGCTGTACCTGGAGATCCTGCGACTGCTGAGCTACTTCTACTCCAGCGATCGCTAACCCCATCACGCATCGAGAAGGCCGGCACCCCAACGGGTGTCGGCCTTCTCGCTTGTTAGCCTCGCGACATGCAGGTCAGAGCTGCCAGGGCCCTCGACGCCCCGGCGATCGCCGAGATCGGCCGGCTGGCCTTTCCTCGCACCTACGCCGGTTCGCTGGATCCGGCCGTCATCGCCACCGTCGTCGATGCGCTCTACACCGATGACGGTGCGGCCGCCACGGTCGCGGCCGCCGCCGCCGACCCGACGAGCCGGATGTTCGTGCTCGAGGTCGCCGGCCGGATCGACGGCTTCCTGCATTACGACGAGTGCGGCCCCGAACCCGAACTGCACCGGATCTATCTGCGTCCGGAGGCGATCAGCACCGGCGGCGGGTCGGCCTTGATGGAAGCCCTGCACGGCAGCCTCCCGCCCGGCAAGCAGTACGTGCTGCTGGTGGCGGCCAACAACGACCGGGCGATCGCCTTCTACCGGCGGCACGGGCTGCACATCCGGGAGTCCGTCGACAGCGTCGACTACTACCGCAGAGTGATGGGCGTCGACATCGACGCAGATGCCGATCCCTACCCGGCGTACATCATGGAGCGGGTGGTGCGCTGACCCCCGTTGAGTGAGGAACGTTGCAGAGGTTCACTCGCAGTTTCTCTGCAAGGTTCCTCACTCAATGCGATCAGGAGAGTCGCTCGACCACCATCGCCATACCCTGGCCGCCGCCGACGCACATGGTCTCGATGCCGAACGTCTTGTCATGGGTGGCAAGGTTGTTCAGCAGCGTGGCGGTGATCCGGGCGCCGGTCATGCCGAACGGGTGGCCGAGTGCGATCGCGCCGCCGGAGACGTTGAGCTTGTCCTCGTCGATGCCCAGCGCCCGGGCCGAGCCGAGCACCTGCACCGCGAACGCCTCGTTGATCTCGAACAGGTCGATGTCGGAGACCGACATCTTGGCGTAGCCGAGGGCCTTCTTGACGGCCTCGATCGGGCCGAGTCCCATGATCTCCGGCGACAGCCCGGAGACGCCGGTGGCCACGATGCGCGCCAACGGTTTGAGGCCCAACTCCTTGGCCTTGGTGTCGGACATGATCACCACGGCTGCCGCGCCGTCGTTGAGCGGGCAGGCATTGCCGGCGGTGACCGTGCCGTCGGGCCGGAAAACCGGCGCCAGCTGGCTGATCTTCTCGTAGCTCGTTCCGGCGCGCGGCCCGTCGTCGGTCGAGACGACGGTGCCGTCGGGCAGGGTCACCGGGGAGATCTCCCGGGCGAAGAACCCGCTCTTGATCGCCTCCTCGGCGCGGTTCTGGCTGCGCACACCCCAACGGTCCTGATCCTCGCGGGAGATGCCGGTGTGCTGCGCGACGTTCTCCGCGGTCTGGCCCATCGCGATGTAGACGTCGGGCAGCAGGCCGTCCTCGCGGGGATCGTGCCAGGCCCCGGCAGCGGCCGTGCGGGCCTCCGCCTCGGCGAAGAGCGGGTTGTGCGAGTTCGGCCAGCCGTCTGAGGTCCCCTGCGGGAACCGGGAGACGGTTTCGACGCCCGCGGAGATGAAGGCCCGGCCCTCGCCGGCCTTGATGGCGTGGAAGGCCATCCGGGTGGTCTGCAGCGAGGACGAGCAGTACCGGTTGACGGTGACACCGGGCAGGAAGTCGTAACCGAGTTCGACGGCCACCACCCGGGCGATGTTGAAGCCCGCCTCGCCGCCGGGCTGGCCGCAGCCGAGCATCAGGTCGTCGATGTCGTGCGGATCCAGCGCGGGCACCTTGTCCAGGGCGGCGCGGACCATTTGCGCAGCGAGATCGTCGGGACGCATGGAGACCAGCGAGCCCTTACCGGCGCGGCCGATCGGGGAGCGGGCGGTGGAGACGATGACGGCTTCGGGCATGGCAGGACTCCTGATGGTCGTGACTGGTGAAAGCAACCTAACCGGCGGGTGCTGCGCCCGGTCACCCAACCCCGAGGGCGCGGCACAGTGGCGGCAGTAACTGACCGGCCGCCAACGCGTATCCCGCCGCCGAGGGGTGGTAGCGGTCGTCGGAGAGCATCCGGTGCGGATCGGTGCGGAAGTGCGACCCCAACAGGTCGGCGAGCGGTACCGGGACACCGCCGGCAGCGCTGACCTCGGCGATCTGAGCCCGGGCCAGCCGCAGCCCCAGCGACCGGGCCGTCCAGCGCAGCGGCTGCGGGATCGCGGTGATCACGCCGAAGTCCGGGCAGGTCCCGACGACGACGGCCGCCCCGACCGAACGCAGCCGTCGCACCACCGCGCCGAGTCGTCGCGCCGAGGGGCCGATGCCGTTGAGCGTGGTCACGTCGTTGGCGCCGACCATGATCACCGCGGCGTTCGGCGGCGGTCCGGTCACCAACATGGCGTCGACCTGACTGGCCAACCCCTTCGACGTCGTTCCGACGATGGCCTTGGTGGACAACCGGATTGCGGTCTGGGATTGCTCGGCCAGGCCACGGGCGATGAGAACGCCGGGCACCTCGTCGGGGTGGGTGCAGCCGTATCCGGTGGCCGTCGAGTCGCCGAAGACCATGAGATGGGTGCCGCACGGCAGGCTGTGGTCCCAGCGGCGCACCGGGCCTCCGCCGGGCGCGTACACGCCGTCGGCTCGGGGCGGGGCATCCCATGCCCTGGGGATCACGGTGCGGGCCTGTTCGGCCTGCCCGGTCAACAGGTTGCGGGCGCCCACCACCGCGCCGCCCGTCGAGGCAATCACTCCTGCGACGGCCAGTGCCTTGCTAGACCCGAGCCAACTGGTCACGGAAGTCAGTTTCGCGCCTGAAACGGGTTTGCTGGTAACGGACGGATATCAGATCCGGCAACAATTGCTATCGCTGGTTTGTGGCGTTCGTCACAGCTGTCAAGCTGATCTCCCGGGCTGACTCCAGCAGCCCCCGGCACATCGCTACCAGCGCGTAGGGAGTGTTGACCATGACCGCACCTATCAGGATTCCGACTGCCGCTGAGCAGCGACATCACCGCGGAACCGCCCGACCGCGCCGGTACCCGGTCAGCGACGGCGTTCCCGTCGAAGTCGTCGAGGACGGCCCCAGCCTGGTGGCCAGACTGGTCTCGCTGGGCACCCGCGCCACTGTGTGGCCGGCGCTGGCGGTCCTCAGCCACGTCCCGCACCTACCCTGGCCGTTCGGCCTGGTGGATTTCGCTGCCCGCGCACTGCTGCCCAACCCCGGGACGGTGCGCGCGACCGTGGGTCTGCCGAACGCGTCGGCGCAACTCGTCCGGGCTCCCGGCGTCCTGCCGGCCGACGGGCGCCGCCGGGTGGTGCTGTACATGCACGGCGGCGGCTTCATGACGTGCGGGGTCAACTCACACAGTCGAATCGCGGTCGCGCTGTCCAAGTACGCCGACTCGCCGGTCCTGGTGGTCGACTACCGGCTGATCCCGAAGCATTCGGTCGGCAAGGCCGTCGACGACTGCTACGACGGATACCGGTGGCTGCGGTTGCGCGGCTATGAGCCGGATCAGATCGTGCTGGCCGGGGATTCGGCCGGCGGCTATCTGGCGCTGACGCTGGCGCAGCGGCTGCAGGCCGAGGGGGAGACCCCGGCTGCGTTGGTCGCGCTCTCCCCGCTGCTGCAACTGGAGAAGGATCCCAGGCTGACGCATCCGAACGCCTACACCGATGCGATGTTCCCGCCCAAGGCTTTTGACGCGTTGGTGGCCCTTGTCGCCCGCGCGGCCGCGAAGAACATCGTCGACGGGGAGCCGGAAGGCGTCTACGAACCGCTCGACCACATCGAGCCCGGCCTGCCGCGGACCCTGATCCATGTCTCCGGATCGGAGGTGCTGCTGCACGACGCCCGGCTGGCCGCGCGGCGGCTGGCGGCGGCCGGGGTGCCCACCGAGGTCCGGGTGTGGCCGGGGCAGATCCACGACTTCCAGCTGGCCGCGCCGATCATTCCGGAGGCCGGACGGTCGCTGCGTCAGATCGGTGAGTACATCCGCGAAGCCACCGGCTGAGCGGGGCTCCGGGGTCAACTGAGACCATGTAGCCATGCGAATCGCGCGGCACATCACCGACCTCATCGGCAACACCCCGCTGGTTCAACTGAGCTCCGTCGTCCCGGAAGGCGCCGGAGTCGTGGCCGCCAAGATCGAATACCTCAACCCGGGTGGCAGTTCCAAGGACCGCATCGCCGTGAAGATGATCGACGCGGCCGAGGCCAGTGGCGAACTCAAGCCGGGCGGCACCATCGTCGAGCCGACCTCGGGCAACACCGGGGTAGGCCTTGCCCTGGTGGCCCAGAAGCGCGGCTACCGGTGTGTGTTCGTCTGCCCGGACAAGGTCAGCGAGGACAAGCGAAACGTGTTGCGCGCCTACGGCGCTGAGGTTGTGGTCTGCCCGACGGCCGTTGCGCCGGAACACCCGGACAGCTACTACAACGTCTCCGACCGACTGGTCCGCGAGATTGAGGGCGCCTGGAAGCCCGACCAGTACTCCAACCCGAACGGTCCGGCCAGTCACTACGAGACCACCGGCCCGGAGATCTGGGCCGACACCGACGGCAAGATCACCCACTTCGTCGCCGGCGCGGGCACCGGCGGCACCATCACCGGCGCCGGGCGTTACCTCAAGGAGGTGTCCGGCGGCCGGGTCAAGGTGATCGCCGCCGACCCGGAGGGGTCGGTGTACTCGGGCGGAACCGGCCGGCCCTACCTCGTCGAGGGCGTCGGTGAGGACTTCTGGCCGGCGGCCTATGACCCGACGGTGGCCGATGAGGTCATCGCCGTCTCCGATGCGGACTCCTTCGACATGACCCGTCGGCTCGCGCGCGAGGAGGGCCTGCTGGTCGGCGGATCCTGCGGCATGGCGATGGTCGCCGCGCTGAAGGTCGCCGAACGGGAGGGGCCGGACGCGCTCGTCGTCGTCCTGCTGCCCGACGGCGGCCGTGGCTATCTGTCCAAGATCTTCAACGACGCCTGGATGTCGTCCTACGGCTTCCTGCGCACCCCGCTCGATGAGTCCCGTCCGGCTCCCACCGTCGGAGACGTGTTGCGGGGCAAGTCCGGCGAGTTGCCCGATCTGGTGCACACCCACCCGTCGGAGACCGTGCGCGACGCCATCGGCATCCTGCGTGAGTACGGGGTGTCGCAGATGCCGGTCGTCGGCGCCGAACCGCCGGTGATGGCCGGGGAGGTCGCCGGCAGTGTCTCCGAACGCGAACTGCTCTCCGCGGTGTTCGAGGGCCGGGCCAAGCTCGCCGACGCGGTGGCCCTGCACATGAGTCCGCCGCTGCCGTTGATCGGGGCCGGCGAGTCGGTCAGTACCGCGGCCGAGGCACTGCGTGACGCCGACGCCGTGATGGTGGTCGAGGGCGGTAAGCCGGTCGGCGTCATCACCCGCCATGACCTGCTGGGATTCCTCTCCGAAGGGCCTCGCCGGCGCTGATCGCGCGGTCTCGTCGCGCTGCCCCCGCCGTGCGGCGGGGCTAGGGTGGGTTTGCTGCACGAAAATCGTGCGATGAGTCTGCAATCTCCTTGGGAGGTCGATATGACCGAGATTCCGCCGCCACCGGGCAATTACCCCCCGCCGCCGCCCGGCAACTACTCCCCGCCGCCTCCGGGCAGCTACCCGCCCGGCTATCCGGGTGGCTATTACGCCCCGGTGCCGTCCGCCGCGCTGCCCAAGGAGGCCTACACCTCCTGGTTCACCCGGGTGATCGCCTACCTGATCGACGGCATCCCGGTTGGACTTCTGGTCGGCGTCGGACAGGCGGTGATGTTCGGCACCGCGCACAACGAGTGCATCACCGGCCGATCGGAATCCGGCTTCGACGCGGTGTGCACCTCGCAGCCGACCGGCACCGGACTGGCGGTGTCGGCGGTGCTGTCGGTGATCGCCGCGATCTTCGCGATCTGGAATTACGGCTACCGGCAGGGCACCACCGGTTCGAGCATCGGCAAATCGGTGATGAAGTTCAAGGTCGTCAGCGAGAAGACCGGGCAGCCCATCGGTTTCGGCATGTCCATCGTGCGCCAGCTCGCGCACATCGTGGACACCCTGATTTGCTACATCGGTTACCTGTTCCCGCTGTGGGATGCCAAGCGGCAGACCATCGCGGACAAGATCATGTCCACGGTATGCCTTCCGCGCTGATCCCCGCGCGACGCATAGGCTGCTGTCGACCTACTCAGGAGTGCTGAATGACCCAACCCCCCAATCCGACCGGCGACTTCCCGCATGGTGACGTTCCCCAGGGCGACTTCCCCCAGGGTGGCGAGATCCAGCAGGGCGGCCTTCCTCAGGGTGGCCTGCCTCAGGGCGGCTTCCCGCCCCCCGGCGGTTTCCCTCCGCCCCCGCCGCCCGGTGGTTATCCGCCGCCGCCGGCCGGAGGCTTCCCGCCCCCGCCGCCCGGTGGCTACCCGCCGCCGCCCCCGGGATGGGGTCAGGGCTATCCGCCGCCCCCGCCTCCGGGATACGGCTACCCGCCGCCCCCGCCCGCTGCGGGCGGCTACCTGCCGCCCCCTCCCGGCTACGGCATCCCGTCCAACCGTTACAGCGTCGGTGAGGCGCTGTCCTGGGCCTGGGCCAAGTTCACCAAGAACCCGGTGCCGCTGATCGTCGCGACGCTGGTCTTCGGCGTGATCCTGGTGGTGCTCAACACGCTGTTCCAGGCGTTGATGAATGCGGTTTCGCCGGAGTCGTTCACCTCCGTCGACACCACCGACGGTTTCATGGAGTCGACCACCCAGACCATCACCGCCGCAGGTTTCGCCGTCCTCATCGTGTCGATGCTGGCGCACATGGTGGTCGAGGCCGCGATCGCGTCCGGTTACTACGGCGGAATGCTCGACATCGCCAACGGCCAGCCGGTGGCGATCGGGTCGTTCTTCCGGCCGCGCAACATCGTTTCGGTGATCATCGCGTCGCTGATCGTCGGCGTGCTCACCGCGATCGGCACCGTGCTGTGCATCCTGCCGGGATTGATCGTGAGCATCTTCACGGTGTTCTCGACCGTCGCCATCGTCGATCGGAACCTCTCGCCGATCGACGGCATCAAGGCGAGCATCCAGATCGTCAAGGGCAACTTCGGTCCCGTTCTACTGGCCTGGTTGACCTCCGTGGCGCTGATGATCGTCGGTGCGCTGCTGTGCGGCGTCGGCCTGCTGGTCGCCGCCCCGGTGACCTACCTGTTCATCGTGTACACCTACCGCAAGCTCAGCGGCGGATCGGTGGCTCCGGCGATCGCCTAGGCTCGACGTCGATGAACGACAGCGAACACGGGCGGCATGGCTTCGCCACCAAGGCGATCCATGCCGGTTACCGTCCCGACCCGGCGACCGGGGCGGTCAACGCCCCGATCTACGCCAGTAGCACCTTCGCCCAGGACGGCGTCGGCGGACTGCGCGGCGGCTTCGAGTACGCCCGCACCGGCAATCCGACCCGCGCCGCCCTGGAGCGGGTGCTGTCGGCGGTGGAGGACGGCCGGTTCGGGCGGGCGTTCAGTTCCGGGATGGCGGCCAGCGACTGCGCGCTGCGGTCGGTGTTGCGTCCGGGCGATCACATCGTCATTCCCGACGACGCCTACGGCGGCACCTTCCGCTTGATCGACAAGGTGTTTCGGGAGTGGGGGGTCAACCACACCCCGGTCCACCTCGCCGACCTCGACGCAGTCCGGGCCGCGCTCACACCCGACACCCGGATGATCTGGGTGGAGACCCCCACCAATCCGCTGCTGTCGATCGCCGACATCGCAGCCATCGCCGAGATCGGTCACGGCGCGAACGCAACGGTGTTGGTGGACAACACGTTCGCCTCACCGGCGCTGCAGCAACCGCTGCGCCTCGGGGCCGACATCGTGCTGCATTCGACGACGAAGTACATCGGCGGCCACTCCGATGTGGTCGGCGGCGCACTGGTCACCAACAGCGAGGACCTCGACGCGAAGTTCGCCTTCCTGCAGAACGGGGCGGGCGGGGTGCCGGGCCCGTTCGACGCGTATCTCACGATGCGAGGGCTCAAGACGCTTGAACTCCGGATGCAACGGCACAGCGACAACGCCGCCCGGGTGGCGGATTTCCTCACCGGGCATCCGGCGGTCAGCCAGGTGCTGTATCCGGGTCTGCCCTCGCATCCGGGCCACGCCGTCGCCGCCCGGCAGATGAGCGGGTTCGGCGGCATGGTGTCGATCCGGATGACTGGCGGGGCGGATGCCGCGCGCAAATTGTGTTCTGGCACAGAGATTTTCATTCTCGCCGAGTCGCTCGGCGGCGTGGAATCCCTGATCGAGCATCCCGGCGCCATGACGCACGCCTCCACGGCGGGTTCACAGTTGGAGGTCCCGGACGATCTGGTGCGGTTGTCGGTCGGGATCGAGGATCCGGCCGACCTGATCGCCGATCTCGAGCAGGCGCTGAGCTGAAACAGCCCAGCGCCATTCAGCCCAGCGCCATTCAACCCAGCGCGGGCAGCACCACCGCAGCAGTGACCGCGAGGTTCACCTCATCGGTCTTCGATCCGTCCGCCCATCCGCCGGCGGCGATCTCCTCGGCTCGTTGCGCGGCCCGTTGCGCCGCTTCGTCATTGAGGTGGAGGGCGCGGGCAAGCCCGCCCACCCGGTACAACAGTGCGACGACGGCCGCGGTCACCGGATCGGGGCGGTGCCGCTCGAACAGTGCACCCAGTGCCGCAGCGCGAATCTGATCCACCCGGACCCGGTCATGCAGCGGCCAGGAGTAGGTGTTGCGGCGCAACCGATGTGACGACAACTGGATCTGATGCAGTTCGCCGCTGCGCAGCAGCTGGTCGAGGACGTCGTCCTCGGAACGCTTGCGGAGCCTGGTGATCGCTGAGCGAGCGGAGACCGGCCCCTGCTCGAGGATCGCCAGGGCCGGCCGGACGGCCGGGTCCATCGGCACGCCGCCGGCCAGGGCCATCAGGTGGCCCGGCGGCACCGGCTCGTTGGGTTGTGCCGGGCGCACCCGGCATTCGTAGGCCAGATCCAGGATCAGGGCCGCGGCCAGCACCCGGCTCAGCGCGGTGCGGTCCAGCGCCGGTTGTGAATCGGGGTTGTCGAGCAGCAGTAGCAGCAGGTCTTCGGCGATACGCGCCATAACCCAGGGCCGCTCAGGTGTGGTACGGCTCAGCGCTGACCAGGGTCACCTTGACGGTGTTGCCGCTGGGCACCGTGTAGGTGCGGGTCTCGCCCACCTTGGCGTTGAGCAGGGCCGCGCCGATCGGCGAGTTCGGCGAGTAGACCTCGAGCTTGCCGTCGCTGACGATCTCCTGGCGGGTGGCGATCAGGAAGGTCTCGGTGTCGGACTCGTCACCGTCGTAGTAGACCTTGACCACCGAGCCGGGCAGGGCCACGCCGGACTGCTTGGGAGCCTCGCCGACCTTGGCGGTGTTCAGCAGTTCCTGAAGCTGGCGGATTCGCGCCTCTTCCTGGCCCTGCTGTTCGCGGGCGGCGTGGTAACCGCCGTTCTCCCGCAGATCGCCTTCCTCGCGGCGGTCGTTGATCTCGGCCGCGAGAATCGGCCGGTGCGCGATCAACTGGTCGAGTTCGACCTTGAGCTTCGCGAAGGACTCCTCGGTCAGCCAGACCACCTGTGAATCGGTCATCTCGTGGCACTCCTCAAGTGTTGGTCCGCGATGCTTGCGGCGGGTATGGGGTTGCTGCTGGGAACTGCGGTCGATATCCGCGTGCATTGCTCAGCGGCGAGTCATCGCGCAAATGAAGCAATACACGGCTCCCAGCAGGAACCGTGCATGTGGCCAGTGTAACACCGAGGTCTGCCGCGATCGGAGGGTTTTCTCCCCGCTCAGCCCGCGACGAGGTACCCCGGAACGTCGGTCCCGCAGCCGTACACATCGCCCACGAAAGCCCTCTTGAACGAGTTAACTGTGGTCTTCACCTGCACTGTTTTCGACTCCGACGGCGGCACCAGGACCTCCCGGCGCCCGGTCTCCACACCGTCCTTGGATCGGGTACGTGCGATGCAGACCACCGGCTGGGACGGATCCTTTCGGGTCACGCTGATCGTGACCACCACGGTGTGGTCGTCCAGGATGTCGAAGGCGGCAGCTTTGCCCTCCACATCCACGTTCTCGAACCGCTGGTAGGCGACCAGGGCGATGACCACGCCGGCCAGCACGACCAGCGCTCCGAGCACGATCCCCAGCCGGCGCCGGGCCGGGGCGGCCATCGGTGCCCGGCCGTAGCGTGACGCCGGTGGTGTGCGCCCGGCGGACGGTTCGGTCATAGGTGCGTGGCCTTCCTCAGAGCAGGCTGGATTACGGGTAGCCCTACCCCGGGTGGAATTATGAAGTCCCGAACTATATGCCCTGCGTTCAGGGCGGCAGCCGAAAGCACCAGAGGGACCAGAGGACCGTTGTGACCGAACTGCGCTTGATGGCGGTTCACGCCCATCCGGACGACGAGTCCAGCAAGGGCGCGGCCACGTTGGCGCGCTACGCCGACGAGGGTCACCGGGTGCTGGTCGTCACCCTGACCGGCGGCGAACGCGGCGACATCCTCAACCCGGCGATGGACCTTCCGGAGGTGCACGGCCGGATCGCCGACGTGCGACGCGACGAGATGGCCCGGGCCGCGGAGATCCTCGGTGTCGAGCACCGGTGGCTCGGCTTCATCGACTCCGGATTGCCGCAGGGCGACCCGCCGCCGCCGCTGCCCGACGGCTGCTTCGCGGTGGTGCCGTTGGAGGAGCCGGTGGCCAGACTGGTCAGCCTGATCCGTGAGTTCCGTCCGCACGTGATGACCACCTACGACGAGAACGGTGGCTACCCGCATCCGGATCACATTCGCTGCCATCAGGTTTCGGTTGCAGCCTTCGAGGCGGCCGCTGATCCGGCGCTCCATCCCGAGACGGGTCCGGCCTGGGCGGTGAGCAAGCTCTACTACATCCACGGCTTCCTCCGGGAGCGCATGCAGCTGATTCAGGACGAGTTCGCGCGCAACGGCCGTGAGGGTCCGTTCGCACAATGGCTGGAGAACTGGGATCCCGACCGCGACATGTTCGCCGCGCGGGTGACCACCCGGGTGCCGTGCGCCGACCACTTTCATCGGCGCGATGACGCGCTGCGTGCGCACGCGACCCAGATCGACCCGGACGGATTCTTCTTCGCCACCCCGATGGAGTGGCAGCGGCGACTCTGGCCGACCGAGGAGTTCGAACTCGCGCGCTCCCGGGTGCCGACCACCCTGCCTGAAGATGATCTGTTCGCCGGAATCGAGGACTTCGAATGAACCAACTGATGCTGACCGTTCTGCTCGCAGAGGACCCGGTCAACACCGGTCCGGACTTCGGCAAGGCCAGCCCCATCGGCCTGGTGATCGTCGTGTTGCTGCTGATCGCGGTCCTGTTTCTGGGGTGGTCGTTGAGCAGACAGCTCAAGAAGGTGCCCGCCAGCTTCGACGAACCTGAGGCACAAGCCGCCGATGCGGCCGGACCGGCCGACGACGCCGGCACCGCGGGGTCCACCGGTGGGGCCGGCAATTAACAGCAATCGTCTGGGCGCCAATCGTCTGGGAGATGCCACCAGCCCATATCTGCGCCAGCACGCCGACAACCCGGTGCACTGGCAGCAGTGGGGTCCCGAGGCGCTGGCGGAGGCGGCCGAGCGTGACGTTCCGATCCTGCTGTCGATCGGCTACGCAGCCTGCCACTGGTGTCACGTGATGGCCCATGAGTCCTTCGAGGACGACGAGGTCGCCGCCATCGCGAACGCGAACTTCGTCTCCATCAAGGTCGACCGGGAGGAACGCCCGGACATCGACGCGGTCTATATGAACGCCACCGTTGCGATGACCGGACACGGCGGTTGGCCGATGACCTGCTTCCTGACGCCCGACGGGCGGCCGTTCTTCTGCGGCACCTACTTCCCCAAAGCGCAGTTCCTGCAACTGATGTCGTCGGTGGCCGAAGCCTGGCACACCCGTCGCGACGAGGTCGACGAGGCCTCCGCGCATATCGCCGGGGAACTGCGCCGGATGACCTCCGGGCTGACCGGCGGGGGACCGTCGATCACCTCGGCACTGTGCGACCATGCGACGGCCGCCGTGTTGCGCGACGAGGACACCGAACGTGGCGGCTTCGGTGGCAAGCCGAAGTTCCCGCCGTCGGCGTTGTTGGAGGCGCTGCTGCGCAACCACGAACGCACACTCTCGCCGGTCCCGCTGGCGGCGGTGCGGCGCACCTGCGAGGCGATGGCCCGGGGCGGCATCTACGACCAGCTCGCCGGCGGTTTCGCCCGCTACACCGTCGATATCGCCTGGGTGGTGCCGCACTTCGAGAAGATGCTCTACGACAACGCCCTGCTGTTGCGGGTGTACGCGCACTGGGCCCGGCGCACCGGTGACCCACTGGCGCGCCGGATCGCCGCCGAGACCGCGGCTTTCCTGATCAGCGATCTGGCGGCCGGGGACATGTTCACCTCGGCCCTGGACGCCGATGCCGCCGGAGTCGAAGGCTCCACCTACGTCTGGACCCCGGCTGAGCTGATCGAGGTGCTCGGTGACGACGACGGACATTGGGCTGCAACGCTTTTCGAGGTCACTGTCGACGGAACCTTCGAGCACGGGAGTTCGGTGCTGCAGTTGCCCGGCGATCCGGACGACCGTGCCCGTTTCGATCGGGTGCGCTCGGCTCTGCTGGCGGCACGGGCACACAGGCCGCAGCCCGCGCGGGACGACAAGATCGTCACTGCCTGGAACGGGCTGGCGATCACCGCGCTCGCCGAGGCCTCCGTCGCCCTGGAGGACCCGGCACTGCTGGACGCCGCGATCCGCTGCGCGCAACGCCTCGTCGCCCTGCACCTCGTCGACGGCCGGCTGCGCCGTGCCAGCCTCGGCGGCCGGGTGGGGGACAGCGTGGCGATCCTCGAGGACTACGCCATGCTGGCCACCGGCCTGCTCGCTCTGTATCAGCTGACCGCCGACGGAGCGTGGCTGAACACCGCCACGGAATTGATCGACGTCGCGCTGGCGCACTTCGCCGACCCCGACCGCCCCGGCCGGTGGTTCGACTCCGCCGATGACGCCGAGCAGCTGATGATGCGTCCCGCCGACCCGGTCGACGGCGCCACACCCTCGGGTGCGTCCTCGATCGCCGAGGCACTGCTGACCGCCGCGCACCTGGTCGATGAGCGCCGGGCCGGCCGGTACGCCGAGGCTGCCGCCGAGACCCTGCTGGCGCATTCGCAACTGCTGGAGCGTGCCCCGCGTTCGGCCGGGCACTGGCTGGCCGTCGCCGAGGCCGCCGTCCGCGGACCGCTGCAGATCGCGGTGGCCACCGCATCTCACGAGTCTGGTGCCACGGACTCGGCACTGCTGGCCACCGCCCGCCGCATCGCGCCGGGCGGGACCGTCGTGGTCGGCGGCCCGGTGGACTCCATGCCGCTGCTGGCCGGACGTGACCGCATCGGCGGGGCCGATGCCGCCTACATCTGCCGCGGCCGGGTCTGCGACCTGCCGGTCACCGGCGCCGCAGAACTGGCCGCCGCCCTGGGGCTGCCCGGGTAGCCTGGCGCCATGGTCAGCGCCGAGCACATCGAGTCCGTCGTACACCGGTACCTGGAACTGGTCGCCACCGGAACTGCGGAACAGATCGCCGGGCTGTACGCCGACGACGCCACCGTCGAGGACCCGGTCGGCGGCGGCGAGGTGCACATCGGCCGGCATGCCATCGAGGGTTTCTACCGCAACATCGAAAATGCCCAGCGCGCAACGGAATTGCTGTCGCTGCGGGTGGCCGGGCACGAGGCCGCGTTCATGTTCGCGATCACCGTGGGTTCCGGTGAGCATCGGATACGGATCGAGCCGATCGACGTGATGGTGTTCAACGGCGAGGGCACGATCGCGTCGATGAAGGCCTACTGGTCACCGGCCGACGTCAAGCCGCTCTAGCTCTTCCCCGCGGCACCCCCGGCCGCCGAGCGTGAAGCTATCGTCACCCTCGACGCCGAATGTGACGCTAACTTCACACTCGGCGACGTGCTGCGGGCTCAGTTGCTGAAGACCGCGAACCACATCGCGATGTAGTGGCAGATCGCCGCCACCGCTGTGCAGGCGTGGAAGAACTCGTGGTGGCCGAACGTCTGCGGCCACGGGTTGGGCCACTTGAGCCCGTAGAGCACGCCGCCGACGCTGTAGAAGACGCCGCCGACGATCAGCAGCACCACCGCGGCCACCCCGGCGCCGTTGGCGATCGGCCCGATGAACCAGGCCGCCACCCAGCCCAGCAGCAGGTACAACGGCACGCCCACCCACGCCGGCGCCGTGGGCCAGCACATCTTCAGCAGCACTCCGGCCAGCGCCCCGCCCCACACGATCCAGAACAGCAGCCAGCCGTCGGTCTGGGGCAGTGCCAGCAGGGCGAACGGCGTGTAGCTGCCGGAGATGAACACGAAGATCATCGAGTGGTCCAGGCGCTTCATCCACATGCGCGCGGTCGGTGAGGTCCAGTGCACCCGGTGATAGATCGCGCTCACGGTGAACATGCCGACGATGGTCAGCGTGTAGATCAGCGTCGCGATCCCGGCGCGGGTGCCCTGCATGGCCCACGACACCGCGACCAGTGTGGTTCCGGCGATGGCGGCGACGATCGCCGCGTAGAAGTGGATCCAGCCGCGGGCCCGCGGCTTGCCCAGGAACTGCGCGGCCGCATCGACGACGGCTTCTGGAAAATCCTCCGCGGAGAAATCTTCGGCGGTGTCTGCCGTCATAGTGCGCACAGTAGTCTCAGATCCCGTGGAGATCATTCCGCGGCGCCTCAAGGAGCCGGCCTACCGGCTCTATGAAGCGCGGTTGCGACATGAGGTCGCCGACTCCAAAGCCGCACTTCCGCGCCATATCGCCGTGCTGTGCGACGGTAACCGGCGGTGGGCGCGTGACGCCGGTTACGACGACGTCAGCTACGGCTACCTGATGGGTGCGGCCAAGATCGCCGAGATGCTGCGCTGGTGCGCCGATGCCGGTATCGAGATGGCGACCGTCTACTTGCTCTCGACGGAGAACCTGCAACGCGATCCCGAGGAACTGGCGGCGCTGATCGAGATCATCACCGACGTGGTGGAGGAGATCTGCGCGCCGGCCAATCGCTGGAGCGTGCGCACCGTCGGCGATCTGGAACTGCTCGGCGAGGACCCGGCCCGCCGGGTGCGCGAGGCCGTCGACAGCGCGACCGCGACCGCGCCGACGGGATCGTTCCACGTCAACGTCGCCGTCGGCTACGGCGGCCGTCAGGAGATCGTCGACGCGGTGCGGGCACTGCTCGGCAAGGAACTGGCCAACGGCGCCACTGCGGAGCAGATGATCGACGCCGTCACCATCGACGGCATCTCGGAGAACCTCTACACCTCCGGCCAGCCCGATCCCGATCTGGTGATCCGCACCTCGGGCGAGCAGCGGCTCAGCGGTTTCCTGTTGTGGCAGAGCGCATATTCGGAGATGTGGTTCACCGAGGCGCACTGGCCGGCGTTCCGCCGGGTGGACTTCCTGCGCGCGCTGCGCGACTACAGCCGACGACACCGCCGTTTCGGGGTCTGATCCCCGTTCATCACGGTTCGGCGAGAAGCTCGCATGGACCCCAGGCGGCGCCGGGGTAGGTGCCCTCCAGCCGGAGCATGGTGGCGTTGATGGCCCGAGGCGCGATGTAGACGCCGTCGCCTTGATAGAACGGTTCGTCGAACATGGTCAGCGTCCACACCATGGCAGTGCTCAGGATCAGGACCGTCGAGAGGGCAGTGACGGCGAGAATCCGACTCGGATGCGCCAGCAGGAGGCTGGTGAGAATCGACGTCAGCGCGAAGATGCTGAGGAACACGAGGAGCCACAGCGCCAGCGGCAGATCGGCCTCAGCGGCGAGCAGTCGCTGTTGGCCACTCTTGGAGGCGTTGATGAGTTCGGACTGCAGGGTGCTCAGACTGTTCTGTTGCGCTTTGGTCTTGGTCTCCACCGTGCTCGCATCCGCCGACGCACGCCGACGCCAGGCGTGAGTGTTGTCTGAGCCGGTCAGATCCTCGGCCGCCGAGGCGGCCCACGAGTAGGTGGCCACCGACCGCATCAGACAGACGAGGTCTCGCCGCATCTTTGCCTGATCGTCCGGATTGAGCGCATCGGTGCTGTCGAAAGCCGCGGAGTACGCGAGTGCCTCGTCGGCGACGACGGTCTTGGTGCCGTTGTAGTGGTCCAGCGAGGCCAGCATCAGGACACTCAACAGAAACGCCGCGGCGCCCCCGATGAAACCCACCGACCCGCCCATGCCGTCGCCGGCGAGTGGTTCGTTCGGATCGGTGACACCGGCCCGACGAAGGTGGAGCCGGTGGATCACCACCCCTGACCCGATGCCCGCGACGAACACCACGGCGAGGCTGGTCAGGACGAACGACTGGGTGATGTTCACCCGTACATTTTGTTCGGGATCCGCGACGGCGGGAGCATTTACCGCCAGACCGGTGCGTCGGTCGCCCACGGATCTCGCGGATCAGGCCGGCGCATGACGGTGATTCCGATTTCCGGCCGGCTACAGCTTGCGAAGCCGCAACCGGTTGATCGAGTGATCAGCGTCCTTGCGCAGCACCAGGGTGGCCCGCGGCCGGGTCGGCAGGATGTTCTCGATCAGGTTCGGCCGGTTGATGGAATGCCAGATGTCGCGGGCCGCGGCCGCCGCCTGCTCGTCGGTCAGCGCCGAGTAGTGGTGGAAGTGCGAAGCGGGGTCGGCGAACGCCCCGGCCCGCAGGGCCAGGAACCGCTCGACGTACCAGGACTCGATGTCCTCGATGCGGGCGTCGACGTAGACCGAGAAGTCGAACAGATCCGAGACCATCAGCGTCGGTCCGGTCTGCAGGACGTTGAGCCCCTCCAGGATCAGGATGTCGGGGTGGGCGACCACCTGCTTCTCGTCGGGGATGATGTCGTAGATCAGGTGCGAGTACACCGGGGCGCAAGCCTTGTCCGCCCCCGATTTCACCGCCGTGACGAAGCGCATCAACGCCCTGCGGTCATAGCTCTCCGGAAAACCCTTGCGGTGCATCAGGTTTCGTCGGGAAAGCTCGGCGTTCGGATGCAGGAAGCCGTCGGTTGTGACCAGGTCCACCCGCGAGTGGTCCTCCCACCGGGACAGCAGTGCCTGCAGAACGCGCGCGGTGGTCGACTTGCCGACGGCCACGCTGCCCGCCACGCCGATGACGAACGGCACCGGGCGGTCCTGGTTCTGCTCGGATTCACCGAGGAATTCCGCGGTGGCCGCGAAGAGGCGCTGACGCGCGGCGACCTGCAGGTGGATCAGACGGGCCAGGGGGAGGTAGACCTCTTCGACCTCGAGCAGGTCGATCTGCTCGCCCATGCCGCGCAGCCCGAGCAGTTCCTCCTCGGTGAGCTTCAGCGGCGTCGACATGCGAAGCGCACGCCACTCACGCCGGTCGAACTCCACGTAAGGGCTCGGTTCGCTCAGCCGCGCCATGGTTGTCAGTGTGACAGTTAGCGTGGGGCCCATGGACTCCGACCGCCTAATTCGCGAGTACCTCATGCTCGGCCTGCGTTTCGACCGGATCGAGGAGGGTTACGTCGACTCCTTCACCGGCGACCCGGAGTTGCGTCGGCTGGTGGCCGGCGAGCCCACGCCCGACCCCGCTGACCTGGCCCGGCAGGCGCGCCGCCTGCTCGCGGACCTGGCAGCCGTACCCCGTACCGCCGCCTTCACCGACGAGCGGTCCGAGTTCATCGCGGCGCACCTGCGCGCCCTGGACTGTGCCGCACGGAAGTTCGCCGGCGAGGACATCGGCTTCGTCGACGAGGTGCGGGCCTACTTCGACGTCGACATCCGCCGCGGTGAGGAGGATCGCTATCGCGCCGCGCACGCCCGGATCGACTCGGTCCTCGGCGGTTCCGGCCCGCTGGCCGACCGGATGGCCGCCGACCGGCGGGCCGACGAGATCCCGCCGAATCGGGTCGAGGAGGCCATCGGAGCCTTCTCCAGTGCGCTGCGCGACATCGTCCGGGCCGCCTATCCGCTGCCGGACTCCGAGACCGTCGTCTACGAAGTCGTCACCGACAAGCCGTGGTCGGGCTTCAACTATTACGAGGGCGGCTACCGCTCCCGGGTGGCAGTCAACATCGACTTCAAACAACAGATGTCCCATCTGCCGTCGCTGATCGCCCATGAGTCCTACCCGGGTCACCACACCGAGCACTGCCGCAAGGAGGCCGGCCTGGTGGCCGGTCTGGGTCACGGCGAGCAGACCATCTTCCTGGTGAACACCCCGCAGTGCCTGATGGCCGAGGGGCTGGCCGATCTGGCGCTGTACGCGGCCGTCGGCCCTGGCTGGGGCCGCTGGGCGAGCGAGATCTACGCCGACCTGGGCCTGCGCTTCGACGGCGAGCGGGCCGAGGTACTCGCCGCCGCCCGGGCCGACCTCGCCGGGGTCCGCCAGGACGCCGCGCTGATGCTGCACGACGAGGGCCGCGACGCCGACGAGGTGGCCGCCTTCCTGCGGCGCTGGCTGCTGGTCGACGACACCCGCGCCCGGCAGATGCTGCGGTTCCTGTCCTCGCCGCTGTGGCGCGCGTACACCTCCACCTACGTCGAGGGCTACCGGCTGCTGCGGGCCTGGCTGGACGACCGGCCGGACGGATTGGGCCTGACCGAGCGGTTCGGTCGCCTGCTGGACGAACCTCTGATCCCGTCCTCGCTGCGGGTTGACTAGTCTTTCCGGCATGACCACCGACGCGATTCCGTCCGCCGCAGCAGCCCCCGGCGCGGACTATGCAGCCACAGCCAGCGAGGCCTACCGCGCAGCGCTGAGTGTGATCGAAACCGTCGAACCGCGCATCGCCGCGGCGACCCGCAAAGAACTCGAGGATCAGCGGAACTCGCTCAAGCTCATCGCCAGCGAGAACTACGCCTCCCCGGCCGTGCTGCTGACCATGGGCACCTGGCTGTCGGACAAGTACGCCGAGGGCACAGTCGGTCACCGGTTCTACGCCGGCTGCCAGAACGTCGACAACGTCGAGTCCATCGCCGCCGAGCATGCCCGCGAACTGTTCGGCGCCGAGTACGCCTACGTCCAGCCGCACTCCGGTATCGACGCCAACCTGGTCGCATTCTGGGCCATCCTGGCCACCCGGGTGGAGGCGCCGGCACTGGGCGATTCCGGCGTCAAGAACGTCAACGACCTTTCCGAATCCGAGTGGGAGCGGCTGCGCGCCAAGCTCGGCAGCCAGCGGCTGATGGGTATGTCGCTGGACGCCGGCGGCCACCTCACCCACGGGTTCCGGCCCAATATCTCCGGCAAGATGTTCCAGCAGCGCAGCTACGGCACCGACCCGAAGACCGGACTGCTGGACTACGACGCCGTCGCCGCCTCGGTCCGGGAGTTCAAGCCGCTGATCCTGGTGGCCGGTTACTCGGCCTACCCGCGCCGGGTGAACTTCGCCAAGATGCGCGAGATCGCCGACGAGGTCGGCGCAACCTTCATGGTCGACATGGCGCATTTCGCCGGCCTGGTCGCGGGCAAGGTGTTCACCGGCGACGAGGATCCGGTTCCGCACGCGCACGTGGTCACCACCACCACGCACAAGTCGCTGCGCGGCCCGCGCGGCGGCATGGTGCTGGCCACCAAGGAGTACTCCGACGCCGTCGACAAGGGCTGCCCGATGGTCCTCGGCGGCCCGATGTCGCACGTGATGGCCGCCAAGGCCGTCGCCTTCGCCGAGGCCCGTCAGCCCTCGTTCCAGGCCTACGCCCAGCGGGTGGCCGACAATGCCCAGGCCTTCGCCGAGGGTCTGATGCGCCGCGGCGCCACCCTGGTCACCGGCGGCACCGACAACCACCTCGTGCTGCTCGATGTGCAGTCCTTCGGACTGACCGGCCGGCAGGCCGAGTCGGCCCTGCTCGATTCCGGCATCGTGACCAACCGCAACTCCATCCCGTCGGACCCCAACGGCGCCTGGTACACCAGCGGCATCCGGTTCGGCACCCCGGCGCTGACCACCCGCGGGTTCGGCGCCGCCGAGTTCGACCGGGTCGCCGACCTGGTGGTGCACGTGCTGTCCAACACCACCGCTGACGGCACATCGAAGGCCAAGTACACGCTGGCCGACAACACCGCCGACTTCGTGCGTTCGGCGTCGGCCGAACTGCTCGACGCCAACCCGCTGTACCCGGGGTTGACGCTGTAACAGCGCGAAACGCCGGGAACTGGCGATTTCCAAACATCCGTGAACTTCGGTTACAGTTACCGCATGGCACAGCTACCTGTCGCGAATGCGTTGACCCTTGAACTCGAGCCGGTTGTGGCCGACAACCTGGCCCGTTTCCTCGACACTGCTGACTCCTGGTACGCCCACGACTACGTCCCGTTCGACGAGGGCCGGGACTTCGCCTTCCTGGGTGGCGACGACTGGAATCCGTCGCAGGTCACGCTGCCCAAGGAAGTGACGGAAGCCCTCGAGGTGCTGTTGATCACCAAGGACAACCTGGCCGGTTACCACCGCGAACTGGTCGAGCACTTCATCCTCGAGGACAAATGGGGCCGCTGGCTGGGCCGCTGGACCGCCGAGGAGAACCTGCACGCCATCGCGCTCCGCCAGTACCTGATGGCCACCCGCAACATCGACCCGAACGCCGACGAGGAAGTTCGCGTCAAGCACGTGATGCGCGGCTATCGGGCGTCGAATTACGGCCAGATCGAGACACTGGTGTTCATGGCGCTCTGGGAGCGCGCCCACGTGGTGTACCTGACCAATCTCGAGGCCAAGATCAGCGAGCCGGCGCTCAAGAAGCTGGTCGGCCGCATCCTGGGCGACGAGAAGCGGCACCAGGAGTTCTTCGGCAACCTCGTCGCGCACCTGCTGGAGACCCATCGCGATCAGACCATCAATGCGATCGCGCGGCGGGCCAACGGCCTGCCGGTCATCGGCGGCGACATCCTCGAGTACCGCGACAACAAGGTCCGCACCGTCGCCGACGCCGGCATCTTCGATCAGGCCGCCGCCGACAAGGTCGTCTCCGACTGCATCAAGGACTGGGGACTGGGCGACGAGGACGTTCTCCAGAGATTCGTCCGCCCGTAACTTTTCGGCGGCGCGCCGCATCACGAGGTGGTTGCGATTCGGAGTAGCGTCGGCCTCGACGGCCACTGAGCCTTTGCTCTCCAATGGCCGCGAGCCGAGGAGCGCCTGTGACCGATTCGCACACGCCCATCCGGACGTATGTGCTCGACACATCAGTCCTGTTGTCCGACCCCTGGGCGTGTAATCGGTTCGCCGAACACGAAGTGGTCGTACCGCTGGTGGTGATCAGCGAGTTGGAGGCCAAGCGCCACCATCACGAACTCGGCTGGTTCGCCCGACAGGCGCTGCGGCTGTTCGACGATCTGCGGATCGAGCACGGCCGGCTCGATCAGCCGATTCCCGTTGGGACGCAAGGCGGAACGCTGCACGTCGAGCTCAACCACACCGATCCGACTGTGCTGCCGTCCGGGTTCCGCACCGACACCAACGACGCCCGCATCCTGGCCTGCGCGGCCAACCTCGCCGCCGAGGGCAAGCGAGTCACGTTGGTCAGCAAGGACATTCCGCTGCGCGTCAAGGCCGGCGCCGTCGGGTTGCTCGCCGACGAGTACCACGCCCAGGACGTCATCACCTCCGGCTGGACCGGAATGGGCGAACTCGAGGTTGCCCACGAGGACGTCGCCACTCTGTTCGCCGATGGTGAGATCGACCTCGCCGAAGCCCGGGATCTGCCCTGTCACACCGGAATTCGGCTGCTCGGCGGCGGCTCGCATGCGCTGGGCCGGGTCAACGCCGACAAGAAGGTGCAACTGGTGCGCGGCGACCGCGAGGTCTTCGGACTGCGCGGGCGCTCGGCCGAACAACGGGTCGCCCTGGATCTGCTGCTCGACGAATCGGTCGGCATCGTCTCGCTCGGCGGCAAGGCCGGCACCGGTAAGTCGGCACTGGCGCTGTGCGCCGGACTGGAGGCCGTTCTGGAACGGCGCAGTCAGCGCAAGGTGGTGGTGTTCCGTCCGCTGTACGCCGTCGGCGGCCAGGAACTCGGCTACCTGCCAGGCAGCGAGAGCGACAAGATGGGTCCGTGGGCGCAGGCCGTCTTCGACACCCTGGAAGGCCTGGCCAGCCCGGCGGTGCTCGAGGAGGTGCTCTCCCGGGGCATGCTCGAAGTGCTGCCGCTGACGCATATCCGCGGCCGGTCGCTGCACGACTCGTTCGTCATCGTCGACGAGGCGCAGTCACTCGAGCGCAACGTCCTGCTGACCGTGCTGTCCCGGCTGGGTGCGGGCTCGCGGGTGGTGCTCACCCACGACGTCGCCCAGCGCGACAACCTGCGGGTCGGCCGCCACGACGGGGTGGCCGCGGTGATCGAGAAGCTCAAGGGTCATCCGCTGTTCGCCCACATCACGCTGATGCGCAGCGAGCGTTCGCCGATCGCTGCGCTGGTCACCGAGATGCTCGAGGAGATCACCCCCGGCGCACTGCCGTAAACTAGGCCCATGCTGCGCATCGCCACCGCCGCTGCGGCGGTGCTGTTGCTGGCCGGGTGCAGCCCCCCGCATGACGCCGCGGCCGACGGTCCGGTGGACTGCTCAAAAGACAAGTGCGTCGCATTCACCTTCGATGACGGGCCCACGCCCTATACCGACCGCTTGCTCAGTGTCCTGAACGACGCCGGCGCCAAGGCGACGTTCTTCATGATCGGCAACAAGGTCGCGGCCAACCCGGACGGCGCCAAGCGGGTCGCGCAAGCCGGTATGGAGATCGGCAACCACACCTGGGAACACCCCAACATGACGACCATCCCGGCGCAGTTCGTGCCGGAGCAGTTGTCCAAGGCGCAGGATGCGATCACCGCCGCGACCGGTCAGACGCCGAACATCTGGCGCCCGCCGGGTGGGCTTACCGACCCGAGCGTCAACGCGGTGGCGGCCAAGGACGGTCTGGCCGGAATCCTCTGGGACGTCATCCCGTTCGACTGGATCAACGATGCCAACACCGACGCCACCCGGTACATGCTGATGACGCAGATCAAGCCGGGTTCAGTGGTGCTCTTCCACGACTCGTACTCCTCGACGGTCGACCTGGTGCAGCAGTTCATCCCGGTACTCGTGGCCAACGGCTACCACCTGGTTACCGTCAGTGAACTGCTCGGCCCGCGTGCGCCGGGCAGCGTCTACGGCAGCCGGGAGAACGGCCCGCCCACCAATCTGCTGCACGACATCCCGGCGGCCGACATCCCGACGCTGCCCGCCACCCCGTCGCCGGCGCCGATGCCGAACTTCCCGATCACCGACATCCCCGGCGCCAACAGTGGCGGCCCCAACAACGGCGCCTAGTGCACCAGACGACACCGCTTGTTCTGGCGGTTCTGGTACTGGGCTACGCGCTCGTCTCCGAGCGTGTCAACCGGCTTTTCGTCGCGCCGGCGCTGATCTTCATGTTCGCCGGTATGGCGTTGGGTCCGTTCGGTTTCCAGCTCCTCGACGCCGGTCCGGGGACCGAGGGCTACACCGTGCTGGCGCAGTTGGCGCTGGCGCTGATCCTGTTCAACCAGGCGGCGGAGTTGCGCCTGAACCGGATCCGGATGCACGGCCCGGTGACGCTGCGACTGCTGGTGGTCGGCATCCCGCTGACGTTGGCGTTGGGCACCGTGACCGCCGCGGCGGTGCTGCCGGTGCTGCCGTGGTGGGAGGCGGTGTGCCTGGCGGCCATCGTCGCGCCCACCGAAGCCGCGCTCATCGAGGCACTACTCAAGGACAGCCGGATTCCGGAACGGGTGCGGCATGCGCTGTCGGTGGAGAGCGGTTTCTACGACGGCTTCGCGTTGGCGGTGCTCCTGATCGCGCTCGGGTTGGCCTCCCAAGAGGAGACCGGGACCGACCAAAAGCATTGGGCCTGGTTCATTTTCAGCACCGAGATCGTCTCGCTGCTGATCGGCGCCGGCATCGGTCTGGCCGGGGGGCTGGTGGTGAACTGGTCGCGGCGCAACGATTGGATGTCGGACACCTGGGCGCAACTTGCCACCCTTGCACTGGCCTTCGTCTGCTTCCAGATCGGTGAATGGGTCGAGGCCAGCGGATTCGTGGCCGCCTTCACCGGAGGTCTGGCGTTCTCGTTCATCTCGCGGCGCAAGGCCGGTGAGGACCTGCCCACCCAGGTGTCCGACGCCACGGCGCAGCTGCTGGAGTTGATGGTGTTCGCGATGTTCGGCGCGTTCGCGGTGATCGACGGCTGGAAGCGCGCCGACTGGCGGGTTGTGGCGTTCGCGGTGATCGCCGTATTCGGCGTCCGGGTGGCCGCCGTGCTGATCTCGTTGGTACGCACCGACATGCCGGTGTCCAACCGGCTGTTCATCGGCTGGTTCGGGCCGCGCGGCATCGGCACGGTGGTGCTGGGACTGCTGGTCATCAACCGCGGCGACATCGAGAGTGGCGGTGTGATCGGCACCGTGGTGGTGGTGGCGGTCACGCTGAGCCTGGTGCTGCACAGCGCGACCGCCGCCCCGGGGATTCGCCGGCTGGCTGCCTCCCGGCTTACCCCTAGTCCTTGACCTTCGCCATCGCGAGCACATCAAGGCGCTTGTCCAGTTCGGCCTCCGACAGCTTCTCGCCGATCAGCCCGCGGTCGATGACCGTCTGACGGATCGTCTTGTGCTCCTTGAGCGCCTGCTTGGCCACCGCGGCGGCCTCCTCGTAGCCGATCGCCGAGTTCAGCGGCGTCACGATCGACGGCGAGGACTCCGCGAGGCGCTTCAGGCGATCCTCGTCGGCCACCAGACCGTCGATGCAGCGGGCGGCGAACAGCCGGGACACGTTGGCCAGCAACGTGAACGACTCCAGCAGATTGCGCGCCATCATCGGGATGTAGACGTTGAGCTCGAAGGCACCCGACAGGCCGCCGACGGTGATCGCGGCGTCGTTGCCGATCACCTGGGCGGCGACCTGGGTGACGGCCTCCGGGATCACCGGGTTGACCTTGCCCGGCATGATCGAGGAACCGGGCTGCAGGTCGGGCAGGTGCAGCTCGCCCAGACCGGTCAGCGGGCCCGAGCCCATCCAGCGGATGTCGTTGGCGATCTTGGTGAACGAGACGGCGATGGTCTTCAGCGCGCCGGAGGCCTCGACGAGTCCGTCGCGGGCGGCCTGGGCCTCGAAGGAGTCCTTGGCTGTGCTCAACTCGGTCAGCCCGGTCACCTTGACCAGGACGTCGACCACCTTCGCGCCGAAGCCGTCCGGGGCGTTGAGGCCGGTGCCGACTGCCGTGCCGCCGATGGCCAGCTCGCCGAGGCGCGGCAGGGTGGCCTTGACCCGCTCGATGCCGGCTTCGACCTGGCGGGCGTAGCCGCCGAACTCCTGGCCGAGGGTGACCGGCACCGCGTCCATCAGGTGGGTGCGTCCGCTCTTCACGACCGTGCGCCACTTCTTGGCCTTGCTCACCAGCGAGGCGTGCAGCACCTCGAGCGCCGGAATCAGCTCGCGCACAGCGGCTTCGGTCGCGGCGATGTGGGTCGAGGTGGGGAAGGTGTCGTTGGATGACTGCGACATGTTCACGTCGTCATTGGGGTGCACGGTCACGCCGTTGCGGTCGCAGATCGAGGCGATCACCTCGTTGGCGTTCATGTTGGAACTGGTGCCCGAACCGGTCTGGAACACGTCGATCGGGAACTGGTCGTCGTGCTTTCCGTCGGCGATCTCGTTGGCGGCGGCGATGATGGCGTCGGCCTTCTCGGCCGGCAGCAGACCGAGGTCCTTGTTCACCTGCGCGCAGGCCGCTTTCAGCAGCGCCATGGCGCGGATCTGGTTGCGGTCCAGGCCCCGGAACGAGATCGGGAAGTTCTCCACGGCGCGCTGGGTCTGAGCCCGCCACAGCGCCTTGATCGGCACCCGGACCTCACCCATGGTGTCGTGCTCGATCCGGTATTCGCCGTCGTTCGTCATGTATCGCCTTTCTTGGACTGGAGTTCGGAGTAAGTCAGGGGAAGCGGGATCAGGGGAGGGGGTAAGCCGCGGAACTGTCCCCGGTGAAATCCACCGCGGAGTATTCGTTGAGCTTGGAAAGCCGGTGGTAGGCGTCGATCATCCGGACCGTGCCGGACTTCGATCGCATCACGATGGACTGGGTGGTGCAGCCGCCGCCGAAGAAGCGCACCCCCTTGAGCAGATCGCCGTCGGTGACGCCGGTGGCGCAGAAGAAGACGTTCTCACCGGACACCAGATCCCTGGTGGTCAGCACCCGGTCGAGGTCGTGGCCTCGGTCGATCGCCTTCTGGCGCTCCTCGTCGTCCTTGGGCGCCAGCATCGCCTGGATCTCGCCGCCCATGCAGCGGATCGCGGCCGCGGTGATGATGCCCTCCGGGGTGCCGCCGATGCCGACCAGCAGGTCGGTGCCCGAGTCGGGGCGGCAGGCCGAAATCGCCCCTGCCACATCGCCGTCGGAGATCAACCGGATGCGTGCGCCGGCGTCGCGGACCTCGGCCATCAGCTTCTCGTGCCGCGGCCGGTCCAGGATGCATACGGTGATGTCGGACACCGATGCCTTGCGCACCTTCGCGATTCGCTGGATGTTGGCCGCGATCGGCGAGGTGATGTCAATGAATTCGGAGACGTCCGGACCGGCGGCGATCTTGTTCATATAGAACACCGCCGACGGGTCGAACATCGCGCCGCGCTCGGCCACCGCCAGCACCGAGATGGCGTTCGGCATGCCCTTGGCCATCAGGGTGGTGCCGTCGACCGGATCGACGGCGAAGTCGCAATCCGGCCCGTCGCCGTTGCCGACCTCCTCGCCGTTGTAGAGCATCGGGGCGTTGTCCTTCTCGCCCTCGCCGATCACCACCACGCCCCGCATCGAGACGGAGTTGACCAGTTCGCGCATCGCGTCGACGGCCGCGCCGTCGCCGCCCTCCTTGTCGCCGCGGCCCACCCATCGGCCGGCGGCCATGGCCCCGGCCTCGGTCACCCGGACCAGTTCCATGGCGAGGTTGCGATCGGGGGCTTCGCGGCGGCGAGTCTCAGGAGATGGGGGAGCCATGGGGTGATTGTCCCAGAACCAGGTCATCCGTACAGACCTGGGATACTGCTGTTGTGACGAATGGTGTTCCCGGGCCCAAACCGGCCAAGCCGAGGCTGCTGCAGGACGGCCGGGACATGTTCTGGTCGCTGATCCCACTGATCGGCGCCTGCATTGTGCTGGCCGCCCTGGTGGGCCAGTGCTCCTTCCAGCCGAAGGGCCCCGCCGACGGGGCGGTGCCCACCTACGACGTCACGACCGCCCTGCGCGCGGATGCCACCGTGCTGCACTTTCCGATCCGGTTGCCGGCGTTGCCGGCCGGCTGGAAGGCCAACTCGGGTGGCCGCGGCAGCATCGAGCAGGGCCGCACCGACGCCGCCGGGAAGCGCGTCAGCGCCGTGACCTCGCGGGTCGGCTATCTGGCCCCGTCCGGCATGTACGTCAGCCTCACCCAGAGCGACGCCGACGAGACCGCACTGGTCCAGTCCATCAACACGAGCGTCTACCCGTCGGGCACCCAGGAGGTGAACGGCGTGAAGTGGATCGTCTACCAGGGCGGTGAGGGCGCCGAACCGGTGTGGACCGTCCGGTTGGGCAACCCGGCCGGGCCGGCGCAGTTGGCCATCACCGGCGCTGCCGGTGCCGACGATTTCCGTACCCTGGCCGCGGCGACCCAGAGTCAGCAACCGCTGCCCGGAAAGTAGCGCCGCGAAATCAGGTAGGGCGCGGTTAGATGGCCCAATGACCGCCACCGCCCCCGAGGCCGATCTGACCGGTTGGACCTGCGAACCGTTCACCGCGGCAGGGTTCACCCACGACGTCTACTACAAGGGCTCGGGTCCGGGCGTGGTGCTGATCCCCGAGATGCCCGGGGTGCACACCGGGGTGCTGGCGCTGGGAAACCATCTGGTGGACAACGGCTTCACCGTGGCGATCCCGTCGCTGTACGGCACGCCGGGAATGTCGCCCCGCAGCCCGGCGCTGGTGCCGAACCTGGTGCGCGGGTGCGTGGCCAAGGAGTTCGCGGCGCTGGCCACCAACCGGGAGAGGCCGGTGGCCAACTACCTGCGGGCCCTGGCCCGCGACCTCAACGCCAAGACGCCCGGCAAGGGAGTCGGGGTGATCGGGCAGTGTTTCTCCGGCGGTTTCGCCCTGGCCGCCGCGGTCGACGACAGCGTGCTGGCGCCGGTGCTCAGCCAGCCGTCGGTGCCGATCGGGCTGACGCTCGCCCAGAAGCGCGATCCCGGACTCTCCGAGCGGGAGATGAAGGTGATCGAGAAGCGCGCCGCCGAAGAGGGGCTGTGCGCGCTCGGGCTTCGGTTCAGCGGCGACCCGATGGCACCGGCGGAGCGGTTCAAGACCCTCAAGGACCGGCTCGGCGACGCCTTCGAGGTCATCGAGATCGACTCATCCCCGGGCAACGCCGGCGGATTCGGTCGGATGGCCCACTCGGTGCTCACCCTCGAGGTGCGTGAGGAAGAGGGGCAGGCGGCCTACGAGGCGCGCCGGCGGGTGGTCGAGTTCCTCAAGGAGCGATTGGCTTAGCCGCTTCCGGGGTGCGTTTGCGGCGGAACCGCGGCTTGCGCTCCTCGTCCTCTTCTTCTTCCTTCATCTCGACGCCCTTGTAGACGGCGAGATAGACCGAGATCGTGGTGACGATCAGGATCATCAGCACCGGGCCCAGGATGATGCCGAAGAACCCGAACATCGCGATCCCGGAAAACACCGACAGCAGCATCAGCGCCGGGTCGAGTCGGGCCTCCTTGGGCACCAGGATCGGCCGAAGGAAGTTGTCGACGTTGGTGATGCCGATCAGATGGAACAGCACCACGAAGACGCCGCCGGCGATATTGCCGAAGAGCGCCATACCGATGCCGAACGGGATCGTCACGATGCCGCTGCCCAGTGGGATCACCGACAGCGCAGTCAGGAAGATCGCGAAGATGAAGAACGCATCGTGGAAGCCGGCGATGTAGATGGACGTCGCGCCGAGGATGCCCTGGATGAGCGCAATGATGAACTGGCCCTTGACCGTTCCCTTCACCATGGCGCCCATCTTCGCCAGATAGAGGTCGGTTACCTCTTCGCCGAGCGGGTTGAGCCGCCGGATCAGGGTGATCAGCTTGGCCTTGTTCACCAGCAGTGAGATCAGCACGTAGAGGAAGATGATGGTCGAGGTGATGAGCCCGATCGCGCCGCCGGCCGCACCGCTGAGCGTGCGCAGCAGCCACTCGCCGATGGTCTGGGCGATCTTTCCGACGTTGGCGCGCAACGACTCCAGCGTGATCGTCGGAGTCTCGAACGGCAGTTTGTGCAACAGATTGTTGGCCGTGGTGATGGCTCTGTCGCCGAGTGCGTTGAGATCCGCGGTCTTGGCCCAGTCGGCGACGCCGATCAGCATGTGCGAGATCTGCACGGTCGCCAGCGAGATCACCGCAATGAGCGGGATGACGACAGTGCCCAGCGCCGCCAGAACCGTCAGTGTGGTGGCCAGTCCGCTGTTGAGCTTGGTTCGTAGCCGGTTGTGCACCGGAGTGAACAGGTACGCGATGATCGCCGCGATCACGATCAGCATGAAGTAGCGGCGCAGGAAGTAGGCGCCGAAGAGCAGTGCGATACCCGTGACGACGGCCAGTGCGCGCTTCTGGGTCGTGGTGAATTCAGTGTTCACGGCTTCACTGGCCCATCAGTTTGGTCAGGTGTTGGTGAATGTTGGGGTAGCGCTTGAGATGTGCGCCGCCGTTGAGGTCGAGGACCTCGCCGGTGAGCCAGGCCGACTGTGGCGAGCACAGGAACGCCACCGCCGCGGCGATATCCTCCGGCGTCCCGGTGCGGCCGAGTGCGGTGTTCTCGACGTAGTCCTCGACGACGCCGGGGATGGCCATGGCGCCTTCGGTCAGTGGGGTGTGCACGAACCCCGGCGCCACCGCGTTGACCCGTACCCCGTGCGGTCCGAGTTCGAGCGCGGCTACCTGGGTGAGCATCGACAGGCCCGCTTTGGCCGAGCAGTACGCGCTCATCCCGATCGCCGGCTGACGACCGTTGAGCGAGGTGAGTGAGACCAGCGATCCGCCTTCGCCGAGATGCCGGCCGGCATGTTTGATGACGAGGAACGCTCCCGTCAGGCAGACGTCGACGACGGAGCGGAACTGGTCGGCGTCTAGTTCGGTGATCAAGCCGAAACCGCTGAAGCCGGCACAGTTCACCACCACGTGCAGGCCGCCCTCGCGGGAGACGACGCCGTCGAACAGTCGCGCCACGCTGTCCTCGTCGGTGACCTCGACGGCCGCCCAGGAATGTGGCTCACCGAGTTCGGCGGCGTTGCGCTGCGCCCCCTCGGTATCGCGGTCGGCGATGGTGACGCGGCAACCGTCCTGCGCCAGGGCACGCGCGGTGGCCCAGCCGATTCCGGAGGCGCCGCCGATGACGACGGCCACTCGCTGATTGGTCACACCGATCTCCGATCCTCCTGCCAGGCACCCCACTTGCGACGCACCGCGTCCCAGGGCTTGGCATACGTTCCAGGCTGACGGTAGTAGGCGGATTGGCGCTTGAGGAACTCCCGCGCCAGTGGGGCGACGAGGCGAAGGGGATAGCGCTTCCAGCCGGCTTCGTGGCTGATCTCGGCGAGCATCTGCGGCCACGAATGGTGCTGGTGTTTCAGCACCGCCTGCGCGGTGGCGGTGTCCATCCAGTCGGTGGCGAACCACCCGTCGTCGTCGTCCGGGTCGCCTGGACGTCCGCTCGGCGTTCCGCCCACCAAGCCCATGGCCGCGGCGGTCGAGGACGCGATTTCGCCCTGCCTCTGACGGTGCGAGTCGTCGCCACCGATCAACAACGTGCGCCCCGTCGCATCGGCGGTGGTGGCCGCGGCGAAGGCATGCGCGACGTCGCGCACATCGACGGTCTGCAACCTCCCGTCGGTCGGCAGCACGCTTTCGAAATACACCATGTCCGAATTCATCGGCAGGCTGCCGAGATCGACGCTGAGCACGCCGCCGAGGCGCAGGATCGTCCAATCCAGTGCAGAGTCGCGCACGATCGCCTCGGCTTCCACCTTGTGTCGGCCGTAGACGTCATAGGGATTCACCGGAGTGTCGGCGGTGAGCACGCCGGTGATGTGGTGCGGATTACGCGGGCCGTAGACGGCGATACTGGAAGCCTGGATGAAACGCGGCGGATTCTGCTGTGCCGCAGCGGCATTCACCAGATTCGCGGTGGCATCGACGTTGACCTTGCGGGCCAGTCGCGGATTGGCATAACACAGCGGCGGGATGACGGCGGCGAGGTGGATGATGCTCGCCGGTTGCACGTCGTTGAGGAGTTCGGTCACCTGCGTGGGGTCGGTGAGGTCTGCCCACTTGGCCTGTACGGCCGGGGGCAGAGCATGGGCTGCCTGGCGGTTCGCCGGGGTGTCGAGGTCGGTGGCGACCACATGGCGGCCCTGTGCCGCGAGATGTTTGACGGTGGCGGTTCCGACGAGTCCGAACGCGCCGGTGACAAGAACGGCGTCGGTCATCGAGCCCCCTCTCCTGATTGGAGGTTAGTCGGTGGGGGATTTTTGTCGGTGGGTCGTGACAGTATTCGAACATGAGTTCGATAGCGGTGGCGTTGGAGGCGCTCGACCACGCGGTCGAGGTGCTGGCCGCTGCTGATCTGGACTGCCTTGGTGCTGCCGAGCGGTATGTGGTGTTGGAGCGGTTGGAGACTGCGCGGCGCCGCCAGATCGCGGTCTCGAGTTCGTTGGTGTGTGGGC
>Ga0208694_1000114_pt1 | contig 122006 bp, 86 predicted proteins | sample AD_UKC078_MetaG_FD_184442 | JGI IMG/M metagenome (GOLD analysis project Ga0208694, IMG submission 184442) | Active sludge microbial communities of municipal wastewater-treating anaerobic digesters from USA - AD_UKC078_MetaG (SPAdes) (version 2) | ecosystem: Engineered > Bioreactor > Anaerobic >...
GCACCACTTTTTATCGTTTATATAGCCCTTATTACTCAAATTATAAATCCGGCTAAAAATCTGGCAGCGGCTCTTGCTAATTTAAGACGTGGACAGGCTGCTATAGATAGAATTAATGAACTGTTAGATGCTGAAGAGGTAATATTGGAAAAGCAAAATCCGGTTTCTATTACTCAATTGAATGATAAAATTGAGTATCACAATATCTCTTTTCAATATGAGGATACACCGGTTATTTCCGATTTCTCCTTAACTATTAATAAAGGGGAATTTGTTGCTTTGGTTGGTCCCTCAGGGTCAGGTAAGTCAACATTGGTGGACTTATTGCCTCGTTTTTACGATCCTCAGCAAGGAGTAATTAAAGTTGATGGTATTCCAATTCAAGATTATCGTATTGATCAATTGAGAGCACTCTATGGAATTGTAACTCAGGATGTGGTTCTCTTTAATGATACGGTCTTAAATAACATTACCTATGGATTAGACAAATATGATATGGATGATGTTATCAAGGCGACTCAAATTGCTTCTGCTTACGATTTTATTATGAAACTTCCGAATCAGTTTAATACGATATTATCGGATCGTGGACTCTCATTGTCCGGTGGAGAACGGCAACGACTCAGTATTGCAAGGGCGATTATGCATAATCCTTCAATATTAATATTTGATGAAGCAACCAGTGCTCTGGATTCCGAATCGGAAGTTGCGGTTCAGGCAGCTATGGAAAAACTAATCAAACAGAAAACGATGATTGTTGTGGCGCATCGTTTGGCTACGATTCAAAAAGCGGATAAAATAGTAGTGATGGATAAAGGTAAAATGGTAGAAATGGGGACACATGACGAGTTATTAGAGTTCAAAGGAAACTATTGGTCTATGTGTCAACGAATGCAGGATAACAATAAGTGATATGGGAAAAAATAAGTTGAGAAGATTTGCTGAGAACGAAACTTTTGAGAACCTGTACCAACATCATAACTATAGTGTTCGGGATGAGGGATTCCCCCTTAAAAGTAAATGGCAAAATGAATATTTTAAAAATAATAACCCCATTGTATTGGAATTGGGATGTGGTAAGGGTGAATATACATTGGGATTAGCAAAACGATTTCCTCATTGTAATTTTATTGGCATTGACCGTAAAGGTGCACGTTTGTGGAAGGGAGCCAAAGAGGGGATTGAGCAGAATATAACGAATGCAGCTTTTTTGCGCATTAAAATTGAAGATATTGGATATTATTTTGAGCAGGGAGAGGTAGCTGAGATTTGGATCACTTTTCCTGATCCTCAACTTCAAAAAGTACGTAGACGATTGATAGGTCCAAATATGGTGAGTAAATATCAGCAAATTTTTCCTTTAACCGGAGGGATTATCCATTTGAAAACGGATAGTCGTGAGCTATATGATTATGTAAAAGAGGAAGCACCTCGTCAGGGATGGATTATCGAAGAGGATCTTTTTGATATTTATAAAGAGGGGGGGGCTGCTCATTTGACGGAGATTACCACTTTTTATGAAAAAATGTGGCTCAAGGAAGGGAAGATAATTTCTTATCTTAAAATAAAAATAGGACCCTATGATATTGATAATCAGCACGTTTAAATATTTTATTAAAAAAAAGATATAAACAGTGCATTATTGATAGTTTTTTTTTGTATATTTGCCGACTTGAAAATTGTAAGATTGGGGTAATGAATTGGCTATTGTTCTTAAATACTTATTATTTTGACTACTAAGAAGTTAGTAATCAAAAATTAGGATAATGTTGTAAAATTAAGAATTAAATAGTTGCATTGATTTGCTTAAAATCTTTCAAAATCAAGGAATGAATTTATAATAGAAAATAGTTGAAAGATGAAAAAAATAGTTAATTATTTTAAAGCGACTTATGATGAGCTAGTTCACAAAGTGAGTTGGCCAACTGCTAAGGAACTTCAAAGTAGCGTTGTAATTGTATCTATTGCTTCCCTAATTATAGCACTGATTGTGTTTTTGATGGATGCAGTTTTCAATGCAGGAATGCACTTATTATTTCCGGCTATTCATTAATCAATTATTTTGTTGATCATTCAACAATCAATCATTTAAACTATGGCGGCAGTTGAAGCAAAGTGGTATGTTATTCGTGCAGTAACCGGAACTGAGAAGAAAGTTCAAAGTGCGATTGAAAGTGAAGTGGCGAACTCACCTCATTTGAAGGGGAAGGTAATCAGAGTACTTATCCCGGTGGAAAAAGTGTTGCAAATTAGAAGCGGTAAAAAAGTTTTTAAGGAGAAACCCCTTTTTCCCGGTTATGTTTTAATTGAAGCCATCATGACCAGCGAAGTTACTCATCAACTGTTAGGGGTACCCGGTGTGTTGGGTTTTGTAGGCTGTAAGCGCAAAATCGATCCACCTGTTGCTTTGAGACCTGAAGAGGCAGCTCGCATGTTAGGAAAAGTTGACCAACTGATCGAATCCGATGCAGAATTGGATATCTCATTCTTGGTTGGCGAAGAAGTTAAAGTGATTGATGGACCTTTCAACACTTTTACCGGAATTATTGAAGAAGTAAATTCTGAGAAAAAGAGACTGAAAGTTATGGTGAAAATTTTTGGTCGTAAAACCCCTCTGGAATTAGGGTATTTACAAGTTGAAAAGTTGTAGATCAACACATGACGTTTAGTTACAAACAGAAAAATTTAAAACAATGGCAAAAGAAGTAGCTGCGCTAATTAAGTTACAAATTAAAGGGGGTGCGGCCAATCCATCTCCACCCGTTGGTCCTGCATTGGGAGCAAAAGGTGTGAATATTATGGAGTTTTGTAAACAGTTTAATGCTCGTACACAAGAGTCTGCCGGAAAAGTTATTCCGGTAGTGATCACTGTTTATAAAGATAAGTCATTCGACTTTATTACAAAAACCCCCCCGGTGGCAGTCCAACTAATGGAAGCTACCAAACAAAAGAAAGGATCTAAAGAACCTAACCGTAGCAAAATTGGTACTGTTACATGGGATCAAGTTCGTACTATTGCGGAAGCAAAAATGACAGACTTGAACTGCTTTACCGTTGACTCAGCAATGAGTATGGTGGCAGGTACAGCCCGTAGTATGGGTATCAATGTTAGGGGTGGGCAAAATCCTTTCGAGAATAATTAATCATTAAGTAATAACAATCAACATGGCAAAAATATCAAAAAAACGCAAAGAAGCTCTTGCTAAATTTGATAAAACTAAAGTGTACTCTTTGGAAGAAGCTGTTCAGGTTGTGAAGGATATTACCTATACTAAATTTGATGCATCTTTTGATATCGATGTTCGACTTGGAGTAGATCCAAGAAAAGCTAATCAAATGGTTAGAGGTATTGTTACTTTACCACACGGAACGGGAAAAGTTGTAAGGGTGTTGGTACTTTGTACTCCTGATAAAGAGGAGGAAGCAACAGCAGCTGGAGCAGATTATGTAGGTTTAGACGAATACGTTGATAAGATCAAAAAAGGTTGGACCGACGTGGACGTAATCATTACTATGCCAAGTGTAATGCCCAAAATCGGTGCGTTAGGAAAAATACTTGGTCCTAGAGGGTTGATGCCTAATCCTAAAGCCGGTACCGTGACTATGGATGTTGGAAAAGCAGTAACTGATGTGAAAGCCGGTAAGATCGACTTTAAAGTGGATCGCTACGGAATTATTCATTCAGGAATTGGTAAAATGAGTTTCACTAAGGAACAAATGATTGATAATGTGAGAGAAATTATGTCAACCATTATCAAATTAAAACCTACTGCCGCTAAAGGAACATACGTAAGAAGTATTTACCTTTCCTCATCTATGAGTCCCGGAGTGCAAGTTGATGTAAAATCAGTGACTGTATAATCTTAAATCAAAGAAGAATTATGAAACAAGAACAAAAAAGTGTTATCATAGAGGGAATCGCACAAGATTTAGCTGATTATCAACATGTATATATTACTGATATTTCAGGGTTTACAGTGGAAACAGTCTCTCAATTGAGAAGATTGTGCTTCCGTAGAGATATTAAGTTGAAAGTAGTAAAAAATACTTTGCTTAAAAGAGCTATGGAGCAATCTACTTTAGATTATTCTGAGATTTTTCCTGTTTTAAAAGGAGAAACATCCATTATGCTTTCTAATACCGGTAATGCACCAGCAAAATTAATTAAAGAGTTTAGAGTAAAAAATAAAAAACCTTTAATTAAAGCTGCATTTATCGAAGGAACAGCCTACTTGGGAGATGATCAATTAGAGAACTTATGTAATATCAAATCACGTGAAGAATTAATCGGTGATATTGTAGGATTGCTTCAATCTCCTGCGAAAAATGTTATCTCTGCTCTTCAATCGGGTGGAGCAACTATCGCTGGAGTTGTTAAAACATTATCTGAAAGATAAAAATAAAATGAATTAAAAATTAGTAAAAAACCAATTTAAAAAATAATCATTATGGCAGATTTGAAAGCATTTGCAGAACAACTAGTTAATTTAACAGTTAAAGAAGTTAACGAATTAGCTACAATATTAAAAGAGGAGTACGGAATTGAGCCTGCAGCAGCCGCTGTAGTAGCTGGTCCTGCTGCCGGCCCTGCTGCAGAAGCAGTAGAAGAAAAAACTGAGTTTGACGTAATTCTTAAAGCAGCCGGTCCTAACAAATTAGCAGTTGTTAAGTTAGTGAAAGAATTAACTAGCATGGGATTAAAAGAATCTAAAGAAATAGTTGATGCTGCTCCTAAAGCATTAAAAGAAGGTGTTTCTAAAGATGAAGCTGAAGGTTTGAAAAAATCTTTGGAAGAAGCCGGAGCAGAAGTAGAGGTAAAATAGATTTTACTTTGTATAAGAAATGAAGTACAACTTCCACCTCGGTGGGAGTATGTACTTGTTTCTTATATTGTTTACTCTTTTTTTACTCTCCTTTATTCTCCTTAAATAGTTCTTAATTAAATCCCCAAAAAAATAACCTTAAATCAAATCGCTTTGGATACATTCAAACAGAGACATAGTTTTTCATCCACAAAATCAATAGATTATCCTGATTTTTTGGATATTCAAATCAAATCGTTTCACGATTTTTTTCAAATTGATACAGACGCAGAACGAAGACATCAAGAGGGGTTGTTTAAAGTTTTTTCTGAAAACTTTCCTATTGTTGATGCAAGAAATAGTTTTGTTCTGGAAATGTTAGACTACACTATCGATGGTCCTAGATATACCATTGATGAGTGTCTTGAAAGAGGATTAACCTATAGTGTTCCCCTTAAAGCAAGAATGAAATTGTCTTGTAATGATCTGGATCATGAAGACTTTGAAACAAAAATCGAAGATGTTTATCTTGGAATGATTCCCTATATGACTCCTAAAGGGACCTTTATTATAAATGGTGCTGAGAGGGTCGTAGTGTCTCAATTACATAGATCTCCGGGTGTATTTTTTGGATCCTCATATCATAATAATGGATCGCAACTGTATTCTGCAAGAATTATTCCTTTTAAGGGGTCTTGGATGGAGTTCACTACAGATATCAATAACGTAATGTATGCGTATATTGATAGAAAAAAGAAATTGCCCGTTACGACACTTCTACGTGCAATTGGGTATGAAACGGATAAAGATATTTTGGATATCTTTAATATTGCAGAAGAGGTTAAAGTAACAAAAACCAATTTAAAGAAACATATTGGTAGAAAGTTTGCCGCCAGAGTAGTTAAAGTTAGAAATGAAGACTTTGTTGACGGCGAAACAGGTGAAGTGTTCAATATTGAACGTACAGAATTAATTATTGATAGAGAGGTGGTCTTTGAAGAGTCTCATATCAGTAAGATAATAGATGCAAACATTAAAACGGTACTCTTCCACCGTGAAGATACAAAACTGGATTATTCGGTTATATTCAATACTTTACAAAAAGACCCTGCAAATTCAGAAAAACAGGCTATTGAATATATCTATCTACAATTGAGAAATACGGCAGCTCCCGACGAAGAAGCAGCTCGTTCCGCATTGGAAAGATTGTTCTTTTCCGATAAAAGATATGATCTGGGAGAGGTGGGTAGATACAGAATCAACAAAAAATTAAATCTAAATATTCCTATTGAAACGGGAATTCTTACAAAAGAGGATATTATTTCAATTATTAATTATTTGATTGAATTGATGAATTCTAAAACTGATGTGGATGATATTGACCACTTGAGTAATAGAAGAGTAAGAACCGTTGGGGAACAATTATATAATCAATTTTCAATCGGATTGTCTAGAATGGTGAGAACAATTCGTGAAAAAATGAATGTAAGAGATAATGAAGTGTTCTCACCCGTTGATTTAATTAACGCAAAGACACTCTCTTCAGTAATTAACTCCTTTTTTGGAACCAACCAGTTGTCTCAGTTTATGGATCAAACAAATCCACTTTCTGAGATTACACATAAAAGAAGAATTTCAGCCTTAGGTCCAGGAGGATTATCCAGAGAAAGAGCAGGTTTTGAAGTACGTGACGTCCATTATACTCACTATGGAAGACTTTGTACTATTGAAACTCCTGAAGGACCAAATATTGGTTTGATCTCTTCATTATGCGTATTTGCAACTATCAATACGCTGGGATTTATCGAGACTCCATACAGAAAAGTGGTTGATGGAATTGTTCAATATGATCAGGATCCAATCTATTTAACAGCTGAAGAGGAAGAAAATCAGATTATTGCACAAGCTACTTCAGCTCATCCCGAAACAGGTAGTTTACCTGACCGTTTAAAAGTTAGATATATTGCGGACTATCCGATTGTTGATAAAGAGAAAGTTAGTTTGATAGATATCGCCCCTAATCAAATAGCATCTATTGCTGCCTCTTTGATTCCATTTTTGGAAAATGATGATGCGAACCGTGCGTTGATGGGCTCTAACATGATGAGACAGGCGGTGCCTCTTTTGGTTCCTGAAAAACCTATCGTTGGAACAGGTCTTGAAAAACAAGTGGCTATTGATTCCAGAGCTTTGTTGGTTGCAGAAGCCGATGGTGTGGTGAAGTATGTGGATGCACAAAAAATCACCATTAAATATGAGTTTACAGAAATAGAGGAATTGGTGAGTTTTGATTCTAATATTAGAACGTATGAACTACAGAAATTTAAAAGAACCAACCAGAACTCCTGTATCAATATTAAACCGATAGTAAAAAAAGGGCAAAAGGTTAAAAAAGGAGAGGTATTGACGGAAGGATATGCAACTAAAGATGGAGAATTAGCATTGGGAAGAAATATGATGGTAGCATTCATGCCTTGGAAAGGGTATAACTTTGAGGATGCGATCGTTATTTCTGAAAAAGTGGTTAAAGATGATATTTTTACCTCTATCCATATTGAAGAATTCACTCTGGAGGTTAGAGATACTAAAAGAGGTATTGAAGAGTTAACCAACGACATTCCTAACGTTTCTAATGAAGCAACGAAAGATTTGGGTGAGGATGGATTGATTCGTATTGGAGCAGAAGTGAATGAGGGGGATATATTGATTGGAAAAATTACTCCTAAAGGGGAATCATATCCAACTCCCGAAGAAAAATTGTTAAGAGCAATTTTTGGAGATAAAGCCGGAGATGTTAAAGATGCTTCACTCAAGGCACCTCCTTCAATGAAAGGGGTAGTTATTGATACAAAATCTTTGTCCAGATTGACTAAAGATAGAAAAGCACGAGCCAAAGAAAAAGATATTCTTTCCGAAATTGATGAGAGATGTAATAAACGATTGGCAGAACTAAAGGAACAGTTGGTACAAAAATTGTATCGTTTCTTAGATGGTAAGATTTCACAAAATATACAGGATATAGATAAAAATGTAGTGATATCCAAAGGATCGAAGTTCTCTCAAAAATTATTGAATTCTGTCGATTACTCGGTTGTTACCGTATCTAAATGGACAAATGATGCAAAGTTAAATGTTCACGTTGCTGAAATTATTCGTAACTATCTCATGAAAGAGAGAGAAATAAAAGCAATGTTTACACGTGAGAGATTTGATGCCATGATTGGAAGTGAACTTCCAACAGGAATTGTTCAAATGGCCAAGGTGTATGTGGCTTCCAAGAGAAAATTGAAGGTAGGAGATAAAATGGCGGGTCGCCACGGAAATAAAGGTATTGTTGCTCGTATCGTAAGAGAAGAGGATATGCCTTTCCTCGAAGATGGTCGTCCGGTTGATATTGTTCTTAATCCTCTTGGAGTTCCCTCTCGTATGAACTTGGGACAGGTATATGAAACCGTTTTAGGGTGGGCGGGAAAAGAGTTAGGGCTTCATTTTTCTACTCCTATTTTTGATGGAGCAACTATTGAAGAAATCAATGAGTTGATGGTTCAGGCAAATCTTCCATTAAATGGTAGTACACAACTCTACGACGGAGGTACCGGTAATAAATTCCATCAGAAAGTAACTGTGGGATATATTTACATGTTAAAATTGCATCATATGGTCGATGATAAGATGCACGCCCGTTCAATTGGACCATACTCCTTGATTACACAACAGCCTTTGGGCGGTAAAGCACAATTTGGAGGTCAGCGTTTTGGGGAAATGGAGGTTTGGGCAATTGAAGCATTTGGTGCTGCTAATGTACTTCAAGAGATCTTAACCATCAAGTCTGATGATGTGGTTGGAAGATCTAAGGCGTATGAAGCGATTGTGAAGGGCGAGAATATGCCTACTCCAAGATTGCCGGAATCATTTAATGTTCTTGTGAATGAACTTCGTGGTTTGGCTCTAGATGTAAAATTTGATTAATGACTTTAAAATTATAATATTTTATGGCTCTCAGAAAAGAAACAAATACCAGAAAAGAGTTTTCAAGTATAACCATAAGCCTAGCTTCTCCCGAATTGATTCTTGAACAATCTTTTGGGGAAGTAACAAAGCCTGAAACCATTAATTATAGAACATACAAACCTGAAAGAGATGGTTTGTTTTGTGAGAAAATTTTTGGACCTGTAAAGGATTGGGAATGTCATTGCGGGAAATATAAACGAATCAGATATAAGGGAATTGTGTGTGATCGTTGTGGCGTTGAAGTAACAGAAAGAAAGGTTAGAAGAGAAAGAATGGGACATATCCAATTGGTGGTTCCGGTTGCTCATATCTGGTTTTTTAAATCACTTCCTAATAAAATTGGAGCTTTGTTGGGTCTCACCTCTAAGCAGATTGATGCAGTAGTATATTACGAAAAGTTCATTATTGTTCAACCCGGTATATTGGAGAGTGAAACTGTTCAGAAAGGTATGTTGATCTCAGAGGAAGAATATTTCGAATTTTTAGATCAATTACCACCGGAAAATAGAATGTTGGAAGATAGTGATCCGGAGAAATTTATAGCTAAAATGGGAGCAGAGGGTTTAAATGATCTGCTTACGAATCTGGATTTGGATCAAATGTCGTATGATCTCAGACACAAAGCTAATAATGAGACATCACAACAAAGAAAAAATGATATTCTAAAAAGATTACAGGTTTTTGAAGCTTTTAGAGATAGTCGCAGAAGAGCAGAGAATAAACCGGAATGGATGATTGTTAAGATCGTTCCTGTAATTCCTCCCGATTTGAGACCGTTGGTGCCACTCGATGGAGGGCGTTTCGCAACCTCAGATTTAAATGATCTTTATAGAAGAGTGATTATACGAAATAATCGTTTGAAACGATTAATTGAGATTAAGGCACCTGATGTGATTATGCGTAATGAAAAAAGAATGCTTCAAGAAGCGGTTGATTCATTATTTGATAATTCAAGAAAAGCAAGTGCTGTTAAAACAGAATCAAATCGTGCTCTAAAATCACTTTCTGATAGTTTAAAAGGAAAACAAGGAAGGTTTCGTCAGAATTTGCTAGGAAAGAGAGTTGACTACTCTGGTCGTTCCGTTATTGTTGTGGGACCGGAATTAAACTTGAATGAGTGTGGGCTCCCAAAAGATATGGCTGCCGAGCTCTATAAACCATTTATTATCAGAAAGATTCTAGAGAGAGGAATTGTTAAAACTTTGAAATCTGCAAGAAAAATTGTCGATAGAAAAGATCCGGTAGTGTGGGAAATTTTGGAAAATATTATGAAAGGACATCCGGTATTGTTGAACCGTGCTCCTACATTGCACAGATTGGGTATTCAAGCTTTTCAACCCCGTTTGGTAGAAGGAAAAGCAATCCGTCTTCACCCACTTTCTTGTACTGCATTTAATGCTGACTTTGACGGTGACCAAATGGCAGTTCACTTACCACTGGGTAATGCGGCCATTATGGAAGCCCAAATGTTGATGTTGGCATCTCATAATATTTTGAATCCTGCAAATGGAGCACCCGTTACCGTTCCTTCTCAGGATATGGTTTTGGGTCTCTACTATATTACTAAAGAGTTAAGATCTACCGAAACAGAAAGTGTTCAAGGAGAAGGTGCAACGTTCTACTCCCCTGAAGAAGTAATTATTGCCTATAATGAAAGAAAAGTTCATTTGAATGCAATTATTAATTGTAGAGTAGATTTGAATGGCGATGGAGAGATGGTAAGAGTAGAAACAACTGTGGGAAGGGTGATTTTTAATCAGTTAGTTCCTAAAGGACACAGATTCATCAATGAACTTCTTACTAAAAAATCCTTGAGAGATATTATCGGATCTATTTTAATTAAGTTCGGTAATGCTGTTACTACGCAATTTTTGGATGATATTATGGATCTTGGATTTAGGATGGCTTTCGAAGGAGGTTTATCCTTTAATTTGGGAGATGTTATTATACCTGTTGAAAAGAGAGCTCTCATTGAGGAAGCCAACGCACAAATTGACGAAATTACGTCAGATTATAACATGGGTTGGATTACCAATAATGAGCGTTATAATCAGGTAATTGACGTGTGGACTCACACCAATGCTAAATTGGGTAATATTTTGATTGATCAAATTGCTAAAGATAGACAAGGATTTAACCCTGTACACATGATGAGACACTCCGGTGCGAGAGGTTCAGCCGAACAGGTACGCCAGTTGTCAGGTATGCGTGGATTGATGGCAAAACCTACAAAAACAAGTGCTGGAGGTGGTGAGATTATTGAGAACCCAATTTTGTCAAACTTTAAAGAGGGATTGTCAGTGTTGGAGTACTTTATTTCAACTCACGGTGCTAGAAAGGGTTTGGCGGATACAGCGCTTAAAACTGCGGATGCGGGTTACTTAACTCGTCGTTTAGTTGACGTTTCTCATGATGTAATTATTACTGAAGAGGATTGTGGTACATTAAGAGGGATGACGATTACTGCTCTGAAGAAAAATGAGGAGATTGTTGAAACAATCGCTGAACGTTTGTTAGGACGTGTAACATTACATGACGTTTATGATCCTCAAACCGGTAACTTAATAGCTAGAGCCGGTACAGAACTAGATGAGAAAGCTTGTGCTTTGATAGGGCAAACTTCTATAGAAGAGGTCGAAATCAGATCTGTTCCTACATGTGAATCTAAACAAGGGGTTTGTCAAAAATGTTATGGTCGAAATCTGGCAACCGGAAAGATGGTACAAATTGGAGAAGCTGTCGGTGTGATTGCAGCTCAATCGATTGGAGAGCCGGGGACTCAGTTGACACTGCGTACATTCCACGTCGGAGGGGTTGCTGCAAATATTGCAACGGATAGTAAGATTATCTCAAAATTTGACGGAGTTTTAAGTATTGATGAACTTCGTGCTCTTGAGAAGATGGATGAAAATGGCAAAACTTTCTATAAGGTGATCGGTCGTTCAGCTGAAATGAAGGTGATAGATACAAAAACAGGTATTGCATTATCATCATCTCATATTCCTTATGGAGCCAATCTCTATTTTAAACATTCGGATGATGTGTCAAAAGGAGATCTGATTGCAGAATGGGATCCATATAATGCACTGATTATTACGGATATAGATGGTATTGTTCAATATCATGACATTGTTGAAGGTGTTACTTATCGTATTGAAGTAGATGAACAATCCAATATCCATGATAAAGTGATTATTGAAAGTCGTATCAAGTCTAAAAATCCAAGTATTCACATTGTGAATGAAGAAGGAGATGTGTTGAAGAGTTTCGATATTCCTGTGGGTGCAAGATTGTCAGTTGAAAATCAAGAATGGGTTAAATCCGGGGATATTTTGGTTAAAATACCTCGCTCCTTTGGGAAGTCCGGTGACATTACGGGAGGTTTACCACGTGTAACAGAGTTATTTGAGGCACGTAATCCGTCAGATCCGGCTGTGGTTTCTGAAATAGATGGTGTAGTTACTTTTGAGAAAAAATTGAAACGAGGGAATCGTGTTGTAAAAGTAACATCAAAAACAGGCGAAGAAAAAATGTATCTGATCCCAATTTCAAAACAGATCTTGGCTCAGGAAAATGACTTTGTTAAGGCCGGAACTCCGCTTTCAGAAGGAGTTCTGACTCCGGTTGATATCTTGAATGTGAAGGGACCGATGAAAGTTCAAGAGTATATTGTAAATGAAATTCAGGAAGTCTATCGTTCTCAAGGTGTGAAGATTAATGACAAACACTTTGAAGTGATTGTAAGACAGATGATGAGAAAAGTGGAGATTGGAGATCCCGGAGATACCAAATTTTTACAAGGAGAGTTGGTCAATAAGATTGACTTCCAAGAAGAGAATGATCAAATTTGGAAGAAGAAAGTAGTTGTTGATGCCGGAGATTCTACAGAGGTTAAAGAGGGACAAATTATTTCAGCTAAAAAATGGCGTGATGAAAATTCAATTCTGAAAAGAAGAGACCTTAAGTTGATTGAAGTAAGAGATACCCAACCCGCAACGGGAAAACCAATTCTACAAGGAATCACTAGAGCTTCCCTACAAACAAGAAGCTTTATCTCAGCTGCATCCTTCCAGGAAACAACTAAAGTATTAACCGATGCCGCTATTAATGCTAAAACTGATACATTACAAGGAATGAAAGAGAACGTTATTGTGGGACATTTAATTCCTGCAGGAACCGGCCTAGCAGAGTACCAAAATATTTTGGTCGGCTCAAAAGAAGAGTATGAAATATTAATGGCATCAAAAAAATAATAGAAATGGAAGAGCAAAAAATTGATATTCATTTAACTGAAGAGGTAGCCCAAGGAGTTTACGCTAATGTGGCGATCATTACTCACTCTCATGCTGAGTTTATTTTGGATTTTGTATCCATGATGCCGGGTATCCCTAAGGGAACTGTAAGATCGAGAGTGATCATGACTCCTCAAAATGCAAAAAGACTAATGGCTGCTTTAAATGATAATATTCAGAAATTTGAGCAAAATCATGGGAAGATCAATGAAAATTCTCGTGAAGTGCTACCTGTATTTGGCAGTTCCGGTGGGAAAGCATAATACAGAGTTTTGAAATCAAAAGGGCTCCCATAAAAAGAGAGCCCTTTTTTCATACCTTTTAATTAATAAGTCATCTATGATTTAAATTTTATATCTTTGCAAATTAAATCTGTAGGGAATGAAATCTGTTTTTAAAATTGTTTTGTTGATTTTGCTCACTTTGTTCACTGTGCAGATAACTCAAGCACAAGTTAAGAGAAGTGTTAGGAAATTATGTGAAAAGGCTGTAGAACAAATTGACAAGAGGGAGTTTGAAAAAGCGATTCAAACTTTAACTAAAGCAATTCAGAAAGATTCAACCTATCCGGAACTCTATATCAGATTGGGTGATGTGTATAATTTTACTTTAGAGTCCGAAAAATCTGCCTCTGCATACCATAAAGCAATAGATCTTCTTGAAAAACCGGACCCTATTTTATATATGTTTGCTGCCGATGAAGAACTAAAATCGGGACTTTATAACGAAGCGTTGCGGGATTATCAAATTTTTATGCAGCAATCTAAAAATAAAACTTTATTGGAAGAGGTTGAGAAGAAAGTAAAACAGTGCGAGTTTGGTGTACAAGCTTTAAAAAATCCGGTTAACTTAACTCCTGTCAATATGGGAAATGGAGTGAATTCTGAGTGGGATGAATACTTAGCCACCCTGACAGCTGATGAACAGGAGCTGATTTTTACGGTTAAAAGACCGAGAGATGAAAAAACTATTTGTGCATTTTGTATCACTGAAGAGGATTTTTATTTTAGTTTGTTTAAAGATTCTGTGTGGGGAGCAAGGGAACCACTGGGGCCTCCCGTAAACTCTTCCTACAATGAAGGAGCACAAACCATTTCTCCGGATGGCAAATACCTCTTTTTTACGTTGTGTAATGCGGAAAGTGGATATGGAAGTTGTGACCTCTATTGGTCCAAAAGGGTAGGTGGGAAATGGTCGAGACCGCGAAATTTTGGCGCTCCTGTGAATACATCTGCCTGGGAATCACAACCTTCTATAGCACCGGATGGGAAAACTATCTATTTTGTATCCAATAGAGCAGGGTCTATTGGAGGTACTGATATTTGGAAGACTGAAATGTTGGAGGAGGGACTTTTTTCTATTCCGGTTAATTTAGGACCGATTATTAATACTGAATCGGAAGAGACAGCCCCTTTTATCCACCCCGATGGAACAACACTTTACTTTGTGTCAGATGGACACATCGGTATGGGGGGAAGAGATCTCTTTTTCTCCACCTTACTTGCGGACGGATCATGGAGTACTCCACTGAATATGGGTTATCCTATCAATACACAAGCCGATGAATTGAGCATTTTTATTAATGCATCGGGAACCAGGGCTTATTATGCTTCTGATAAAGAAGGTGGTTTTGGGGGGATGGATATCTATTACTTTGAGCTAGATCACCACTTACGACCCACGCCTGTTACCTATATGAAAGGACAAATTAAGGATGCTGACACAAGAGAACCGATTGAGGCGGATATTGAAATGATAGATTTGGATCATAATAAAGTGATCACAGCTACCCGCTCCGACCCCTTTACAGGAGAGTTTTTGGCGTGTATCAGAACCGGAACAAATGTGATGCTCAATATTATGCATCCTTACTACCTTTTCTATTCGGAAAACTTTTATCTAAAAAAAATCGCATCGGAACTGGAACCGGTGTTGAAAGATATTTATCTCCAAAAACCGGAGAAAGGAAACAGTTTAGTACTGAACAATATATTCTTTGAATTTGATGAAAGTACCTTGAAGCCTGAGTCATTTGTGGAGTTAGACTATTTAGTTAATTTTTTACAAAAAAACAGTAAAATTAGAATAGAAATCAGTGGACATACGGATGATCAAGGAGATAATGCCTACAATATGAAGCTTTCCATTCATAGAGCCAAGTCTGTTTTTGATTACATTGTCTCTAAAGGAATCGATCCTTCCAGAGTGGAGTATCGTGGATATGGTGAATCCAAACCGATTGCTTCTAATGAAACTGAAGAGGGTAGGGCTATGAACAGAAGAACTGAAATGATGATAATAGATAATAAATAATATGGAATTACTCAGTGTTCCCTTTGAAGGACTTGTACTCTTTAAACCGGATCTCTTTTATGATGATCGAGGGTATTTTTTTGAATCATATCAGCAGTTGAAACTGGAAAAATTGGGGATTAAACATCCCTTTGTTCAGGATAATCAATCTCGTTCTAAAAAAGGGGTGGTTCGTGGATTGCATTTCCAAAAACCTCCTTATGCACAGGCTAAATTAGTACGGGTTGTTCAGGGTGAAATTCTGGATGTGGCTGTAGATTTAAGAAAAGGATCACCCACTTACGGAACCTATTTTGCAGTCCACTTATCTGCTGAAAATTTTCTTCAATTTTATATCCCTGTGGGATTTGCTCATGGGTTTTCTGCCTTGGCTGATGATACTATTGTTCAATATAAATGCTCTTCTTTTTATCATAAGGAAGCGGAAGGAACCATCATTTATAATGATCCTACTTTAAATATTGACTGGAAGGTGGATGCTCCGATTATAACTTCGAAAGATTTGGAAGGTGAGCAGTTTAATCATTTTAAAACTCCTTTTTAACTATGACTACACTCGTTATTTTTGACCTGGATGGAACTTTATTGGATACATTAAAAGATCTCCAGACTTGTACAAATCACATTTTAAAACAACATGGATATCCGGAACATCCAATGGAAGATTATAAATATTTCGTTGGAAATGGGATTCCTAAGCTGATTTCCCGAGCTTTGCCTGATTCAGTAAAACCTGAAAAAGAACAACAAGTTTTGAAAGATTTTTTAGCGTATTATGAGCTTCATAAAGAGGATTACACTCAACCCTATCCGGGGATTGTATCACTTTTGGAATACTTACAAGACCATCAAATTGCTATTGGCGTGGCTTCCAATAAGATTCAATCGGCTATAGATCCATTAATGGAAACCTATTTCCCTCAAATCCAATTTCAGGCAGCTCTGGGAAGTAGAGAGGGAGTTCCCAATAAACCACATCCACAAATTGTAGAGGATATATTATCTGTCTCTCCTCACGATAAAAAAAATGTAATCTATCTTGGAGATACTTCTGTTGATATGCAGACAGCTAAAAATGCCGGACTAACTGCCGTAGGTGCATTGTGGGGCTTTAGAACCCGCGAAGAATTGGAACAGTCAGGTGCAGATCATATTATTGAAACACCAGAGCAATTGATTGCTTTACTTTGATTGAACCACTACCTGAAATGTAGTCCTGTCTTTCTGTTCAACAAATATCTTTCTCTTTCCGAATACTTCGTCAAAAGTATTTTCTTCGTAATGGCGAAGTGTGATTAATTCTACTTTCTCATTATACTTTATCTTGTATTTTTTAGAAAGTGTTCTAATCATTTTTCTGGTTTTACTCTTTTGGTTATTGATACAAATGGAAAAACTCAAAGCTGAGTTTTGCATTAAATTGATCTTTACGTGATATTGTGAAAGTGTTTGAAAAATTCCCGATAGATGGTTTACAGCAATGAAAGAGAAATCTTTAGGATAAAAAGAGATTAACACTTGATCCTCTTTAACGATATAGCAGGGTACATACTTTTCAGGAACTACATTAGCAATTAAGGTTCCCGGCTCTTCAGGATTTAAAAAAGGTTTAACATACAACGGGATCTGTTTATTCTGAAGTGGTTTGATTGTTTTAGGGTGAATCACAGTAGCTCCATAATAGGCTAACTCAATCGCCTCTTCATAGGGAATTTGATCAATTTTCACCACATTGTCGAATCTTTTTGGATCAGCATTCAATAAGCCGGGCACATCTTTCCATATAGTAACCTCTTTAGCATTTAAAACATAAGCAAATATGGCTGCCGAATAATCAGATCCTTCTCTTCCTAATGTGGTTGTACTTTTTTCAAAAGTACCTCCAATAAATCCTTGTGTTATTTTGAGTGGTTCACTATAGCTTTGATATGCCTCTAAAATCAAATTTTCAGTAGTTTCCCAATCTACCTGACCTTCACGGAAACGATTGTCTGTACGGATTAATTGAGCAGCATTCAATAGACGATTATTCAATCCCTTCCGGTTCAGAAACAGGGAGACAATGGTTGTGGAAAGATATTCTCCAAAAGGAACAATTCGATCATATTCATAATCATAATGCTCGGAGGGTTTTTCTGTTAAAATGGCTTTTAACTGCTCCAATAGTGGATCTATATGTTTTGAAATATCAGATTGCTGAATTTCGAGTTCACGGATAATATCGAAATGATATTGAGTTAATTGATCGAGAAGTATCGGGAGTTCATCGCTATTTATAAGCCAGGCATCAAGAATTTTTTCCATTAAATTGGTGGTTTTACCCATTGCGGAAATAACCACGGTAATGGGTTCATTTCCAAAAAGAAGAAGGATCTTTTTTAGATTTTTGACCCCGATACTATCCTTTACGGAAGCTCCTCCAAATTTAAAAACTTTCATTATTCTTCAGAGTATATGACTGCTAAAACTGTTTTTCCAACTTTGTCCAAACTATTTTTGTCAATATTAGAGATGTTGTCCATCAATGTGTGCCAGGTGTGATTAAATCCAGTACCGGTATGATTATCTTGATGAACAATGTTGATTGTAGGTATTTTAGCAATTCGGTTAACGTATAAATGATCATCTATAATTGGATTTCCCGGTTGATTGATAAAAAGGTTACTAAACCCTAAACGGTGAGCAGTTCCCCATATTTTGGATACAATTGATTGTGCATAATGAGAGGAGTGTCCTTCATGATAAAATTTCGCGTCCGAAGCTCCGACCATATCTAATAAAATCCCATATTCTGCCCGATAGGATTCCAGATGAGGATTTTGAGCCCAGTGTTGAGATCCTAAACACCACCAATCCCCGTTGAGATTACTGCCGGTAGGGGGACCCCAATCTTCAGCATCAAAAAAGATAATATCAACGCCGATATTTGGATTTTTAATGGCGAGTTGTCTGGCAATCTCTAATAAAACTCCAACACCACTGGCTCCATCGTTAGCTCCATCAATAGGTTTTTCATGGTTGGCACGATCCGGGTCATGGTCAGCATAGGGTCTGGAGTCCCAATGTGCTGCTAAAAATATTCTCTTTTCATGATCCGGATTAAAGCTACCAATCATGTTCTTGGCACGGAGTTTAATCCCATTATAAGTTGTTGCGATGTATTCTTGAACGTAGAAGGTATCGCAGTAGAGTTTTAAAGTTTGTGTCAAAAAAACGGCACATTGAGCATGAGCATCACCATTGGGTACACGAGGTCCAAATTCAGTCTGAGCTTGAACAAAATGGAAAGCGGAATCCGCATTAAAGTCGGGAAGAATAACTTCTACTTCCGGTGTAACACTCTCTTTTTTATCCTTTTTGTCTCCACATGAAGATAGGAGCAATGCAACAACCCCAAGTAGAAGCCAATATTTATTCATATATTTCGATTTAGTTATAGTACAGTGATAGTTCCTTTTTTTATTCTTTCAATACCTTTATCATCAGTGTAGATCAGAATATATTGATAAATAACATTGACCGGGGTTTTACCTAGAACTTCTCCACACCACACAAAGTTTTTATCTATAGTATGATATACCACTTCTCCAAAACGATTGTATATGGAAAAATTAACACTACCGATTAAGTTTGCAGAATGAATCTGAATACAATCATTTAAAGCGTTTTTATCTGAAGGGGTGATGGCTGAGGGGATATACACGGGGGGTTCGCAAGCCAGAACTTTAATCGCATGTGATGCGGTACATCCATTATCATCAGTAATTGTAACACTGTACGTACCATGCTTAGTAATTACAATATGTTCACTGGTTTCTTCTGTATTCCAAAAGTATTCCGGATTAGTTATATTGGAAACAGCCGTGAGCATAGCAGTGAATTCTTCGCAAAAGTCACCTGTTTGCTCAATTCTAACCTGTGGTTTTTCAACAGTAAGAGTAACACTAACAATACTATCGCAACCATTCCAAGCTCTTTCGGGAAAAACTACCTGATATGTTCCGGCAACATCCCAAATATACTGATCATCAGGTTCCATGAGAGGGTCTTCAAACTTGTACGGTAGCTTCTCTTCACAGGTGGAGACTGCCATAGTTGAAGTGCCAACCTCACTGGGGAGAACTGTAACAACGGTAAGAGCACTGGAATCAGTAGTAACACTACAGATACTATCTGCATCCCAAATCCTAAGGCTCACATAATAAGTACCGGGTTCTTCATAGTAGTGAAGCGGATCTATCTCTGTAGAGGTATTTCCATCACCAAAATCCCAGAGTACATACTGAATAGGTTGCGGCACATTTCCCCCATTATTAATTTTGTAAATCTCACTGGTATTGGTAAATTGAACTTTGTTATCACATTCATCAAAAACTTGTTCCCACTCAAAACCGGGGAAGAGATCGTAGTAGTTTATTGTAGCATCGAAAACGAACGGAGCTCCTGTTTGGGACTCCATTTCACAACGAAATTCGGTTTCACTTGTGTTTCGTATTCTGTTGAGGGTAGAGAATCCATCAGCAGACGCTATCCTTACATTGTTAACAAACCACACGTAGTTTTCAAATCCGGCGGGTGCTGTTAAAGTAATATTGTCATCACCACACGCTTGCACATCAATGGTTCCTTTTAGTCCATATCCGGTAAAGTAAGCGTAAGTGTAGTGTGCTTGATAAACACACTCAGATGCAATGACACGAAGTCTGACAGTCTGACCAATAAAGGGTCGTAAATCAAATGCCAAACGCACCCAGGCTGCCCAAAAATTATCTATATTCATGGAAGCAGCGGGACAAGTGTATTGATATGTAAGGGGTTGACGACAAGGGTGAATGGCAGGATACTGGGAGGTTTCCGGAATAATGTAAAAAGTACTATGCTCATAATCACCCGTTACAAAATTTCCATTGGCATCGGTCATTTCAACTCTGAACAGCGCATTTTCGGACATGTCATGCCATGGAACAGATTGGGTAACAAACGAAAACCAAAAAACAAGAACGTTCTGTTCATCTGTGGGAATAAAATAATAAGTTGCAACAGCATTGGCACATGGATTGGATCCCGGATTATTGTCATTTAACCTCATTACCCGGGGAACCCCATAGTTTAATGTATCCCATCCTATGAGACTTTCAGGGGGAGGAAATTTACTCAAATATACACCGGGTACGCCTCCAATACAAGCCATCGGATCAGGGGCTGGTGTTGTAATAATTAGGTGTGAACTGGGAGATACAAATCCGGGATTTTGATACCCGAGATTAAGCGGTACACAAGAAGTTGTAGATCTCTGTAGTCCGTTATTTCCGTAAGAAAGTTTACAGTAGCCGTTAGGCACATTCAATTCGTTTAATGTAGCCGGAACCAAAACAGGAATTCCAAGATAAGGAGTAACATCAGGTGGTACTTGAGCGGATACCGGATTAAAGAAATTGACTACGATAAACATAGATAAAATGGTTATCGATTGAAGGAATCTCCAATTGTTATATTTTTTCATGATCCTAAAATTTAAGTACAAAAATACGTTTTTTTATTGATATAAATCACTAGTATAGACGATAATTTAGGGGTTAACGTTGCCTGAAAAAATAATTTCGGATTTCGAATTTTGAATTCTGGATTTAAGAATCTGATAGTCAGTGTATTATATTATAAAATAATCTAAATTTTTCGTAATTCGTAATTCGCAATTCGTAATTCGTAATTGGATTTATGTCCGCCTTCTTAGAGTAGATACTACTTATTTAGGTTATGATCTGTATAATTGGAAATTAGCAATGATGCGGGGTTTATCTTTTCTCCTTTGATTTGAAATAAAACAGTCCCGTTTCGATTTATATTTGCCTGGAAATCAGAATGAGAGGAGTGTTTGTCAGCGCAAATAACCCCCTGATGATGAATTTGATCTAACCTTTCGGCTTGAATCGAATAACTAAATTGCTTGTATGGAGAAAGATATCCTACTTTGATACTGTCAACCCTGTTTTGATTGAAGTCAGCATGTAAGTTTTCTCCGGATAAAAATGCTATAATCAGGCAAGCATCACCCGTTTTGGGAGCTTGAAAGAAATAACAAATTGCAACAGTTCCTTGATTCGATTTTTGTAACTCATAGAACGTAGCATATTCTTTATACTGCTCAATTAAAACGCCATTTTTACGTTGAATGTACCCTTTAAAAGGAGCACTTTGTAGGGTTACTCGTTTACAAAAATGGGAACCGGTGTCATGCAGTTTTTCCATGTATATCGGAATTCCATCGGGAATCAGATCTTTAGTGAACAGGGCATCAATCAGCTTAAATCTGGCTTGTGAAACACGCATATCATCAGTAACCCGTTCATTGGTGAATTGAGCAAACAGAGTACCAATAATCAGAAAAATAAAAACAATAGTCTTGATGCTTTTTTCTACTTTAATATTGCGTATATGTTGATCCACAATGAGAAACAATGTAATAAGAGCTATCAACACGGCAAAAAAACTAAACGAGGTAGTGATGTAGGTTTTAGGCTTTAAAAGGATATATTTTTCAGAAATAGAGATCAAAAGATGAGGTAACACAATAAAAAGAAGCGCAATCAGAAAGTATTGAATCAACTTTTTAATTCGATGCCTGGGAGTTTCCATTCCTTGAATCAAGTAAATCACAAGCGCAACAAGTGCTCCTTTTACATAGGCTATTGCGGGAATATTTTTAAAAATAAGTGTTAAATAGCTTTCTCCGGAAGATTCAGTCAACGCATAATCAATAAAAAACTTTTTGTACTCAAAAAAAGGCGCTAAAGGTAAACTATTGCTACTCAGTCTCCACAACGTTCTTCCCATTTCAGCCAAACTGAACGCGCTGCTAATTTGGTTCCCGTCATATCCCCTTTCCTGAGAGAAGTAAAAGATTGCGTACACTGCCAAATAGAGGATTCCAACCGTCAGATAGGGGACCCATGATTTTATAAATTGTTTTCTTTTTTCTTTTTGATTTAATAAAAAAGGGGGGAAGCGAAAGCATAGCAGCACCAAAAAGAGTAGCTGATAAATCAGAAATACCTCATAGAAAAGGGTTGCCATGCCCAAAAAAAGTGCAGAGTAAATAATATGTTTGTACCGGCCCGATTCTATATAGCTGTAATAATAGTGAAAACTAATAAAAAGTAGCGATAAAGAAAGGGTGAAATAGAGTGGGTAAGCGGTAATGGCAGAATGTTTGGCAAAAAAGACTAAAAAGATGTTCGCAAACAGAACACTCCAGTAAGTGATGGTTTGACTTTTTGTAACCCGCTTGATCAATGAAAAGAAAAGACAAAAAGTTAAAATAATGGGACCAATAAAGAAAAACAGATAGTAAATCCTGGAGTCAACAAGGTAAGGGATACTGTAAATCCATTTCACCAGATAAAAGTAGAAACGACCGGTTCCCTGAGCATACAATTGTGCATCTGCAAACCATCTTGAGGGAGAAGCGGTGATAAAATACTCTAAATCGTCTCCGGTAACAAAGCCAATTCGTAGCAATGGATAAAGCGTGATACCACTCAATAGCAAAAGAAGCCATTGAATTGTACAGTCCCGATTGAAGCTGAGACTATGGTAGCTACTCCTTGCTATTCTCATCTTGAAATCCTTCAGTTTTCTCTATTAAATAGTGGGGTCTTCCTTTGGCTTCATCGAAAAGATGTCCGATATATTCTCCAATGATACCCATCACGATGAAGTTAATACAAAAGAGCGCACAAATCAAAATGACTAATGTTGTGTAGCCGCTCACAGGCTTGTCAATAAACCACATAATCAATGAATAGATGGCGACAATGAGGCTAAATAATCCTGAAATTAACCCACTCCATAATCCTAATTTAAGAGGAGCTTTTGAGAGGGTAGAGATGGCGGAAAAAGAGAGAGAAAGAAGCTTAAAAAAAGAGTATTTACTCTCTCCGGCTACCCTTTTGGGAGCACTAAAATGAATTGTAGTTCTTTGATAACCAATAATCTGTATAAATCCACGAATGAAACGAGTGCGTTCCCTGTAATGGTTTTTAAGAATATGGATCACTCTGCGGGAAATCAGGAAGAAGTCGGAAGCATTGGGTTCCAGTTTAGCACGCATCATCTTGTTGGTGATGGAGTAGAAAAATCGGGAAGTGATACTGCGGAACCATCCCCCGTCATCGCGGTCGGTACGAACCATATTGATAATTTCAAATCCTTCAAGGTACTTTTCCCACATGACATGAATGCAAACCGGAGGGTGTTGTAAATCCGCATCCATACAGATGGCTGCATCTCCGCTACAATGGTCTATTCCGGCCAACATAGCTGCTTCATGACCAAAGTTACGTGAAAAGGAGATGATGTGAACTCTTGAATCCCGCTCCCGCAATTGATCTAAAACAGCTAAACTATTGTCGCTGCTGCCATCATTAACGAATAGAATCTCCGCATCAACAGGAAAAATTTTTAACTCTTGTTCCAACTGTGTGTAAAAAGGGAGCAAGGAGTCCTCTTCGTTGTAAACAGAAACAATAATGGATAATTTTTGCATATTGGTTTATTGAAGTTCATAATATAATATCCAGCGAGCATCAGCACGTAGTGCTTTACGATATGGAATTCTTTGCTCATCTGCCTTTTGTTTGATCATCTTAACAGAGGATTGATCCCTTTGTAGCTCTCTCATGATCTGTCTAACCCAAGCGTTTTCGTAGTGCGAAGGTATTTGGTCCAGTTTGAGCAGAGGGACTCCATGAATGATTTGATTGCTGATGGATATCGACTGAGGTATGATTTGGCACCCCCCTATTTTTATTATTCCAGAAGAAGGTTTATTCAAAAAAAGGAGATTAGCATGGTGAAAATTGCCGTAATGGGTGATAGGATTCTCATCAATAAGCAGCTCACAGATTGAATCGGTTGCGGCTTGAATGGAGAATTTTTTGTGTGCAGAAAGGTAGCTTACAATGAGTGAATCACAGCGGTTATTTTCAAACTGCTCTTGAAGCTGTGTTCCCAATAGCGGCACAATCAAAATTTGGGAATCTCCCGTTTTGCTGCTTTGAGTATGGTACATCAGATACACTAAACGTTCCTGGTCCTTAAATTGGTTATAAAACTCATCATAATGAGGATATGCCTTAATTTTTAATCCACATTTTTCTTTAGCAAAGCTGTGAAATAGTTCTAATTGTCTGGTGATGCTGGATGTGAAATAGGAGCCCGTGTGATGCAACTGTTCTGTGTAAACGGGTGACCCATATTGAATAAACTCGGGATTAAATACAATTTTTAAATGCGTTAATCGCTGTTCCCCAATTGCTAAATCATCTGTTATCCTTTCATTTACAAACTGAATGCTCAATGTGGAGATGAAGATAAACAGGGTGAGGAAACCCAGTACTAATCGGTTTCTCCATTTTTTCACTGCACCCCATTGCAAAAGAAAAGCAATCATGGCAAAAAGGAAGAGAATCATCGCAAAAAATGCAAAAAAGGTAGTTACATAGGTGGTTTGAATATGATTTGAGTATTTTTCGGACAGAGCTAATGGGAGGTGAGGTGCAATAATGAAAAACAGTGCAATGAGAGCGACCACTAGCAGACGTTTTTTATCCATATTCACCGGATTTTTTCGAGTGAGGATCAAAAACAGAGCGGTTGCGATGATGGCCTTAACGTAGGCTACCATGCTTGCCTCAGTGAAGAGCACTTGATACAGGTGAAATGATTGGTTATATTGAGTCGATGATTCTGTAATAAAGAAATGATAATCAAAAAGGGTAGAGAAGGGGAAAGTGTACAGCGTCATGGTTGCCAAAGCCTTAAGGAAAAGAGAGAAATTAAACTGGGATGCCAGGGTATTTCCTCCGTATTGAGAAGGTGTTGATTTAAAAAAGAGGTAATAAGTAGTTAAATAGAGTATCCCAAAAAAGACAAATGGAATGAGCTCTTTGTATAACAGAACTCTCTTCTTCTTTTCTTTAAGTGAACTCCATGAGTAGCGATGGATGATAAAGATAAAAATTAAGAGATAGTAAACCAGGTAGCTCTCGTAAAAAATTGTGGCAATACCAAACAGAAGTGCTGAAATCAGTAAGAGATAATAGCGTCCTCCCTGAATGTAGGAGTAAAGTAGATGGAGCGATCCGATAATAAGGGAGAAAGAAAATGAGAAGTAGAAAGGGTAAGCAGCAGTGGCAGAGTGTCCTCCGGAAATTTGATAGAACAAAGTGATCAGTAGTGCTGTCAGTAGTGTAACAAATTGATTCTTGAATATCCGGTGAATCAACGTAACAAAAAGAATGAAAGAGGCTAGAATAGGAAGAATCAACATGGTGTGAAAATAGAGTTGATTATCGAAAAGATAGGGGATTTTGTAAATCCATTGAACCAGAATAAAATAGAATCTTCCCGTACTTTTAGCGTATGCAATGGAGCCTTCTAAAAAATGATCCAAAGACCAAATCATATATCCAAAATCATCTCCGGTTGCAATACCAACCCGATTGAGAGGATATAACGCGATCATACCCAGTAATGATATGACTCCCCAAAAAAGTAGACGTTCCTCCTTTTTCATCTTTTTTTTGCAAAAGTACATTATTTTGTGAAATATAATAGCATTTTTGAAGTTATTGATATAAAAGGAAATCGATTCTTTGAGACAGTTTCTTATATTTTTTTTATTTTTTTTCTCCTGGATCTGGAATCTTCAAGCACAAGAGAGTGTAATTCCAAGATTTAAGCAGGTTTTTGTTGATCGGGATACGCTGTTCCTGGATAGTTTATCTATATTGCCCGGGTCACTGATTATTGAAGGGGTTTTACCCTCTCAGTATAGTGTGGATTGTATTCATGGGCGCATCTGTCTGAACGATTCGACTTTGTATGGAAAAACTTTAAACTTTCAATATAAAGCATTCAGTCAAAGTTTTGCTCATCATATTTCCAATAAACCAACTTCATTAATTCGGGAAAAAGGAACCATCTATATACCTGAGAAACTCAATGTGCCCGGTTCTTATTTGCTCGATTATGGTTCAGATGCTCAATTGGAGAGATCCGGGAGTATTACAAGAGGGGTAACCATTGGGAATAATCAGGATTTTGTGTTAAATTCTTCGTTGAATCTGCAAGTTTCCGGTTATTTGGCTTCCGATGTGGAGCTTAGGGCTAATATTACAGATCGAACACTGCCCATTCAACCGGATGGAAACACCAGAACAATTCAAGAATTTGACAAGATTTTTATTACACTGGATATCAAAAAAAAGTTAAAAATTAATGGGGGAGACATTGATATCGTTTCACCGGAAAGTTATTTTCTACGAACCGGTAAAAAAAATTTGGGTTTGGAGATTGAAACCTTGTTCCCGCTCAAAAATGAAGGAACTGTGAAGAGTAGAACAGGTGCAGGAATCTCCAAAGGTAAATACTATAAACAAAAAATAGTTCCTCAAAATGGTAGACAAGGTCCCTATAAACTAACGGGTAATGTGGGAGAGGGAACAATCATGGTGTTGTATGGATCGGAGAGAGTTTACGTGGACAATAAAATGTTGACAAGAGGAAAAGATGAGGATTATGTTATCGACTATAATTTGGGAGAGATCATTTTTACTCCTAAAATATTGATTACCGCGGAAAAAGAGATTCATGTTGAATATGAATATTCGGATTTGGCTTATTCCCGCTATACATTGCATACTTTTAATGAGATGAATCTCGGGGAGAAGGATCAATTTAAAGTTACTTTTAACTTTTTCCAAGAGGAGGATATGAAAAACCACTCTATTCAGCCTCAGTTGACAGATAGTATGAAGCTCATGATGAGTCAACTTCATAATGAAACAACATTCTTGTATCCCGGTGCTATTTTGTCAGACTATTTTCCGGGAGAACCTCTTTATATTCAAGTCGATACTATAGTTGATGGGGTAATCTATACCATTTATCAGCAAAGTACGAACTCCGATGAGGTCCTTTATCGGCTCAATTTCTCTTACTTAGGAGCAGGTAAAGGAAACTATAAATTAAACATTGCTGCTACTAATGGAAGGGCTTTTGTGTGGGTCCCCCCAATCAACGGAATTCCACAAGGAGAATATGAACCGGTAATTCAACTGCAAACCCCACAACGATATCAGATTGGAACTTTAGGAGTGCAATACAAGGGACCTAAATATATCACGATCTCTTCGGAGTTTGTGTTTTCAAATTTGAATCAGAATTTATTTTCAGATCGAGATTCCAATTCTCAAATCGGGGTTGGCTATCATTTGTTATTGCAATTTAAGAATGAATTGTTTAAACGAAAAGAGGAGTCGAAAAGATGGTTATTCAATAGTTTGCTGGGTTACGAAATCAGGAGTGCACGTTTTTTGCTTTTAGAGGAGAATCGTGATATTGAATTCAATAAGGATTACAATATTGATGATCAAACTACAAAAAATAAGGCTTCTCAAATGGGAACTTTAAATCTTTCTTTATCCAATGAACAAAATGGATTAATTCAATGGAAATCGGAACTATTTCAAGTCCAAAAACAGCTTCTGGCCTTGCGTAATGGGTTGAATACAAATCTTAAATGGAATCGTTTTCGGTTAACTTCTCAAACTTCCCACCTGCTTAATCATGACCTTTTGATTCATAGTAATTTCTTCAGGACGCAGAGTCAGCTATCGATGGTGAATAGAAAAACTGAATTAGGGATTTACGATAGAACAGAGTTGAATCGTTTAACAGATCACAAACAAGATACATTGGTAGGCAATAGCTACAAATATAATGAGTTAGCGCTTTTTTTAAAAAACAATGACACTCTACAGTTTCAATATTTAATACAAGCCAAAAATATTGTTTCTCATCGTGCGGTTCAAAATAAGTTTATCAAAGAAAAAAAAGGATATGAGTTTCAAACAGCGATTGAGTATTCTCCTACAATAAAACAATCGATTAAATCTACCTTAACATATAGAAATGAGCAATTATTTGATTCTTTACAGCAATCTTCTTTTGAGAATTTATTTGTTGGGGGGATTAATTATCAGGGACGCTTTTTTAATCAAGGGGTTATTTATCAGGCGAACTACGAGGCAGGGAGTGGTATGGAACAAAAGAAAATCTTTTCCTATTTGAAAGTGGCACCCGGTCAGGGGACTCATATTTGGAATGACTACAATAACAATGGAGTTGAGGAATTGGATGAATTTGAAGTAGCGGTATTTCAAAATGAAGCAGATTATATCAGAATATGGATTCCTTCGCATGATTACTATAACACCTATAATACGGAACTGACTCAAATGTTGCAAATTAGACCACAGCAAATCTGGAGGAATCCCCAAAATCGATTTGTAAAAATAGTAACTCTCTTTTCAAATCATACTACTTTTAAAATTGGTCAAAAAACTCAAACTGATTCCCTTTTCTCAGCACTGAACCCTTTCGGGTTTTTAAAAGATGATACTGATGTAGAGAATTGCGATCTTAACTTAAATAACCGTTTTTTGTTTCAATCCCCGTCACAGAAGTGGATTGCAGATTACATATATAAACAGTTGTACAATAAAAACAACTATTACTACGGCATTGAAGCGCTCACTTTAAAGATGCATGAATGGAGTATCAGGTATAAAGTAACTCGTTCCCTGATTTTAAAATCAGGCTATCAAGTGGGAGTTAAACATCATAGTTCACAATTTTTTCACAATAAAAACTATACTATCGAAACTCATAACTTGAAATTGGAATCTCAATTTCAACATTCTGAAACCATTCATTTGATAGTTAAATATGATTATAAGTTCAAGATCAATCTGTTGGGAAAAGAAGAGGTTTCAAGTCATGAGGTGGAAACGGAGTCTTACTACAGGATGGCAAAAAAAGGGATGTTACAAATCAATTTAAAATATGCTCATCTTCGACCTAATCAGGAAATAGGTGGGAATCTTGCCTACGAAATATTGGAAGGACAAACTGAGGGAAGCAATTGGCTTTGGAGTGTAATGTATCAAACAAAATTAGTCGATTATCTTTTTCTTGACTTACAATATAACGGCAGAAAGGGAGGGCAAAACAGGGTGATACATACAGGCTCTCTTCAAATCAAATTTCTTTTTTAAAAATGAAATTTGGACTAAATCCAAATAATATACTTAAATTATTGAATAATAATGAGATATATTTGTTAACAATGAATTGTTAAAATTGGAAAGAAAAAAAAAAGAGTTTTGAAACCAAAAAATGGTTGATAGGAGAGAAATTTTTATTATTTTTAAGGGTTAATTTTTTTGCAAAAAATGATTGTGGTTGTAACATTTTTTTAAAATGAGAGTATACTAGTTTTACACTCAATCTGTTGAAAAAAAAGAACTTCCTAAATCATTGAATACAAAAAGGATAACAAAATTTGTCATGGTAAAACTAAGTTTGATGAGTATGAGAAAAAGCATTACTATTTTGTTTTTTGTATTGTTTGGTTTCTTTTATGCTAATGCGCAACAAGATGCTCAATTTACTTTATTTCCGTGGGCACACTATTATTTTAATCCGGGGTCGGCTGGAGAACAACACAATACATTATGCTTTACCGGATTATTTCGTCAACAATATATGGGTTACCGTGATGTAGTTCCTGATACGGATTCATCTATGAGTACAGGTGGGCAACAGATTTTATTTAACATGGAGTCCTATTTAAGAAAAATTCGTGGAGGATTGGGACTATCCCTGATTAAGGATAAGAACGGGCAGTTTGAAAATATTGGACTTAGATTGGGGTATGCATATAAGTTGAATCTACCCACAGGAAGATTAGGTATAGGGTTACAATTAGGATTTCTTCAGCAGTCGCTCGTTGATGCAGACTTAAGACCCAGTCAAGAGGGGGACCCTGTTATTGAAGCCATAGTAAAAGATCCTTTAATGAATTTTGATCTTAACTTTGGGCTATTCTATAAGGCTAATACTTGGTATGCCGGTTTGGCAGCAACTCAATTATTAACCAATGTTCGAATTTCGGGGAATGAAAGTTTGATGAAATTGTCGAGACATTTATATGCACATGGAGGGTATATTTACATCGTTCCTTTTGATCCTGCCTGGAGTATTGAACCTCAGGCTATGTTGAAAACAGACATGAGTATCGTTCAGTTTGATCTTTTATTGATTGCACGTTACAACAATATATTGTGGGGGGGGCTGCATTACCGTATTGATGATGCAGTATCGGTTGTTTTTGGAGCAAAACCCTTTTATAATGATCCGAATCCTTACTTAAAAGGACTTGATATGGGGATAGCTTATAGTTTTACTACAAGTAAATTGGGGAGATATCAATCCAATAGAAGTATGGGGGATATAGAGTTGGTAGTGAGGTACTGTTTTGATATATTTAAACCGGAATACTTCTCCGGATATGGGTCAACACGGTATTTATATAAAAATCAGTACTAGTTATAAAATAAAAATAGAGAAATAAACGTTTTTGTACATAATAATGGTGAACAATATGAAAAAATTAGCATTTGTATTATTACTCGCTCTATTAGTTGCAGCTTGTAAAAATTCAGGAGATGGTCAATTGGTAGGGGTACAAGATAGACCGGAATTCAATGATCTTTCACCATACGGCATGGTATATGTTCCTGCAGGACACTATACAATGGGAGTAGGTGATCAAGATGTTCCTTTTGCTTTGACAAACCAATCTAAAAGTGTGACCGTTTCTGCTGTTTGGATGGATGAAACCGAAATCACAAACAACGAATATCGTCAATTTGTGTATTGGGTGAGAGACTCCATTGCGCATTGCTTACTCGGAGATCTTGAAGAGGACGAAATTAGAGGAAAGTATGGTCACTATATGAGATATACCAGAAAAACAGCCTATGGTGATAATGAAGAGGGTTCTGTGATTGAACCTAAGTTAATCAATTGGAAAGAGGAGATCCCTTGGGATACTAAAGACGAAGAAGAAATCGAAGCGTTGAGCCCTCTACTTGCTAAAATTAACACTAGATTCTATCACTACCGTCCAGGTGGACTTAATATTTCTAACCTTAATTTTGAGTATTGGGTTATGGATTTGAGTGCATATCAGGATAGAGATGATCCATCAATTCGAGGTGCAGCTGTTAAAGAAAAGGAAGGTAGTGATTTAGGGGGTATTTATGCTAATCGTGGTAGTCACCTGAATGGCGGGTTTGAAAGATTTATTAGAAAAGATGTAGTTAATATTTATCCGGATACTTTGTGCTGGAATCATGACTATACCTATTCTTATAATGAACCGATGACGCTGAATTACTTCTCTCATCCACAATATGATCACTACCCTGTTGTTGGAATTAGCTGGAGACAAGCCAGAGCATTTGTTTACTGGAGAACTCATATCAGACATGCTTATTTAAGTTCTCAAGGGGATATGGCTCATGAACATGAGTTCAGATTACCTACTGAAGCAGAATGGGAATGGGCAGCAAGAGGTGGTCTGAATGCAAACCCATATCCTTGGGGTGGTCCGTATACTCAAAATGTGAATGGTTGTTTCTTGAGTAACTTCAAACCTCAAAGAGGAAACTATATTGCTGATGATAATATGTATCCTGCTATTGTAGCTCACTATCATCCCAATGACTTCGGTCTGTTTGATATGTCAGGAAATGTGGCTGAGTGGTGTAATGATGCTTTTGATGAATCATCAGTGAATTTTACACATGATTTGAACCCCAGCTACGTTTACTATGCTAAAAAAGGAGATGTTCCTGAAAAGAAAAGAAAAGTGATCAGAGGTGGATCATGGAAAGATATTAGTTACTATACAACTGTCTACGCTAAAACGTATGAATATCAAGATACAGCTAAGTCGTATGTTGGATTCCGTTGCGTACAATCTTATATGGGAAGAAACAGAGGTGACAATCGTAGATCTGACTCACATGTATATTAAAAATTTTAAATATTATAATTAATTAATCATTAACTTAAAAAGAAAAAATTATGACACTTTATCAACTTGTAAGAAGTAAAGGTTACAAGAACTTCATGTCTAAACTGTACGGATGGGGTGCAGCAGCAGTAATTATCGGAGCATTATTTAAAATTATTCACTGGCCCGGTGCTGACGTTATTTTGATTGTAGGGATGTTTACGGAAGCAACTATTTTCTTCTTTTCTGCGTTTGAACCGCTCCACGTTGAGTACAACTGGGCTCTTGTATATCCCGAATTAGCGGTGGGTCTTGACGAAGGTGTTCCAGATAAAAAATCTAAGGGGAAAGAGTTACCAAAAGGGAATGTTACTCAGCAATTGGATGCGATGCTGGAAGAAGCAAAAATTGGTCCGGAATTGATTGAAAGCTTGGCTGTTGGTATGAGAAACCTGTCAGAAAATGCGAAAAAATTATCCGGGGCAGCTGACGCAACTGCTGCAACAGATAACTATGTAAGTAGCCTTACTAAAGCTGGTGAATCAGCTCGTAACCTGACTCTTCAGTATGATAAGACTGCCTCTGCTTTATCCTCAGCTTTTGATGCACAATCTAAAAGTACAGAAGTGATTGTGGATAGCTATAAAAAGATGGAAGAAAGTGTCAAGGCGTACGCTGATACCCTTCATTTATCTTTGGATCAAACAATGAAGTATAAAGAAGAGATGGATAAATTGACTAAGAGCGTAGCGCAAATTAGTAATATCTACGGAAATATGTTAGCCGCTATGGGTGGTACTAATAAATAATCTCAATCATAATTAAAATTATTATTAACTAAAAAAGAAAAAAAACTGTATGGCTGCAACAAATTGTCCGGAAACCCCCCGGCAACGTATGATTGGGATGATGTATCTGGTTTATCTTGCTCTGCTTGCATTGAATGTATCGAAAGATGTTTTGGATGCATTTGCAGTAGTGGATGAGACTCTGGTGAACTCTACAGTGATTGCCAATCAGAGTATATCAAGACTGGAACAAACCTTAGCTAAGGAAAAGGCATCTCAAGGGGAAGAAAAAGTTAAAGAAGCTGAACAGATGGTTACCATGATTATCAGAGAGTCTGATGCATTGGTAAAATATATAGAAGAGATTAAGTCAGAATTATTAATTACTGTTGATAAAACTGATAAAAATCCTGACGGTACAATTAAAAAAGCTACCGATATTAGATCAAAAGACAACATTAGTAAGGTTCATAGCTTTATGTTTGATGATGGTTCCTTGAAAACCGGTAAAGCGATTGATCTTAAGAATAAAATCATAGAATATAAGAAGAAACTACTCTCTATAGTGGAGGGAGATAAAAAGAAAGAGTTTGACCTTATTATTGGTTTGGATGTTGAGGGAAAAAATACTAAATATAGGAATAATGATAATAAAGAAGAAACTTGGGAAATACACTACTTTGCTAACCAAATTATGATAGCAGCTTATACTCTATTGAATAAAACAATTGGGGAGGTGAGAAATGCTCAATCTACAATGATTAGTTATGCTATTGGTTCTACAACTGCTGATGACTTTAAATTTAACAAGATTTCTGCTAAAGCTATTCCGGTTTCTCAGATGGTCTTCCAAGGAGATAAATATTCTGCGGGTATTATTGTGGCCGCCTATGATGACAGACAACAACCTGAAGTTTATTATAAAATGGGTGTTGATACGCTAACTTCTACAGAAGGTGCTACACGCCTTGAAGGTGAAGAAGGTTTAGTTCAATTGGATCTTACCGGAGGTGCACCGGGTGAGCATAAATATGCCGGGTTTATTCGTGTTACTACCCCTGATGGTTCAACCAGGGATTATCCTTTTAAAGATAAATATACTGTGTTAAGACCAACAGCTACTGTAGCTGCTGAGAAAATGAATCTTTTCTATGCCGGTATACCAAACCCTGTTTCAGTTAATGCTTCTGTACCGCCTGATAATATCAGTATTGAATTAGTAGGAGGTGGGTCACAAACAAAAACAGGACCCGGAACTTTTGATATTACTGTTCCGGAGTCTTTGGCAGGAAAAACCGTTACTGTTAATGTGAGAGCTAATGCGGGTGGAAAGTCCACCGCAATGGGAGGCACAGTATTCCGTGTTAGACGTGTACCCAATCCGGTTGCAAAAGTCGGCGGTAACATAACAGGGGGTAGGGTTACTAAAGGAGAATTAGCAGCAAACCCATTTGTAAGTGCTACTATGGGGCAAGATTTTGCCTATGACTTAAAGTGGACTGTCCAATCATACCAGGTGATATTTACCGTTAGAGGAATGGATGAATCACCTATAACTATCCAAGGTGGTGCTTTTACAGAGGCTTTGAAAACTAAAATTAGAAATGCAGCTCCCGGAACACAGATTTGGTTCTCAGGAATTAGAGCAACCTCTCCTGCTGGAACGAGGACGCTTACAGATATTATAGTACGTATTAGATAATTGATTAAATCTATAGAAATGAAAAAAATTGCCCTTATTGTTACCGCACTTCTTTTTGTCGGAATCGTTTTTGCACAAGAGGATGGAACTACCTTGGATCAACCTGAGCTTGTGAGAAAACCCGTTGAATTTGCTTGGGAAAAAATGGAAACAGATACATTTTCAGTTCCCGTGCCACCTGCTTATATCAGAGAAGCAGACGTGATGTATTATCATACAGTGTGGAGAACTTTGGACATGAGAGAGAAGAGAAATCATCCATACTATTTCCCAACAGCAACTCGTGGGACGTGGAAAAGTTTAGCTCAAACAATTTTTGATGCTGCCGATTATAAAAATCCTGATAATCCCAATGCCCTGCCGATTTATGATGATGAGTTTTGTACTATGAAAAAACCTTTGGAGGCTGTGAGAACAGCTTTGTCAGAGTCGAGAGTGCAATATTATTATAATGAGGAAGGAGAAGAGACCGGATCAGAACAGGTTTTTGATGAATACGGCGCCGATAAAATTCTATATTATAGAATTAAAGAGCTTTGGATTTTCGACAAACAACGTTCCGTATTGGATGTTAGAATCCTAACTATTGAACCGATTGTAGAATATATCAAACATGTCAATGTGGCCGAAGGTGCTTCGTTGAGTGATGAAGATGATGCGATCGCAGGGGAACCCGGTATGAGAAGCGTAGGGTTTATATATTGGGAGGAGTTAAGACCTTATCTCGTACGACAAGAGATGTATAATGTTAAAAATAATGCGGCAAGAATTTCTTATGATGATGCATTGACATGGAAAAGACAGTTTGCAAGCCTTGTTTACAGAGAGCAAAACACTTATAGTGATAGAGAAATCTCAGAATATATTAAAAACTCCAGAGATCAAAGAATCGAATCTGAAAGAATAAATGAAAAGATTAGACAATTTGAGCATGAATTGTGGGAGTTTTAAAAGATCATTATAATCAAGAAAAAAGCTATCCTGTAAGGATGGCTTTTTTTTGTATTTTTGCAAACCGATTCATTTTATTAATCTCGAAATTGTATGGAATATCTATTTAATGAAATTGAAAATAAATGGCAATCTTACTGGAAAGAAAATGAGATCTTTAGAGTAAAAGTTGACCCCCAAAAACCTAAGTTCTATATATTGGATATGTTCCCTTATCCATCTGGTGCCGGATTACATGTGGGGCATCCAATGGGCTATATCGCAACAGATATCTACGCAAGATACAAAAAACAGAAGGGATTTAATGTTCTGCACCCCATGGGATTTGATGCTTTTGGTCTTCCCGCGGAACAATATGCGATTCAGACAGGGCAACATCCGGCTAAAACAACAGCAATTAATATTGAAAAATATAAAAAACAGCTGGATTATTTGGGATTTTCTTATGATTGGAAGCGTTCTTTTGCAACTTCTGATCCCTCCTATTATAAATGGACTCAGTGGACATTTATCCAACTCTTTAATCACTACTTTTCTACTCAATCTGAAAAAGCAGAACCGATTGATCAGTTGATAGCGTATTTTGAGAAGAAGGGCACTTCAGGACTCAAAGCAGCTCAAACAGAACCACTTCATTTCAGTGCTGAAGAATGGAATAATTATGCCGAAGAGGAGAAACAATCGATTTTATTGAATTATAGATTGGCTTATCAAGCTGATACATGGGTAAATTGGTGTCCGGGATTGGGGACAGTATTAGCCAATGATGAGGTAGTGAATGGCTATTCTGAAAGAGGTGGTTTTCCTGTGGAGAGAAAATTAATGAAACAGTGGATTCTTAGAATCACTGCTTATGCCGAGAGACTGCTCAGTGGTTTAGAAAAACTACAATGGTCTGATTCTTTGAAAGAGATTCAAAGAAATTGGATTGGTAGAAGTGAAGGTGCTTTTATTCAGTTTCAGATTGAAAATCACTCTCAAACATTAGATATATTTACTACTCGCCCCGATACTATTTACGGCGTTTCATTTATGGTTTTGGCACCTGAACATCATTTGATTGAGCAAATTGTTACGGAAGATCAAAAAGCGGAGGTGGAGAAATATGTTACTTATGCCAAAAATCGCTCGGAAACAGAGAGACAAACGGAAGTAAAAAAAGTTTCGGGCATTTTTACAGGAGCCTATGCAATTCATCCATTTACTAAAGATAGAATTCCAATTTATGTTGCTGAATATGTATTGGCAGGTTATGGTACCGGAGCGATTATGGCTGTCCCCGCCCATGATTCCAGAGACTATAACTTTGCAAAATTCTTCAATCTCCCGATTGTTGAAGTAATAAGTGGTGGAGATATCAGCGTGGAAGCTTTTGAGGCAAAAGAGGGAACTTGTGTCAACTCTCCTTTGATCAATGGTATGAGTGTAAAAGAGGGTGCTCAGGTTATTATTGAAGAGGTGATTAAGTCAGGAATAGGCTATGGAACAATTAATTACAGATTGAGGGATGCAATTTTTAGTCGTCAGAGATATTGGGGAGAACCCTTTCCTGTGTACTACAAAAACGAAATACCTTATATGCTCCCAGAGTCTGAGTTACCTTTGTTGTTGCCGGAGATTGATTGCTATTTGCCTACTGAACAGGGTGAGCCTCCTTTGGCAAGAGCAAAAAATTGGAAAAATAGTGACGGATATCCGTTAGAAACGGCAACAATGCCCGGTTTCGCCGGGTCAAGTGCTTATTTTTTGAGATATATGGATCCTCATAATAATCAGGGATTGGTTTCCCGGGAAGCTAATCAATACTGGGAAAATGTGGATATTTATGTGGGAGGAGCAGAACACGCCACAGGGCACCTGATCTATTCCCGTTTCTGGAATATGTTTCTGTATGATATCGGTGTGGCTGTTAAGGAGGAGCCATTTAAAAAGTTGATCAATCAGGGAATGATCCAGGGTAGATCCAATTTTGTGTACAGAATCAATGGAACAAACCAATTTGTTTCTTATGGATTGAAGGATCAATATGAGGTAACACCCATTCATGTGGATATCAATATAGTGCATCATGATCGTTTGGATATCGAGGCTTTCAAAAAGTGGAAACCGGAACTGGAATCTGCTGAAATGATTTTGGAAAATGGAGAATATATTTGTGGTTGGGAAGTGGAAAAGATGTCAAAATCAAAATTTAATGTACAAAATCCCGATCAGTTGGTAGAGAAATATGGAGCCGATACGTTGCGGATGTATGAAATGTTCTTAGGTCCGTTGGAATTGGCAAAACCTTGGGATACTAATGGTATTGAAGGTGTATTCCGTTTTTTGAGAAAGTTCTGGAGGTTATTCCATGATGCTGACTATAATTTCCAAGTGTCGGATCAGGAGCCTGACAAAGATGAATTGAAAATTTTGCACAAGACAATCCAAAAGGTGGAAAATGACACAGAGAAATTCTCTTTCAATACTGCTGTCAGTGCTTTTATGATTTGTGTGAATGAATTGACAGACAAAAAGTGCAATAAAAGAGCCATATTAGAGCCTTTAACTGTATTGCTGTCCGCTTATGCTCCTCATATCGCTGAAGAGTTGTGGTCGCTGTTAGGCAATCAGGATTCGGTTTTTAATGTGGAGTTTCCAAAATATGATCCACGCTTTTTAATTGACTCCTCTTTTAACTATCCTGTCTCTTTTAATGGGAAAACCAGATTTTTTAAAGAATATCCTGCCGACTGGAATCCAAAGCAGATTGAAGAAGATATTCTAGAAAATGAAGATGCTAAAAAGTGGATAGCTGAAAATAAGGTAAAAAAAGTAATAATTGTTCCTAAAAAGATCATCAACATTGTAATTTAAGATAGTGAAACAAAACGATTTTGTATTTAATATCTTTTTTCTTCTCTTTTTAAATCTGCTGATTAAACCATTTTGGGTTTTAGGTATCGATGTAGGTGTACAAAATAGAGTGGGAGCGGAGCAATATGGACTCTATTTTGCTGTTTTTAACTTCACTTTCCTGTTCAATACCATATTGGATATGGGGATTACGAATTTCAATAATCGTAATATTGCCCGTCATAACCATCTGCTACAAAAGCATATTTCAGGAATAATCACCTTGAAACTGCTGTTGGCAGCTCTTTATTTGTTGATCACATTTGTTGCCGCTTTTTTCATAGGATATGAAGGAATTCAACTAAAAATTCTTCTTTTTGCCGCCATTAATCAGGCTTTAAACTCATTCATTCTCTATTTGCGATCCAATATTTCTGCTTTATTGTATTTCAAAATCGATAGTGTTTTGTCTGTATTAGACAGGTTATTGATGATTTTGATTTGTTCTTATTTATTATGGGGGGGAAGGACAACCGAACCGTTTCAGATCGTCTGGTTTCTGTATGCGCAAACAGCCGCATATATCATAACCGCTGCGACAGCTTTGATCATTATTCTCACTAAAATCGGACGCTTTAAACTCTCCTGGAACCGTTCCTTTGCTTTGATGATATTGAAAAAAAGTTTTCCATTTGCTATTCTTTATCTGTTGATGTCTTTTTATAACCGAATCGATTCGGTGATGATTGAGCGAATATTACCCGAATCAATTGCAGCTTACCAAACCGGAGTTTATGCCTCTGTATTCAGATTATTAGACGCCTTAGTGATGATATCCTACCTATTTTCGGTAATTTTACTCCCCCTATTTTCTAAAATGTTAAAAAACAAAGAGGAGATAACCCCTATTATTCGCTCCTCATTTTCTTTGCTCTTTTTCTTTTCAATTACTGCGGTGGTGATATTGTTGTTTTACAGAGTTCCTATACTAGAGTTGCTTTATCGTGATCATATTTCGGCCAGTGCCCGGGTGTTGCAATTTTTAATACCCTGTCTCATCCCAATCTCATTCACTTATATTTTTGGAACACTCCTAACCGCGAATGGGAATATGAGAATGCTGAATATTACTTCACTGATAGGGATAGGTTTAAACATAATTCTCAATCTTGTTTTGATTCCCTGTCTTCATGCTACCGGAGCTGCTATAGCGAGTTTATCTACCCAAACTCTGATTTGTGTGATCCAATTTACCTTAGCTTTAAAAATACTCGGAGTGAGTATAAAGGTACTTCCGATAGGAAAAACTTTACTCTATTTGTTCTTATTTGTAGGAGGTGTTTATTTAATTTACACATTTTTACCACTTTCCTCATTGTATATGATTGTTATTAGTTGTATCTTTGCGGTTTTGTTGGCTTTTGCTACACAACTGATTCCATTCTCACTGTTTAAAGGCCTGAAAATACAAAATAATTAACCTATTTTATAATAATAATAAATTTAGATATCATGAAAGAACCATTAAAATTTGACTCATTACTAGTTCATGGAACCGGGATGCATGACCCCTATGGAGCCGCGGTATTCCCCATTTACCAAACATCAACTTTTAGATTTAAGAATGCTGAACACGGTGCTGCCTGTTTTGCAGGTGAAGATCCCGGATATATTTATACCAGAATGGGAAATCCCACAATTACAGCCTTAGAACAAACATTGGCAAAGTTGGAAGGTGGAGCAAACGGTATTGTAGTGTCCAGTGGAATGGCAGCGGTAAATACGGTGTATATGGCATTTCTAAAGAGTGGTGATCACGTTGTTTCTACTGATGCAGTATATGGTCCATCCAGAGTTGTAATGGAAAAATATTGGTTTAGATATGGAATCACAGCAACCTATGTAGACACTTCCAATATAGAGAATATTAAAAAGGCGATTCAACCCAATACAAAAATGTTGTATTTGGAGACCCCTACAAACCCTACGATGGCTATTACTGATATTAAAAAGGCTTCTGAAATAGCACATCAACACAATATGGTAGTAGTTGTAGACAATACGTTTTGTAGTCCGGTTTTACAAAGACCGATAGAGTTGGGTGCGGACGTTGTGGTGCATTCTATGACTAAGTTTTTAAATGGTCATGCTGATATTGTTGCCGGTGCAATAATTGTAAAAACTGAAGAGTTGGATAAAATTGTACGTCCAACTATGACTATGTTGGGATGTAATATGGATCCGACACAAGCATTTATGGTTAATAGAGGGCTGAGAACCTTGTCAATTCGTGTTTTAAAACAACAAGAATCAGCACAAATTTTAGCCGAATGGTTAGAAAAACACCCTAAAATTGAGTGGGTTAGCTATCCGGGTCTTCCTTCACATCCACAGTATAAACTGGGACAAGAACAGATGGATGGACCCGGTTCATTATTATGTTTTGGACTAAAAGGAGGATATGAGGCGGGTAAAGTGTTGATGGATAACTTAAAATTTATCTATTTGGCTGTTTCATTGGGTGGTGTTGAATCATTGATTTCACACCCTGCTTCCATGACGCACTCAAAAATGAGTAAAGAGGCTCGTATTGCCAGCGGAATTTCTGACGGTTTGGTTCGTTTTGCAGTAGGAATAGAAGATATAGAAGATATCAAGAAAGACCTGGAGCAGGCTTTGGATAAATGTTAATCGATCTGAAATCTTGATAAAAAATAGTGAAAATTAAAATAGGCTTATCTGTTTTTCTTTTTTCGCTCTTATTGATCATAAGTGGGATAGTGGCAATTACTATAGGGGTTGTTCCTATCCCATTTGCTGATGTTGTTAAAATTTTACTTTCTCCATTGGGTATAACGGATGTTTCCGGATACTCAGAAGGGTATGTTTTGACGATTTTGCAGTTGAGAGTTCCCAGGGTAATCTTTTCCATATTGGGCGGAGCCTCTTTGGCAATCTGTGGAGCAGTTTTTCAATCTGTTTTTAGAAATCCCATTTGTGACCCTTACATCATAGGAATCTCTTCCGGAGCTTCTCTGGGAGCGGCTATTGCCTTTATTTTAGGATGGGATCTGCTCTTTTTTGGAGTTACCATTCCGGCTCTGATCACAGCTTTATTGACGTTGATGCTTATTTTGGGCATAGCGAGGGTAACACATCGAAATTCGATTCAAACGTTATTATTAGCTGGGATTGCAGTCAATTTTTTGATATCTGCGACGATCACCCTATTGATGGTGATGAACAAACAGGAGATGCAGAAAATTATCTTTTGGACCATGGGGAGTTGTGCTTCTGTTTCTTATCAGGAAATTCTTTTCTTTCTTCCCTTGTTTTTATTCTCTGTTTTTGTACTTTTTTATTTTTCTAAAGATTTGAATATCATGCAGTTCGGAAGTGAAGCTGCCCGTTCTTTGGGGGTTAACTCTCAATTTGTAACCTTAGCGACTCTCTTTGTTTCCTCCTTATTGATTGCTGCCGTAGTTTCCATTTCGGGAGTAATCGGGTTTATTGGCTTGATTATTCCTCATATTGTGAGGTTATTATGGGGAAATAATAACAGACATGTTTTTGTTTTTTCTATCTTTTTAGGTGCATTTTTTTTACTCATTGCTGATACTTTAGCGAGAACATTAGTATCCAATGCTGAACTCCCGGTAGGCTCTATTACAGCGATGGCAGGTGCGCCCTATTTCATCTATCTGTTGTTGAGAAAAAATAAACAGAATGGTGTGCTTATTTGATTTTTAAAGCACGCTGAACAATAGGATCTTTTTCATTGAGAATAGGGTAGAAAGCCTCATTTTGATACAGATTTCTTCCAATTAAAGCTTTGAGCCAGTGCCTTAATTCTTCTACCTCTTTATTATTGACTTTGATATCCTTTTGATTGTTTTTGTTTTGATAAAAGGTGATATAATCCTGAATGATGGAATCGGGAATTCTCATATTGTTCACAAAATAAGTGGCTGAACTGTATCTAGATTTTAATTCTTGCTGCTTTTCAGTAGAATAGTTTAGGCAAAATTCTATTAAAAGTGAGGAGTTAAGTAGTGATTTAAATGATTCGGAAAATGCAGTGGTGTCCAGAGGAACAACAATATCCGGAAGAATTCCTCCACCGCCATAAACGGTTCTTCCCTTTTTTGTTTTGTATTGAAGAGGTTCTTTTTCCTCTTGAAGCGGTTTTTCTCTAGTAGAAGGATTTTCCCCATATCTCTTGATAAAATCCTCATAATAAGCTTCTACTCCATGATCATAACTTCTTTGAATAGATCTGCCACTAGGGGTATGATATCGCGCAACAGTCAGTCTCAATGATGATCCGTCGGATAGAGTAATTAACCGTTGAACTAAGCCCTTTCCAAATGACCTCCTGCCTACTACGGTACCTCTGTCGTTGTCTTGAATTGCACCGGCAACAATCTCAGAGGCGGAAGCACTAAACTCATCAATGAGGATGATCAGTTCACCATCTTCAAACAATCCTTTAGAAGTGGCATGAAATTTCTCTATTTCCGTATGCTCGCCCTCGGTATATAGAATGAGTTCTCCCTTTTTTAAAAAATGATCACAAATCTGAAGAGCGGCTTCCAAATAACCTCCGGAATTTCCTTGCAAATCTAAAATTAATTTTTTCATTCCTTTTTGGATTAAACTTTTTAGTGCCGATTCAAATTCTGAAACGGTAGTCCCTCCAAATTGGTTGATTTTAATATAACCGGTTTGGGGTTGAATCATGTATGCAATGTCAACAGAGTGGGTTTCAATAATATCCCTGGTGATTTTATAGGGAAGGGGAGTGGCTACTCCGGGTCTCAATATGGAAAGTTGTACCGTAGTCCCTTTTTTACCACGTAGTTTTTTTAAAACCTCTTCATTCGTGATGCCCACTTTGGCTACTTTTTCAGAGTTAACCTCAATAATACGGTCTCCTGTGCGGATTCCTGCTTTTTCTGATGGTCCACCGGAAGTTGTATTAATCACCATAATAGTGTCATTCAAGATGTTAAACTGGATTCCAATCCCTTCAAATGCCCCATCTAGTACTTCTTGTTGCTTTTTATTCTCTTCGGCGGTAGAATAGGTGGAGTGTGGGTCCAAAGATTCCAACATGGAGGTAATAGCCCGTTCCATCAGTTGAGTGTTGTTGACAGTATCAACATATTTGGTATTGATGTGGTACAATACCTCTTCCAATTTGTTGGAAACATTGATTACATACTTTTTATTGGTAAGGTTTTTAAAATTGATTCCTAAATAGAGTGCAAAAATGAGTAATAAAGAATAAAAAAGATATTTTAATAATTTTATAACAGGTTGATTCATAAATTATTGAAGTAATTAATGGTATGGTTTGATTTTTACCTAAAATGTTTAGCAAAATTACATAAATGTTTTGATTTTTGGAATTATATCTCAATTTACATTAGAAAAGAACTCATTACATTTTAAATGGCTCCATTTTTTAAGCTTTTTTTATTGACTATTTTGAAAAAGATTAGCAAAAAAGTATAAAATTATTTAATCAAAAAAATATTAAAAAATAGCTTGAAAATAAAGAAAAAAATCATATATTTGCCGCCAAAAATAGGATATTATTTAACCAATTCTTAACAAAATTGTAACATAATTGTAATATTAAATACCAAGTCAATGTCAACATCAATTTTTAGTAAGTTAACTCCTCAGTCAACAAAATTCTATCCATTATTAAACAGTTTAGCTGAGGTTTTAGTCAATGCTTCTGCATTAATGAAAGAGTTTATTCAGAATTATACTATTGAAAATGCGGAAGAATACAATAAAAAAATCAAGGCATTGGAGAGGGAAGGAGACACCATTTCCAATACCATTTTTGAGGAGTTAAATGTTACTTTTATTACCCCTTTTGATAGAGAAGATATACACCATTTAGCAACCTGTATGGATGATGTAATGGACTTTATCAATAGTGCTTCAAAGAGAATTTATCTTTATAAACCAAAAAGAATTCCTAATTCTGCTGTTCAAATGTTAGATAATTTAATCGATGGAAGTGAGGTAATTCGTGAGGCTATTTTAGACCTTAAAACGTTGAAAAAGAAGATGAAAGAGGTGAAAGAGCATTGTGATCAATTACATACTATTGAAAATAAAGCCGATGATATCTATGAACATTTCTTAATTGATCTGTTTGAAAATCCCGGAGATGGTGTTGAATTGATTAAGTTAAAAGAGATCATGCACGAGCTGGAAAAAGCGACTGATGCTCTAGAAGGTGTTGGTAAAGCTATAAAAATTATTGTTGTTAAATATGCGTAAATCGTATTTGAATTCCATCAAATTTTCTTGATATGGGTTTATTTGTTACTATTATTATTTTAGCATTAATCTTTGATTATATTAACGGATTTCATGATGCAGCCAATGCCATTGCGTCCATTGTTACAACCAAAGTATTGACTCCTTTTCAGGCTGTTTTGTGGGCAGCTCTTTTTAACTTTGTTGCCTTTTTTATAGCGAAATATATCATCGGAGGATTCGGAATTGCGGATACGGTATCTAAAACTGTTGTTAAAGAATTCATCACTTTACCTGTTATTTTTTCAGGTTTAGTAGCCGCTATTATTTGGAATCTTTTTACGTGGTGGCGAGGTATTCCTTCTTCATCTTCTCACACTTTAATTGGCGGATTTGCAGGGGCTGCCATTGCTGCTAATCATGGTGGATTTGAAGCGATACAAGGGACAGTAATTGGTAAAATTGCTGCTTTTATTGTGTTAGCTCCTTTTATTGGGATGATTATGGCTGCTATTTTGACTATCGCTTTAATGTGGATTGCGCGTAATTCGAACCCTCATAGAGCCAACGCCTGGTTCAACAAGTTGCAGTTACTCTCTTCTGCTATGTTCAGTATAGGTCACGGATTGAATGACTCTCAAAAGGTGATGGGTATTATTGCTGCTGCCTATATTGCGCTCCATGTACATCATCCTGAAATTGGAATGGGTATCGATTCAGTAAATGATCTGCCTTCTTGGGTCGCCATCTCCTGCTTTACGATGATTTCTCTTGGAACTATGTCGGGGGGATGGAGAATTGTGAAAACAATGGGTTCCAGAATTACTAAAATTACTCCTTTTGAAGGAGTTGTAGCAGAAACAGCCGGTGCATTAACACTTTACTTGACAGAGATATTAAGAATACCTGTGAGTACAACCCATACGATTACCGGTTCAATTATTGGGGTAGGTGCCGTTCAACGACTTTCATCTGTTCGTTGGGGAATAACGCAGCGTTTATTATTGGCGTGGATTTTAACTATTCCTGTCAGTGCTTTGATTGCTGCAGGAGTTTACTTTATAGTAGCACTATTTATTTAGTTCTGGCAGTTGCTCTTTGGGTTTTGTAATATAATGGAGCACCAGCGCGGTAAATAAAAATCCACTGATAAAGTTCCCAATGGTGACGGTAATCTGATTCCATAACCACCAATCGGAAAAGCTGATATCAGCACCTAACATCATTCCGCAGGGAATTGCAAACATATTGACAATCGAGTGCTCAAATCCTTGAGCAAAGAAGATAAATACGGGAATCCACATGGCTGCAATTTTTCCAATAGTTGCTGTGGAGGTGAAAGACATGACAGCGCCAACAGTAACCATCCAGTTACATAATATCGCTTTGACAAACATCACAATTTGTCCGTCAAAACCGAGCTCTTTGTACACAATGGTCTTACTTTCAGCAACTTGAATCACTTTCTGAGCAAGTGCTGAAGTGCTGACATCGATATGTCCCAAATGAGTGAGATAGATGGTGAAAAGGAATGCATAAAAAAGAGCTCCGAGAAGGTTGCCGGTAAAAGCCCAAAAGAAGTTACGCAACATCAGAGGAACGGTTGTTTTCTTACGCAATACGGCAATCGGTATGGTTGCAAATGAACCGGTTACCAGTTCAAGATTCATTAAAAAGATGATAATAAAACCGACGGGAAATATAAGCGCACCCACAATATCCAGTTTGGTTTGTACTGCACCGGTGAATGCCAATGTGGTGGCATATCCCAAAAAAGCACCGGATAGCATTGCTCTGAGTAAAATATTTAAAATTGAAAGTTCATTTTTAACTTTTCCGGCTTCCGCCATGTTCTGAACAACATCAACAGGTTTTACGTAGTCCATAATGCAATATTAAGAGGTTGTTTAAAGAACGCAAATGTACAACAAAAAATCGAACTGGGATTAGAAAGAAGGCGGATCTCGGATTTCGGATTTTGTTAATTACGAATTACGAATTACGAATTACGATTTCTAAATTTAGAATTTAGAATTTAGAATTTAGAATTTAGAATTATCTGAATGTCAGGTATTTACAATTACGAATAGATCTATTCATATTTCTAATTTCACACTTTATACTTCAAAAAATTTCGACTTTCGACTTTCGACTTTCGCCTTTTTTTCATTTCGACTTTCGAAATTTATTTTACCTCGTTTTGTCTGTTGATGGAGGCTTGATGGAGTAATTCCAGATATTGACGTATAAATTGTTGAAAAAGAGCATCTTCCGGACCCACTTGTTGGTATTTTTCCATTGCCTTTTTCCATTGGTCAGGTTGGATAATCGAAAGATTATGCTTGGCTTTAACTTTTGCAAGCTGATCTACCAATTGCATTCTTTTGAACAACAATCCACCCACTTGCGTATCAATATGTGCAATCTGATTTCTTAACAACATCAGATCTCTCTCCATCTCTGATGTGATTTTAGACTTAAACTGCAAGTTGTCAATCAGCTGTTTCAGTTCCAGAGGAGTTACTTGTTGCTTGGCATCACTCAATGCATTTTTTGGATCATGGTGGGTTTCGATCATCAAACCGTCGAATCCGTAATCTAATGCCAGTTGAGCAATTTCAGGTATAAATTGGGTATTTCCTGCTATATGAGAGGGATCACAAATAATTTTGAGATCCGGAAATTCAGTTTTTAATGCGATAGGGATCTCCCAGAGCGGAGCATTTCGGAACAGATTTTCGCTGTTATTTTGGAACCCTCTGTGAATAACCATCACCTCCGGTGCACCCGCTTTCATCATTCTTTCAATAGCTCCAATCCAAAGTTTTAAGTCCGGAGTAATAGGATTTTTAATAAAAACCTTGATAGGATGTTGTTGAACCGCTTCGGAAATTTCTTGTACTAGAAAGGGGTTCACTGTAGTCCGGGCGCCAATCCACACGGCATCCATTCCATTCTCAACACACCAGGCAATCTGTTCGCCCCGAATCACTTCCGTGCATACAGGGATTTGATATTTTTCCTTAATCTCTTTAAGCCACTGCAACGATGGGACTCCGGCACCTGAAAAATCTTTAGGATTAGAACGCACTTTCCATACGCCTGCACGGAAATAGGAAATAGGCACCCGGTTTTGGAAAATTTCCTTCGCGGTAGTTTCTAACTGACCGGCGGTTTCGGCAGCACAAGGACCGGCTATCAATATACAGTTTTCTAGTTCCATTTTTCTGATAAAATTTGAATTGCTTGCGGCATTGAAGTGATGTGATAGCACCCTAAAGGCAGCATTTCACCCTCTACTTCTCCGTAGATATGAGGCACAGCGTGGATGGTCAGTTGATCACTTTTATATTGGGTTATCTCTTTTAAACTTGTAACATGTGTACCTCGAAAAATTTTAGGGACACTGGTCATCAGCTTTAAGATGGAAGGCTTTTCAATCACTATAATATCAAACTGACCATCTACAGGTGATGCATCCGGACACTGTTTGATGCCGTTTCCATTATAACTTCCGATTCCTACAGCCAAACTGTAAAGTTTCTTTTTGCATTGAAAGTCAGGCGATTGAATCTCAACATCAGTGGGCTGATAGCGAAAAAGAGAGACCAAAAGACTATGAATATATTTCAATTTTGGGAAAATCCAAACTTTTCGTTTCAGTGTGTTACGAATCACTTCCGCATCAAAGCCAAAGCCTGCAATATTGACAAAAAAGTGCTCTGATTGAGGTTGTTGATCTCGAAGAACAGTTACTTTGCCTACGTCGTGAGATGCAAAATTGCCGGCTAAAAACTGTTCCCACTGTTTCATAAAACTGTTTTTTGTGAAATGAGTGCGTGCCCAGTCGTTCCCTGTCCCCAAAATAAATGGAACCAAAAAGATCTCCTTATGATCAATCGGTTCATGCATCACGTGATTAACAAAGTGGTTGATCGTCCCATCTCCGCCCAAAACAATAAAATGGCGCTTCCCTTCCCGGACTAATTCCCGAATCATATCAGACGCATCTGTTTGATTTTGAGAGACAAACAGTCGGTGAGCAATCCCACTTTGCCGGAATAGTTTTTCAACCCTTTTCCAACCTTTTCCCCGTTGGAACTTTAGTGCTTGCGAGTTTAAAATGACAGCCCATTCGTGCCGTAAAATATCTATTTTCAAGTTGTTATTTAATTTTTCTTTTTTTATAAAAAAATAAAAAAGGGGGGGATGTTCCCCGCCTCACTCCATTCACCCCACTTGAATCTGTTCTTTTAGAGCAAAAAACAAAATTCTTCAACCCGCAAAAGTACAGATTTTTTTGGATTTTTTAAGTTAATGTGTTTCAGAACATAATACACGGAAAGTTAAATTTTGCCTTTTTATTATATTCACTACTGTTTTTTTATACATTATTGGCAGTTGTCTTTTCCAAAAAATCTTTAAATTCATATTCAGGTTTTGAAATAAAAAGGTCTCCTTCAATTGTTTCAAGTTTATTTATTGTGGCTTTTATAGCGTGTTCTGATTGGTCGATTCCAATCCATTTTCTTCTATTTAATTGGGCAGATTTTAAAGTTGTTCCTGAACCACAAAAACAATCAAGTACAATGCTGTTTTCATTAGAGGAAGTCCGAATAATTAGATCTAACAAGTCAGAGTTTTTTTCTGTTGGATAAGTTGGATATTGAGGATCTTTATACTCCCATATATCTTGAACTCTTTTACCTTCTCTTTCTTCTGCAAAAATTATTTTTCTTGGATTTCCTGTTGAAGACCATTCAATTAATCCTTCTTTGTCCCATTGCTCTAATGTTTCCACATCAGTTCGCCAATGTCTTCCTTTAGGAGGTAAAATACCTTTAAAGGGCTGGTTTGATTTACCATTTTCAGTTTCGCCCGGAGCGTGAATTGGAACTGTCGTGTATCGTCTCCCCTGCTTGTCAGTTTTAGGAAAAAGTTTTTCAAAATCTCTTTCGGTGTATTTATCTCTTGGTTCGTTCCAAATTGGATTATTTGATTTTGTGTAAAAAAGTATTAAATCTTTTATATTACCATACCCAAGTCTATTAAAGTTTTTGGGATTACATTTTATTCTTGTAATGTCATTCCTAAAATTTTCTGTACCAAAAATTTCATCCATCAGAACTTTAACATAATGCCCAATTTTGTAGTCGATATGCAAGTAAATAGAACTTTGATCAGACATCAACTCTTTTAATAAAAGCAGTCTTTGTTCGATAAAGTTCAAAAAATCTTTCCCAACTAGTTTATCAGAATAGGCAATATCTCCATTTTTTGAATTACTGATAGTTGAAGCTCTGCCATCTGTAATTGTGAAGTTTCCACCTGTTGCGAAAGGTGGATCAATATACACCAAATCAATCTTGCCTTTCAGTTTTTTTTCTTTCAGAAGGTAATTCAATCCCTTAATGTTGTCAGATTTGATTAGTAAGTTTTTCATGTGTTTAAATTTGATAAAGAAAATCTCTTAAAACAAGAGCACTCATTATATTGTAGTCTTTGTGGTTGTTAGTAATTAGCCTATACATTTTATTTCTTCCTTCAATATATAAAACACCGTCAAGAATGGCAATTTTCAACGCTTTTACACCTTTTGCTTGAATGGTACTAATCGCATCATTGAATTGAGCGTTTTGATGTCCACCAAAGTCGGTTAAAAACTTGGCTTCACCAATTACAAACTTCTTATTAAAGCGGGCGACAAAATCTAATCCTTTGTTGTGATTATAGCCTAAATGTTCCTTTGCAAAGTTCATCATTGCCGTATCCCCCGCATCTAAAATAGCATCTTGATCATTGCTTAAAAATTCCTCCAAAGGAACAGGTTCAATGCCTAACGATTTCTTTTTTAGCCAATCACGAAACATAGGACCAATTTGTCTATTTGTTTCTTTTGGTTCGCTACATTTTTCAAACATTTTATCAAGACCCATTTCGTAAAGTCTTCCACAAATTCAGTTTATAGTTCTTGGATTTCTGTCAATTGCAGAGTTATCACGCTTTAGATATGCAATATAACTGTCTTTGATAGGGAAAAGATTTAATTGTAACAAATTTCTTATCAGTAAATTATTGTCTTTTTTCTTAAATGACTTTTCGACTTCTGTCCAAATATCTTCATTTATTTCCCTTATCCCATCCGGAATAGTGGGGTAAACTTGAAATAAATCATCCAAATATGATCTTTGGTTTGCATATTCTATGCTTAATCTAGTCCATTTATTCATTGTATAAATATTGTTATTTTATTTCTTGTCAAATTTAACTCTCAAATATAGCTTTTACGAAACATAAAAGAATAACCTATCTTATTCAAAAATAGGAGAGGAAAAAGCCTTCTCACCTAATCAAATCGGATAAATGGTTGTTTCTGTACCGAGGAAAGTCGAAAAAAACCAGCCATCTAACCGATGAGCAAAGATACATAATTTTTGTAATGAAACAACAGAGGTGTAGTAAAATAATTATAGATAATGGAAAAGAGTGTGCAAATGACCTCTGAAGATAGTTTAAAGAAGGAATAGAGTTGAGTTTTTAAAGAGAAGGGAAGAAAATTCGAAATTTTCTATAATTTTGTGCACTCAGGTTATAAATTGAACAGTATGCTATATCAGGACTTATCTGCTTTAAAATCAAGAATAAACTATTTATCGGGACAGGGTTGTCCCTTTTTCTTTGTCATTAATTATGAGCAAACGGAGGGGTATCTTGTTGAGGATCCGCTGCATCAGTCGGAGGTTTTCTTTAAGTTTCCAACAGCGGAAAATAAACCTTTTACTTATTCTCCCGATGAGGTTGCTATGAAGATTATCCCGAATCAATTTGAATCTTACAGGTCTAAATTTGAGAAGTTGCAGCATTATATGAAGAGTCGGGAGGTTTGGTTAGCGAATTTGACAGAACGAACCGAAATAAAACCCAATATTTCGTTAGAGCAAATTTTTGCTTTGAGTGAGTCGTTGTATCAAGTGTATGTTCCCGGTAAGTTTGTCTGTTTTTCTCCTGAAAGATTTGTCAAAATTGCGGATGGAATCATCTCTACCAACCCGATGAAAGGAACGATAGACGCAACCATTCCCAATGCGGAAGAGATCATACAAAATAACCCCAAAGAGATCGATGAACACAAAGCCGCTGTCGATTTGTTGAGTGAAGAGTTGAGAGCAGTCTCAGATCATGTTTATACGTCAAGATATCGCTATATTGATTTTGTCAAAACGAGTAGGAAACAATTATTGCAAGTCAGTTCCGAAATAGTGGGTGAACTTCCTGACGACTACAAAGAGCGCATGGGCGACATTATTTTTTCGCTCTTGCCTGCCGGTTCCATTTCGGGAGCACCGAAACAAAAAGTGGTGGAGGTATTACAGGATATAGAGCAGATAGAAAGAGGCTACTATTCCGGAATTGCCGGCTATTTTGATGGCTCTGAAATGGATTCAGCGGTTTTAATTCGCTTTATTGAACAGGATTTGCAGAGCAATAAGTTCTATTTTAGAAGTGGGGGAGGTATTACAGTAAATAGTGATTGTGAAAGTGAGTATCAGGAGGTTTTAAATAAAGTGTATTTACCTTTTCGAACGGAAAAACCTGTTTTTGTTGAAACGATACGAATTGAAAATGGAGAAATTCATAATTTGGAATTGCATCAGGAGAGGATGCAAAAAACTGCCTTCGCTTATTTTGGGACAAAGCCGGAATTGAAGATTGATCTTTCAGCCATAGATCCGGAGTTGCAGCAGGGGAGAATCAAATGTCGGGTTTTGTACTCCTCCGATATTGAAACTGTGGAGTTTCATGCTTACCAATTGCCTCAAATCTCCTCTTTACAGATTGTAGAGGATAACACGATAGAATATGCTCACAAATCTACTGACAGAGACCATTTGAAATATTTATTTGAGAAAAGAGCCGGAGCAGATGATATTATTATCGTAAAAAATGGAAAAGTAACGGATAGTTTCTTTGCCAACTTGGTGTTTGAAACTCTTGAGGGAGAACTCTATACGCCTGCAACTTGTCTGCTTGAAGGAACAAAGCGAAAACAATTGTTGCAACAAGGAATCATCCAAGAGCGGGAAATCACCCTGGAAGATATTTCTTCATACAAAAAGGTGTATTTAATCAACGCAATGATGGATATTGAAGATCAATTAATTACGAATTACGAATTACGAGACCGAAAATTTGAATTGAACGCGGTTGTCGTAGAGACAGGGCATGCCCTGTCTCCATGATATTGTTGTGTGTCAAATATTTGATAATCAATACGATATATTTCTATGATAATTTTTTAGTTTTTTATTGGGCGGTAATGGAAAATAATTAGTATTTTTGCAACTTCAAGGTAATTTTGTTGAGGTGCAAGTTAACGGGTTCTGCCTGCTCCGGGGTAGTGAGGATGAATTTATAGAACCCCTCTAAAGTTAAAATAATCAATATATATGAAGATTAAAAGAAAAATTTACTTTATCTTTTTCATTGCCTTATATATATCTACCCTTTCAGGATACGCCCAATCGACAGCTTTTCCCTATAACATTGGCATAACCACTATTCCGGGAAATTGTTATGACGATTGCCGGATTATCATTAATATGTACGATGCAGCGGGGAATGAGATTTTGGTTGATCCCCAAACCCATAATGCACAAAATACAACTCTATATCCGCTATACAATATCGAATACAACTATCGCAATGTCAGTGCGGGTACAAACACACAATATGACACTTTAAACAATATTCAAGTGCTTGCGGGCACTTATTGCATTGGAGTCACAGCTTTTGTTCCGGTAACATTGCCGAATGGGCAGACTGATTATGAGTTGGTGGACACCATGGTGTGTAATGTGGAGGTTGTGGCAAATTATGACCATCTGGAGGCCTCCATATTGTCAACTATGGCACCCAATAATAGGAGATCCGGGTCAATGATTAGGGAATGTTGCGGTTGGCGTCCCTCATTTGAATGTGCTGATCTCGGGCGCATCCAATTGAAACTATTCAAAGGTAAATTCCCTTACAAGGTTCTGATACTTGATGCTTCCCAGGATACCATCAGACAGGCTACCTTTTGGCAACGGCAACACTCAGGTACTGACCCCTCTTTTGCCGATTATCAAGACTATTACACTTTCGATAACATGCCCATAGGCAATTATAGTATTCGGGTATCCGACTCATGCGATTATACTCTTTGGTTTTCCATAGAAATTCCACGTGCGGATCCCTATAATTTTGTACGTTGTTCATTTGACTTTTTTTATAGTCAGGATACAACGGCATTATGGTTCTTGTCAGGGGTTATGTCCTATCAAACACTGCACAACTATGATACCCCCTATCTTGATAGTATCATCCATTATCGTTTTATTAATCCCGGGGGGGATACTACCGTCTGGTATCCGCATTTTTGTGGTGGAACGAGTCCATTTTTCTATTATGATTTGATAGATACTCTCAGTCAGATAAGCTCCTACTGTGACTTATATAATGATACCGTAATTTTTCAAATCCGAGATTTATGCCATGATACCATATTCAGTAGTAAATTCTACTATAAAAAAGGGTTTAATTTCAACGATCAATTATCTTGTGCTTTAAGGGATCCATTAACCGACCCCGACACCTGTTTCATCCGTGCCATTTCAGGGCAAACCACCCAAGAATATAAATTTACCTTGGCGCATGTTAGTAATATGTTATGTTATAGTAATAATGATTTCAATAGCCCAAGGGGGGTGTCAAGCTATTTATATTTCAGTCCCTTGTCATATAATGTTTATTCGGCAGTGGACTCTTCATTGATTACGCAAGCAGTTAGTAATTCTCATTCTGGGTTAGTTGCTCCCATAGCTTTTTTCGCTGATACAATTATTCCTATTTATATTGAAGTAAGGGATGCAACAGGTTGTTTGCTTGTAGAACGTGAAGAGATTTTAACTTTTAATGTAGAGGATATCCTTGACGCACCTTATTCCTATGAGATTCGTAGCTTTTATGATGACCGGTTGTGGTATGGCTGCTGTAATGAACGATACCTGTACATTAAACAATATATTAACGCATCTTCCTTTCGTCAAAATATGACAGTGCATCTGATTGAGAGCCCGCTATACAATCAATTTAATTTCACCGCTGTTTGCCAAGATGGAGTGTGGAGTTATACAGCAGATGATCCATCCAATAACCACACATACGCCGTATGTTCGAGCAATGCAGTTAGTTGGCAGGTATGGGTAAGAGACTCTATCTGTTTGGCACCGGGACGCTATACTTTTGTTGTGACCAGTTCCTGTGGCAATGATACCCTAAGTTATGTATTTCCAAGCAATTTTTATAAGGATTCTCTGGTCTTTGGTGTTTTGCCCCAGTTTGATATGTGGCAGATTTGTGACCGTCTGATAGTACATCCAAATATCTCGGTTGACGGGTATAATTATCGCATTGATCCTGCAATAGATAACAACGAGACCCTCATAAGTCATTTTTTAGCATCTCCTAGAGTAAGTGTGATAAATGGAGTTCCCGGAGGCTACAACCAGTATCCGAATGCCAATGGCAATTTTGTTTTTACAGTTCCGGGCTCTTACGTCATAGAAACTTACGCTTCGACTAGTTGCTCTAAGATATATCATTATGACACCATTGAATATGTGCCCGTTTATATTGAGGTGGACCGAGGTTATGCTATTTTATGCGACAATCTTTCTGATACCGGTTTTGTTTATGTGCATGCCATTAATGGCACCGAACCCTATACTTACTATCTTTACGACCAGCCCGATCTGATGGGAACAATGATAGGTACAGAGACTTCGGGTTTTTTCCAGGATGTGCCCATGACTATGGGAAGTCAGTTTTCGATATTGGCGGTGGATTCGTGTCAAAACAGCTTCTATGTCAATCTTACGGCAATTCCTATCAACCAGAGTGCATTGGCCTGGGAGTATGGTGACGATGTCGGCAACGGACATTGTGAGGGGGATAGTGTATTTTTGACCGCATTACCATTCGAATTTGATGTGGCTTATCAGTGGACTGGTCCCAATGGTTTCAGCAGTACTGACCGTGTCAACAATTTTGTTCTGCCATATGGAGGCGAAAGTGGTTATTATGTTTTGGAAGTTCTCAATACAGGATGTGAAACGCAGGTGAAAGATAGTGTATATATTGCTGTGCTTCAAGGACCAAGAATCACCATTTTGAGTGATACAACGGTTTGTCCCGGCGAGGGAATTACCTTGGAATTTCAAGCACAGGGTTCAGGTGTGGTGAATTTTGACGTTATGCACAACGGGGCTCCGGCTTCCGGCTCTAACTCCTTCAGCATTCCTTCCGGCAGCAGCATTTATCAGTATTATCCCATAGAGTCAGATCATATGTTTTGGGCAGCCAATATCTCTGATGAGCGCTGTGCCTATAATCACCTTATTGATACTGTGGAGGTTGTCCTAATCAACCCTATCACTTCAACACCACCTCCTTTGACTACAATGGATGGATATGCCTGCTATAACCAAACAGCCGGCGTCAATGCTTCTTCCTCTATCGGGACGCCCTATTATGTATGGTGGTATATTGATGACCGTCAGACCACATTGTTACAGTGCGATACCATAAACAATCCCGCTGATCAATCTACACTCTTTGTCAATAATGTGATCGGTGACACTACCGTTTACGTGATAGCTTCCAATGCCACAAATTGTCCCTCCTTATATGGCTCACTATACCATGTGGTGAATATGCAAAATGGCATTACGACCCTATTAAACGGCGAGGGTGCACGTTTATACGACAGTGGTGGAGCATTCGGAAATTATGGGGATGATGAGGACCTGACCCATACGTTCACCTGTCCCGGTGCAAATCTCCTGGAAGTGGTCTTTAACAGTGTAGATATTGCCCCCGGTGATACGCTATATATGTACGCCGGTGCCACGATTTCCGCAGACTCACTGCTTGCAGTTGTGACCTCCGCTTTAACTGACAGTACTATCGCGGTTCACCAGTCCACAGTTACATTCCATTTCAATTCCAACTGGGTCAATAATCGACAAGGATGGAGTATTGACATCTTGACAGGCATTCCCATGACAACCGTTTCAGCTCATGTTACTCCGTTAGCCTACGACACGGTTGCCGCTGTGGTATGTGTTTCAGCAACTCCATATCCGACTCCTTATTTGCCGCCTCTTGATATTTCCCAACAAGTGGAATACCTTACCGACACCATAGTTACTACTGATGATGGTTGCGAAGTAGCTTTTCATCTTCATCTCGTAGTCAACCCTGTTTCCGATAGTGATGTCCAAGACTCTTTGATGCCTTGTGAATTGCCCTTTACCTGGAATGGTGTGACATTCAACGACTATGGTACCAAAACGGCCGTTTTGCCCAATATGTACGGATGTGACAGTTTGGTAACTATGACCCTGCATTGGGCTCCACCTATCGACTCCACAACAGTATTTGACACCATCGTAGAAAATCAGCTACCCTATCATACCAACGGACTGACCTTTGTTGGTCCCGGTACACAAATTGCCACTCTTTCCACTATCAATGGTTGTGATAGTATTGTCACCATACATCTGCATGTCTTTTATAATGTTTATGCAGAAGCCGACTCTGTGATTTGCGACAGCGAATTACCACTTGTATGGAATAATGTTACTTTTACCCAAACCGACACACTCACCGCAGTGCTGATCAATTTGCACGGCGCCGACAGCATACTTACCATGCGAGTCACCGTGCATCCCACTCATCATACCATTTTGAGTGATACTGTTTGTCAAAGAATGTCCTATAACAACCATGGCTTTAACTTGTCGGCATCGCAAACCGCATCGTCCGGCATAAACAATTTTACCCGCAACCTCAACAATGTTTTCGGCTGTGATAGCCTCGTTGAACTTCAGTTGTTAGTTACACCTGACATTACCCCTCATTTCTATCCGGATCCCGATAAAGCATTGCTCTCTGAAAATCCAACCATCCAATTCATCAACACCACCGACACTTTAGAAATAGCGCAAATGAACTTTTACTGGATTTGGGATTTCGGCGATGGCGAACAAGATACCACCTTGGATTACCATTTCGAACACCTCTATACTCAATGGGGTGACTATACAGTAACCCTAACACTCGTTGTGAATGATTGTGAATCTTATTTTAGTTCAGGAGTGCTTATTGAAGCAGATTTGGTATTTCCCAACGTCATCACACCCAATGGGGATGGCATCAATGATGTATTCATCATCAAGAATTTGAATCCGGAACGTGCCAACCAACTTTATGTTGCAAACAGATGGGGCAAAACCGTATTCGACAAAAAAAATTACCAAACCTATATGAGAGATGATATCGTATATAATGCGGAAAGTGGCTTTGGTATGGGAGATATACCGGTAGGTGTTTATTACTTTACCTTCTATTATGAAGGTGTGGTCAAGACTGTCAAGTATCATGGTACTATTACCGTTATTAGGTAAACTTTGTTGTAAAACCGTAATTCGTAATTCGTAATTATCACGCATTCCCTAAGAGGCTGAATGTTCCAGAGTGGGGAATAACCACCCCGCCCTTCGGGCACCCCTCCTTCTTCCAGAGGAGGGGAGTAAAATAACTAAAGAGGAAAATCCATGCTGCCCCCCATTTTTTTAAATTTCCAAATAAGAAGAAAGAAATTAGAATTCATATCAGATATTTTATGTATCTTTGTAGATTGAAAGTTCAATAAATTAAAACTAAATTTATTAATAAATAAAAACTATATTTGTTATGTCAAAATTACTTTTATTAGGAGATGAGGCGATAGCGCAAGCCGCATTGGATGCCGGTATTTCCGGAGTTTATGCATATCCCGGAACACCTTCCACGGAAGTGATGGAGTATGTTCAGAAATCTAAACAGGCTGCAGAAGGCGGAGTACATCGTCAATGGTCTGCCAATGAGAAAACAGCGATGGAAGCGGCATTGGGTATGTCTTATGCAGGAAAGCGCGCGATTGTTTGTATGAAACACGTTGGGCTCAATGTTGCGGCTGACCCATTCATGAACTCGGCGGTTACGGGTGCAAACGGAGGTTTGGTATATTTGATTGCCGATGACCCATCGATGCACTCTTCTCAAGATGAGCAAGATTCAAGATTCTACGCAAAATTTGCGAATATTCCGGTTTTTGAACCATCCAATCAGCAAGAAGCGTACGATATGACTTATGAAGCATTCGCTTTTTCTGAAAAACACAGAATTCCAGTGATGTTGCGTGTTACAACTCGTTTGGCACACTCCAGAGCCGGGGTTGAAAGAAAAAAAGCACTTCCTCAAAATGAAATTAAATTGTTGGAAAATAAAAAGCAATTTATTCTTCTTCCTGCCATTGCACGCGGTTTATATCGTGAATTATTGGCTAAACAACCTAAATTGGAAAAAGAAGCTGAAACTTCAGCTTACAATAAATATATTCCGGGTGAAGATAAATCGATGGGAATCATCGTTACCGGGATTGCTTACAACTATTTGATGGAAAATTATGTTGGGAAAAAGTGTCCTTATACAGTATTGAAAATTTCCCAATATCCTGTTCCAACAGAACTGGTAAGACGATTGGTTTCTGAGTGTGATACTATTTTGGTTGCTGAAGAGGGAGCACCTGTTATTGAAGAATCATTGAAAGGGATGTTGGATAATGGTCCTAAAGTGAAGGGAAGATTAGACGGTACTTTACCTCGTGATGGTGAACTCAATCCTAACTTAATGGCAGTGGCTTTAGGCTTAAAAGATACTTACGGATCAGATGTTCCAAAGATTGTAGCTCCTCGTCCACCTGCTCTTTGTACCGGTTGTCCGCACATTGATTCTTACGCATTGATCAATGAAGCTATGTCCCAATATTCTCCCGGCAGAGTATTTGCTGATATCGGTTGCTACACATTAGGTGCGCTTCCTCCCTACAATGCGATTTATACAACAGTAGATATGGGTGCTTCCATTACTATGGCAAAAGGTGCTTCTGATTCTGGACTTCGTCCCGTAATTGCCGTGATCGGAGACTCAACCTTTACCCACAGTGGAATGACCTCTTTATTGGATTGTGTTATCGAAAACACTCCGATTACAGTATTCATTCTTGACAATATGACCACCGGTATGACCGGAGGACAAAAATCGCATGCATTGGGTAAAATTGCTCAGATTTGCAAGGGGTTTGGTATTCCGGAGGAGCATATCAGAGAGATTACTCCATTGAAAAAGCATCATGAAGAGAATATGGCCATTGTAAAAGAGGAGTTGGAATATGAAGGTGTATCCGTTATTATTCCAATTAGAGAGTGTGTTCAAACATTAAAAAAGAGACTCACTAAAAAATAATAATCACTTAAAGAAATAAGATACATTATGAAAATAGATATTGTTTTAGCGGGTGTAGGTGGACAAGGGATTCTATCCATCGCTAATATTATAGGTTATGCCGCCTTGAAGAAAGGGCTTATGTTGAAACAAGCTGAGGTTCATGGAATGAGCCAAAGAGGGGGTGATGTTCAATCTCATTTGCGTTTGGCAGATTATGAGATTGCATCTGACTTGATTCCCAAAGGGCAAGCAGATTTGATTATTTCCGTTGAACCGATGGAGTCACTGCGTTATTTACCCTGGCTGGCTCCAACAGGTTGGTTGATTACCAATGATAATCCATTTGTGAATATTCCTAATTATCCTGACAAAGAGGTTATTGATCAGGAATTTACTAAATTACCACACAAGATTATCATTCCTGCTGATAACATGGCTAAGGAGTTAGGTTCTGCCCGTTCAGCCAACATGGTTATTTTGGGTGCTGCTTCTCCATTTTTAGCTATTGAATTTGAGGCTTTGGAAGAAGCTGTATCTGACGTTTTTGCCAGCAAAGGAGTAGATGTGGTTAATATTAATTTGGCTTGTTTGCGTGCAGGAAGAGAATTTGCACTACAAAATCAATAGTTTATTATGAAAAAGAGAGTCTGTTTTTACCGTTTGTGGATTGTCGGAATTGCTATTCTGTGCGCTTTGACTATGGGGAGTTGTTCTTCGTCCAGGACTACAGTTCATAAAAAACCTACAGGATATACGAAGGTGAGACAACATCAACGTAGTTGGAATTCCACTCGAACACCTGTTGTAACGTACAAATTTAAGAAAAAGAAACATCCAACAACTGTGGCAAAGAGTAGAAAATATAGACCGGCAAAAACCAGATCCAGAGTAAACGATTTGAAAGACTAAAAATAAAGGCTGTCTCAATTTGGGGTAGCCTTTTTTGATGGCGGAATTCAATTACGAATTACGGATTACGACAGCCTAAAAAGTTTTTTAGTAATTTTGTACAACCAAATTAATTGCAAATCCCCATAGTTGCGTTTGTAACACAAATTAAACAAAAACGTGATAGTATGAGAAAAATTCTTTTGTTGTTTGTTACTCTGTTGCTTTTGTTGAGTGGATATGGACAGAGTAGTATGAAAAAGAATTCTGACACTATTTATGATCGTGGTTCAAATATTACTTTTCCGGTACTCACACCGCAATTGATTGATAATCTCGATATGTTAGGGCGTGTATGGGGTTTTCTAAAGTATCACCATCCAACTATTTCAAAGGGTGAGTACAATTGGGATTATGAACTGTTTAGAATGTTACCCGACTATCTTCAGATCACTGATCAGCAAAAACGGGATGCCTATCTGGTAAAATGGATTCAGCGTTTTGGAAAAATTCGGACAAACAAGAATGTGATTCCTGTGGATTCGACAGCATTTTTGAAACCTGACCTGACTTGGATAAATAAGGAGCAACTTTCCCCCAAGTTGTATAAGTTGCTTATGAAAGTATATCAAAATCGCAATCAGAGTAACTTTTATTACGTTACACGTAACCCATTGGGTACCGGGAATGTACAATTTATAAATGAGAATGCTTATTCTGATATATCTTGTCCGGACGCGGGATTTAGGTTGTTGTCTCTATACCGTTATTGGAATATGGTGCAATATTTTTTCCCTTATCGTTATTTGACCGATACGGATTGGAGTATTGTGATGAAAAAACAGATTCCTTTTTTTATTGAAGCTTCTGATCAGGATGAATATTTTCATGCAGTGCGGCGGATGGTCGCGGAATGTGATGATTCACATGCAATAGTGTATTCAAAATCAATGATATCTTATCTCAATTATTATCGTCCGCCATTTAATGTTCGTTTTTTGAAAAACGATACTTTAGTAGTTGATTCTTATCGGAATCCTGAAAAAATTGACAATAATGGGCCACATATCGGAGATGTAATTACCCATATCAATAATCAACCTATATCGCATTTGATTGATAGTTTAGCACCTTATGTTGCTGCTTCCAATCATTGGACAAAACTTCGGGAAATTGCTAAAACTATAGTTTGTGGTAATGATTCTTTTGTTGAACTCTCTTATTGGTCGGAAGAAAAACAAAAAACAGCCGTTATTCCCTTGTATTCTTTTTTTGAATTAGATTATAGTAATAGAACGGATAGTGTTTGCTATCAATTATTTAACCACAATATAGGATATATCTCAATGGATGATATTTCAGAAAAATATCTGAAAATGATTGCTGATACGATAAAAAATACAAAAGGGTTGATTTTAGATATGAGAGAGTATCCTAAAGAAACGTTACAAAATAAATTAGGTAAGCTTTTGTCAGATACAAGCGTTCCATTTGCAAAATTTACATATCCGGTATTGAATAATCCCGGAGCATTTGTTTTTGTTGCACCCGTTAATACACAAAAAGGAAAGGAACATTATAAAGGGAAAGTCATTATACTGATTAGTGAAGAAACACAAAGTCATGCCGAATATTGCACTATGTTTTATAGAACTATTACTAACAGTATTGTTATTGGAACCAATTCGGCAGGGGCAGATGGAAATGTTTCAAGATTGGAACTGCCGGGCGGCATACAGACTATGTTTTCCGGTATTGGCATTTACTATCCTGACGGAACGGAGACACAACGGATAGGTATTGTTCCTGATATTTACGTTTGGCCGACAGTACAAGGTATTCGTGAAGGTAGGGATGAGGTATTGGAAAAAGCACTGGAGATATTGTCGGAATAATTACAATAATTCATAATTTCGCCTTCCACCTTCAAACATTTGGATATTAGAATGAATTCCCCTATAATTTTTCTTTTTTATCTTCTTTTTGAAATAAAAATAAAAAGGGGGCAGAATAAACTTGACTCTTTAGTTATATAATTTCCCCACTCTGGAATATGATACCTTTTTAGATATGCGGGATCAATTACGAATTACGAATTACGAATTACGAATTACGCTTCACAAGGTAGAAGGAAGAAGGTAGGAATCAAATTACGAATTACGAATTACGAATTACGACAACCTAAAAGTTTTTTAGTAATTTTGTACAATCAAATCAATTGCAAATTTACGCAGTTGTATTTGTAAATAATAGCATGAAAAAAGCCGTTTTGATTTCTCTTTTTTTAGTTCTCGTCACATCTCTATGGGCACAAACTCCTGAGTGGACAGAGTATTGTCGTTTACAGAAAATAGTCAGATATGAAGACCTTCCCTCCGATTCTGCTTATAACATCTATTATAAGATGGACTCAATTTATAGTGCAATTCCATTGTATACAGATCTTTTTAGATATTTGGAAAAGGCGATAGAGTGTAACAAGCAAGAAAAAATGAAAGAACTGGCATTCCGATTAATTCGTTGGAAATGTTTTGATAACAGGCTTTTTGATAATCCCAAAATGGAACCATTGAAGCAAATGGAGTTTTGGGCGGAGTTAGATTCGTTAGCTAAGATGCATTGCGATAAACGAAAATATACTGATTATATGAGAAAATTGTATGATTTGCAAATGAGTGATCAGCAATGTAGAAAGCTACTCCATCAACCATTGAATCAGGAAGAAAGAGATTCTGTTTGGCAGATTATACGTCAAACAGATTCTTTAAATTTAGAGCAATTGAAGGATTTGATAGAACTATATGGATTTCCAACATGGGAAAAAGTGGGAGATCATTACGCTTTTTGTGCTTGGTTGATAGCGCAACATTCTGAACCTAACTTCCTTCACTATTATGTAGAACAGATGAAAAAGGCAGTAGCAAATAATAATGCCGGTCGATCAGAATTGGCCTACATGATTGACAGGGATTTGATGAATAGAAATCTTCCCCAACTGTATGGTACACAAATTGTTAGTGTATATTTGGAAGATAATATGCCGGAAAATAGGTTGTGGATAGTAGAAGATTTGGAACATCTGAATGATCGTCGTGAAAATATGTTATTAGAGCCATTGAATTTATCAGATATAGAGTTATATGATGAAAAAGAACTGTTCAGGGGCAATTGATGATGAGGGTAAAAAAAGTAGTGACAGGTCGCGACCTGTCACTATAATAATCCAAAATTTCGCCTTCCGCCTTCAAAAAAATCCGAAATCCGCAATCCGAAATGTAAATGTGTGTCCTCGCGGGGATTCGAACCCCGGACCCATTGATTAAGAGTCAATTGCTCTACCGGCTGAGCTACGAAGACATGAGCGGCAAAAGTACAAAAAATAATCAAAAAAAAAAGGGGCATTGCCCCTTTTTTTAATTATTTTTGAATAATCATCTTACGTGTTAGCTTAGCTTGATTAATTGTAATGGTGTACGTATACATTCCGGTTGCGAGATTAGCAGTGCTTATTTCAATATTATTTTCTCCAACCTCTGCAAAGTGAACTTCAGAATGTAGTAACTTTCCTTCTAGTGAATGGATTTGAAGAACTGTTTCTCCCGGACTATTAGTATAGAACGGTATTACAGTTTCATTTGTTGCCGGATTAGGAATATTTTGTCCCAATATTACACCATTTTGAATTTGAAGATCATCATCAATGCCCACTGTTGTACAAGCTGTAATGGTATTAACGTTGTTTTGTAAATTCTCATCATTTAAAGTTTCTATTCTAGCTTGGAACTGTAAATAGTTATGCAATTCAGGGACTAGTACTCCATTTTGGAATGTATATTCTAAGCTATCACCTGGTCTCAATACTCCTGTCCAGGTTTCATCAGGAGTTGTTTGAATATGTGTTCCAAGGGCAGCATTGAAGTTGATAGTGAATGTTTGAATAGTTACTCTACCTACATTTTTAATAGTTACAATTGGGAAAACGGAATCGCCTTTGAGAACGCAATCATCATCCGTTACTGTAAAGTCTAGAGGATAAACAAACCTCTCAATACCGATATCTGCTCTACCATGTTTAAACGAAACATCATCAATAGCAGGGTCTATTTTGCCAGTTCTTCCTGTAACAACAAAACGAACCCTGGCATTTTCATCAATAGGATCCATAACAATATTACGTTTTAAGTAGAGATCTGGTGATGCAGTGTGTGTTCTTCCAATAATAGAGTCCACAGTAACATAATATTCCCCTGATCCAATTTCAACATAGAATTTACAAGTTGAGTTAGCGGGTCCAAAGATATGTTGCCAATATTCACTTTCACCGGGATATCCGTTATTATAGTGGAAATTAATACATTGAGTAGAGAGGGTAGCTATGGCAGCAGCATTTGTATTCGCAGGTGCTGTAACCACAGCATATTGTCCCTCATCACGTAAAAAGTGGTTACGGAACGTGTGGTCGTAGAGCGGTCCTCCTTGTGGGTAGTTTGGAGTTCCCATTGAGTCCACATCCCATTTCATATTGGCATGTGTACTGGTAGCAGTCCAGAAAGGTGGGAATGGATTGTCCCCACCGGGGAAGTAGTCATCTGCGTCAAAATTAATTGATATTGGGAGTTGATGAACCGTAGTTGAAGTAACTTCACAAATGGAACTTGCTACATTGTTAATTGTAAATTGATCATCATCATACTGGATTGTTGCATCCACTACATAATTTCCAATCATACTCAAATCTACATTGTGGATTGTAACAACCATAGTTTCCCATTGGTTTAAAGTTCCTGAAGTGATTACATTATTATATGTTCCATTGATTGGTCCACTTACTGTTGCTGAGATATTAAGCGGGTTATTTTCACTGAACGTAATTGAGTTAGCCCCGAAGTTTTTAACCAATAGTTTAACTTTTGCTCCGGCATCAGCGCAGACATTTCCAACGGGGTGGAGAACGTGAGTAACTCCCGGATCTATATCGTATGGATCTAAAATATTAATCGCATAATCTTCAATTTCTCCCGATGGGAATGCGGCACAAGGTGCTGAAGGTAGAGCTAGGTTTTGATTTGAAGTGATAACTCTCAATCTTGTTAATCCTGTTTGAGAGTTAACTCTAATCTCATCTGTAAATCCGGTTGTTGTTGCATTGGTTTGATTTGCCTGTGTAGGAGCCGGAACGTTTAACCTTGAATAAATAAGCTCATCCGCAGTAAACTGATTATCTTTGTTCATATCAAGATAAACATATTTATACAAACTTACACCATTAGGAGTGGTAAATGAGTTAACAATGGTAATCGGGAAGAATTGTCCTCTTACAAGCTGTCCGGGCGGAACTGTTTCTGTAAAATCAGAATATTGACCGGTACCTGTAATGTTTGCAGGACAATTAAAGATAGGTGTACCCGGTCCATGATCAATACCTCCCAATTTGAATTTACTGATATGCGCACCAACGGAGTCACGAGATCCAACCATCACCATAGGAACGCAAGGGTCAATTTGTCTCAATACAATTTTCAATGTGTCATTGTTCTTGAAAGGATCACTATTGTGCCTTACATAAACCATAAATTGTGCAGGGAAATAAACACCACTTAAGTCGACCGGAGTGTTAAAAGTAAAGTTTGAAGTAGCTCCTGCTGCAATAGCTCCTGAGAATTGCTGTTCTACAGGAGGATTGTTTCCATATTGATAACCTACGGTGAAGCCACTGGCATTATTAGTTCCATGATTTTTAATCGTAGCCACTACAGTTTGATTATTTGGATAGTTATTATTAGGAGTAACAGGAGAAACAATATCAGTAACATGGAGGTCCACACCGGGAACATTTGTATTAATTGTAATGTTGGCTTTTGGAGATTCACAAGTGTAATTCATTGCAAATCGCATTACCATTCTTTGATTAGAACCCGTAAATGCAACAGGGTTTGCTGACACCGCTCCACCACGAGAAAGCACTAAGTTTGGATTGGTTGGAACCGTTGTAAATTTAAAAGTGGGTAGAGGTGAGATGTTCAGAGCGGCAACGTTTTGTTGACCGTAGCAGTTATGTGAGGTTAAAACCATTAAGTTATTTCCGGTATAATAGAACCCACCTTGAATAGGAATATGCAACCAACCGGTAGAAAAATTAGGTGTCCCATCATAAACTAAAGTAGCACCGTTGAGTAGTTGTGTGTTCCAATTGTATTGTCCTTGAGGAAGGAGATTAGTATCTGTATTTTTCAAATAGATTTGAATAGGGAAGGTTCCGGTAACATTGGCATGAACATAGATAGAAATGGTATCAATCATAGCCGCATATCCCCCTAACTCATCTTTTCTGTACAGAATAGCCCCTTGTGATTCTGTTGCAGTAAATACAAAAGGCAAGAATCCATTAGCTGAAGCAATATTTCCAACCACGACCTCACTTTCAAATCCATTAGAAATAATTCTACCATCATATTTATACTGTGTAGTTTCGTATATATTAGGAGTTGTATAGCTGGTTCCGGTATGTAGAGCATGGGTTCCGGAAGCATCGTAGAATGTAACCTTGTTGAGTGGCGTACCAGCATTAGAGTTATGAGTTAAAGGAGAAATAGTCAGTGTTTGTCCATAAGGGGTAGTATAAACTAAATTTGCAGGTGCTGTCGGAGATCCAGGAACTTTTAGTTCTCCGGTAATAGTATCATTTTTACGATAAGGTTCATAGGTCGGATCAACAGGATCTGTAAAAATAGAATAGTTATAAATTCTATTTTGTAATGTAGATCCTAGTGTTACAGGATTATTAAAGGTGATATTGTGTGTAGGTTGGGTTGCAGGCAACCTATTTACGGCTTCAAATGCATGAGTAATAGTATCAACAACAGTAACGCTGTGATTTCCGGTAAATTTAGCTGTAACTTTAAATGTTCCGGCAGGAATCAAAACGGAATCAGTGTTATTATAATTTACAGTCAGGTTCGTACTCAATAGTCCACAGGTATAAGATATAGGATCAATCAACTCATTGGTTTGAAGGTCATGATTATTGGTTGGAACAGCCACATTAATAGTAACAGGTATTTTTTTAGTGATACAGTTGGGAGAAACAGGAGTACGTGCTGTCATATAGTATATGGTGGTATCGTATAGATTGGTTGTAGTATAGTTTGGAACATAAGGTTGTGGATGTAAAGCAGTAGTAGTCGTGTCATTCTCATAAAAGGTATATTGAGTAATAGGAGGAGTATACTGAATACCCGGAACTATTTGGAATGTTTCAGTAAAGTTTCCGGTGTATATCAGCTCATCCGGAATCGGTGCAGTTCTGGTGGACGTAATCGTTCCTGTTATCGTGTCATTTGCTCTAAATACGATTGATTCCCCAACTAAGTCAGAAGTTATTATAAATTGAATGTTTCGGTTGATAGTGGGGGCACTAAAATCATAAGTTTGAGTAAAGGTAACAGTTTTTGTTTCAAGTGGGGCAAATTCTTCATCAACCAAATGTGTAATCCATGTGTAGGGTCCGCTTGTTCCATTTCTAAATCCTGCTTTAGCGAGCACTTTATTGGCAGGGATAGGTATATCCAGTAGGTTTGTATATACTACCTGAATATGTTCCTCGTACAGTGCGCATTGTTGTGGTGCTCCGGGCATGGGTATAGGATGTAGCAGAACATCAGTTTGAATATCATAGTCAGGTTTATCAGGAACATGAAGTTGTACTGGAACTTTTTCACTGGCGCAATCCATATCTGCAATAAAAAACTTAACAACCATCCTATTTGCTGTAACAGGACCCCAGGTAGGAGGAAAGTTAGGTGCATTATTTACAGTTCTTGATTGAACACTAAAAGGAACAGATGAGGTTTTAAACGTAGCATAGCCGGAACCTCCTGAAACTGCTGAACAGTTTGTTCCACCACAACTAGTTTCAGTGTAGATTAAAATATTTCCTGAGGTATAGTTCAATGGTTCTTCTATTGGCAATTCAAGCCACCCGGTACTATTAAAGAAGTACTGTTCATCCAATATGAGTGTTGCATCTGCAATTTCATTGTCCCAATCCATTGGATCATTAACCATCAGGGTATCTATATCAGTTTGTTTGATATAAATTTTAAGAGGAACTCCCAATGTACCATTGGCTGCAGAGTGAACATTAACAGCAATCTTAGCGATGGTTCCATAGGTTCCCAAATCACTTTGTTTATACAATACTCTACCTCTTGAATAGCCGGCTGTAAAAGTAAATGGTAAAGCAGCGTTCATATTTGCAACATTTCCACTGATTGGGGTGTACAATGTTCCCGGAGCAACTGATACATAGTAAGTAGTATCAAAGTAGATTAAATGAGGTGTAATGTATGGTCCGGGTCCTTGATATAATGGTCCAACATAATGATCATCTTCATTTTTGGTAAACCATTGGATGATTCCGGGATCAATTTGAGTGGGCAATTGGGCTGTTAGAGTAGCAGGAGTTGAGTAACTTACCAGAATAGTATCAGGAGCAATAGGAAGATGCGCTTTACCCATGGATACAATAGGTTTGAAAATGGTATCATTGAATCTTACACGGTCAAGGTTAATTTCATTTACCCATACTTTTACAGTATAGTTGTTATCAATATTGATCTGGTTATTGGTAAAGTCGTAAGGAACAGCGAAAGAGAAATGTTTAATTTGTCTTCCAAATATTGTATCGGTAATAATTTCGGTCACTGGAGTTCCACCATTAATAGAGTAGTGTAGAGTAGTCCCCGGCAAAATATCAACGGGACCGTTATTAGCTATTTTGATTTTTATTTTTTCAACACCCAAATCACAATCTGTTTTGGGATTAACCAAGGATAGAATAGCAAACTCTTTGTCAATTTTAGTTTCAACAGTAGCTCCGATCATAAAACGACCGATAGTTTGAGGAGTATAAATAGAGTCACTTAAGAAATAAAAGGTTCCCTCACGGGTTGGTGATTCATACTGAGCGGTTAGGTAATATCCTGGATCGACAGTTTCAATACCAGCATAGAAATTTGTATTGGTATTTGTTAACGCATAGTTATTGATAGGAAGTGTTACCCAACTATTGATCATATCACTAGTTAATGTAATAATGTCAGAGGTGGTAATGACTGCTCCGTTAGCATTGGCGACAAAAGCTCTGACTCTCTTTCCTACTGCATCCATAGCGTTGGAAGGATAGAATTTAACGGAAGTAACGATTACAGTATCTACAACATTATATTTAACTGCTGCTTTAATAGACGTTCCACTTCCAAAGGTAATCAAATGTGAAGTAGTGTCAGAATAGTTTATATTTTGATCTGTAGTATTTAGAAGTGCATTGAGAGTATTATTTAAGTTGTTTTCATCATTTTGACAGGTAACAGAAATGTTGTTTGTTCCAATATTAGGTAGATGGGCTCCTGAAAAAGTGGCAATACCTTGTCCATTATAAGGAATATTCGCAATAGTATCGGTTTCAGTGTAAGAATTTGCACCTGAAATGGTTAAGGTAACCAGAACATTATTTTGCGCATTTCTTCCTTCATTGGTTACCACAGCCTTAATTTCCGGAGAGGTTTCTACCTCAGTCGGTCTCTCGTGAACAGTATAGATGTTTTGAACAGCACAATCATTGTTGTGAATTTTTCTTACTCTGACACGGTCAATATTGATATTGTTTCCTCGTTTTCCTGTAGCTTCTAAGGATATAAATACACATCCGTTGTTGTTGTAATTGGCTAGATTATAAGTGTACTTAACCCATGCCGGAAGTGTGTAACCCGGAATTGAATTTTGTCCTCTTTTTAAAACAGAAGTGGTTGTGTTTGTCGGGTTAGGAGTTTCAGGAGTTAGTGATGTCCAGGTATTACCTCCATTGGTAGAAATCTGGACAACAACACCCTCAAGGTTGTAGGCAGCACTTGTTGCAGTATTATCGTGCGCAAACCAAATTTCCAAAATTGGATTGACACTATTTGTCAAGTCCATAACGGGCATAATTGCTCGGGAAACAGTATTTGTTAGGAAGGTTTTTGAGTTAAAAAAGAGTCTTCCTGTTCCATATACGGGAGCAATGGTTGGAAATTCACCCTCTCCTTCCTGGAAACTCCAGTTCCCTGCTCCGCTTACTTGTTCTATTTTCCAGGTTAATGAAGTTCCATTTGAAAATGTTTCATCATAAGTGGCTATTGCAGGAGCAACTACTTCCAGTCTGAAGGGTAAGGATAAAGTATCATTGAGAGGTCTCTCGTCTCCGGCATAGTTGATGATAAACTTGAAATTAATATCTTGATTGTACGGAACGGCCAAACCCGGATTAACGGTAACATTCATGGAGTGATTTGGTGCTAATGTTCCGGTATTAACAGTATAGTTTGTAGTTTGTGTTAAACCGCCGGTTATTATTGTAGTAATAGTTGCCGGTGTATTGGCAAAATTAACGGTAGAACAACCGTAATTAAATAATTTTAAAGTAACAGGATAGGAGGTTTGAGGACAGGTTCCCAATGCGGGAGATATCATGTCCACAAGTGCTAAATCTTTGGGAGGAACGTATGTTCTGTAACAACCACGGTGTGTTACTTCACAGTTTCTCAATGAGTCCAGAATGTCATCTTCAACTAAACTGTGTTTAGGACACTCAAAACCTGAAAAATCTGAAAGATCAAGGGAAATGGTTGGATCTGTAAAAGGAGGTTCAGTGGTGATTGTTGCTGTATCTCTTGTGTTATTCATTGCAAATTTCCACTCATCAATATTGTTCCTTACAACAACATAGTATCCAACGGGACCACTGGAGTGATACACGTTATAATCAGCTACCAAAGTAGTAGGATTAGCTTGATAATAGATAGGATAATTAAGATTATTCAAGGATACACACTTATTAACCAAGATATTATTGGAAAAGTTAATAATTGCACCGGAAGTATGATAATAACATGCTGTCAGATCTAATGTAGAAGTTGAGAATAGGCGAACAGTATTATGTAAATAATTCATTCTTGTACATAAAGTGTTATTAATCCCATATGTGTTGACAGCCAAAGCTCTGGCATTAATTTCATTATTGGATACCAAGACATCACCGTTAGTGCCATTGGATACATTGTTGAGCAGCATTCCTACATTGGTGTTAACATCAGACCAGATTTTGTTTTTAGAGATAGATGAGGTTACAGAAGAGCGTTCAATATTCATCCCGGTATATCTGTGCTGACTGGTACTCAATTGCTTAATTTTATTTTTATTATATGTACCGGTATTTGTGAATATAGTATAAATACCAGTAAATCCGGTTTCAATATTGTTAGAGTCAATAGCTATAAGGTTGTTGGTTCTTGGACTGGTTCCCAAATAGTGAATTCCATAAGCACCACCGGTAATAGCGTTTCCTCTGATCTCAATTTCACTGTCACCGGTGGCTCCTGTAGCAGCTTGGATACGTGCAATACCCGAAAAGAGATTAGAGTTAGTGTTGGTATTGGCAACATTGATAATACAGTTTTCGATTTTCACATTGCTACAGGGTCCTCCCATAAAAACAACTCCCAAAGACCAGGTTCCGCCTGTTTTTCCTTGAATAGTTAGGTTTTTAAAACGGAGGTTACTGGTTCCATTGATGGTGATAGCACCACGACCACTCGTATTTTGGTCATCAACAATAATAACATCCGCAGGATTTCCGGTTCGGGACTCAAAAGTGATCGTATTAGTAGCAGATTGCCCGACAAATGGGGCGTTAAAATAAAATTGACTACTACTGTACGTCCCGGGAGCTAATTTTGCAGTAATGGGACCATTCATCCCGCAATTGCTAATCGTCACAAAGAAATCTTCTAAAGTATTGAAGTTAGGATTTGCACCTCCAATATTGAGTGGTCCACTCAAAATAGCTGCACAACCAAATCTGATATATTCACTACACTGTGCGGTTGCCGGAACATAGTTGTTAGGTGCTCCGTTTCGTTGGGTAACACACACTTTGATTGTATCCCAACCCATAATCGGTAAATAAGTTCCAATATTTACAGTGTCTATAAAGTCAAGACAGAATGGACGAGTTGGGTGATAATCTGTCACTGAAGACCAGTTGTATGTGGTTTGAACCGTCCCATTCAGTGCCAGTGTGATTGTTGCTGAGGTCATTGGATTGTTAGTTCTGTTTTTGATGATTACATCAACAGGTGTCGGATCTCCAACTTCTATCGCAAATGGGGGATTATAAATTCCTAAATTTTGGACTCCATTCGTTGTAGTCCCCGCAGTACTTAGGTTAACGGTGAATTGCGCATCCAATGGAGCAGCAATATTACAAGCAGCGTCTTGAGCTGTGATTTGATATTGGACAGTAGTTCCGTTACATTGGATCGGAATTACCCATTGATATTGTGTAGGACTAAGCTGGGTTTTAGGTGCTAAAATAGGAGTTCCACCATCTTCCCTATAATAAAGCTTAACAGAGTCAGGTATTGTATTATTTGCAGGACGGTCAGTAACGTTAGCTTTGACGGTATAAGGTCCGATATGGTTAACACTAGTGGGAACCAAAGGGGCAGCCAAAGCTATTTTAGGTGGAACTAATTCTTGGTCGGAAGCGATGATACGAATGTCGTCCAAAAACCAACCTGTTTGTACTAAGACTTGACTTGGGAAGATTCTATTGGTATAAAAACGAATTTCAAAAACTTGTCCGTCTCCCAGACCAACAATATATTCTGAAATATCAATTAATTCATTCTTCCACCAACTGTTTTGTGGAACAGCAGTGTAGTTGTTTTCTTGCCAAAGTGTGGGATAAGTAGTTTGAGAAAACTTACCACTTACGATAGCATCCGTAGTATTGGCTTCACCATAGTAGTTTGGAGAAGTATGGGTAATATTAATATTTTGCCATGAACTAAATGTATAGTTTCCGGGTGTTCCTCCCGTGGAAACACGATAAGAGATAAAGGATTGGTCTAATTTGTGAACTTTACAAATATGATTAAAACTTAAGTAGATCTTATTTTTTCCGGGAATAAAACGAACAGTGTCAATATAAAGCTGTGATTGAAGGTTGGTTGTGAGATACAAGGGAGTATGAATACACTTGGTCGGAGATACATACAGCGTTGAATTAATACTCCAGTCTCCCGATGGGTTGTGACTCGTTGAAGACCTTGTCTTAATAGTAGGACCATCAAAGTTCTCATAAAATACGGTTACCGAATCTGCGCATTGTGAGTAGAGAACAAAAGTGGAAAGAATCATTAAGATAGAAAGTAATAACTTTTTCATAATCAATGTTTTATATTGTTTATTCGTTTAAATTTTCAAAAAACAGATGTTAATTGTGTATCAACCTGCAAAGATAGGAAAAAAAGAGTACCAATTTATCATTATTATTGTGTTTATGATAAAAAAATGATGAGTGTTAAAAATTTTTTTCCTTACCTTTGCACCCAAATTATAAAAATGCAAACTTTTCGACAAATTATTGACCAATTTCCTATTCCTCTTTTTTTAGCTCCGATGGAGTCTGTGACAGATTTGACATTTCGGATGATCTGTAAAAAAATGGGGGCTGATATCTTGGTGTCAGAGTTTATCTCTTCAGATGCGCTTGTGAGAAATGTTTCGCAAAGTGTTGATAAACTGAATTTTAGTGAGGAGGAACATCCCATTGGAATTCAGATATTTGGTCATAATGAATCCTCCTTAATTGAAGCAGCTCAAATAGCTGAATCCGCAGCTCCCGATTTTATTGACATCAACTGGGGGTGTCCGGTAAAAAAAGTGGTTTCCAAGGGAGCAGGATCGGCAATTTTGAAAGATATTCCTAAGATGGTCTATCTGACAGAAGAGGTGGTGAAACATGTAAAATTGCCGGTAACCGTTAAAACACGGTTGGGATGGGATTATACTAATAAGCCCATTGTGGAGGTGGTTGAAAGGATGCAAGATATTGGGGTTCAGGGGATAACAATTCATGGGAGAACTCGTTCTCAGTTTTATTCCGGAACAGCTGATTGGAGTTTAATAGGGGAGGTGATGCAGAATCCCCGACTTCAAATTCCCGTTATTGGGAATGGAGATATTGATTCCGGTCAGAAGGCGATAGAGTATAAGCAGCGGTATGGTGTGGATGGAATTATGATTGGAAGAGCGGCGATTGGTAATCCTTGGATTTTTAATCATGTAAAAAAATATATTGGGGGGATCCCCCCGCAGATTCCCACCCTCGCAGAGCGGATAGAGCTTTGCCTGGAACATTTAAGGAATATGGCTCAAAACAAAAACGAAAAAATAGCGCTTTTGGAGATGCGAAGGCATTATGCCGGCTATTTCAAAGCAATCCCATTTTTTAAACCGATTAAGTTGCAATTAATGGCTGCAGAGGATATAGCAACCTGTGAAGCGATTCTAAAAAACTGGGAATCACAGACCAAAAAAGAACAGATTTAATCCTGTTCTTTGAATTTGTGGTACAATAAAAATAAACTTACTTTCGTTTCAGAAACTGAAAACTATATTAAAATCAATTATGAATACTCAAGTGGATATTAGAGAATTGAATGAAAGAATCCAAAAGGAGAGCGCCTTTGTGGAGATGGTCAACATGGAGATGAATCGGGTCATTGTGGGACAGAAACATATGATCGAACGTCTTTTGATTGGTCTGTTAACGCAAGGACATATTTTGCTCGAAGGGGTTCCAGGATTAGCTAAGACATTGGCAATTAAGTCGTTGGCAAATATTATCAATGCTAAATTTAGTCGTATCCAATTTACTCCGGATCTATTGCCTGCCGACTTAATTGGAACTTTGATCTACAGTCAAAAAAACGAAGAGTTTATTGTGAAAAAAGGACCCGTTTTTGCTCATTTTATTTTGGCAGATGAGATCAACAGAGCACCGGCTAAGGTACAAAGTGCATTGTTGGAAGCGATGCAGGAAAAACAGATTACGATAGGGGAACAAACATATCCCTTAGAGGAACCTTTTTTGGTGATGGCAACTCAAAATCCGATAGAACAGGAAGGAACTTATCCGCTCCCTGAGGCACAAGTCGATCGTTTTATGATGAAAGTTGTGATTCAGTATCCATCCAAAGAGGAGGAGAAACTGATATTGAAACAACATTTGGATTCGAAACTTCCTACTACTCAGACAATTCTTCAGATAGAAGATATCTTAAAAGCCAGGGAAGTAGTGAAAGAGGTGTATATTGACGAGAAGATCAGCCACTACATTACGGATATTGTTTTTGCTACTCGTTATCCTGAACAGTATAAGTTAGAACAGTTCAAAAATATGATTCAATACGGAGCTTCACCCAGAGCAACCATCAATTTAGCTTTGGCAGCTCAAGCTTATGCTTTTATCAAGAGAAGAGGTTATGTAATTCCTGAGGATGTACGGGCTATTTGTCATGATGTATTGAGACATCGGATCGGATTAACTTACGAAGCAGAAGCGGAAAATATCACAACATCGGATATTATCAATGAGATTCTCAATAGTGTAGAAGTTCCCTAATAACATGTCGGAGGTAGGAAAAAGAATGATGGTATGGATTCAGTTGAATTAATTAAAAAGATCAGAAAAATTGAGATTAGAACCCGTAAGATAACACAACAGATCTTTTCGGGGCAGTATCATAGTGCATTTAAAGGCCGAGGTATGACCTTTAGTGAAGTGCGTGAATATCAATATGGGGATGATATCAGAAACATAGACTGGAATGTAACTGCGCGATTTAATCACCCTTATGTTAAAGTTTTTGAAGAGGAACGAGAACTCACTGTGATGCTATTGATCGATATTAGTGCTTCTACACGTTTTGGGACACGAGTTCAACAAAAATCGGATTTGATTACAGAGCTGGCTGCCGTTCTCTCTTTTTCCGCTATATCTAACAATGATAAAGTTGGGGTGATCTTTTTCACAAACAGAGTGGAGAAGTTTATTCCTCCCAAAAAAGGGAGAACTCATATTCTTCGAATAATCAGGGAGTTAATTGATTTTAAACCGCAAGAAACAGAGACCAATATTGATGAAGCATTGCGATATTTAACGAATGCTCTAAAAAAAAGAGTAACCGTATTTATGCTTTCAGATTTTGTCAGTAAATCATTTGAGAAATCATTACGGATAGCCTCCAATAAGCATGATATTACGGCATTACAGCTGACAGATCCACAAGATGGGGTATTACCGAATATGGGGTTGATTAAGCTCAAAGATGCAGAGACCGGTGCGATACAGTATATTGACAGTTCAGATCGAAAAGCAAGAGAGAGATATCGTCATTGGTGGCATAGTCAACAGCAATATAGTGCTGAACAATTTACCAAAGTAGGTGTCGACTATGCTCAAATTCATACTCATTTGGACTATGTTTCCTCTCTTAAATCACTGTTTCAACGGAGAAGTGCTTCCTTTTAAGGTGTTGATTACAGGCGTTTTCACCTTAAAAAGAGTAAATAAAAAAAATATTTTGCAGAACCGGTTGAGCGTAAGCTTTTTTTATGTACTTTTGCAACCTCAAAAATGAAAGCGTTTCATATAAAGAAAAAATAGAGGAAGATGAAAAAAGAATTGATTCAATACGTAGAGGATAACTTAATCACTGTTAAGGAATTTCCTAAGTTTAATGCCGGAGATACCGTTACAGTTTCTTATAGAATTGTAGAAGGTGCTAAAGAAAGAATTCAGCAGTTTCAAGGTGTTGTAATTCAAATTGGCGGTCATGGTGTAACTAAAACGTTTACCGTTAGAAAAATTTCAGGTGGCGTTGGAGTTGAAAGAATATTCCCTTTTGCATCTCCATTTATTGCCGGAATCGCCGTGAATAAAAGAGGGGTTGTTCGTAGAGCTCGTATTTATTATCTTCGCGGACTTACCGGTAAAAAGGCGCGTATTAAAGAGAGAAGAGGAAACTAATAGATATAAAGCGGCGAATGCCGCTTTTTTTATTTGTGTTACTTTTTTATGTACTTTTGCACCTGAAAAAAATGTTGGTATGGCGTTGATTCATTCTTTTGAAGCTATCGGAAACAGATTATTTCGGAAACGAGGTATCATTCCACTCTATATCCTGATATTAGCATTGCCGATTTTACTTTTTGGGAATCAAACAGTGTATAATTTTATATCTGCTCATACTGCAGAGTATATCGTTAAACCGATTGTAGCAGTGATATCGATATTGATCTCTTTTTTGGGATTGGGAATTCGATGTTATGCTATTGGCACTACACCTCACGGAACTTCCGGAAGAAATACTGAAAAACAAGTTGCCAAACAACTGAATACGACAGGGATCTATTCTGTGGTTCGTCATCCACTCTATTTAGGGAATTATTTGATGTGGGCGGGATTTTTGATTTTTACTTTGGATATACTCCTTTTTATTATCGTTTCGCTACTGTTTTGGCTCTATTATGAAAGAATCATGTTTGCCGAGGAGAGGTACCTGGAAAAGCAGTTCGGAAATCAGTTCCTGGAGTGGGCGGATCAAGTCCCCCCTTTTATTCCTTCTTTCAAAAAACGAATACCCTCAAAAATTCCATTCTCATTGAAAACAGTGCTTCGCAGAGAGTATCCCGGACTGTTTGCTATGGCTTTGATTTACACATTGGTCGATTATATCACGGCTTATCGATTTGGGGCATATCTGTTGAGTGATCAATTCCCTTTTATACCCCTAAGAATATCCTTCTACATATTATTGATATGTTTGCTGTTGATGTTGGTATTGAGAACACTGAAACATCATACAACTATATTGAATAGAGTGGAGGGAAGAGATTAAAAATTATTAATTTTAAACCCATATTGATTATGAAAATTTCTCACATTGAACACATTGGAATAGCTGTTAAAAGCTTGAAAGAGGCAATCCCTTATTATGAAAATGTTTTAGGTTTACAATGTTATAATATCGAAGAGGTTCACGATCAGAAAGTAAGAACTGCATTTTTTATGGTCGGTGAAACTAAAATTGAACTTTTAGAGGCGATGAGTGAAGATAGCACTGTAGCAAAATTTATTGAAAAGAGAGGTGAGGGAGTTCATCATGTCGCATTTTGCGTAGACAGTGTAGAAAAAGCACTTTCAAAAGTGGAAGCCAATGGAGTTCAACTGATTGACAAACAACCTCGTAAGGGAGCTGAAGGATTGAATATAGCCTTTTTGCACCCTAAATCGACTTTCGGTGTGTTAACAGAGTTTTGCGAACATCCGGAAGATAATAAAGTATGTTAGAAAAAAGTTTTAGTTTTTTTGAGATTGCAATGCTTCTTTGCTTTGCAGTAAGTTGGCCTATTTCCATTTTCAAAACTTTGAAAACTCGGTTTGTTCTGGGAAAGAGCGTAACATTTATGATTATCATTCTAATAGGGTATGTTTTCGGGATAATTCATAAACTTTTCTATGCATTGGACATCGTCCTGTTTTTTTATGCATTAAACTTTATTTTGGTTGGTACTGATATTGGATTATACTTTTATTATGCTCCGCGAAACAGACGCGATCGCCTACAAAACTGCACTTAATAAAAGTTAAAAATAAATTATTTTGCTGAAAAAGTTGTAAATTCTCATTTTTTTTATATATTTTTGTGGAACGTAAAATTATGTCTATGGATAAGAAAAGAGTACTTTACATTGCTTCAGCAATCTACCCCTATTTAGAAGAAGATCATATATCCTCTATTTGCCGATATTTACCACAAGGGATTCAAGAAAGAGAAAACGAAATTAGAACTTTTATGCCCAAATATGGACATATCAATGAAAGAAAAAATTTACTTCATGAGGTGATTCGTTTGTCAGGGCAAAATATTATTATTGAAGATACGGATTATCCGCTTATAATAAAAGTTGCTTCACTTCAATCTGTCAGGATGCAAATCTATTTTATAGACAGTGAAGATTTTTTCCAACATAAGGGGATGTTTCATTCAGAGCCGGAAGAAGGGGAAGAGGGAGAAGGAGTTTTTTTGCCTGATAATGATTCAAGGTTGCTCTTTTTTGCAAAAGGTGTTATTGAAACCGTACGTAAGTTAGGTTGGATTCCTGACATTGTCCATTGTCATGGTTGGATTACCTCTTTGGTTCCCCTATTTATTAGAACAGTGTATAAGGATAATCCTCTTTTCCAAGACTCCAAAATAGTGTATTCTGTTTATAATGATCATTTCCCTGAAAAGTTATCCTCCTCCTTGAGTAAGAAAATGAAATTGACCGGAATACCAAAAGAAGAGGTAGGGGATTTCAAAAATCCCGGATATGACGCTATAACTAAATCTGCCATTAAACATTCTGATGCCGTTGTTATTGGGCATCCGGATATTAAAAAGCAGATTATTTCCTATATTGAAGAAAATGAGAGACTTTCCGTAATGCATCATCCTGATAAGGAGGATTATGTTGATGATTATGAAGCTTTCTATGATGAACTTCTAAAAAATAGTTAAGAAATAACTAAAAAATGAGATTCCCAACACTTTTTATTGGGGTTGTGCTCGCCCTATTACTGTTATCTTGTAATGAAGAGTACTCTTCTATAGGACTCAATTTAAGAGATCCTGATAATCTTCTAGGAACCAGTTTTACTAACTCACCTCAATTGATCGCGTATTCGGTACTGGAGGATTCTCTTTCAACAAAGAATTTAGCGAATAATGTTTTAGGATTTGTAAAAGATCCAACGTTTGGAACTACTAAAGCTTCAATTTATACCCAGTATATGTTATCGGGGAATAGTGTGGATTTTGGTTTTAACCCTGTTTTGGACTCTATTGTGTTGTCGCTTAGGGTTACCGGTTTTTTCGGGGATACACTTACGCCGCTACCCATTAGAGTTTATGAGCTGACTGAAGCACTGAGTGCCGATTCAGCATATAATTCGCATAGCTCCGTTCAAGTGGATCATGAGAATTTAACCTATGATCCTAATTATACCGTAACACCTACTCCAAGAACCAAAGTTACGATTGATACCAATAATTATGATCCACATTTAAGAATTAGGTTGACCGATGAATTTGGACATCATTTTTTAAATAATTCCTCTCAGATGAGTAGTCCGATTCTATTTGCCCAGTTTTTTAAGGGTCTTTATATTACAGTTGAAGATCCTAATCAAACAGGTTCCTTATTGAATGTGCTCTTAACATCAACCCTTTCAAATATTTCAATCTACTATACTGTTCATGGTGTTTCGAAGAGATATGTACTGGTAACAAGTAATAGTGCGATTAGATTTAATCAATTTGAACATGATTATGCTCTTGCTTCGTCTCATTTTATTAATCAGGTGATTAACAGGGATACCAATGATCCCAATTTGGGTCGGGATATACTCTACGCTCAAGCCACGGGTGGTGTTAAAACTAAAATAAAATTCCCGAATGTAAAAGAGATGTTTAAGGACAAGAATGTTGTGATTAATAGGGCAGAATTGGTTATCACAAACATTTCGGAAGATCCTGAATATTTCTTTCAACCGGCAGCTTTATCATTACAAGCTGTTTCCAAGAAAGATGGAATTGTCTTTATTCCGGATGATCCCATTTATACTTCAGGAGATTATTTTGGGGGGAACTACATTGCGGATAAGAAGCAGTATAGAATAAGAATTACTCGCTATATACAACAACTGATTTTACAGGATCAATTTGAAAACTATATTTATCTTCTTGTTTCAGGATCCGGTGTGCGGGGAAATCGTTTGTTGTTTGCAGGAACTGACCCATTTGATCCGGCTTTGAGACTCAGACTGGAGATTTCTTATACTGAATTTTGATTTCGAACTTTTAAAATAGATTAAAAATATGTGTGGAATTGTTGCCTATACCGGACGCAAGGAGGCTTATCCTATATTAATTAGCGGGTTGCATAGACTTGAATATCGCGGTTATGATAGTGCCGGAGTAGCACTGATGACTCAAGGGGAAATTTCCCTCTATAAAACAAAAGGAAAAGTGAGTGACCTGGAGAATTATTGTGCAGATAAAAATACAAAAGCTCATGTTGGTATTGGGCATACACGATGGGCAACCCACGGGGAACCCAATACACAAAATGCACACCCACACCTTTCGACAGATGGCAAGCTTGCGTTAATACACAATGGAATTATTGAAAATTACATGACTCTGAAAACAGGGTTAATCAATAAAGGGTATCATTTTCAAAGCAATACAGATACAGAGGTTTTGGTCCATTTAATTCAGGAAGTAGCTAAAGTTGAAAAGTTACCGGTGATTGAGGCAGTTCAAATGGCATTAGGTTTGGTTTTGGGAACCTATGCTATTGTGATTTTGGATGTTGAGGCACCCGATCAATTAATTGTGGCAAAAAAAGGAAGCCCATTATTAATTGGAGTAGGAGAAAATGAGTATTATATCGGTTCAGACGGAGCTCCCATGGTAGGGTATACCAACCAGGTAATCTACTTGGAAGATGAAGATGTAGCACTACTGGATCCCAATAAACCATTGCAGATCTTCAATATTAAAGATGGTAAAAAAATGCCTTCTATTGAGAAATTGGAAATGCAGTTGGAACAGATTGAAAAGGGGGGATTTGAACATTTTATGTTGAAGGAGATCCATGAACAGCCCAGGGCCATTAAAGACTCCATGCGAGGTAGAATCAATGTAAAAAAAGATGTAGTAGCTCTGGGTGGTATCATTGAATATGAACAAAAAATGCTCAATGCAGAACGATATATTATTGCTGCCTGTGGGACTTCATGGCATGCGGGTTTAGTAGGAGAATATCTGTTTGAATCATTGGTGAGAATACCTGTAGAAGTAGAATATGCATCCGAGTTTAGGTATAGGGATCCGATAATAAAGGATAATGATGTATTGATAGCCATTTCACAATCGGGTGAAACGGCAGATACTTTGGCAGCCATTGAGCTGGCAAAACAAAAAAATGCAACTGTGATCGGAATTTGTAATGTAGTTGGCTCCTCTATTGCGCGTGCAACTCATGCAGGCTCCTACATTCATGCCGGACCGGAAATAGGTGTTGCTTCCACCAAAGCATTTACTTCTCAAGTAACGGTTCTCTTCTTGATGGCTTTGAGTTTAGCACAAAAAAAAGGAGTGATCTCCCGATCAGCTTATCATCATTATATTTCTGAATTGGAGACTATTTCCGATAAAATAGAAAAAGTATTGCAAAAAGATGAGGAGATCAAGCAGATAGCCTCGAAGTTTGTCAATTCTTCCAATGCAATCTATCTGGGAAGAGGAATTAACTTCCCGGTCGCGTTAGAGGGAGCATTAAAATTAAAAGAGATATCCTATATTCATGCAGAGGGCTATCCTGCAGCTGAAATGAAGCATGGGCCTATTGCATTGATAGATGAAAATATGCCGGTTTTTGTTGTAGCTACTGCGCAGGAAACCTACGAAAAAGTGGTGAGTAATATTCAGGAAGTAAAAACACGTAAGGGAATTATTATTTCAATAGTTACTGAAGGCGACACTATAGTGAAAGGAATGTCGGATTATTGCATTGAAGTTCCTAAAACCGATGAATTGCTCTCCCCCCTTATTTCTGTTATTCCATTGCAACTATTAGCCTATTATATCGCTGTAGCACGGGGTTGTGACGTAGATAAACCAAGAAATTTAGCCAAATCCGTATCTGTTGAGTAGCCCTTTAATTTCTTTTGGATAGCAATTAAATTACTCTCATTTTTACTGATGTTTTGGACCCTTTTTAGAAAAAAGAAATAAGAATAATTTATTTTCTTTTTTTTTGCATTTAAGTGGAAAATTAATAGTATCTTCGCTGATTAAAATTTACACTAACGTTAAATGGTTAACCAATTAAATATCATGTTATTATGACAATGCAAGAAAAGATTAATCAACTACTTAAGTTGAGAGAAGAGGCACGCTTGGGTGGGGGGCAGAAGAGAATTGACAGGCAACACTCTCAAGGGAAATTCACGGCAAGAGAGAGAATATTGATGTTGCTCGATGAAGGAAGCTTTGAAGAGTTTGACATGTTTGTAACTCACCGTTGTACAAACTTTGGTCTCGAAAAAGAAAAGTATTTATCTGATGGGGTTGTAACCGGTTATGGAACTGTAGAGGGTAGACTTGTTTTCGTTTATTCTCAAGATTTTACAATCTTTGGAGGTTCATTATCAGAAACTCAATCAAATAAAATTTGTAAGGTTTTAGACCAAGCCATGAAAATGGGGGCTCCCGTTGTGGGCTTTAATGACTCCGGTGGTGCGAGAATTCAGGAGGGAGTAAACAGTTTGGCAGGTTATGCTGAGATTTTCCAAAGAAATATCCTGGCTTCCGGTGTAGTTCCTCAAATTTCAGTAATTTTTGGACCTTGTGCCGGTGGTGCAGTGTATTCGCCCGCGTTGACAGACTTTATTATGATGGCTAAGAATACCAGTTACATGTTTGTAACCGGTCCAAAAGTAGTAAAAACTGTAACCAATGAGGATGTGACAGTTGAAGATTTGGGCGGTGCATCGATTCACTCAACAAAATCGGGTGTAGCACATTTTGCCGTAGATAATGAAGAAATAGGTATTCAAACCATTAGACAACTCTTGAGTTATTTGCCTTCAAATAATATGGAAGAGGCTCCCATTATACCGAATGATGATCCGATCAATCGTTTGGATGAAGCTTTAAATGCAATTATTCCGGATAATCCAAATAAACCGTATGACGTTAAAGAGGTAATTCATGGTATTGTGGACAATGGTGAGTTTTTAGAAATTCAACCCAACTTTGCTCCTAATATTTGTATCGGATATGCTAGATTTAACGGAAGATCTGTTGGTATCGTTGCCAATCAGCCTAAATATTTAGCCGGTGTGCTTGACATCAATGCTTCAAGAAAAGCAGCACGTTTTATCCGTTTTTGTGACGCGTTTAATATTCCTTTGGTTACTTTGGTTGATGTTCCCGGATTCTTACCCGGAACAGGACAAGAGTACGGCGGGTTAATTGTTCATGGAGCAAAATTGTTGTACGCTTATGGTGAAGCTACTGTTCCAAAAATTACAGTTATCTTAAGAAAGAATTATGGTGGTGCTTACTGTGTAATGAGTTCAAAACACTTGAGAGGTGATATCAACTACGCATGGCCAACCGCTGAAATTGCTGTTATGGGAGGCAAGGGAGCAATTGAGATCTTAAGAGGTAAAGAGATTGCCGCTATTGAAGATCCGGAAAAACAAGCTGAATTTGTTGCTGAAATGGAAAATGAGTACAGAGAAGCATTTGCCAATCCTTATGTAGCAGCTAAATATGGATATATCGATGATGTGATTGAACCTCGTAATACTCGATTTAGAGTGATTAGAGCGTTGGAATCTACTAAAAATAAACGTCTCGAAAATCCTGCTAAAAAACATGATAACTGTCCTATGTAATTTTTAAATAGAACAATGATGAAAATAAATTATAAATATTTTATCTTTTTATTCTCCTTATTGATCCCTCTTTCTGTGGGTGCTCAATCACAGAGTGACCTGAGAATTAATGAGTTGATGATCAATAATGTTGATAATTTAGTAGATGAGTATGGTAAAAATGTTCCTTGGGTTGAAATTTTTAATACCTCTTACAATAGCGTAAATATTGAAGAGTGTTATTTAACTAATGATACCACAGGTTTTGCCGCAGGAGACCCTTCAAGATGGTATAGGATTCCAAAAGGAGACCCCAAAACATTAATTCCAACAAGGGGATTTCTTGTTTTTTATCTGGATAATTTACCTACTTATGGTGTATTTCATACTAACTTTGATCCATCGGATTCAACGTCAAGTAATTATATTGCTTTGATTTCTTCAAGTGGCAAAACAATTATTGATTTTTTTGAATTTCCTCCTTCCTTAAGGACCGCAACCCACTCCTATGGTTATAAAAAGGATTATGGTCTTGACTCTGTTGAGATAGCCGGGGTTTTAGTTAAAAATAAAGATACCCTGGACTATTTTACACCCGGAGCTCAAAACTATCCTATTGATGAGGCTACCAAGTCTGAATTAGTACAGGCACAAGATCAATATGGGATTATTCTTACCATTATTTCTATGACCGTTGTGTTTTCAGCACTATTTATTATCTATGTTTTACTAAAATTATCCGCTCGTCTTAATTTACTTGTTCCGGTGTGGATTAAAAAATATCAAGATAAAAAACAGGGCATCTCCTCCGAGGTGGCAATGAAAAAGGTTATTGATCCGACAAAGGCTGATTCCGGAGAAGAGTTAGCAGCTATTGGCATGGCTATCCATCTTCATTTTAATAAGAATCACGATTATGAGAGTGAGATCATAACGATAGAAACTCCTAAAGTTCACGCTTCTCCCTGGGCTCAAAAACAGTTGATTCATAGAAGAATTCCAAGAAGAAAATAAGATTTTGTTTGATTAAAAAATAAATAAAAATGAAAAATTATAAATTTACAATAAACGGAAATAAATACTCGGTTGATATTGTCGATGTTGAAGGCAATGTTGCTCAGGTGGAGGTGAATGGAACTCCTTATAAAGTTGAAATGGAGATGGAGAAGATTGTTCAACCTAAAACCGTCATTAAAGTAGCAGCACCTGCTGCTCCCAGAGCCGGAGCTGCCGGCACAACAGTTGCGCAAGCACCGGCTGCCGCATCTGATGTAAGACCTCTTAAATCTCCACTACCCGGAGTAATTTTGGACATCTTTGTAAAAGTTGGTGATCACGTAAAACCCGGAGATCATCTCTTGTTATTGGAGGCCATGAAAATGGAAAACAATATCGATTCAGACAAAGAGGGTGTGATCAAAGAGATCAAAGTTGATAAAGGTGATTCCGTTATGGAAGGTGATGTTTTAGTAGTTATAGGATAACTCGATAATCTTAAATGTATTTAAAATGGAATTTTTAGAATTTTTTAAATTTGGAATAGCGCAATTTTATCAATATACCGGGTTTGCCAATGTAACCTGGGGGCATTTGATAATGATTGCTATCGGAATTTTTTTCATAGCTTTGGGTATAATTAAAGAGTATGAACCTCTATTATTGATTCCTATTGGTTTTGGAATGATAGTAGGGAATATTCCCTTTATCGGAGGTTTACAGGTGGGGGTGTATGAAAGCGGCTCGGTTTTGAATTATCTTTATTTTGGAGTTATTAAAGGGGTCTATCCGCCATTGATATTTCTTGGGATTGGAGCGATGACAGACTTTTCAGCCCTAATTTCTAACCCTAAACTGATTTTAATTGGTGCAGCTGCACAGTTTGGTATTTTTGCAGCTTATATATCTGCGCTTTTAATAGGCTTTTCGGCAATGGAGGCGGGAGCTATCGGTATTATCGGCGGTGCGGATGGTCCAACTGCGATCTTCCTGGCTTCAAAACTGGCTCCGGGAATGATGGGAGCTATTGCGGTATCAGCCTACTCTTATATGGCCTTAGTACCTGTTATTCAACCTCCTATCATGAGACTTCTGACGAGTGATCGTGAAAGATTAATTAAAATGAGGCCACCCAGAGCGGTTTCACATCGTGAAAAAGTTTTCTTCCCTATATTGGGTATTTTATTAACTACTTTTTTAGTTCCTAGTGCACTTCCACTTCTTGGAATGCTCTTTTTTGGAAATTTGTTGAAAGAGAGTACGGTTACAAGACGGTTGGCAAATACTGCAAATGGTCCTCTTATTGATATAGTAACCATTCTAATTGGACTTACAGTGGGAGCATCTACGCAAGCAACTAACTTTTTAACAACCGATTCTGTTTTGATTTTTGGTTTGGGAGCCTTATCATTTATTTTTGCTACTGCAGCAGGCGTGGGATTTGTTAAGTTTTTAAATCTGTTCCTAAAAGAAGGAAACAAGATCAATCCTTTAATTGGAAACTCCGGTGTATCTGCAGTTCCTGATGCTGCTCGTGTATCTCTTGTTGAAGGTCTAAAGTATGACAAAAAGAACTATCTTTTAATGCATGCTATGGGTCCTAACGTAGCGGGTGTAATCGGTAGTGCTGTTGCAGCCGGAATTTTATTAGGGTTCTTGTACTAAGACTAACAATTTCGGGATTTCGAAATATTAATTATATCATTACAGAGACGTGGCTTGCCGCGTCTCTTTTTGTTTATTTGGGAAAATTATTGTCGGAGGACAGGTCGCGACCTGTCCCTACTGCGTCTATTTAAAATTTTTGGCTCTTTAATTTCTTCTTTCTGTTTTTTTGGAAATAAAAAATATTGGGGGGCAGAACGTCCAATACGCTATAGATATCCTTTTACCCCACTCTGGAATTTATACCTTCTTAGATATGCAGGATCAATTACGAATTATCAATAGTCGTGTCCTTTAGGGCACGGATAGGAATTATCCCCCTGAAACAAAGGGCTTTAGCCCAAATTTACTATAATGTCACCCTTTTGGGATAATTTTGATTTTGGATCTATAAACCAGATTATCAGGATGTTATATTATAAAAAAACTTATTTCAAATTTCTAACTTCATATTTCACACTTCATAATGTCACCCCTACGGGGTTTATTTGGCTCTTGGGGTCAACTTTGCGCTATAATAATGACACCCCTTCGGGGTTATGCTGCAAAATACAACACTATAACAAAATTTCAATTCTAAATTCTAAACTCTAAATTCTAAATTTACGATCTCGTAATTCGTAATTCGTAATTGGAAATAATTCCAGAGTCATTTCCGAGTGGGGAAATGCAATAACTAAAAAGGGGACATTGATCTGCCCCCTTTTTTTTAATTTAGAAATACGAAATAAGAAATTAGAAATTGTTTATAATATAGATTTTCAAGGAGATATATTTCCAAACAGTGTATTTCTTACTTCTTACTTCTTACTTCTTACTTCAAAAGAATCCGAAATTTCTTAGATTTCCCAGGTATCTCCACTGTTCAATAAATCATCAACACATTTAATCTTTTGACTAGCTTTGGCTTCAGTTATGCTATTGGCTAACAATCGACAGTAGGTATTGGCAGGAACTGAACGAATAACACCCAGTGCAATAGGGAATTGAGGAGGATACATTTTGGCTAACATCAAGTGAACTCCGGGAGATGGATTGTACATATCGTGTACTAAAATTTCATCGGGAATAGGACCATTCGGATCAAAAGTAATCACTTTTAATCCGTTAATGTCAAGTGCAATACCCTTATTGCGTTCTTTTCCAAAGATCATTTTTTCACCATGTCTCAAAATCAACTGCATATCATCTTTGGTTTCTCTATCGGTAATAATTTTGTGTGTTCCATCATTGAAAATCACACAATTTTGAAGCATTTCAACCACTGATGTTCCGTCATGTTTTGCAGCTTCCTCCATCACTTCAGTAATGAATTTTGGATTGGTGTCTACTGCACGACCAAAGAATGTTCCCTGGGCTCCAATAACCAGTTCTCCCACTTTGAAAGGATGTTCTATAGTTCCAAAAGGTGAAGTTTTTGTTACTGATCCCATTTCAGATGTTGGGGAATATTGTCCTTTAGTTAATCCATAAATTTTATTGTTAAACAATATAATATTAACGTCAAGGTTTCTACGGATAATATGAATGAAGTGATTTCCACCGATGGCTAATGAGTCACCATCGCCGGTTGGAATCCAAACACTTAGTTTTGGATTGGCAATACGAACACCGGTTGCAACGGCATTCGCCCGACCATGGATACTATGAAATCCGTAAGTGCTCACATAGTAGGGGAATCTGGAGGAACAACCAATTCCGGATACTACTACATAATTTTCTTTTTTATGTCCTACCAAAGGAAAAACTTTGGTTACAGCATTCAATATTGCATGGTTTCCACAACCGGGACACCATTTAACCATTTGGTCACTTTTAAAATCTTCGTGTGTTAAAACAGGTGATTGTTGTATTTGTTTGTTTCCCATAATAGCCTCCTATAATGTATTGTTTATAACTGTTACTAATTCACCTACAGTAAAAGGTAATCCTTGAACTTTATTATATTGTAGGTATTTGAAATCCGGAAGTGTTGCTCTCAAATAGCCAACGAACTGTCCGGTGTTTAATTCACATACCAGTATTTTTTTATACCTTGCAAAGATTTCCGCAGTATTGGAAGGTAGTGGCATGATGTAAGAGAAGTGAGCATGTGCTACTTTTTTACCTGATTTGTTCACCTCTTTCACGGCAGTTTCAATGCTTCCTTTTGTTCCACCCCAACTTACAACCAAAGTATCGGCATCCACACAACCGGTAACTTCTTGTTTAGGAATACGGTTAGCCAGTCTCATGACTTTTTCATACCTGTTGTTAATCATTTTTTCATGGTTTAAAGGATCAGTAGAAACTGCTCCAAAGATATCGGTCTTTTCCAGTCCACCAACTCTGTGTTGTAATCCTTCTGTTCCGGGGATAGCCCATCCACGAACCAGAGTTTCCGGATCTCTGCGATAAGGTTTGAAATCGGGATCATTAGGTTGAACAATAGGAGGATTGATAGCAGGAAGATCAGCTACTTTAGGAATCCTGAACAATTCACTTCCTTGTCCAATTTTACCATCGGTTAATAAAATAACCGGAGTCATGGTTTCCAAGGCATATTTTGCAGCATTATAAGCAGCGTAGAAACAATCGCTTGATGAGGAAGCAGCTATTACTATACAAGGAGCTTCACCATTTCTACCGTAGAGTGCCATATTCAAATCGGCTTGTTCAGATTTAGTGGGCATACCTGTGGAAGGACCTGCACGCTGGACATCTACAATTACAATGGGAAGTTCAGTCATAACTGCTAATCCAACAGCCTCAGTCTTTAATGAAAGTCCCGGACCGGATGTAGTAGTTACAGCCAATGAACCGGCGAAGGATGCACCAATAGCGGAACAGATTCCTGCGATTTCATCTTCTGCCTGGAAAACTTTAGCTCCTAATGATTTGTGCTGAGCAATCTCAATTAAAATTTCGGTAGCAGGAGTGATAGGATAGGAACCTAAGAAAAGATCTCTTCCGGAACGTTCGGAAGCTGCCAGTAATCCCCATGCTGTTGCAATATTACCGGTAATATTACGATATCTTCCTTTTGGAAGTTGTACGTTAGAGATTTGGAATCTGGATTCAAAGGCTTCAATAGTTTCTGCAAAATTATAGCCGGCTTCCAAAACCTTTTTGTTTACTTCAGCAACTTCGGGTTTCTTTTTAAAACGTCTATCTATGAGTGTACCCGGAGTGTTTAGTTCAAAATTGAAAATATAATAAACCATGCCCAAGCAGAACATATTTTTTGTTCTGGCAGCATTTTTTGTATCCATGCCATATTGGCTGGCTGTTTCTTGAGCTAAAGTAGAAATGGGGGGAGCAATTACATTGTAAGAGCTTAAAGATCCATCAGTTAGGGGGTTACTTTCGTAGCCTGCTTTCTCTAATGCTTTTTCGTCATAGGCATCGCCATCGGTGATGATAGTAGCTCCTTTGTCGATCCATTTAAGGTTCGCTTTGAGGGAAGCCGGATTCATGGCTACGAGTACATCACATTTGTCACCGATAATTTTGGTTTCTTTGCCAATGTGCACTTGAAATCCTGATACTCCGGCAATGGTATTGTGTGGAGCACGAATTTCAGCAGGATAATCAGGGAATGTGGCAATGTCATTGCCCGCTAAAGCTGCTGCATCAGAAAAAAGAGTACCTGAAAGTTGCATTCCGTCTCCGGAATCTCCTACAAACTTTACGACAACACTGTCTCTTTCAATAATTTGCTTACTTGTTGACATAAATTTTTATTTATTGTTTAATAATTTTTTTATATACAGTCCCTTGATTGGTGTCAATTTTTATCATGAAAAGTCCATGAGGTAAAAATGATAGATCAAGAGGGTGTACTGTTTCGAATTCATTATCTGTGGATTGAAAAATAACTTTTCCTGAAAGGTCAAGAATAGTAACGTTTTGTATAGAATTATCAGTAGAGGAGCGGATATAGCATTGAGAGTGAACAGGATTTGGATAGAGTTGAATTGATTCCGATAGTTCCGGCAGATGCTCGCCTAGTGTATTAAGATCAGCAATACAGTAGTGGAAAAGGAGGGCAAAATTATATTTTGCAACCTCTTTGGCGAAATCATAGTTCAGATATTGCGGAAGGTCTTGTTCAGTGTGGTAATAGCCTGTAAAATAGTGTTCAATGGCAAAAATAGCTTTACAACCCGCCTGACTATACGCCCAGCTGTCAGAGCGCTCTCTCATAGTGTTATTATCATCAGGAAAATTAGGGGTTATTGTAGTGTATTGTTCAAGAATATCGGTACCCACTTCGTGTAACTCAATAGCATTATCATATTGGTATAGGTCTATCTTATATGGGAGATTATCAGGCTGATTGGCAACCATATCATTATTGAGTACAGTTGTATAGGAAGATTCACCCAAACCGTTTCTAATTGCGGCGTCGTTATAAGATCCAACTAAGCCGATCTCTTCAGCATCCCAACCCATAAAGATAATTTTATGTGCGGGTTGAAGGTTGTTTTCATGAAAAATACGCGCAATTTCGACAAAAACTGCACAACCGGATGCATTGTCATCAGCACCGGGAGCAGTAGGAGTGAGCATCCAATAATCATTTATGGAAATGGCATCTAAATGTGCTCCAATGATATATTGATCAAGAGAATTACTATTACCGAGAATTTCTCCCTTTACATTATAAAAATAGCGATCTATTTGACCTGTGGCCCAAGTGTTTCCAACGTATTGGAAAGAATCAACATGTGCATTTTCTATTCCGTATTCTCTCAATCGTTGCACTAAATATTCTGCTACTGCCCTGTTACCTTGAGGTGTATTGTTGCAGAAGCGGTTTTGAAAAGCCGCTAAGTCATGAACAGTTCTGCTAATCGAGTCAGCATTGAACTGATTTAGGATAGATTGGAACTCTTCCGGCGTTTGACCTTTAACTTGAAAAAGGGTTAAAACGCTGATAATCAATATAATTAGCTTTCGATGCATTTTGTATTTTTTTAAACCGCAAAGGTACATAAAATAATCCGCAAAATCTATTTATTATTTGCTCTAATTCTAATAAAAATAGAAAGTTTATTTTTTTTGTAAAAAACGATTTTTATAATCAAAAAAGTTGTATTTTTGCATTTCCAATTTATGGCGATCATAGCTCAGCTGGTTAGAGTGCCGGATTGTGGTTCCGAAGGTCGTGGGTTCGAATCCCATTGGTCGCCCGACATAAAAAAAAGCAGCTCTATGGCTGCTTTTTTAATAAAAAATCAGAGGTATGAGTGCCGGAAAATTGAAAATAGGGCTTGTTTTTTTGCTTATTCCTTTCCTGTTTATGAATGGATGTCAGAAAAAGAAAGTCGTGCCTCCTCCCCCGGATTTGATTCCTTATGACTCTATGGTGGTAATTTTAGAGAAAACATTTATCGTTGAAAGTATCGTCTATTACACCCCACCTGATTCCGACAGATTGTCCGTTACTCGTGCACTATACGCAGATCTTTTCAATCAATATGGTATAACAAAAGAGCAGTATATTTCTTCGATTAATTATTATTTGGCAGAAAAAAGTAGGGCAGAACAATTGTTGAGGGATGTTACGGAAAAAATAAATGAAACGAAAAGTAAATTAATTCCCGAAGATGAAGCTAACCGATTTAGTGAATGATGTTTTATCAGCACCTCAATGGACACTTTTTTTGGATCGTGACGGAGTGATCAATGAAAGAATTGTGGGTGGATATGTGCTTCATTATGATGAGTTAAAAATATTGCCGTTTGTAAAAGAGGCACTCCATCTTTTAAAAGGGAAGTTTTACAAGATTGTTGTTGTTTCAAATCAACAATCTGTCGGAAAGGGACTTTGTCAATACGATGAGGTGGTTCAAATTCACAATCAATTAAATAAAGAACTGCAAAAAGAGAATATAGCTGTTGATCATTTTTTCTTTTGTCCCCATAAAGCGGAAGATGGTTGTGAGTGCAGAAAACCTAAAACGGGTATGGCTTTTGAGGCCCAAAAAATGTTTCCTGAAATAGACTTTAAACACTCTATTATGGTTGGGGATATGATTACGGACATTCAATTTGGACACTCTCTGGGAATGACAACAATTTATGTTGGAGAAAAAGAAGTACTCAATAGGGATCAGATTGTGGAATTAGCTGATTTTTCTTTCGAAAATTTATATGAATTTGCTCAATTATTCAAATCAAAATAAATGGGAATAAAGATTTTATTCTATGCTGTTTTTTACCCCTTATCATGGCTTCCATTGTGGGTTTTGAACATTATTTTTTACCCATTTTATCTGTTGATTACTTATGTTTTTCCCTATAGAAAAAAAGTAACTATTTCTAACATAAGACACTCTTTTCCGGAGCTGAATGAAGCTGAAATATTGAAGTTATACAAGCAGTTTCAACGTCATTTAATACAGTTGGTTGTGGAAATGTTGAAGATGTTAACCATCAGTAAAAACTCTTTGTTAAAGAGATATTACTGTGTTAATCCGGAGTTGATTTCACAGTTTTATAAACAGGGGAGGAGTGTGATTTTGGTGTCCGGGCATTACAACAATTGGGAGTGGATGGTGTTGGCTTTGGATATGCTGTTTGAACATCACGGGGTTGGGGTAGGGAAGCCCAATACCGATAAAAATTTTGAAAAACTGATCAATCGTGCCAGGACAAGGTACGGGACTGAGGTTGTATTTCAGGATAGGATACGGGAACGTTTTGAGTATTATGAAAAGCATCAGATACCGATAGTTTACATGATGATGAGTGATCAATCTCCTAATAATCTGAAAAAAGCATACTATACTCAGTTCTTAAATCAGGAGTCTGCGATGATCTACGGTCCTGAATATTTTGCCAAAAAGTACAATATTCCGGTTGTTTATTATCAGGTTAACCAGGTTAAAAGAGGGTATTACGAGGTTGAACTGACATTAATAACTGAGGAGCCCCACTCAGTTCCCTATGGAGGGATAATAGAGCAATATGTGTCGTTGTTGGAAGAAACGATTAGAATCTCCCCCCCCCAATGGTTATGGAGTCATAAAAGATGGAAAAATAGAAAAAAGCAGAGTAATTAATTAGACTTAAAGCACAATAATATGAACGAAACACTAAAAACATTACTACAACACAGAACAATTCGCAAATATAGTGATCAACCTATTTCGGATCAGGATTTGGAACTGATTCTGAAAGCAGCTGCCAGTGGTTCAACCATGGGAGGTATGCAATTATTTAGCATAGTTGTAACTCGGGATAAGGAAAAAATGAAAGAGATGGCTCCTTTCCATTTCAATCAACCGATGGCGACACAATCCCCGTTAATTTTGACTTTTTGTGCTGATTTTAACCGATTCAACAAATATTGTTCGTTTCGTGATGCGGAGACTACAGCATACAACAATATTCAAGCCTATCACTGGGCTATTATGGATGCCATGATTGCAACTCAAAATGCGTGTGTTGCTGCCGAGTCATTGGGAATGGGAATTTGCTGGTTGGGAACAGTAATTTATAATGCTGACAAATTTGTCGATTATTTAAAACTACCCGCAGGTGTTGTTCCCTTAGTTTCCATTACTGTCGGATATCCGGCCGAAAATCCGGAGAGACCTTATAAGTTGCCTCTTGACGCTTTGGTGCATTATGAGGAGTATCAGGATTATAATGAACAATCAATCAATGAATTGTATAAGGAGGTGGAGAGTCATCCTCAGACTTTGCAACTACTTGAAGAGAACCAATTGCCCAACTTAGCCCGTATTATTACTGAAAAAAGATACAAGAAGGAGGATAATCTTTATTTCACTACTGTAATCAATCAAGTATTAAAAAAACAGGGATTTTTGTAATAAAAAATAAAAAAAGTACTATTCGTAACGAAAAAAATAGTAATTTAGCACCCTCTTAGAGAAGAGGGTAAATTCTCTAAAAAAGAACAAATATTCTAATCAACTAAAAAAAATAAGTATGGCATTTAAAGGCACAATTGTAATTGACACTGAAAAGTGCAAAGGTTGTGGAGTCTGTGTTACAGGATGTCCACAGAAATGTATTGCGCTTGGCAAAAAAGCGAACAAAAAAGGATATAATCACTTAGAGATTATCGCGGATACTTGTATCGGATGTGCAAACTGCGCGATTTTATGTCCTGACGGAGTGATTGAAGTTTACAAAGTTAAGGTTTAACAGAAACTTCAATACTTCAATGAACTATAATTATTAATTTATTTAAAAATATCAATATGGCAAAAGAAATAAAATTGATGAAAGGGAATGAAGCGATAGCAGAAGGAGCTATTCGTTGTGGATGTGACGGTTATTTTGGATATCCTATTACGCCACAGTCTGAAATTCTTGAACATTTAACTTTAGAAAACCCATATCCTAAAACAGGAATGGTAGTTCTTCAGGCAGAAAGTGAAACAGCTTCTATCAACATGGTATATGGTGGTGCAGCCTGCGGTAAAAGGGTGATGACAACATCGTCCAGCCCCGGGATTAGTTTGATGCAGGAAGGATTATCTTATATCGCCGGTGCAGAGTTACCCGCTTTGGTTGTAAACGTAGTACGTGGCGGTCCCGGCTTAGGTACTATTCAGCCTTCTCAAGCAGACTACTTCCAAACTGTAAAAGGTGGTGGACATGGGGATTACAAATTGATCACATTGGCTCCTGCTTCCGTACAAGAAATGTATGATTTTGTTGAATTAGGTTTCGACCTGGCTTTCAAATATAGAAATCCTGTGATGCTTTTATCTGACGGAGTGATTGGTCAGGTGATGGAAAAAGTGGAAGTGGGTGATTATAAACCCAGATGGACCAATGAATATATCGCTAAAAATCACCCATGGGCTTTAGTAGGAAAACCTGAGTCAAGAGGTCATAACATTATTACTTCTCTTCAATTGGATCCTGTTGTACAAGAGAAAGTAAATCATAAATTACAAGCAAAATATAAAGTTTGTGAAGAGAATGAAGTTCGTTACGAGACTTTCCAAACAGAAGATGCTGAAATACTTTTAGTAGCTTACGGATCTTCAGCTCGTATTTGTCAAAAAGTAGTTCAGTTGGGAAGAGAAGCAGGTATTAAAGTGGGATTATTACGTCCTATCACTTTATGGCCATTCCCTAAAAAACCATTATTGGAACTAAGCAAACAAGTTAAATCTATCTTAACGGTAGAAATGAGTGCCGGACAAATGATCGAAGACGTGAAATTGGCGGTAGAGTGCAGAGTTCCTGTTCAACATTATGGTAGATATGGTGGAATGATTCCAACTCCAACAGAAATTTTTGAAGTATTAAAAACTTTATAATTGTTAATCATAAAAAATAAAAAATAATATGACTAGAGAAGAAATTATAAAACCCGAAAATTTAGTGTATAAAAAAACGAAAGTTTTGACTGATACAGTTATGCACTTTTGTCCAGGTTGTGGTCACGGGACTACTCATAAACTGGTAGCTGAGGTAATTGAAGAGATGGGGATTCAGAGTGAAACTTTGGGTGTAGCTCCTGTTGGTTGTGCAGTATTGGCTTACAATTATTTTGACGTGGACATCGTTGAGGCTGCTCACGGAAGAGCTCCTGCATTAGCTACTGCAATGAAACGTTTAAGACCTGAGAAATTTGTATTTACTTACCAAGGTGATGGTGACTTGGCAGCGATTGGTACCGGTGAAACAATTCATGCTTGTAACAGAGGTGAAAATATTACCATTATTTTCGTTAATAACGGAATTTATGGTATGACCGGAGGACAAATGGCTCCTACCACTCTTGAAGGAATGGTTACCTCTACTTCACCATACGGAAGAGAACAACAGTTTAATGGACACCCATTGAAAATTACTGAATTGGTGGCTCAATTACCCGGAACTTATTATGTAACCAGACAAGCTGTTTATACTCCTGCTTTGGTTCGTAAAGCTAAAAGAGCGATTCGTCAAGCTTTTGAATATCAAAAATTGAACAAAGGAGTTTCATTCGTTGAGATTGTCTCCAACTGTAACTCAGGATGGAAAATGTCACCTGTTAAAGCTAACGAATGGTTAGAGGAAAATATGTTGCCATTCTATCCTTTAGGTGATCTTAAAGTTCCAGAAAAAGAATAGATTAATACACGAGTGATTAATTGAATCTTATAACTATTGTATAATTTAAAAAATAAAATAATATGACTGAAGAAATAATTATAGCAGGGTTTGGAGGACAAGGTGTATTGTCTATGGGCAAAATTCTCGCATACTCCGGAGCAATGCAAAATAAAGAGGTGAGTTGGATGCCATCTTACGGACCAGAAATGAGAGGCGGTACTTCTAACGTTACTGTAATCATCAGTGATGAAAGAATTAACTCTCCAACGTTAAACCAGTTTGATACAGCGATTATCCTGAATCAACAATCGATGGATAAATTTGAAAATAGTGTTAAACCGGGTGGTTTGTTAATTTATGATCCCAATGGAATCAGTGCACATCCCACACGGAAAGATATCAGCATCTATCAGGTTGCCGGTACAGATAAATCTTTAGAATTGGGTAATGCAAGATTGTCTAATATGATTATGTTGGGCGGTTTCTTAAAACTTAAACCGGTTATTAATCCCGAGTTTTTAAGAAAAGGATTGGAAAAATCTTTACCGGAAAGACACCATAAATTGATTCCTGATAATGAAAAGGCAGTAGAAGTTGGAAAGGAGATTCTTGTTCCCATTCATGTACTGTAACATGAGTATAAATTAAGTTTAAAAGGGGCTGTTTCATTTCGAGATAGCCCTTTTTTGAAGGCGGAAGGTTGAAGGCGGAAGGCGGAAATTTTTCAATTACGAATTACGAATTACGGGGTGATAAACTTAGAATTATTCAGTTTTTTAGAACGTTATTCTTTCTTGATATAATTGATTTACAGGATGTTATGATCTACATATCTAATTTCTTATTTCTAATTTCTTATTTCTGATTTTTTAAAAAAAAGGGGGGCAGACAAGACTTACCTTTTACCCAAATCTATCACCCCACTCGGTAATATTATTCCTTTTGGAATTCGGTTGTGTGTTGATTGTTAACAAAAAAACTATACATTTGCAATTGTAAAACAAAAGCCCTGTTCAATATGAAAAAACGATTGTTTTTTTTCTTAGTTGCCTTATTGTACTTTGGTTTTGTTAATGCGCAAATGGTTCAAACGACCCATGGAACAACCATACAATCTACGATCCCGTTTAGTACATTTCATGCCTATTCCTATACTCAGCATATTGTCTTAAAGTCTGAGCTGGAGAGTGGAGGTTGGAATAGTACGTACGATTCCATTACTAAATTGTGCTGGCATAGGGAGTGGAATACAAGTTTATCATCTGCAACGCATTGGAAAATCTATATAGGGAACACATCCAAAACAGTTTTTTCAAGTGCTACTGATTGGGTTGCTTTAGCTGATTTAACCGAAGTTTTTGATGGGGATATTTTTGTTCCAACCAGTGGCGGGTGGATTGAGGTTCGGTTAGATCAACCATTCGGGTATAATGGAGTGGATAATTTAGTTATAGCTGTCAATGAAGTAACGGAAGGATGGAGTTCTTCCGTCTATTTTACATCAACTGATGTAGGAACAAATAGGGGATTATCTACAAATCAAGGTAATCCTATTCCTAATCCGGTTAACCCTTTCCCCGGATTGCTGGTTTCTACTTTGCCTAATGTACAGATCTATTTTCGTGAAAGTTGTCCTCAGCCAAGTAACGTCCATTTACTCTCTGTTAGTTCCTCAACTGCTACTATAGCATGGGGTTCTGACAATGAAGTGACAGATTGGGAGGTAGAGTATGGTGTTCCCGGATTTACTACAGGTACTGTAGTGCAGGCATCTACTAATCCATTTACATTGACCGGTCTTAATCCTGCTACAGCCTACGAGGTTCGTGTGAGAGCTATGTGTGATGTTAGTGACAGCAGTATGTGGTCCTTTAGAGCCGGTTTTGGTACTCCTTGTGCAACATGTACATTACCCTATTCGGAAAATTTTACAACTTCACCTTTACCTTATTGTTGGACACAAACCTATTCGGGAGGATCGTCAGTAGGAGTATGGTATCACTCTCCCAATGGTTATCAAGCCGGTGGAAGTGCCGGGGAGATGGTAGGAGGAGGGGGAGGAATGGACCCGGCAGTATCGCGTCTCATCTCTCCATTAATTCGTTTTGATAACGTCGCAGTGGCTACTTTATCTTTTAAACACTTGTATAGCATTAATATACCAGGAACTTTGATCAAGGTACAATGTAGTCCGGACTTACTAACATGGACAGATCTTCCATTCTCTCATACAGGTGGTTATATTGCTCCCACAACGCAAACGTTTCAGTTTGCACCTTTGGCGGACTCACTCTATTTTGCATGGGTAATTGATGGAGAACATAGTTATATCGACGCATGGTATCTTGATAACGTTTCCATTATTGGAACATCAGGGTGTGTACCCCCTGTCGGAATTAGTTATTCTAACGTTACTACTACTACAGCTGATATCGATTGGGTCGGTTCTTCGTCAGGTAATACCTGGGAAATAGAATACGGAGAAACAGGCTTTGTTCAAGGTACCGGAACGATTCTCCCACTGACTACTCATTCCGTTACACTTACCGGATTAACCGGATCGACTTGTTATGACTTTTATGTTAGAACCATTTGTGCTTCAGGAGAGACAAGTAACTGGTCTCTAAAACAAACTTTCTGTACGGTTCAAATTCCTGTAGACGTACCATTTACTATTGACTTTGAGACACCATCGGGATTTACTTTTGCAAATAATCCTTCCGGTTCCAATTGGTATATTGGTAATGCAGCGGGAGTGAATAATACACCCGGTGGAAGTAATGGATTGTATATATCCATTGACAATGGAGTTACAAATTCGTATGGTGGCAGTTCAGCTGTAGTTTGGGCGTTTAAAGATATTTATTTCACTCCTTCTACATCAGATTATGTTTTAAGCTTTGATTGGAAGTCTAATGGTGAAGTTTATCTTAATACCTATTATGACTATTTTAACGTATATATTGGTAATCCAGTTATGCCTGTTGCTAATTGTACAGGTATAGTCAACCCGCCTAATTATACTGCTACAGCATTGGCTACGATTATGGGTGCTCAGACTTCATGGCAAAGTGAATCTTATATTCTACCGGCAGCTGATTATTCCGGTCAAACGAAGAGACTTTACTTCTGCTGGAAAAATGATTATTATACGGTTCGTCAACCCCCTGCAGCCATTGACAACATTACTGCGAATCAAAGTTGCTTGCTACCTACTGATTTGCAAGTGACTAATATAACAGATCGGTCTGCAACCGCTACTTGGACAGCCGGAGGAACTGAAACTTCATGGCAAGTGGCCTATAAGTTGGTTTCTGCAACGAACTGGACAACTGTAACAGTTGATACAAACTCATATACGATGACCGGATTACAAAGTGGTTCTCACTATCATGTGAGGGTCAAAGCAATCTGTTCATCGGGAGAGAGTTGGTTTACTACACCTATCCCTTTTGCAACTGTAGTTATTGATGAGAATGAATTGTCAAAATATGTGACACTTTATCCCAATCCAACTCAGTATCTTATTGATTTGAAGATAGATAGGGATTTCTTGGGAGCAACCGAGTGTCATATTTATGATATGTATGGCAGATTAATGCGGGTATTGTCTATTGAAGAAGAGATCACAACTATTGATGTAAGTCATTTTGCATCAGGTGTTTATCTTGTGCGCTTAACTACTGAACAAGGGCAGATATCTAAGCGTTTTGTGAAACAGTAGCGTTTCGTAATTCGTAATTCGTAATTCTTAATTCGTAATTGATCCTGCATAGGTAAAAAGCTATCATATTCCAGAGTGGGGTGATGGAATAATAAAAGAGACACCTCAAATTCTGCCCCCCTTTTATTTTTATTTCAAAAAAGAGAAAAAAATAAAATTACTAACAATTTATCAAAAAAGTGTAGGGTTGTATTAGATTTTTATGTAATTTTGCAGGCTCAAATCAAATGAGGCTCTTTGGTTTGATATTCAGAAAGTTAACCTCATGTTAAACCTATTAAAAATTATGATTTGCTCGCAAATCAGTAAAAAATGTCAGAAGAAATATTAAAAAACAGTGAAGGAGAACCTACTCCGGAAGCAGTAAATGAAACACCGGAAGTGGTAAGTGAGACTCCGGAAACAGTACAAGAAACACCGGAAGCGGTTGAAGAAATTCAAGAGGTGGTAGTAGAAACACCTGAAGTAAAGGAAGAAACTCCGGAAGTAGCAGGTGAAGTTCAAGAAGTACTAGCTGAAGTTCAGGAAGAAGTGAAACCACAAGAACCTGAAGCAGTAAGTGAAGTAGTAGCTGAAGAACTACCTGAAGTTGAACAACCAACTACTGAAAGACCAAAAAGAGTTTTCGAAAGTGCTTATCCTTCGCTAGATGAGTTCAGTTGGGATTCAATCGAAAAGAAAGGAAGCAAATATTCAGCTGAAGAACAAGAAAGATATCAAGAGTTATATACCAGATCATTCAAATCGGTTGATGAGAATGAAGTGATAAACGGAACCGTGGTTTCCATTAACTCAAGAGAGATTGTTGTGAATATCGGATTCAAATCGGATGGTGTTATTTCTGCCAATGAGTTGCGTTACAACCCCGATCTGAAAGTGGGAGATCAAATTGAAGTTTATGTTGAAAATCAAGAAGATGCATCAGGACAACTTCAACTTTCTCATAAAAAAGCGCGCTTGTTACAATCCTGGAATCGTGTTAATCAGGCATATGATAACCAAGAGATTATTACCGGTTATGTTAAGTGCAGAACTAAAGGTGGTTTGATAGTTGATGTATTCGGTATTGAAGCATTCTTACCCGGTTCTCAAATTGATGTGAAACCGATCAGAGATTATGATATCTATGTGAATAAAACCATGGAGTTTAAAGTGGTGAAAATCAATCACGAATATAAAAACGTGGTAGTTTCTCATAAAGCTTTAATCGAAGATGAGCTTGAAGCACAAAAGGCAGATATTATTGCACGTCTTGAAAAAGGACAAATTCTTGAAGGTACCGTTAAGAACATCACCAGCTACGGTGTGTTTATCGATTTAGGTGGAGTTGACGGTTTGATCCACATTACCGACCTTTCATGGGGAAGAATTATTCACCCTGACGAAATTGTTCAATTGGATGAAAAGATCAATGTTGTTATTTTGGACTTTGATGAAAACAAAAAACGTATTGCATTGGGTCTAAAACAATTACTTCCACATCCATGGGACGCTTTGGATCCTAACCTTAAAGTGGGTGATAAAGTAAAAGGTAAAGTTGTAGTGATTGCCGATTATGGTGCATTTATTGAACTTCTTCCGGGTGTTGAAGGATTATTACACGTTTCAGAAATGTCATGGTCACAACACCTACGTACAGCTCATGACTTCCTTAAAGTAGGGGATGAGGTCGAAGTAGTTGTGTTAACTCTTGACAGAGAGGAAAGAAAGATGTCGTTGGGTATGAAACAGATGATTCCTGATCCATGGGAAAATATCACTGAAAAATATCCTGTGAATTCTAAATATACAGCAACAGTTAGAAATTTCACCAATTTTGGTATTTTTGTTGAAATGGAAGAGGGAGTTGACGGGTTAATCCACATTTCAGACCTTTCCTGGTCTAAAAAGATCAAACACCCTGCTGAATTTACAAAAATTGGAGACCCCATTGATGTTGTGGTATTGGAAGTGGATGTAGAAAATCGTCGTTTAAGTTTAGGACATAAACAATTGGAAGAAAATCCATGGGATGTATTTGAAACCGTATTTACTATTGATTCAGTACACGAAGGTACAGTAATCAGCCAAAATGATAAAGGTTATGTGATTGCTTTACCTTATGGAATCGAAGGTTTCGCTTTCAACCGTGGAATGATGAAAGAGGATAAATCCAATCCTAAGTTGGAAGAAGTAATGTTGTTCAAAGTGATCGAATTTTCAAAAGAAGCTAAGAAGATTACACTTTCTCACTCAAAAATCTGGCAAGATGAAAGAGACGAGGATGAGAAAAAGAATGTAGCAGAAGAGAAAAGAAGAAAAAGTGAAATCTCTAAGTTGAATGAAAGTGTAGAAAAAACAACATTAGGTGATTTAGATGTTCTTCAAAACTTAAAAGAAGATCTCGAAAAAAGTGAACAATAAAATAGTTCATCAATAAAAAAAGGGCTGCCAACGCAGCCCTTTTTTTTATCCAAGTATCGGATTAAAGAGTAGGTCCGAATGGAACTAATTTTTGCCCATCTTCCTGGTCTGTAAATGTTTCGAAGTTTTTGATGAAAGAAGCAGCCAATTTATTTGCAGTTTCTTTGAATGCTTCTTTATCTTTCCAACTATTCATTGGATTTAATATTTCAGGATTTACTCCGTTAACTGCTTTAGGAATAGTCAGATTGAAAGGTCTAACCACTTCAGTTTCTACATCGATCAATTCATCATTCAAAATAGCATTGATGATTCTGCGGGTATCTTTAATCGAAATTCTCTTTCCGCCTGAATCGTATCCTCCACCAATCCATCCCGTATTCACCAAATAAGCTGTGGCTTTATGCTCTTCTACTTTAGCTCCGAATACTTCAGCATATTTGGTAGGATGTAAAGTTAGGAATGCTGCTCCGAAGCAAGAGGAGAAAGTAGGAGTTGGGGTAACAATTCCACGTTCTGTTCCCGCTAATTTAGCGGTATATCCACTGAGGAAATAATACATCATTTGTTCTTTTGACAAAATAGAAACAGGGGGGAGGACACCAAAAGCGTCGGCGGTCAAGAATATCACATGGCTTGGGTGAGTCCCTTTTGATTTAGGTTTTACTATGTTCTCGATGTGGTAAATAGGATAAGAAACCCGTGTATTTTCAGTCTTGGCATCTGAAGAAAAGTCGATATTTCCTTCTTCATCAATGACTAAGTTCTCCAATAGCGCATCTCTTTTGATGGCATTATATATATCGGGTTCATTTTCTTTAGACAGGTTAATACATTTTGCATAGCAACCACCCTCGAAGTTGAAAATACCATGATCATCCCAACCATGTTCATCATCTCCGATTAATGCTCTTTCAGGGTCTGTAGATAAGGTTGTTTTACCTGTTCCTGAAAGACCGAAGAAGATCGCAGTTCTACCATCTTTTCCTTGGTTGGCAGAGCAGTGCATAGCTGCAATGTTTTTCAAAGGTAGGAAATAGTTCATCATGGAGAAGATTCCCTTTTTCATTTCTCCACCATACCATGAACCACCTATAACACCCATTTTCTCAGTGATGTTGAAGGCTACAAATACTTCACTGTTCAATCCTTGTTCTTTCCATTGCGGATTGGTAGCTTTACAACTGTTGATAAGAATAAAATCAGGTTCAAAGTTTTCCAATTCCTCTTGTGAAGGTCTGATAAACATATTTTTCACAAAGTGAGCCTGCCATGCAACCTCGGAAATGAATCTGATTTTTAATCTGGTATCCTCATTGGCACCCGCATATAGGTCCATAACGTAGATATCCTTTCCGTTAAGTTGATTGATACCAATCTGTTTAAGATGATTCCAAATTTCTTTAGAGATAGCTTTATTGTCTGATCCTTTTTTGTTAGGATCATGCCACCAAACAGTGTTTTTGGTTTGGTCATCCATGACAACATATTTGTCTTTTGGAGAACGTCCGGTAAATACACCGGTATCCACTGATAAAGCTCCTGATTTTGTGTGATAAGCTTTCTCGTACCCTTCCAAATCAGGCATTGTTTCATGTTTGTACAGTTCATCATAAGAAATGTTTAGATAAATCGTACCGGGATTAGTAATCCCTAAAGCCTTTAGTTCTTCTTTTATTCGACTCATGTTTTATTATGTTTTGTTATGTTTTGTTTTGTTTTTCAAAAGGATAAACAAAAAATTGAGTGGTTATTTTGTGTTAAATGGAAAACTGCAAAATTAATGAACATTTTAATATAAAACCCTAAAAATTAGAAATTTAAGTTTTTTTAAGAAATATTAGATTTTTTCGAAGAAGTTGTTTTTTTTTCTTACTTTTGCGGGGAAAAATTTTCATTTTATTTGTCAAATCATTAAATTATTAAGTTATGTTAAGTAAAAAAATTGAAGAAGCAATAAACAATCAGATCAATGCTGAATTTTGGTCTGCATATCTTTATTTATCTATGGCAATGGATTGTCAGGAAAAAGGGTTACCCGGAATAGCCAATTGGTTTGAGATTCAGTTTCAAGAGGAGCAGGCCCATGCTATTAAGTTCAAAAATTATCTTATTTCCCGTGGAGGAAGGGTGATTCTAAAACCTATTGATGAGGTACAAACAGAATGGGACTCAGTTCTCGCCATGTTTGAAGATACCTATAAGCATGAACAGATTGTAACCGGACTCATTAATGATATTTATCAGCTAGCGATAGATGAACGTGATTTTGCAACTCAATCTATGCTCAATTGGTTCATTGATGAGCAAGTTGAGGAGGAGGAAACTGCTTTGGGATTGATTGACAGTGTGCGATTGATCGGTAATCATGGTTACGGGATGTATAAATTAGATAAAGATTTGGCTACCAGAATGTTTGTTCCTGTTGAATAATCAAAAACAAAAAAAATAAACAAAAAAAGTAAAAAAGGAAGTTTATTATTGATTTTTTTGTACTTTTGCGGCGGAGAGATGGCAGAGTGGTCGATTGCGGCGGTCTTGAAAACCGTTGGGGTGCGAGCCCCCGGGGGTTCGAATCCCTCTCTCTCCGCAGAGCGCCTAAGTTGTTAAAAATAAACAGTTTAGGCGCTTTTGTTTTTTTGCTTTACAGCTTTGAACTGAATAGATCGATTTGAGAAGTTGAATAAAGTTTCTAGTTTCCCTTTTGATTTTTGAGTTACATTTGCGTTAAAAAGTGGGAAAAAGATCCGAAATCTACTCTTGTTTTCAGTTTCATTCTATTTTTTCTTGATATCAGGATAAATCCTTTTTTGTTTTATTAGGATTTATTAACAAATTCTAGAGGAACTTTTTGTATATTTGCATGTTGAAAGCCCTGAATCTGCTTTTTATCTTCAGTCTACGGACCAATATTTGTTTTAATGAGATTTGTGCTGTCTTTCATATTAGTACTTGTTGTCAACCATCTTTTTTCACAAAATTGGTATGTAGGTGGTATTATTACTATTTGTGAAGGGGAGACGGTTACGATTGAAGCTGATATGCTTATTGCAACGGGCTACTTGTGGTCTAATGGAGCAACTACATCATCCATTACAGTATCACCAACCACAACCACAACTTATACTGTTCAAATTTTTGTTCCCGGGGAGCCTATTGTGGACTCGTCGATTGTTTATGTTTTAAGTGTTGATGCCGGAGAAAATGACACCATTTGTGCCGGAGAAACTGCATTTTTTAATGCATCAGGAGGGATGTTTTATCAATGGTATCCCGAAGAGGGCTTGTCCCATTTAACAAATCACTTTACCTCTGTAACAACGGATACCAATGTAACCTATTATTGTGATATTACTACTCCGGGTCCCAATCTGATATTTAACGGTGATTTTGAACTTGGGAATACAGGTTTTTTTAGCCAATATATATACAACAATACCAGTTTGTGGAATGAAGGGACTTATATGGTCGGACCTAATCCGCAAACTTATCACTCCAGCTTTTCTCCTTGTCCGGATCATACAACAGGGACAGGGAATTATCTGATTGTCAATGGTTCTATCCAACCCAATACTACAATATGGCAACAAGCAGTGCAGATTGTTCCTAATACTGACTACATTTTTTCATGTTGGGCTCAGACCGTGTGTTCAGGTAATGAGGCACAACTTCAGTTTAGAATTAATAACAACCTGATTGGACCGGTCTTTACTTGTTCAGATACCTTGTGTCTCTGGAATCAATTTTATACTATTTGGAATTCCGGAACCGCAACAAATGCCAATATTTCTATAGTAAATCAAAATCAGGGTGCCGGAGGAAATGACTTTGCTATTGATGATGTTTTTTTCTCAGAACTAAAAATTTGCACTGATTCAGTATCTGTGATAGTTGAAAATCCGCAAATGGATTTGGGTAATGATACAATTCTTTGTGAGGGAGATTTTATTATCATTCAACCAATGGAAGAGTATAATAGCTACTATTGGTGTACCGGAGCAACCACACCTTCAATTATGATTGTCGCAGAGGGAGATTATTGGTGTCAAGGGTGGAATAGTTCAAACTGTGTTGCTGTGGATACGATACATGTTTCTTTTAAACCTCAGCCGTTTATTGATTTGCTATGTACTGATTCCTTGATTTGTGAGGGAGATTTCACTCGTCTCTACGTTGAATCGAATACTCCTGTTGCTTTGATTTGGAGTAATGGAGAGATAGGGGATCACATTGAAGTCAGACCTTTTTCTACCACCACTTATTCCGTAATTGCTAATGCGGATGGGTGTCTGGATACTGCTGAAATAGAGATAGAGGTGGTGCCCTATCAAACTCTTTTTCTTGGTGTTGATGATTTTCTATGTGAGGGTGAAGAGGTACTACTTAATATAGACTCTTTGGATGGAGAGTTTTTATGGAGTACGGATGATGTTACTTCTACGTTGTTAATCACTGAACCCGGAATCTATTGGGTACTCGTTGATAATCAGGGTTGTGTAGTTTTAGATACAATCGAATTTATGGAGTGTTCAGAAATTACGGTTCCTAATATTTTTACACCCAACGGGGATCAAATTAATGATTACTTTTATCCCGAAACCCAGGGAATTGATACACTGATTCTAACGATATATAATCGATGGGGGAAAAAAGTATTTCAAACGGAGGAGTTCAAAACGGGCTGGGATGGTAAGATTGGAGGATCTCCCGCACCGGAAGGACAATATTATTGGGCTATTTTTTATGTAGAGAACAAGTCGGGGAATGTTAGAACTGAAAAGAACTTACATGGAACCTTGATATTGGCGAGGTAGCTACGCTTTACCTCCCCCCCTTTTTTTTATTTTCTAAATAATGCTGATATAAAGAATGATAGAGATCGATCCTTCCATTCCGCTGTAATATTTGACGGATTTTCTCTCTGTTTTCTTTTTTAAAATAGAAGAAAAAGATGTTTTGATCCCTCTTTTCCTGCATGGTTCGCGCTACAGTTATTTTTTTCATACTGTACGGATCAAAACCCAGATAGAACATGGCAGTGGAATAAGTCATCGGTGTAGGCGTAAAGTCCTGCACATGGTCGGAGGGCAAACTCATCGGAACATTTTGGTCAGATAAAAAAGGGTACTCTTTACTCTTTTTGATCTCAATGGCAAGCTGCGCCATCTCAACGTTAGAGCATTCCGGATGAGATGAGATAAAATAGGGAATCAGCTGTTGATTCTTCCTAAACCTATTGTTAATTTGGATGAATTTTTTATAGAATTGAATAAAAGAATTAAAGGGGGGCTTTCTCATCGTTTTGAGAACGGTAGTCTCAGTATGTTCGGGTGCCACTTTTAATCTCCCACTGACATGGTTTTGGATCACCTTCTCCATGTAAAGGGTCAATCCGAACTTTTTATCCAGTTCCTGATTGTCGGTGACGAGCATATCATATCGGATACCGCTTCCAATCGTAATTTTGTTGACTCCCGGACAGGAACTACTGCGATCATACAAATCGATCAACGGATGGTGGTCTATGTTGAGATTCTTACAAACAGTCGGGAAAATGCAGGATGGACGTTGGCATTTCTCACAAATTTCTCGTGAGATGCCGCCCATTCGGTACATATTGGCGGAGGGACCGCCCAAGTCACTGATGTGTCCTTTGAAGTAAGATCTGTTGGATAGATGTTCCACCTCTTCTAAAATCGAGTTTTCGGATCTGGATGAAATAAACTTCCCCTGATGTGCGGCAATAGCACAGAATGAGCATCCGCCAAAACATCCCCGATGGATCGTGATGGAGTTTTTGATCATCTCAAAAGCGGGAATGGGCCCTCGTTTCTCATATTTCGGATGAGGCTGATTGGTCATCACCTTAAAAAGCGCTAACTGATCCATCTCATCGGTTGTGAGGGGAGCAAAAGGAGGATTAATGACTAAATCTTCTTTGCCGTAGGGTTGGATGATCGTTCTTTGTTTCATTTTATTGCTCTCTGTTTCGAAAGCAACAAAATTTTCGCCATAAACCCGTTTATCGGAGAGTTCTTTTTGAAAAGATTGCAGTACCAGAAATTGATCTTCAGGTAGTTTTGTTTTATCGATTTTTGGGGTTAAATAGGCAACTTGATAGATTTTTTTAGATTCCTCTACCGGGGAATCGGTTTGAAACGCCTTTAAAACTTCGATAATAGGCTTTTCTCCCATTCCGTAAATCAACAGATCCGCTTTAGAGTCAATGAGAATGGAAGGTCTGAATTGGTCTCTCCAATAATCGTAGTGAGAGAGTCTTCTCATGGAAGCTTCAACTCCTCCAATAATGACGGGCGTGTCAGGGAATAGTTCTTTGACAATGCGAGTATATTGGATGGTGGCGTCATCCGGTCTGAATCCGGCAACATTGCCCGGAGTGTAGGCATCATCTGTGCGAATTCGTTTTAACGCGGTATAATGGTTGACCATAGAGTCCATATTCCCTGCTGTGATTCCAAAGAAAAGTTTTGGGGCTCCCAATTTTTTAAAATCCCGCAGGTCATCACGCCAATTGGGTTGAGGTAAAATGGCAACTTTATACCCTTGTTGTTCAATCATTCTTCCAATGACTGCCGCTCCAAAAGAGGGATGGTCAATATAGGCATCGCCGGTAATAAGGATCACATCAGCCTGATCCCATCCTCTGAGTTCCATCTCTTTTTTAGTAGTAGGCAAAAATTGAGGCTGTGTCATCATTGAAAAATAGTCGTACAAAAGTATAAAAAAAAACCGCTCATTACAGAGCGGTTTTTGAAGTGTCGGGATAGCAAGATTCGAACTTGCGACCTCCTGCTCCCAAAGCAGGCGCGATAACCAGACTACGCTATATCCCGTTTTGAGATTGAGGGTGCAAAAGTACAAAAAAATTTAATACAAAATTGTTAAAAAAAGTTTTTTTTATTTTGTATCTTTGCACGATATTATATTTTTAGTCGATGAACTTAAAAAAAAGATTGCAACTATTTGAAACATTGAGAGATGAGATTAGAGAGTTTCTGGTCTCTTATCCTAATGTGGACGAAAATAACTTATTTTATTTTCGATTATCCAATGCAATCAAGCAACAATCGATAGAAAATAAGTGGTTTATACCTATTTTTATCCTTCGATCTTTGGAGGCGATTGTAGAAATGCTGGATCATTCAGGGATGGATCAGCTTCTTTCTGCCTATCCTGATCTGAATAATGAATATTCAGGAAAAGATGAAAAAGTATTGGTTATTTCAGCCGGTAATATTCCATTAGCCGCATTTCATGATTTCTTTTCAGTGTTGGTCTCCGGTAATCGTTATGTCGGAAAACTTTCATCTGAAGATCATCTGCTTTTGCCTGTTTTAGCGTCTCGTATTATAGAGTTAGATCCCTATTTTAAAGATAGAATAACTTTTGTTGAATCGATTAACGGTTATAAAACGGGTGATGGAAAACTGGCATTAAATAAAGTGATTGCCACCGGGAGTAACAATAGTGCACGCTATTTTAATTATTATTTCGGTGCTTATCCTCTGTTGTTGAGAAAGAATAGAAACAGTGTTGCCATCATAGATGGAGAGGAGAGTTTGGATGATTTACTTGCATTATCAAAAGATGTTTTTACCTATTTTGGGTTGGGATGTCGTTCTGTATCTAAGATTTATATTCCTGTTGGATATCCGATTTCTTGTCTGATAGAGGGGCTACTGCCGGGGATTGATCCTATTTCCGATCATCATTCCTATTTGAACAATTTAGAGTATCAAAAAACCGTTTATTTAATGAATAGATCTCCTTTTTATGATGCAGGTCCATTTATTTTAGTTGAAAACAGTTCTTTCTCTTCGCCGATATCAGTTTTACACTTTGAGTTCTATGAAGATGTGGACCAATTACTAACGCATCTTTTTGATAATAAAGATCAAATTCAAGCAGTCTCTACAAACAATGTGTCGATGAGAGAGAGAATTAACGGTTTTCAATCACGTTGGGCAGTTCCTTTTGGGAAAACTCAAGTTCCTGACATTTTAAGTTATCCTGACGGAGTAGATATTATTCAATTTTGTAATTTATGAAAAAAATATTTATTATTTCTATAGCGACTATTCTGGTAATATCCTCCTTTTTCCTGATACTTTCCATTTTTCAGTTGTACAAGGATGCTGAAAAGGTACAAAAGAGTATTTTAACACGTGAAATAGTTTCAGCCGGGTCAGATGTGATCAATAGGATAGATGCTTTGCTTAAAGGAGATACTATTGTGCGCGTAGTAACACCTGAGCCTACAGATACTCTTTCCAATTTACTATATACAAAGCAAGGTAAACGTTTTTTGTTGGATCCTTCCATGGTAACTCCGATTGGAGTGATCAGAACCAGTATTAATTATTACAAAAATGATGTGGTGTTAACGCATAATGATACTGTGTTTTTTGATACAACCTATTTGAAGTTTTTTTCTCCTGATCAGTACGCAATTGATGAAAAAAACCTATCAACTGAAGTAGAAAAAATTGGAGCACTTGAAAATGTAAACCTGATAGAGATGGATAGCTCTACCCAACAATTGTTGAATGTAGACTATTTGCATAGAATTATCAAAGAAGCCTTATTGGAGAATAATATTACTGCTGATTTTGATTTTGCGTTGTATAATTATTACACTACACAGTTTGTAGTCAAACCTCAGAAAGTGGATCCGGCAACGATTTTGAATAGTGAGTTTGTTTTTAGTTTAAAACCTTCCGAGCGATTTGCAGCTCCACACTACTTAATTATTTACTTCAAAGACCAACGTCTCATTTTATTTCAAAGGATGGGAACTATCAGTACCTTCATTTTGGCTTTCATTGGAATTATTTCTTTGTTGAATATCTACACACTCTTTTACTTATACAGAATGAAAAAAATATCGGATATTAAGAATGATTTCATCAACAATATGACTCATGAATTTAAAACTCCGATATCAACCATTGCATTGGCCTGTGAGGCGCTGTCAGATCCCGATATTGTTTCGGGAGCTCAACTGAGAGATTCCTATCTTTCTATCATAAATGACGAAAATAATCGACTAAAAAAAATGGTGAGTAATATCCTTGAATTAGCACAATTGAAAAAAGGACAGTTGAAAATATTTGAGGAAGATATTGATATTCACAAACTTATATCTTCAATATGCTTGGATTTTTCACTTCAAATTGAATCAAAAAATGGAAAAATTTCGCAGTATCTTTATGCCAAAAATCCTATTATCTTTGCAGATGGTTCTCATATACATAATGTGATCGTGAATTTGATAGAAAATGGCATAAAATATTCTCCTGAAAATCCGAATATTGTGATTCGAACAGAGAGTGATAAACGCAACCTGATCATTAAGGTGGCTGACAACGGTATTGGGATTGCAAAGAAGAATCATAAGCGTATTTTTCAAGACTTTTATCGTGTTTCTTTTGGGAATATTCATGACACGAAAGGACATGGTTTGGGTCTAGTCTATGTGAAAAAAATCATTGAACTTCATAAAGGTTCTATTTATGTGAATAGTGAACCGATGAAAGGTGCAGAATTTGTTATATCAATCCCTTATAAAAAGTGATAATTATGAGTGCAAGTAATAAAGTTTTATTGGCCGAAGATGATATGAATCTTGGAAAAGTATTGACAACATACTTAGAAGCTAAAGGTTACCAGGTGAAACATGCTACCAATGGTGAATCAGCTTATGAGTTGTTTTGTACTTCAGAGATTGATATTTGTATCCTCGACGTTATGATGCCATTAAAAGATGGTTTTACTTTAGCTAAAGAGATTAGAAAATTGGATAAAAAAGTTCCGATTATTTTCTTGACGGCTAAAAGTTTACCACAAGATATGGTGTATGGATTATCGTTAGGCGGTGATGATTATATCACAAAACCTTTTTCTATGGAGGTTCTTTTAGCTCGTATAGAAGCACTGTTAAGGAGAACCTATGGTGATGAAGAAGCTGAAACCCAACCTATTCAAATGGGTTCCATAACATTTAATGTGGCCCATCAAAGTTTAATCATCAATGGAGAAGAGAAAAAGTTAACAACCAGAGAAACGGAACTTTTATTGATGTTAATTAATAAAAAGAATGATGTTCTCGATCGTGGGTATGCTTTGAAAAAAATATGGGGAGATGATAGCTACTACAATGCCAGAAGTATGGATGTATACATCACTAAGCTAAGGAAGCTGTTTGCTCCCGACCCATCCGTGCAAATTATCAATGTTCATGGTATTGGATTTAAACTGGTGATGTAATTTGTGGAACAAATCATAAAAACAACAATATTATAATCTATGGAAAAAACAAAATGCTTAATTATAGGTGGGGGAGTTGCGGGATATACAGCAGCAATTTATGCAACCAGATCCGGATTGGAGCCTATATTGTATGAAGGTTCACAACCGGGGGGACAACTAACTATTACTACTGATGTGGAAAATTTTCCGGGTTATCCTGAAGGAGAGCAAGGACCGGTTATTATGGAGCAAATTAAACAACAAGCTCTTAACGTAGGTGCTGATATCAGATCAGGCGAGATAACAGAAGTGGATTTTTCTAACAGACCTTTCCGTTGTGTGGTTGATTATGATCACCAAATTGAAGCTGAAACGGTGATTGTAGCAACAGGTGCAACAGCAAGATGGTTAGGTATAGAGAGTGAGAAGACCTATAGAGGTTTTGGCGTGTCAGCTTGCGCAACTTGTGATGGAACTTTTTTCAAAAATAAAGTAGTTGCTGTGATTGGTGGGGGAGATACCGCTTTGGAAGAAGCATCCTACCTTGCTAAGCTATGTTCCAAAGTTTATTTGGTTCACAGAAGAGATCAGTTTAGAGCTTCTCAGGCAATGCAAGATAAAGTGACTCAAATGCCTAATATTGAGTTGCTATTAAATTATGTTCCCAAAGAGATATTGGGAGAACAAAAAGGATTTATTAAGCAAGTGAATGGACTTTTATTGACTAATACTAAAGATCAAAGCGAAAAGAAGGTTGATTTGGATGGCGTATTTATTGCGATTGGGGTTATACCTATGAGTGATCTCTTTAAAGGTCAGTTGGAATTGGATGCACAAGGTTATATTAAAACCGATGGAGTTCGCCCATTAACCAACGTTCCGGGCGTGTTTGCTGCCGGTGATATTCAAGACCCAATCTATAGACAAGCGATTACTGCCGCCGCTTCGGGATGTAAGGCTGCAATCGAAGCTGAAAGATTTTTAAATCAATAAAAATTGTTATAAAATCATTAAAAAACGACATTTCTGATGTCGTTTTTTTTTGTATATTTGCAGGTTGATTTTTAAAAATATATTAGAATGAGAATGAGTGATAAAGAGAACGGTTTTGAAGAGGAACACTTATATAGTGCGGAGAATATTCAGGTCTTGGAAGGCTTGGAAGCGATTAGAAAAAGACCTGCCATGTATATCGGTGATGTGGGAGAAAGAGGGCTGCATCATCTCGTGTATGAAGTAGTGGATAACTCAATTGACGAAGCATTAGCAGGACATTGCGATTATATAAAGGTAATAATTCATAAGGACAATTCTATTACCGTTATTGACAACGGAAGAGGTATCCCAACGGATTTCCACGAAAAAGAACAAAAATCTGCGCTGGAAGTAGTACTGACTGTCCTGCACGCCGGTGGAAAATTTAATAAAGAATCCTATAAGGTTTCCGGAGGATTACATGGTGTGGGAGTTTCATGTGTTAATGCATTATCGAGCTCCTTTAAAGCACAAGTATATAGAGAAGGCAAGCATTTTATCCAGGAACTGGAGCGTGGAACGCCACTCTATCCGGTGAAAGAGATTGGAACAACAGAAAAAAGAGGTACGGAAATCTGGTTTAAACCGGATGATACGATTTTTGTTATAACAGAATACAAATACTCTATCCTGGCTACAAGATTAAAAGAACTGGCATTTCTAAATAAAGGAATCAGACTAGATATTGTGGATGAAAGAGAAGTGGATGAAAAAGGGAATTTTGTATCAGATTCATTCTATTCGGAAGAAGGATTAAAGGATTTTATCAAATATTTGGATAGAGGACGTGAAAAAATCATGGACACACCAATCTACATGGAAGGAGAAAGAGACAATGTTCCTGTAGAATTAGTGATGCAATATAATACCTCCTTTACTGAAAATATTCACACTTATGTGAATAATATCAATACAATAGAGGGGGGAACTCACTTAGCCGGATTTAGACGTGCTTTAACCCGGACTTTGAAGAAGTATGCCGATGATTCCGGTATGTTGGAAAAATTAGAGAAATCAAAAATTGAGATTTCAGGGGATGACTTTAGAGAAGGGTTAACAGCAATTATTTCAGTGAAAGTACAGGAACCTCAGTTTGAGGGACAAACCAAAACCAAGTTGGGAAATACTGAAGTAATGGGGATTGTGGATCAGATGGTAGGAGAGATGTTGAGGAACTTTTTGGAAGAAAATCCTCGTGATGCCAAGGAGATTGTCAACAAAGTTGTTTTGGCTGCCACAGCACGACATGCTGCCCGGAAAGCACGTGAACTGGTGCAAAGAAAGAATATCTTTACTTCGAGCGGATTGCCGGGAAAACTATCCGATTGCTCTTCTAAAAATAGCGAAGAATGTGAATTGTATATCGTCGAAGGGGATTCTGCGGGAGGTACCGCAAAACAAGGAAGAGATAGCCGATACCAGGCGATTTTACCCTTGAGAGGTAAAATTTTGAACGTGGAAAAAGCAATGCAGCACCGGATTTTTGATAGCGAAGAGATTAGAAATATCTATACTGCATTGGGAGTAACCATCGGCACGGAAGAGGATTCTAAAGCATTGAATTTAGAGAAGTTACGCTATGGGAAAGTGATTATTATGACGGATGCTGACGTGGACGGAAGCCACATTGCCACTCTGATACTCACATTTTTCTTTAGATATATGAAAGAACTGATTGAGTTAGGTCATGTCTATATCGCAACCCCCCCATTATATTTAATTAAAAAAGGAAAGCAGGAAATATATGTGTGGAATGAAGAGGAGAGAGATGCAGCGATTAATGAACTGACAGAGGGTGGAAAAAGTGAATCTGGTCTTCATGTGCAAAGATACAAAGGTTTGGGAGAGATGAACGCAGAACAGTTGTGGAGTACAACCATGGACCCTGAAAGAAGAACCTTAAGACAGATTACTATTGACAACGTAACTGAGGCGGATAGGGTATTCTCTATGCTGATGGGTGATGAGGTGCCTCCACGTCGTGAATTTATAGAACAAAATGCTCAATATGCTAATATTGATTCTTAAATAATGCTGTTATGAATGATAATTTGGAAATTTCCACGGGAGATGAACTATTAGAACAACCGGAACATCCTGAATTTTCTCAATTGTTGGAAAAGGAACAGCCCTCGGAAGAGCCTGTAATCTTGCTGAAAGAGGTGAATATTTACCAGAGAAAGATGTTGATTCTCCCTAAAGTGAATATGACCGTCCGAAAAGGGGAATTGGTTTATTTGATCGGGAAGTCGGGTACGGGAAAATCCTCTATTCTGAAGCTGCTTCTGGCTGATGAAAGGGCAGAGGGTGAAGTAGCGCGGATAGCGGGATATGATTTGAAAACAATCAAGAAAAGAGAAGTTCCCTATTTGAGAAGAAAATTAGGAGTTGTATTCCAGGATTATAAGTTGCTGTCCGACAGAACAGTAACTGAAAATCTACAGGAAATGTTGAGAGCTACCGGATGGAGAAAAAAGGATGATATGATGCAACGGATACAAGATGTGTTGGAGTCGGTTGATTTGTCAACAAAAGGATTCAAATATCCCCATCAACTTTCAGGAGGAGAACAACAAAGAGTATGTATTGCCCGGGCATTGTTAAATGATCCTGAGGTGATTCTGGCAGATGAACCTACCGGGAACCTGGATCCTATCACTTCTCAGGATATTTTTAAATTGTTCCTCGATATCAATAAAAAAGGCACAACGATTCTGATAGCGACTCATGATTTCCCGATGATTAATGAGTTTCCGTCAAGGACTATCTTGATAGAAAATGTCTCATTGATAGACTCAATGGTATAGATATAAATTATTTAGCTAAATAGTTAGCTTTGTTTTATTTTTAATATATAAATTTGCAAAACTTTAAATAGAGTAATTAATGAAAAATATTTTAGTATTAGGTTCGAGTGGTCAAATAGGATCGGAATTGGTACCCGCATTAAGAAAAAGATACGGAAATGATCATGTTGTTGCTTCTGACATTCAGTATCCTTTGAAAACTGATTGGGCTGATGAGGGTCCCTCTTGTAGAATTGATGCGACACAAGCAGATCAGATCGCGGAAGTAATCAAAAAATACAATATTGACACAATCTATAATCTGGTAGCTATTTTGTCTGCTACCGCCGAAGCTAAACCATTGTTGGGATGGAATATAGGAATGGGTGTTTTGATGAACTGTCTGGAACTTTCAAGAGAGTTTAAAACAGCACTCTTTACGCCTAGTTCCATCGGAGCATTTGGTCCCGAAACCCCCAACGATAAAACCCCACAAGATACTATTCAGCGACCCAAAACCATTTATGGTATCACTAAGGTTGCCGGCGAATTGTTGGGCGATTACTACCACAAACGCTTTGGAGTGGATACCCGTTCCGTGAGATATCCCGGACTCATCTCTAACGTGGCTCTACCCGGCGGAGGAACAACCGATTACGCTGTTGAAATCTATTACGCAGCGATTAAAGATGGGCACTTTACATGTCCCATAAAATCAGATACTTACATGGATATGCTCTATATGCCGGACGCGATTGAAGCAGCCATCAACTTAATGGAGATCGATCCGGATCGTTTAATTCACAGAAACTCTTTTAACGTTACCGGTATGAGCGTTTCTCCCGAAATTATTGCAAACGAAATTAAAAAGCATATTCCGGACTTTACAATATCTTATGATATTGATCCGCTAAAACAGAGTATTGCAGAATCGTGGCCAAATAGCTTGGATGACTCCGTGGCAAGAAAAGAATGGGGATGGAATCCAAAGTATGACCTCGAAAGTATGACCAAAGATATGATTCAAGTATTAATAAAAAAATTAAAATAGGAGAAAAATGTACGACAAATTTCAACAATTTTTAAAAGATGAATTAGCCGCTATCGAAGAAGCGGGATTATATAAAAATGAAAGAGTGATCGCTTCACCTCAGGGAGCAGAAATTGTTCTTGAGGATGGAACAAAATTGCTCAACTTCTGTGCTAACAACTATTTGGGTCTGGCTAACAGTCCTGAGTTGATTGCTGCTGCGAAAGAAGCATTGGAAACCCATGGCTACGGTATGGCTTCCGTGCGTTTTATCTGTGGAACAGGAGATTTGCACAAAGAGTTGGAACAAAAAATCGCTCATTTCTTCGGCACTGAGGATACCATTCTCTATGCTGCATGTTTTGATGCCAACGGTGGACTTTTTGAACCTCTTCTTACTGACCAGGATGCGGTGATTTCTGACTCATTGAACCACGCTTCTATTATCGATGGAGTTCGTTTATGTAAAGCAGTTCGTTACCGTTACGCCAATGCGGATATGGAAGATCTTGAAAAACAATTACAAGCTGCTCAGGCACAACGTTTTAGATTAATTGTTTCCGACGGCGTATTCTCCATGGACGGCAACGTAGCTCCACTCGATAAAATCATGGAATTAGCAGAGAAATATGACGCTATGGTGATGTTGGATGAGTCACACTCTGCGGGAGTTGTAGGAAAAACAGGAAGAGGAGTAACTGAATTGTACAATAAAAAAGGACAGGTAGAAATTATCACCGGAACATTGGGCAAAGCTTTTGGTGGTGCTATCGGTGGATTTACAACCGGTAAAAAAGAGATTATTGATATGCTTCGTCAGCGTTCCAGACCTTACTTGTTCTCCAACTCCATTCCTCCATTGGTAGCTGCAGCAGGAAGCAAGATGATTGACATTATGGAGCAATCCAACTTGTTACAAGATCAATTGCACTATAATACCGAGTATTTTGTTTCTCAAATGCAAGCCGCAGGATTTGATATAAAACCCACACAATCAGCAATTTGCGCAGTGATGTTGTATGATGCTAAATTATCACAAGAGATGGCAGCGCTATTGCAAGAAGAGGGCATCTATGTTACCGGATTCTACTATCCTGTTGTACCTAAAGGACAAGCAAGAATCAGAGTGCAACTTTCCGCAGCACACAAACAAGAGCATTTGGACAAAGCGATCAAGGCTTTCGTGAAAGTCGGAAAAAAATTAGGAATTGTTTCCTAATCAAACAAAAACAAAACGATGAAAACAAATAATTTATTAACCATTGCATTACTGACCTCATTCGCAACCATAAATGGTGTCAGTGATGCCCAAACAACAATGACAACTATGAAACAATACAATGGACAACCGGTTGAGCATATTTTTCAACCCCTACCTTACGCTTATGATGGATTAGAGCCTCATATGGACGCATTAACTGTGGAAATTCACTATGACAGACACCATAGGAATTACTATAATCAGTTCATGAAATTTATTGGAGAAACTCCCTACAAAAATGCCTCGATAGAGTTTATTTTCAGCATCGTTTCCGAGCTGGGCAATCCTGTTCGAAACAATGGCGGTGGGTATTACAACCACGTTCTTTTCTGGGAAGCCTTGGCACCTCAGGAAACCGGCGCACCTTCACCCGAGCTGTTGAAAGCGATTGAGAAAGCATTTGGATCGGTAGATCAATTCTTCGAGCAATTCAACCAAAAAGCGATGACCCAATTCGGCAGTGGCTGGGCTTGGTTAATTGTTGATGAGAAGGGAGAGTTGCAAGTAACTCAAACTCCCAACCAGGACAATCCTCTGATGGATATTGCCCAGGTGAAAGGAATTCCTCTTTTCAACATCGACGTATGGGAGCACGCTTACTACTTAATGTACCAAAACAAAAGAGCTGATTTTGTTCAAAACTACAGAAAAATGATCAATTGGAATGTAGTGAATGAAAGATACGCCAACGCAATGAAGAAATAATTTTTTCTTTATTATTATGAAATAAAAATAAAAGGGGGGCAGGACATTTGCCCCTCTTTTGCTATTTCAACTCCCCACTCTGGAAAAGGGCAGGGACAAGCCCTGCCCCTACAATCGCGGTTAATAAAAATTTCTGATTTATAATTTCATGATTATCAAACATTTGTTGTAATTTTAATGTATTGCATAATAACATCATGGAGACAGGGCATGCCCTGTCTCTACGACCATTTTTACAGCCATATTCATTGTTTATATTGATTGTTCCCCTCCTTTGGCAGGCTGTGTAAAAATTAAAAATTGTTAAATTAACAAAAAAATGTTAACAAAAGCTCTTTAATTTCTTGAATATATGGATAAAAAGTTGTACTTTTGAAGTATAATAACAATTTGAAAATGAGCTATATACAACCAAAATCACGCCATCAATTCATGATGCCATCTTGTATTGAGGAGTATGTTTCCTCTGACAATCCAGTACGCTTTATTGATGCTTTTGTAGATAAAGTTATAGAA
>Ga0208694_1000117_pt1 | contig 120470 bp, 86 predicted proteins | sample AD_UKC078_MetaG_FD_184442 | JGI IMG/M metagenome (GOLD analysis project Ga0208694, IMG submission 184442) | Active sludge microbial communities of municipal wastewater-treating anaerobic digesters from USA - AD_UKC078_MetaG (SPAdes) (version 2) | ecosystem: Engineered > Bioreactor > Anaerobic >...
TCTCGTCGAACAGCACCACCGAGAACGGCTTGCGCCGGACCTTCTCGGTGAGCTGGCCGCCCTCCTCGTAGCCGACGTACCCGGGGGGCGCGCCGAAGAGCCGCGAGGCGGTGAAGCGGTCGTGGAACTCGCCCATGTCGATCTGGATGAGCGCGTCGTCGTCGCCGAACAGGAACTCCGCCAGCGCCTTGGACAGCTCGGTCTTACCGACACCGGACGGGCCGGCGAAGATGAACGAGCCCGACGGGCGCTTGGGATCCTTCAGGCCGGCACGGGTACGGCGGATGGCCTTGGAAACCGCCTTGACTGCGTCCTCCTGGCCGATGATCCGCTTGTGCAGCTCGTCCTCCATGCGCAGCAGCCGGGTGGTCTCCTCCTCGGTCAGCTTGAACACCGGGATACCGGTCCAGTTGCCCAGCACCTCGGCGATCTGCTCGTCGTCGACCTCAGACACGACGTCGAGATCGCCTGAACGCCACTGCTTCTCGCGCTCTGCGCGCTGGGCGACGAGCTGCTTCTCCTTGTCCCGCAGAGCGGCGGCCTTCTCGAAGTCCTGCGCGTCGATCGCCGATTCCTTGTCCTTGCGGGCGACGGCGATCTTCTCGTCGAACTCGCGCAGGTCCGGGGGAGCGGTCATCCGGCGGATCCGCATCCGGGCGCCGGCCTCGTCGATGAGGTCGATCGCCTTGTCCGGCAGGAACCGGTCGTTGATGTAGCGGTCGGCCAAGGTGGCCGCGGCCACCAGAGCGCTGTCGGTGATGGACACCCGGTGGTGCGACTCGTAGCGATCGCGCAGACCCTTGAGGATCTCGATGGTGTGCGCCACCGTCGGCTCGCCGACCTGGACCGGCTGGAACCGGCGTTCCAGCGCGGCGTCCTTCTCGATGTACTTGCGGTACTCGTCGAGGGTGGTCGCGCCGATGGTCTGCAGCTCGCCACGGGCCAGCTTGGGCTTGAGGATCGAGGCGGCGTCGATGGCGCCCTCGGCGGCGCCGGCGCCGACCAGGGTGTGCAGTTCGTCGATGAACAGAATGATGTCGCCGCGGGTGTTGATCTCCTTGAGCACCTTCTTCAGGCGCTCCTCGAAGTCGCCACGGTAACGGCTGCCGGCCACCAGTGACCCGAGGTCGAGGGTGTAGAGCTGCTTGTCCTTCAGCGTCTCGGGAACCTCGCCGTTGACGATGGCCTGCGCCAGGCCCTCGACCACGGCGGTCTTGCCGACGCCGGGCTCACCGATCAGCACCGGGTTGTTCTTTGTGCGCCGGCTCAGCACCTGCATCACCCGCTCGATTTCCTTCTCGCGGCCGATGACCGGGTCGAGCTTGCCCTCCATGGCCGCGGCCGTGAGGTTGCGGCCGAACTGGTCGAGAACAAGCGAGGTCGACGGGCTTCCGGACTCGCCGCTGCGCCCGCCGCTGCCGGCCTCCGCGGTCTCCTTGCCCTGATAGCCGCTCAGCAGCTGGATGACCTGCTGGCGCACCCGGGTGAGCTCGGCGCCCAGCTTGACCAGCACCTGCGCCGCAACGCCCTCACCCTCGCGGATGAGGCCGAGCAGGATGTGCTCGGTGCCGATGTAGTTGTGGCCCAGCTGCAGCGCCTCCCGCAGGGACAGCTCCAGCACCTTCTTGGCGCGCGGCGTGAACGGGATGTGCCCGGACGGCGCCTGCTGGCCCTGGCCGATGATCTCCTCGACCTGGGAGCGCACACCCTCCAGCGAGATCCCGAGGGACTCCAGCGACTTGGCGGCGACGCCCTCGCCCTCGTGGATCAGGCCGAGCAGGATGTGTTCGGTGCCGATGTAGTTGTGGTTGAGCATCCGGGCTTCTTCCTGAGCCAGGACGACAACCCTGCGTGCGCGGTCGGTAAATCTCTCGAACATCGGTGGTTACCTGCTTCCCTCACCTGGGTGCCGCGATGGGCAGCGCGCACCTGACTGTCCACTGTAGTGGGCGGCCGACGGGAGTGTTCTCCCCAGTTCGCAGTGCCCGCCCACAGCCGGTGGACACAGCAATCCAACGCAGCGGGGGAGGAAACCTTTCCCGGTCCGGCCGGCGCTTCGCGCGCAGCGAAAACCGGGCCCCTTTTTCAGGGGCTATTCAGGGTCCGGCTGTCAGCCGGCGGCGTGGAAAGCCTCGATGATCTCGGCCGGAATGCGGCCGCGGGTGGACACCTTGTGGCCGTTACGGCGGGCCCATTCCCGGATGGCAGCGCTCTGCTCGCGGTCGATCGAGGCCCGGCCGCGGCCCGGGGCGGCACCCGGGCGGCCACGACGGCGGCCGCCGACCCGGCGCCCGGCGTCGATCCACTGCTTGAGATCCTCACGGATTTTCTTGGCATTCCTGGCCGAAAGGTCGATCTCGTAGCTGACGCCGTCAATCGAGAATTCAACCGTTTCGTCGGCTGGTCCCTCGCCGTCGAAATCGTCGACGAGCGTGACGGTCACTTTTTTGGCCATGATTCCTCAGTTTGTCCGGTCAGCGCCTATTTCGGCGCAACATTCTGTTGTCGCCAATGTGCCATAACTCAAGCCGAAATTACAACGCCAATTGAATCGGCGCAGTTCAGTTGCCGTGCCGCTTCACAATGGGGAACAAAACCGTCTCGCGAATTGACAGTCCGGTCAGCGCCATCAGCAACCGGTCAAGTCCCATTCCGGTGCCGGTCGTGGGCGGCATTCCGTATTCCATCGCAGCCAGAAAGTCCTCGTCAAGGGCCATCGCCTCGTCGTCGCCGGCGGCGGCGGCGCGGGCCTGGGCCTCGAAACGCTCCCGCTGGATGATCGGGTCGACGAGCTCGGAATAGCCGGTGGCCAGTTCGAAACCGCGCACGTAGAGGTCCCATTTCTCGGTGACTCCGGGAATGCTGCGGTGCGCCCGGGTCAGCGGAGTGGTCTCGACCGGAAAGTCCTTCACGAAGGTCGGCGCCGACAATGCGTCGCCGACCGTGTGCTCCCACAGTTCCTCGACGAGTTTTCCATGGCCGTAGCCGCGGTCGCGGGGAATCTCGACACCCAGCCGGTCAGCAATTGCGAGTAGGTAATCCACCGAAGTTTCCGGCGTGATCTCCTCGCCGAGCGCTTCGGAGAGCGACGGATACATTTGCAGCGCCTGCCATTCGCCGTCCAGGTCGTATACCGTGCCGTCGGCCAATAGCACCTGCCGTGTTCCGATGGCTTCGTCGGCGACTTCTTGGACGAGTTCGCGGGTCATCACCGCCGAATCGTCATAAGTCCCCCAGGCCTGGTATGTCTCGAGCATTGCGAATTCCGGGGAATGCGTCGAATCCGCGCCCTCATTGCGGAAATTGCGATTGAGTTCGAAAACCTTCTCCAGGCCGCCCACCACACACCGCTTGAGGAACAACTCCGGGGCGATCCGCAGGTAGAGGTCGGCGTCGAGGGCATTGGAGTGGGTCACGAACGGCCGGGCCGCCGCCCCGCCGGCCAGGGTCTGCAGCATCGGGGTCTCGACCTCGAGAAAGCCGCGACGCTCCAGGGCGTTGCGGACGGCCCGCACCACCGCGATGCGCTGCCGGGCCACCGCGCGGGCCTGCGGCCGCACGATCAGGTCGACGTAGCGCTGCCGGACCCGGGACTCCTCGCTCATCTCCTTGTGCGCCACCGGCAGCGGCCGTAGGGCCTTGGCCGCCATCTGCCAGGAATCGGCGAGGATCGACAGCTCACCGCGCCGCGAGCTGATCACCTCACCGCGGACGAAGACGATGTCGCCGAGGTCGACATCGGCCTTCCAGGCATCCAGGGGCTCCTGGCCGACGCCGGCCAGGCTGATCATCGCCTGCAGTTGGGTTCCGTCGCCCTCCTGCAACGTGGCGAAGCAGAGCTTGCCGGAGTTCCGGGCGAACACCACCCGTCCGGTGACGCCGACGATCTCGCCGGTGCTGCTGTCGGCGGGCAGGTCGGGATGGGCGGCGCGGATCTCGGCCAGGGAATGGGTGCGCGCGACGGTCACCGGGTAGGGCTCGTGCCCCTCATCCAGGAGTCGCTGCCGCTTGTCCTGCCGGATGCGGAACTGCTCGGGCAGGTCGGTGCTGTCCGGGTCGGTATCCCGTTGACCGGTATCCGGTCCGTCCGCATCGCTCACGGCGTGCCAGCTTAAAGGTCTCACTCAACGGGCGGGTTTGAGGCGGCTTTACCTAGCTCCCGGGTCGCGTCGCTCCTGCCCTCCGGTGCTGGCCGTCGGAGTTGCGCTCGTAGACCAGTCGCAGTCCGTCGAGGGTGAGGTGCTTGTCGAAGTGCTCGACGGTGCTCAGATCGGGCAGCAGCAACGGAGCGGTGTGCCCGGTCGCGACCACCGCGACGTCGTCACCGGCGAACCCGTCGACGTCAGCCCGGATCCGGGACACCAGGCCGTCGATCAGCCCGGCGAAACCGAAGACCGCACCGGACTGCATGCACTCCACGGTGTTCTTGCCGATCACCGACCGGGGCCGGGTCAGTTCCACCCGCCGCAGCGCAGCCGAACGGGCAGCGGCGGCATCGGAGGACACCTGCACTCCCGGAGCGATTGCGCCGCCGAGGAACTCGCCCTTGGCCGAGACCACGTCGACGACGATCGAGGAACCGAAGTCCACCACGATCGCCGCGCTCTGGAATTTCGCATATGCGGCAAGGCAATTCACGATCCGGTCGGCTCCGACTTCCTTCGGGTTGTCGACCAGCAGCGGTATTCCGGTCCGCACGCCGGGTTCGATCAGGACGTGGGGTATCGAGGGCCAGTACTGGGCGAGCATGACCCGCACCTCGTGGAGCACCGACGGCACGGTCGACAGGCCGGTGACTCCGGTGAGGCGTTCGGAGTCCTCACCGATGAGCCCTTCGATGGTGAGTGCGAGCTCGTCCGCGGTGACCTCGGGTTCGGTGCGGATCCGCCAGTTCTGCAACACCTTCGCGTGACTTCCGGATCCGGAGATCAGACCCACGACGGTGTGGGTGTTGCGGACGTCGATGGCGAGCAGCATCAGTTCCTCCAACTGATCTCGTGATGCTCGGAGGACTCGGCGCCGGCCGGCTCGGGCACGAACTCGCCGCCCGGCAGGTCGATGGCGATGTTGTCCAGCAGCCGGGTGCCGCCCAACCGGCCCGCGACGAGGAGTCGCGCCGGACCCACCTGCGGCGTCGGCTCCAGCCCCACGCCGCGCAGCTCCAGGTAGTCGAGGTCGATGGCGGGAACCTCGTCGAGCACCGCCCGGGCGGTGTCCAGCACGGCAGCCGGGCCGCCGCCGACGGCGTAAGCGCCGGCCAACAGCGCCGCGGACAGCGCGCCGGCCTGTTCGCGTTGCTCGGGGGAGAGGTAGACGTTGCGCGACGACAGGGCAAGGCCGTCCGGCTCCCGAACCGTCGGAACCCCGACGATCCGGGTGTCGACGTTGAGATCGGCCACCATCTGCCGGATCAGCACCAGCTGCTGGTAGTCCTTCTCGCCGAAGAAGGCACGATCCGGACCGACGATCTGCAGAAGCTTGAGAACGACGGTCAGCATTCCGGCGAAATGCGTTGGCCGAACGGCACCTTCGAGCTCAGCGCCCAACGGGCCCGGGTGCACGGTGGTCCTGGGTCCGTCCGGATACATGGCGGCCGGGGTCGGTGTGAAGACCACCTCGACGCCCTCATCGCCGAGCATCTCCAGGTCCGCGTCGAGGGTGCGCGGGTAGGCGTCGAGGTCCTCGCTCGCCCCGAACTGCAACGGGTTGACGAAGATCGAGACCACCACCACCGCGCCGGGCACCTTCTTGGCCGCTCGCACCAGCGACAGGTGGCCCTCATGCAGGGCGCCCATCGTGGGGACCAGCATCACCCGCCTACCGGTGTGACGCAGGGCGCGGGTCACATCTGACACCGACCGCGGCGTCGGATACACGTTGAGTTGCCCGGCGCTGAACTGAGGCGCTTTGGCCGTCACTGCGGGTCGTCCAACACTGCAAAGACCTCCTCGGGGGCGTGTGCCCGTTGCGCGGTTCGAAGTGAGTCGGCACGGTAGGCCCGAGCCAATTGCGGGTCGACGCCGTTGAGGGCGGCCAGGTGGGCGGCAACGGCGGCGGCGTCGCCACGGGCCACCGGACCGGTCAGCGCGGACTGGCCGCGCTGCAGGGTGTTCTCCAGCGCCGCGCGGGCCAATGGCGCGATGATCCGTTCGGCCAGGCCGCCGGGATAGTCCTGCACCGTCTCCTGGCCGAGCAGTTCCTGCCCGGACAGCGCGGCGCGCAGCGCCTCCAGCGCGTCGGCCACCAGGGTGACGATGTGGTTGCTGCCGTGCGCCAGGGCGGCGTGATAGAGCGTGCGGGCGTCCTCACGGACCCGGAACGGTTCGCCGCCGATCTCCAGCACCAGCGACTGCGCGATCGCATAACCGATCTCGTCGGCGGCGGTCACCCCGAAGCAGGTGTCGGACAACCGCTCGACGTCCTCATCGGTGCCGGTGAACGTCATGGCGGGATGAATGGCCAGCGGGAGGCAGCCCTGAGCGGTGAGAGGCGCCAGAACGGCGATGCCGTTGGCGCCGGAGGTGTGCGCCACGATCGTCCCGCGCCGCACCGCACCGGTGGCCGCCAGGCCGTTGACCAGGCCGGGAAGTTCGGAGTCGGGAACCGTCAGCAGCAGCAGTTCGGCACTGTCCGCAACGTCCGGGACGGGCATGATCGGGGTGTCCGGGAGCCGTCGTTCGGTGAGCCGGCGGGAGGCCTCTGAGATGGCGCTGCAGGCCACCACCACGTGCTCGGCCCGTTCCAGGGCCATGCCGAGCGCGGTACCGACCCGGCCACCGGAGATGATGCCGACTTTCAGCCGAGCCGGGCGCAAGCCGTTGGGGGTCCCCACCTCGACGACCTCGCTGACTTCATGGCTGTTCCGGTCCCGCGCTGCGGGTACCGGACGGATGCCCGGATTCTATCGCCCGGTTCAGTCCTCGCGGCGTCGCCGCCCGCCGCCGCCGACCTGACCGTCGACCTGCAGGCGCGCCATCAGATCGGCCACCGAATGGCCGCTGGTCTGCTGGGCCTGGTCCTCGTCGGCGGGCTGCTCGTCCGGTTCGGGCACCTCGCCCCGGTGCCGGCCCCGAACCGCGTCGGCATGCGGTCCGGCTGCCATGACCGGTTGGGCGGCCTCCGGGCCGCTGGAGTTCTCGGCGGCCCCGTTGCCTTCTGGGACCCCGTTGCCTTCTGGGACCCCGTTGCCCTCTGGAACCCAGTGCCGGCCGCGGCGTGGCTGGGTCTCCGGCGGACGCCACGGCGCTGTCGGCTGGGGCGGGACGGGCGGGCGGGGCGGAGCCATCGCCGGCCCGGCTGCGGGTTCGTTGGGGCGACGGTGCGAACCGCGGTACTCCGGCGCCTGCCAGGCCGACTCGGCCGGCGGGGCCGGGGGAGTCGGGGCCGGGGGAGTCGAAGTCAGGGGTACCTCCGGGACGTCGATGATCGGCGCCTCGACTTCGACCGGTTCCTCGGCCGCAACTTCCGCGAGGTCCTCTGCGACCTGCTCAGCGACCTCCGTCTCGGGCAGCGCAGCGACGGCGGGCTCGCTGATGACGGATTCGGTGACGGTCATCTCCGTGACAGTCACTTCGGTCACCGTCTCCAGAGCCACCGTTTCTGGGCCGGGCGCCTCCTCGGCGACCTCGAGGATCTCCTCGGTGATCACCGCCGTCACGCGGCTGCTCTCCACCCGTCCCAGCTGAGGCGGTGGCGCCATCGTGACTCGATCGGCCGTCACCCGGTCGGACCCCAGGGCCGGGCGCTCACCGAGATCGGTGCCGAGCAGAACCTCCAGGTGGGAGCGCAGCGAGACCAGCTCGGCTCGCAGGGCGGCCATCTCCTCGCCGGCCTCGGAGCGCAGTTCCCGGGTCAGTTGCCGGCGAAGATGCGCCTCAACGCCCAGTTCGTACTCGCGACGTGCCGCGATCTCCCGGTCGAGCTGCAGGTCATAGACGTATTTCATATCCCGGGCGCGGGCCTGGTCCAGCTCGCTCTGCCGGCGGTAGACCACAGACACGAAGGCCGCCAGCACCGCGGCCCACAGCGACAGGACGACCGCCAGCCGCAACAGCTCGACCTTGCTGGTGAAGACGATGGTCGAACTGGCCAGAATGGCCAGCACCAGCAACACGGTCAGCAGCTGCCAACCCGGCCTACGACCGCTGCGCCGGTTCCTGGCGCCACGCGGCGGGACGCTCATGGGGGTGACTGTACCGCCTGAACAGCCGTTGTCCGTGGCGACAAGCCCGGGCCTGTAAGCCAAGTTCACCGGCTCGGACAACGGGTCCGCCCGGGTCGTCTAGGATGGGCGAAGTTGGCAGATCAGGTCATGTTTGCCTATCGTTTCGTTACCTGTTGACACCACAGAAGGACCACCGTTCACCGACGCACGGGGGTACCCGACGGGGCGCGGCTTCAGCCACAAACCTCCGGTTAACCGCCGCGCGAAGCATGTGAAGGGTCAGGTGTTTATGCCCACCAGTGTCGGGCTTTACAACCCCAGCTACGAACACGACGCCTGTGGCGTCGCGATGGTCGTCGACATGCACGGTCGCCGCAGTCGCGACATCGTCGACAAGGCCATCACCGCGCTGGTGAACCTCGAACACCGCGGCGCCGCCGGCGCCGAGCCCAACAGCGGCGACGGCGCGGGCATCATGATTCAGGTCCCGGACAAGTTCCTGCGCGCCGTCTGCGCCGAACAGGGCGACTTCGAGTTGCCGCCCGAGGGCTCATACGCCACCGGCATCGCATTCCTGCCGCAGTCCGCTCGCGACGCCGTGACGGCGAGCGAGGCTCTGGAGAAGATCGTCGAGGCCGAGGGCCTTACCGTGCTCGGTTGGCGCGAGGTGCCGATCGACGAGTCGTCGCTGGGCGCGCTGGCGCGCGACGCGATGCCGACCTTCCGGCAGCTGTTCATCGCCGGCGCCACCGGCATGGAACTGGAGCGCCGCGCCTACGTCATCCGCAAGCGCGCCGAGCATGAGCTCGGAACCAAGGGGCCCGGCCAGGACGGTCCGGGGCGGGAGACCGTGTATTTCCCGAGCCTTTCCGGCAAGACCCTGATCTACAAGGGCATGCTGACCACCCCGCAGCTCAAGGCGTTCTACGTCGATCTGCAGGACGAGCGCATGGAGAGCGCGCTGGGAATCGTGCACTCGCGGTTCTCCACCAACACCTTCCCGTCCTGGCCGTTGGCCCACCCGTTCCGGCGGATCGCGCACAACGGCGAGATCAACACCGTGACCGGCAATGAGAACTGGATGCGGGCCCGTGAGGCGCTGATCTCCACCGACGTCTTCGGCACCGACGTGGAGAAGATCTTCCCGGTCTGCACCCCCGGCGCCTCGGACAGCGCCCGGTTCGACGAGGTGCTGGAGTTGCTGCACCTCGGCGGACGCAGCCTGCCGCACGCCGTGCTGATGATGATCCCGGAGGCCTGGGAGCGCAACGAGTCCATGGACCCGGCCCGGCGCGCGTTCTACGCCTACCACGCCGCACTGATGGAGCCCTGGGACGGACCGGCGTCGGTCTGCTTCTCCGACGGCACCGTCGTCGGTGCGGTCCTGGACCGCAACGGTCTTCGCCCGTCCCGGATCTGGGTCACCGACGACGACCTGGTCGTGATGGCCTCCGAGGTCGGTGTGCTGGGGATCGACCCGGCCAAGGTGGTCAAGCGGATGCGCCTGCAGCCCGGCCGGATGTTCCTGGTGGACACCGCGCAGGGCCGGATCATCGCCGACGAGGAGATCAAGGCCGAGCTCGCCGCCGAGCAGCCCTACGCCGATTGGCTCGAGGAAGAGCAGTTCCACCTCGACGACCTGCCGCAGGGCCCCTACATCCGGATGCCGCATCACCGGGTGGTGCTGCGCCAGCAGGCGTTCGGCTACACCTACGAGGAACTCAACCTGCTCATCGCACCGATGGCGCGCACCGGCATCGAGGCGCTCGGCTCGATGGGCACCGACACTCCGATCGCCGTGCTGTCGGCGCGGCCGCGGATGCTCTTCGACTACTTCCAGCAGTTGTTCGCCCAGGTGACCAACCCGCCGCTGGATGCCATCCGCGAAGAAGTGGTGACCAGCATCTCGGCGACGCTGGGTCCGGAGTCCGACCTGCTGCACCCGACGCCGGAGTCCTGCCACCAGATCCTGCTGCCGCAGCCGATCCTGCGAAACCATGAGCTGGCCAAGCTGGTCAACCTCAACCCCGAAGACGAGGTGCACGGCTACAAGCACGGCATGCGCTCGGCGGTGATCAGCTGTCTGTATCCGGTGGCCAAGGGCGGCGCCGGCCTGCGCCGTGCGCTCGACGACATCCGGGCCGAGGTCTCCCGGGTGATCGCCGACGGCGCCCGGATCCTGATCCTGAGCGACCGCGAGTCAAGCCCGACGATGGCTCCGATCCCGTCGCTGCTGTCGTTGGCCGCCGTGCACCATCACCTGGTGCGGACCAAGACCCGGACCCAGGTCGGCCTCGTCGTCGAGTCCGGTGACGCCCGCGAGGTGCACCACATGGCGATGCTGGTCGGCTTCGGCGCCGGCGCGGTCAACCCTTACATGGCGTTCGAGTCGATCAGCGACATGGTCGACCGCGGCGTCCTCGGTGAGATCGACCGCGAGAAGGCGCTGCAGAACTACATCAAGGCGTCCGGCAAGGGTGTGCTCAAGGTGATGTCCAAGATGGGCATCTCCACCGTGGCCTCCTACACCGGCGCGCAGTTGTTCCAGGCCATCGGCATCTCCCAGGAGGTGCTCGACGAGTACTTCACCGGACTGCACTGCCCGGTGGGCGGCATCGACCTCGACGACATCGCGACCGACGTCGCCACCCGGCACCAACTGGCCTACCTGGACCGGCCCGACGAGCGCGCGCATCGCGAACTCGAGGTGGGCGGGGAGTACCAGTGGCGCCGCGAGGGCGAGTACCACCTGTTCAATCCCGACACCGTGTTCAAGCTGCAGCACTCCACCCGCACCGGGCAGTACGAGGTGTTCAAGGAGTACACCGGCCTGGTCGACGACCAGAGTGAGCGGATCGCGTCACTGCGCGGTCTGCTGAAGTTCCGGGAGGGTGTGCGGCCGCCGGTGCCGATCGAGGAGGTCGAGCCCGCCAGCGAGATCGTCAAGCGCTTCTCCACCGGCGCGATGAGCTACGGCTCCATCTCCGCCGAGGCGCACGAGACTCTGGCGATCGCGATGAATCGCCTTGGCGCCCGGTCGAATTCGGGCGAGGGCGGCGAGGCCGTCAGCCGGTTCGAACCCGACGCCAACGGGGACTGGCGCCGCAGCGCCATCAAGCAGGTGGCCTCCGGGCGATTCGGCGTGACGAGCCACTACCTGACCAACTGCACCGACATCCAGATCAAGATGGCCCAAGGTGCCAAGCCGGGTGAGGGCGGTCAGCTTCCGGGCCACAAGGTCTACCCGTGGGTGGCCGAGGTCCGGCACTCGACGCCGGGCGTGGGGCTCATCTCCCCGCCGCCGCACCATGACATCTACTCGATCGAGGATCTGGCCCAGCTGATCCACGACCTGAAGAACGCCAACCCGGCGGCCCGCATCCACGTGAAGCTGGTCAGCGAGAACGGCGTCGGAACCGTGGCCGCGGGTGTCTCCAAGGCGCACGCCGACGTGGTGCTGATCTCCGGGCACGACGGTGGCACCGGCGCCTCGCCGCTGACCTCGCTCAAACATGCCGGCGCCCCGTGGGAACTCGGCCTGGCCGAGACGCAGCAGACCCTGCTGCTCAACGGTCTGCGGGACCGGATCGTCGTGCAGGTCGACGGTCAGCTCAAGACCGGCCGGGACGTCGTGGTCGCCGCCCTGCTCGGTGCCGAGGAGTTCGGCTTCGCGACCGCGCCGCTGGTGGTGTCGGGCTGCATCATGATGCGGGTCTGCCACCTCGACACCTGCCCGGTGGGGGTGGCCACGCAGAACCCGGTGCTGCGCGAAAGGTTCACCGGCAAGCCGGAATTCGTCGAGAACTTCTTCATGTTCATCGCAGAAGAGGTCCGCGAGCTGATGGCCAAGCTCGGCTTCCGGACGGTCAACGAGATGGTCGGTCAGGTCGGCGCACTGGACACCAGCCAGGCCGCGGCGCACTGGAAGGCGCACAAGCTTGATCTGAATCCGGTTCTGCACCAGGCCGATTCGGCGTTCATGAACCAGGACCTGTACTGCAGTTCGCGTCAGGACCACGGTCTGGACAAGGCGCTGGACCAGCAGTTGATCGCCCAGTGCCGGGAAGCGCTGGACGGCGGCGCCCCGGTGCGCTTCGCGACGAAGATCGCGAACACCAACCGGACTGTCGGGACCATGCTCGGCCACGAGGTGACGAAAGCCCATGGCGGGGCAGGGTTGCCGGACGGAGCCATCGACATCACCTTCGAGGGCTCGGCCGGTAACAGCTTCGGGGCCTTCGTCCCGCACGGAATCACACTGCGGGTGTTCGGCGACGCGAACGACTACGTCGGCAAGGGTCTGTCCGGCGGACGGATCGTGCTGCGTCCCTCCCTCGATGCGCCGGCCGGTTACGTGGCCGAGGACAACATCATCGGTGGCAACGTGATCCTGTTCGGTGCCACCAGTGGTGAGGCGTTCATCCGCGGGACCGTGGGTGAGCGGTTCGCCGTTCGCAACTCAGGCGCACATGCCGTCGTCGAGGGCGTCGGCGACCACGGGTGCGAGTACATGACCGGCGGCAAGGTGGTCATCCTCGGGCCGACGGGTCGCAACTTCGCGGCGGGTATGTCCGGTGGCGTCGCCTACGTCTACGACCCGCAGGGCAACCTGGCGGAGAATCTCAACACCGAGATGGTCGAACTCGAGAAGTTCGATGACGACGACGTCGAATGGCTGCGTGGGATCCTGACCGCGCACCACGAGGCCACCGACTCCGCCGTGGCGCAGCGCATCCTGGCCGACTGGCCGCGACAGGCGGGCGATTTCGTGAAGGTGATGCCGCGCGACTACAAGCGCGTGCTGGAGGCAATCGCGGAGGCCGAACGAATCGGCGCGAACGTGGACGAGGCGATCATGGAGGCTTCCCGTGGCTGATCCGAGTGGCTTTCTGAAGTACACCCACCGGGAAGGTCCGGCGCGCCGGCCGGTTCCGTTGCGGTTGCGGGACTGGAAAGAGGTCTACGAGGAGTTCGAGCGTGATGCCCTCGAGCATCAGGCATCGCGCTGCATGGACTGCGGAATCCCGTTCTGCCACAACGGTTGCCCGTTGGGAAACCTGATCCCGGAATGGAACGATCTGGTCTACCGGGACCGGTGGCGGGATGCGATCGAGAGACTGCACGCCACCAATAACTTTCCGGAGTTCACCGGCCGGCTGTGCCCGGCGCCGTGTGAGGCGTCCTGCGTTCTCGGCATCAACTCCGATGCGGTGACCATCAAGCAGGTCGAGGTCGAGATCATCGACAACGCCTTCGAAGAGGGTTGGGTGACCCCCAACCCGCCTCATCTGCTGACCGGAAAGTCCGTCGCCGTCGTCGGGTCCGGTCCGGCCGGGCTGGCCGCCGCTCAGCAGCTCACCCGTGCCGGTCACGATGTGACCGTCTTCGAGCGGGCCGACCGCATCGGCGGTCTGCTTCGGTACGGCATCCCCGAATTCAAGATGGAGAAGCGCCACATCGACCGCCGTCTGGAACAGATGGAGGCCGAAGGGACGAAGTTCCGTGCCGGGGTCAACGTCGGCGTCGACGTGACCGTCGAGCAGTTGCGCGAGGACTTCCACGCGGTGGTGCTGTCCGGCGGCGCGACCGACTGGCGGGACCTGCCGATCCCGGGCCGCGAACTGGACGGGATCCACCAGGCGATGGAATTCCTGCCATGGGCCAACAGGGCGACCCACGGCGACCCGGTCCTCGATGCGGACGGCCAGCCGCCGATCACCGCGAAGGACAAGCGGGTCATCATCATCGGCGGTGGCGACACCGGCGCGGACTGCCTGGGCACGTCGCTGCGGCAGGGCGCCCGCAGCGTGCACCAGTTCGAGATCATGCCGCGCCCGCCGGCCGAGCGTGCGTCGTCCACGCCGTGGCCGACCTACCCGCTGATGTTCCGGGTCTCCTCGGCTCATGAGGAGGGCGGCGAACGTGTCTTCTCCGTCAACACTGAGCGCTTCACCGGCAGCGACGGCCGGGTGACCGGCCTACGCGCCCATGAGGTGGTCATGCAGGGTGGAAAGTTCGAGAAGGTCGAGGGCAGCGACTTCGAACTCGGCGCCGATCTGGTGCTGCTGGCGATGGGGTTCGTCGGGCCCGAACGGTCCGGCCTGCTGACCGATCTCGGCGTCGAGCTGACCGATCGCGGCAACGTCGCCCGCAACGACGACTTCGAGACCTCCGTGCCGGGCGTCTTCGTCGCCGGCGACATGGGCCGAGGGCAGTCGCTGATCGTCTGGGCCATCGCCGAGGGGCGTGCCGCAGCGGCTGGCGTCGACCGCTACCTGATGGGCCACACGGCTTTGCCGACGCCGATCCGGCCTACTGCAGCGCCGCAACGTTAGTCACATCTGTAACAGGGGCAACATCTGACCTGCATCGGCGCGCCTTACGGTGATCCGGGTGTGATGCAGCTCTAATTGCTGCAGTGGGGTTCTGAGGTTTATTGTGCGCCCCCGGTTGCCAATGATGTCGACCACAGGAGAGACCCCGTGTACCTCACTCCGATTACCCGCTCCCGGGTCAGGCGCATCGCCTGGTCGTTCTTTCGTCACCCCGTCAAGAGCCGCGAGTTCCCCGCCAAGCACGAACGGCTGGTCACCGCCGCCGAATTGATGCGGTACGGGTTCTAACCCCGCCAGAGGCCAGACCGTCGGATCGCCTCGGCGAGCGGCTCCAGAACCCTCGGGTCGTGCGGGACCGGCAGATACACGATCGCCAGATCAAGGCCCTCCGCGCCGAGCGCGATGCTGTCCTCGATGACCGCCCTGAAGCCGCGATCCGGGTCGTACCGGATATGCGCGGAGAGCAGGATCTCCTTGGGATCGCGGCCGACCTCGGCACAGTGCGTCTTCAGCACGTCGCGCTTGCGGGCGAACTCCTGCGGCGTGCCGCCGGGGAAATTCCAGTGCTGGGCGTATTTCGCGGCGATCCGCAGCGTCCGCTTCTCGCCGGTGCCGCCGATGCAGATCGGCGGGTGCGGCCGCTGCGGACCCTTGGGCTCGTTGCGGGCCGCCCTGAGCTGATAGAAGCGACCGTCGAAATCCGTTGTCTCGCTGCTTAACAGTCCGATCAGGACCTGACAGGCCTCCTCGAACCGGTCGAACCGTTCCGTCATGCTGCCGAGTTCGATGCCGTAGGCGCCGGACTCCTCCTCATTCCAGCCGGCGCCGATCCCGAGTTCGAGCCGGCCGCCCGAGATGATGTCGAGCGCCGCGACCATGTTGGCCAGCACGGCCGGGTGCCGGTAGTGGATTCCGCTGACGAGGGTCCCCAACCGCAGCCGCGTGGTGGCCTGGGCCAGCGCGGTCAACGTGGTCCAGCCCTCCAGGCAGGGACCCGCCGGGTCGGAGAAGATCGGATAGAAGTGGTCGAAGGTCCAGCCGGACTCGAAGACCTCGATATCGTCGGCGGCGCGCCAGACCGACAGCATGTCCGCCCAGGTGGTGTTCTGCGGGGCGGTCTTGAACGCGAATCGCATTCCCTGAAGCTACTGCCGCGCGGTCACGGGGGTCACGCCGGCGGCACGTCACCGGCCGGCGGCGCAGGCGGCGGCAGCGGTTCCGGTGCGGGGGCCGGCGGTGGCGGAGGAGCCGGCGCCGGTGGCGGCGGAGGTGCCTCCGGAGCCGGGGGCGGGGGAGGCGCCATGTTCGGAATCGTGATCGGCGGCAGACCGGGGATCTCGATGATGTTGACGTCCGGCGGCGGTGCGCCGTCGGCGGGCGGTGGCGGCGGAGGTGCCTCGTAGTCGCCCTCGTCGCTGGGGTCGTATCGCGGGCCGGTGTAGACCGGGGGCGGCGGCGCCGGCGCGATGCCGGTGCTGGTGTTGATCGTGATGATCGAGCCGGGCAGTACGGCACCGGTCGGGGTGGTGCCGATGATGGTGCCCTTGACCGCCGTGCTGTTGACCGGGGTGGGCTGGTCGGCGACCTGGAAGCCGGCCGCCTTGATCCGCTGCTTGGCGGCGTCGAAGTTCAGGCCGACGACGTTCGGCACGCCGATGCCGGGTGCGCCGTTGACGTAGCGCGGGTCGGTGGGCGGCATCGACACCGGACCGAATGCGGTGGCGAGCGGGCTCATCGCGAGGAACCAGGTCTGCGCGGGTGACGTTCCGCCGTAGAGGTTTCCGCTGCCGCCGCACTTGTGCAGCGGGTAGGCGCACAGCGCCGCGGGCTTGGGGGAATCGTCGAACACGTAGCTGGCGGCCGCCAATTGGTTGGTGTAGCCGAGGAAGCCCGAGGACCGGTGGGACTCGGTGGTCCCGGTCTTGCCGGACATCGGCAGGCCCCATCCCACGGAGCCGGCCGCCGCCGCGCCCGTTCCCGTCGTGGTGTCCTTGGCCAGCGCGTTGGACAGCGTGTTCGCCAGACCCTCGGGAACCACCTGCTCACACTTGGCGGTCGGGAGGCTGATCTCGGCGCCGTGCCGGTCGAAGACCTTCTCGATCGGCGTTGGCGGACACCAGGTGCCACCGGATGCCAGAGTGGCCGCGACGTTCGACAACTCCAGGGGGTTCACCTCGAACGGTCCCAGGGTGAATGACCCGATGTTCTCCCGCTTGACGTAGTCGGCGAGGCTCTCGTTGCTCTTCGGAACATAGGCCCGGGCGGTCCCGGGTTCGGCGTAGGAGCGCAGGCCCAGGCGCACCGCCATGTCGACCGCGCGTCCGACGCCGACTTGTTGAATCAGCTTGGCGAACGCGGTGTTCGGCGAGAGCGCCAGTGCGTCGGTCATGCTCATCGGGCTGCGGTAGCCGCCGGCGTTCTTGACGCACCAGGTCTTGGGCGGGCAACCGGGAGTGCTGCTGTCGCCCAGGCCCTTGCCTTGAAACGTCGGCGGCACGTCGAGCAGGGCGTTGATGCCCATGCCCATGTCGAGGGCGGCTGCACTGGTGAAGATCTTGAAGATCGAACCGGCGCCGTCGCCGACGAGGGTGAACGGCTGCGGCTGCACGGTCTGGCCGGCCTCGAGGCGAAGCCCGTACCCGCGGTTGTCGCCCATCGCCAGCACCCGATGGGCGTCCTTGCCCGGGCGGATCACGCTCATCACGCTGGCCACACCGTCGAGCGTCGGGCTGGCGACGGCATTGATCGCCTGTTTGACCGGCACCTGAACCTTGGGGTCCAGCGTGGTTTTGATCAGGTAGCCGTTGCGGGCGACGTCCTGCTTGCTGATCCCGGCCTTGGCCAGGTACTCCAGCGCATAGTCGCAGAAGAACGCCCGGTCGCCGGCGGCAATACAGCCCTGGGCGATCGAATTCGGTTGCGGCAGTATGCCCAACGGGGTTTCGCGTGCCGCCCGCAGTTCGCCGGCATGCTCGGGCAGATTCTGGATCATGGTGTCCAACACCAGGTTGCGCCGGTCCAGGGCGCCCTGCGGGTTGGTGTAGGGGTTCAGCGCGCTGGTGGACTGCACTAGTCCGGCCAGCATCGCGGACTGCTGCCAGTTCAGCGCGATCGCGTCGACGCCGAAGTAGGTCCGGGCCGCGTCCTGAATCCCGTAGGCGCCGTTGCCGAACGGCACCAGGTTGAGATAACGGGTGAGGATCTCCGGCTTGGACAGGGCCGTGTCCAGCGCCAGTGCGGTGCGGATCTCCCGCAATTTGCGAATGGGCGTGGTCTCCACCGCCGCCTGGCGTTCCTCGTCGGTCTCGGCGTTGACCAGAAGGTTGAAGTTCTTGATGTACTGCTGCTCGATCGTCGACCCGCCGCGGGCGTCGCCGGCGCCTTTGAGGAAGCCGGCCAGACCGGTCAGCGTGCCCTGGAGATCGACGCCGTTATGAGCGGCGAACCGCTTGTCCTCGATCGAGACGATCGCCAGTTTCATCGTGTCGGCGATCCGATCCGACGGCACCTCGAAGCGGCGCTGAACGTACAACCAGGCGATCGGGGCGCCGGTCACATCGACCATCGTCGACACCGCGGGCACGTCGCCGTCGACGATGTTCGCCGACCCCTGGGTGACCGACTCCGATGCGCGGTTGCTCGCCGCGCCCAGGCCGCCGACGATCGGGAACAGCAGGGCCGCGACCAGCACACCGGCGAGGACGCAGAACAGCGCCATCCGGGCCAGTGCCGGCCACACACGGTCCGGGGTCGCGGCCAAGTTCAGCTTTTCCACGAACCGGTCGAACACCCCGCAAAGACTAGGCGCATCGGGCTTACCGGTCCACCGCGGTCCGGCCGGTGGTTACCGAACCGGTTTTCGCTGCCCGCGGGGTCAGCCGGCGGCGACCACGACGATGCCGTCATCGTCGCTGAAGGCCACATCACCGGGGACGAAGTCGACGCCGCCGACGCTGATCACCACGTCGCGTTCGCCGGCGCCGGTCTTGGCACTCTTGCGCGGATTCGTGCCCAGTGCCTTGATGCCGATGTCGAGGGTGCGCAGGGTCGAGGCATCGCGCACGGCTCCGTGGATGATCAGACCGGACCACCCGTTGGAGCGGCCCAACTCGGCGATGACGTCGCCCACCAGGGCGGTGTGCAACGACCCGCTGCCGTCGATGACCAGGACCCGCCCGTCGCCGCTCTCCGAGAGCACCGATTTGAGCAGGGCGTTGTCCTGGAAGCAGCGCACGGTGCTGATCCGGCCGGTGAATTCCGAGCGGCCACCGAACTGGCGGAACTGGGTATCGCAGCTGCGGACGTCCTCGCCGATCTCATCGACGAGATCGGCGGTGGGGCGGAAGGTCATCGGCTCAGCCCCGGCGCAGCCGGCGCAGCAGCAGCGCGATGAAGCTCACCGCCGCCAGGCCGATGGTGAGCGGCAACCGCAGGCCGAAATCGCCGCCCGCCGGTGCCGACGGGGCGGCGCCGGCCTGCCGGACCGTCTCCTTGGCACTGGCCGCGGCCTCGCGGGCCGGATTGGGGCCGGCCGTCAGTGCGGCGTGCGGCGGTGCCGGTTCGAGCGCGGGGACCTCGGCGGGCGCCTCGAGGGCGGCCTGCGGCGGTGCGGCCTTGGCGGGTGCCTTCTGGGCCTGGCCTTTCTGGGCGGGCGCCTTCTTCGCGGGCGCCTTTTTTGCCGGGGCCTTCTTCGGGGCGGGTCTCTTCGCGGTGACCGGCCTCGGGGCGGGCTTCTTGGCGGCCTGCTCGTCAGGCTGGTCGTGCTGGTCTGCCATCAGGGGCGCTCCTTCGCTGTGCTGGGTCAATCATGCCAGGGGAGCCTCGTCGCACGGCGGTCAGGACCGGCTGCGCAGCGCCCACGCGGCCGCCGCGGCGACCAGGGCCGCCGCACCAACGGCAAACGGCCACAACGGGATCCGGTGCTCGGCAGGGGCGCCGCCGGCGGCAGGCCCGGGCGTCCCGGCCCCGGCCACCGTCAGGGTGAATGACCATGAGCCGGCGACGACGTGCCCGTCGGAGGAGGTCACCCGGTAGTTCACGGTGTACCTGCCGGCCGGACCGAGCGGACGCACCGCGACGGCGGCAACCGCCCCGTGCAACTCGGGATCCCCGGAGGTCCACAGATTTCCGTCCGGCCCGACCACGGTCATCGCGGCGAAGGTGGGCTGCAGATCCTCGTTGAACGTCGCGCTGACCCTGGCGGGTCCGGTGGCCAGCGTCGCGTCGGCCGGCGGGTCGGAGGAGACCAGCACGGTGTGAGCGGACGCCGGCGCGGCGCCGATCCCGGTCAGCAGAGTGAACCCGGTGGCGAAGGCCGCCACCAACGCGGCGGCGACGACCCTGAGGACGGCGGTCATGGATGCGGCGTCACACGCCGAGCCTGGCCATCAGGTCGGCCTCAATGCCGTCCAACTGCTGGCCGATGGAGGTATGCGCGGCCCGCCGGCGGGGTCCGGGCATCGCCTCGGCCGCGGTGACCGCGGCCGAGAGTGCGGTGAGCCGCTCGGTCATGGCGCCGACGAACTGTTTGGTCTCGGCATCCTTGGGTTTGGCCGCCGCGATCTGGCGCAGCGAATGATCGGCGGCGGAGATCCGGGCCGACAGCCGGCCGCCCGAGCCGGAGAACTGGCCGATGTCGGTCAACGGAACCCCGAGGCGGTCGGCGCGCAGTTCGTCGAGCGCCCCGCGGGCCGACGTCGCGGCCCGGTAGATCATCGGGACCAGGACGGGGGCGAGCAGCCGTGACACCGCCAGCGTCCGGCGCACCCGGCCCGGGGACAGCAACTTGCCCTCGCGGGCGGTTCGCAATTCGGTCTGTGCCACCTTGACCGCGGTGCGGTCCACGTTCCGCTGGGTCTTGACCTGGGCCCGGATCGCCTTGGACTCGGAACGCTCGGCGGACCTGATGCGTTTGGCCTCGTTCTTGGCGGCGAGTTTGGCGTCCAGCTTGGCGCGGGCCTTGAGGGCGCGGGCCTCGGCGCGCCGGGTCGCACGGCTCTTCCGCTTGCGGAACAGGCCCATCGCTGCCGCCTTTCAGGTCGATGTTGTGCCGTTGGATCAAACCCTAACGGCACCCTATCGACCCCGGGCCTGCGCGTAGCCAAGGGATGAATTCCCGACCTGCGGATATGCCACAATTGACCGATACCCGCAAACTCCGGCGCCAGGCGGCGCCGCCTGGGCGAGGAAGAATCGTGAGCCGGTCGCAGCGACGCGCCGCGGTGATCAGGAGGGCGATCGCCGCGGGTCTGCTGTGCGCCGGCTTCGGGACGGGGGCGCTTGCCCCGGCCGCCGCCGATTCCGGCGTCGATGGCCGGGGACCGGGCCCGAGCAACCATGACGGGTCCGGCCGTGGCGGCCCGCCGGCCGCACCGAACGCGGACGCCGGTTCCGGCACCCCGTCGAGGCGCGGCGTTCGCACGCTGCCGGCCCCTGCGCCGGCCGGGGACGAGGAATGGCATCCACCACACCACTGGTGGTGCCACATCGTCTGGCCGGACTGGCCGATCGCGCCGCCCCTGCCCTTCACCCGCAACCGCAACGCATTCATCTTCTACCCGGGGCCTGCGGCGCAGGCGCCGGTCACCGTTCTGGGCGTTGCGAGTGCCCCGCACGCGAGTACCGCACTCGCCGGCGCGGTCGCCGAGGCGCCGGCCGCTCAGGATCCGGCCGCTGCACCGCCCGCCGCCGCCGGGCAGTCCGGGGCCGCGGCCTTCAGCGGAGCCCAATCCGTACCCGCGATGCCGGTGGCCCTGCCGGAAGTTCCCGCCGCACCGCCGCCGGATGCCCGGCAGCCGGAAATCGTTGCCGCCGTGCCGAATCCGCCACGAACCGGACTTCCCGGCGTTCCGGCGGCAAACCTGGGCCAGATCGCAGCGCTGGCCCTGCCCGGCTTGGCCGGAATCGCCGCACTGACCGCGCTCGGCGGCTTCGTCGGCTACCGTCAGGCCAAAGCCGGCTATGTGCTGAGGGCCGCCGGAACGGCACGGTTCCTGCAATGACCGGCCATGACCTGACCGGGAGGGCGTGAGATGTCCGCTGCTCCCAAGGTGACCAAAGCCGTGAACGACGTGCTGGAGTTGGCACCTTCCCGCGGCGAGGTGTCGCTGGTCCGGTTGGTGGCCGCTGTCGGCGCGGACCGCGGACGGCCCATCGAGGTCACCGCCGCCGATCTCCCGGTCGGGGTTTCAGGCCAGTGGCGTCAGTACACGGACCGTGACGAGTTCCTGATCCAACGGGGTCTGCCGACCACCGAACGCACGCTTGCCCACGAACTCGGCCACCTGGTGCTGGGTCACGACGGAATTCCGGTGACTGAAGTGGCCCGGGAGGCTGCCGAACTCGCCAGCGATGACCTGATCAGTTACATGCTCAACCAGCGCACCGGCTGTATGGGACCGGGCGGTGAGGACGTCGAGCAGGAGGCCGAGGACTTCGCGGCGCTGCTGCTGCACCGGCTCGGCCGGCTGCGCAGCGACCGGGCCTCGATCATCCAGGTGCGGCTCGGAGAGGCGTTTGGTTGATCATCTGGGTGATCGCCGGTCTCCTAGGGCTGGCCACCGGACTGCGGGTCGGCTGGGCACTGGTGAACCATCAGTCGGTGGTCAGCAGCGCGATGATCGTCGCGCTCGGCAGTCTCGCCGTGGTCGCCGCCCTGAACTGGCCGCCGCTGACACTGCTGGTGGACTCGGCGCTGCGCTGGCCCAATATCTCCATCGCGCTCAGTGAGATGGCGCTCGTCGGTTCCGCGGCCGGTAGTTGCGTGATGATCACCTCGGTCGCGTCCCGGCGCTCGGCCAAGGCCACCCGACGGCTGGCGCTGATCCAGTACACCGTCGCGTTCGCCATCGCGGTGATCACGCTGGGACTGTTTCTGGTCGAGCCACGCCAACCCGAGATGTCGCCCCGGGAGTACCTCGCCAGCAATCTGGGCGCACACACCGCGCTTCCCTGGTTGGTGCCGTTGCTCTACGTGTTGTTGGTGCTGACCCTGGTGTCGTGGGTCGGAATGCGGTTGTCCAACCCGACCCGTCGCGGCCGCGCCCTGTTCGTCTTCACGATCGGTCTGGCGCTACTGCTGGCGGCCATCGCGTTCTTCCTCATCCGCGCGGTCGGCAGCCCGGATCTGCTCAGCGTCGGCACCGCGGCGGCGCTGCTGGTCTGCGCGATGGCCGTCGTGGCGGCCGGTTCTCTGCTGCCGACCATCGAGGACTGGATCGGCGCCCGGCGCGAACTGCGACTCATCGAGCCGCTGCGGCGTGAGATGGAGCGCCGGCACCCCGACATCGGGATCGGCGTCCGGCCGCGCGGCCCGCTGGTATTCCGGGTGGCGGAGCGGTTGTCGCTGATTTCGGACTCGCTCTACCTGGAGGCGACGGTAGCCCCGCAATCGAGCGGGTCCACGGCCGAGCCGGATCCGCCTGACGATGTGAGTCCGGTCGAGCAGGCCCGCGCGGTTGCGCGCTGGGTGGGGACGGACCGCGATGGGGACGGCAGCCGGTTCCCCGGCCGGGGATGGCTCAGCCAGCCGGACAACTACTCCGACCGGGAGTGGATCCTGGAGATCGCCCGGCAGTACCGGGAACTGCGATCGTCGGGCGGCGCGGCACGCGCCGGCTAATCGACGAGGCTCTCTGCCCGGCGCAGCTCGTCGACCTTCTCCACGACGCTCTGCTGCGCCTCGGGCGAGAGGCCGATGGTCCGGGCGGCGATCCGCCGGACGCCCTCGTCGCGCATGTGGGCCAGCCAGGTGAGTTCGCGGTCCATCTTCTCGTAGTACTCGTCGTCGGTGAAGTACTCCGGCTTGATCCGGAAGAAGTTGGCAAGGGCAGTCATCGTCGCCGAGGACGGGTTGGTGCGGTTGCCCGAGCGCAGCTGCGAGAGGTAGGGGGCCGACATGGTGATGCCCTCGGTCTTGAGTGCGCCGATCACTTCAGCGGAGGTGTGAGGACCACGGCCGGGCGGGTAAACCGTCTCGAACAGCCGGTTCAATCGCGCGGCGAACGTTGTGCTCATCGTGTTAACCCTCCAGATACCTACAAGAGCCCCGTAACCCTCATCTTATTTGCTGATGACTGTAACGCTACTTGTCCAAACAACCAAGTGCAAACTATCCGAACACGCCGAACTTCATGCCGGGTTCGGGTTGACGCGGCGGTTTGCGGCTTTCGGCTCCGGGTGGCCGGCAGGCGGCGAGCCTGTGCGTTTGCAATTTCAATCAGGCAAAACGTCCGCTCGACTTCGCCTCGCCGCCGTCCGGTCGTGGGCCGGCCGGCGAGCGTCCGCGGAGTGCGCCTGGCAACTATCGAATCGGAGCGGATCCCAACACCCTCCGTTTGCTGAGAGAAACCTGAGATTCCCAGGTGATGCCAAGGTTGTTCGTCGTCGGACGAAGTCGACGGCGCGGTCAGGCGGCGAGCAGCATTGCCAGGATCGCGGTATCCGGGTGGCTGATCGGGTCGACCCCGACGCGGCTCACGATCCCGGTCACCGTGCCGTCGGCTTCAGCCTCCACCCATGCCGCCCGATGCTCGAGACCCAGATGGGGGAGACCGGGGAGCAGCAGGCACCCGGACGCGGCGCCGGAACACTCGGGCAGCGAGGGCGTCGTCTCCGACGGCGGATGCAGCATCATCAGGGCCGGTGGCTGTTTGTCGGCGAAGTGCCCGGGCGGAACCGCCGAGTCGCCCACGACGGTGCCCTCGGCGAGCACCAGACCGACCGTGCCGGGATGCGGCCGTTCCGGGAGTTCCTCACGGACCCCGAAGATCGTGGTGGTGGACAGCAACCCCGGCACCGAAGCCACTCGGACGGCCACCATGAGTAGCTGAGCCCATTCCTTGGTGGAATTCGGCCAGCGTCCGGACACCACGAAGCCCTTCAGGTAGCCGCCGGACTGAAACGGGGCCACCTCGACTGCTCGCCCTGAACTGCTCTCCATCTGGCCTCCGCGACACTCGGAACTCCGGTGCGACACGACTGCGGGTCAGTTCGCAGCATGCGGCACGTGCGCGCGGCGCGCAACAGGACACGGCGGCCGGTCCTCGAGGCGCCGTCCCGCCGCGGGTTACCGGGGAGTAATCGGCGTGTCGTCCGGCGCGTCGACGGCGGTCACATTTCGGTTAGCCCACCAACCGATTTCGCTCACGGGCGACAGGCAGAAGGTCGGAATTCCAACCACTAACGGAGTTATCCACAGTCCCGCGGGCGTTCATAGGTGATCAATCCGCACTGTTTGGCACCCAGGGGCGCAACCCCTGTGCATAACCCTGTGGAAATTGTGGATAGTCGATTCATTGCTGAGCGGGCTTCCCGGATCGGGGCGGCACCCGGTGCCAAATCGGACCGTCAAGTTCTCGTCAGCAGTGCTGGTTAGGCTGGTCCGATGATTCAGGTGTGTTCCCGCTGCGGGACACGATGGAACGTGCGGGACCAGCAGCGTGGTTGGTGTCCGCGCTGCAACGGTGCGCTGCTGGCGCCGACCACCGCGCCGGTGGGCCCGCCGGCCCCCGGACCCGGCCCGAACGGCCCGAACAGTTCCGGACCGGCCGGTCGGCCGCCAGTCGGCCGGCCCGGGCAGAAGCGTGCTGCGGGATTCCGCTGGATCGCGGTGCGGCCGGGGCCGCCGCCGGCCCCCCGTCGCCGTCGCCGGCCGTTGGGGCCGACCCCGCGCTACCAGACGATTCCCAGATGGGGGCTGGTCGACCGGATCGGCACCGTCGCTCCTGCCGGTTCCGATAGTCCGGCCGGACGCAGCGCATCGCCGACCGCGGTTCGCGTCACCATGCTGGTGGCGGCCGCGGTGCTGGCCGTGGCGGCACTGGCGCACGTGCTGCGTTACGTGCTTCTGCTGATCAACCGCACCACTCTGCTCTCGCCGCTGGTGGCCAACGGTTCCCTGCTGATGGGGGTGCTGGTCAGCCTGGCCGCAATAGTCGCCGTCATCGCCGCCGGAGTCGCTGCGACGGCGTGGCTCATCACCCGCCGGGCCGAGGTGTTCAGGCGCCACGGACAGCCGGACCCCCGTCCGGAATGGGCCCTGTGGGCGGGGTGCCTGGTGCCCGTCGTCAATCTCGTCTGGGCACCGGTCTTCGTCCTGGAGCTGACGCACGCCGAGCACTCCTATCCGCGACTGCGCGGACCGGTCGTCACATGGTGGATCGCCTGGATCGTCGCGACCCTGATCTCGGGCTGGGCGATCTGGACCAGTGGCGCCACCGAGGCCCAGGCCGTCGCGGACAACACCGTCACCGTGGTCATCGCGTATCTGGCCGGCCTGGCGGTCATGCTGCTGCTGTTGAGGGTCTTCGACGGATTCGTCCGGCGGCCCATGGCGCAGCGGGAACTGCACCGCTGGGTGATCGTCAGCGAGGATGCCGTCGCAATTGCGACCGACGGCGACGGGACGGAACCCGCCCGGGCCGATTCTGCCGCTGCTGATTCCGACGCCGCCGAAGCCGGTTTCCAGGCAGGTGTTGAGTCCAGGGACCGGGAACCGGCAGCATAGGACTATGTCGGCCGCCGACCCAATGCACGGCGCACACCCGTTCGTGGTGGCACACCGTGGCGCGTCGGCGGACCGTCCCGAACACACGCTGGCCGCCTACGAACTCGCTCTGCGGGAAGGCGCTGACGGTGTCGAGTGCGATGTGCGCCTCACCCGAGACGGGCACCTCGTGTGCGTGCATGATCGCCGGATCGATCGGACCTCGACGGGTACCGGAATCGTCAGCGAGATGACGCTGGCCGAATTGCGGGAATTCGATTGGGGCGCTTGGCATAACAGCTGGACCCCCAGCACCGGAACCGGCCCGTTGACCCTCGAGGATCTGGTGCGGCTGGTGCTGGATTGGAATCGGCCGGTGAAGTTGTTCATCGAGACCAAACATCCGGTGCGCTACGGGGCCCTGGTGGAGAGCAAGGTGCTGGCGCTGCTGCACCGTTACGGCATCGCCGCGCCGCCGTCGGCCGATCTGTCGCGTGCGGTGGTGATGTCGTTCTCGGCCGCCGCGGTCTGGCGGATCCGTCGCGCCGCCCCGTTGTTGCCCACCGTGCTGCTCGGTGAGACCTCGCGTTACCTGGGCGGCGGTGCGGCGACCACGGTCGGCGCGACAGCGGTGGGACCGTCGATCGCCACCTTGCGCGAGCATCCGGAACTGGTGGACCGCGCGGCGGCGCAGGGCCGGGCGATGTACTGCTGGACGGTCGATCACTATGAGGACGTCGAATTCTGCCGGGAACTCGGTGTCGCCTGGGTGGCGACCAACCACCCGGGCCGAACCAAGGACTGGTTGCAGAACGGGCTGACCGGCGCCGGCCGGGACGCCGCTGATTAGTCCGGATCAGGGTTGGGCGTCGAGCACGGTCTGCGGAATCGCCGCGTCGGTACGCAGCGCCTCGAACAGCGCCGACGAGGCCTCGGAATCCCAGATCACCACGGATCCGGCCTCGTTGCCGGTCATCTCGCCGATCGGAACGGTCAGCGTTGCGATCCCACCGCGCAGAGCCCAGCCGAGTCGGGCAAGGTCCCACACGTGGGTGTCGTGGTCGACCGTCAGCGCGCCGACTGCGGCGTGCGGGATCGCGTACCAGCGCCATGGATTGAGCCACACCCACGGACTGGCGGCACGATGCAGCAGCGCCGACATGAACTCGCGTTGGTGGACCATCCGATCCAGATCCGCGCGCGGGGTCGCCCGGCTCCGGACGTAACCCAGCGCGGTGGCACCGTCGACGGTCTGGCAGCCGGCCGCGAGGTTGATTCCGGCCAGCGGATCGTCGATCGGTTCGGTGGGGCAGATCTGGACCCCACCGAGTCCGTCGACGACGGCCCCGAAACCGGCGAACCCGATCTCCGCGTAGTGATCGAGGTGAAGCCCGGTGGTCTGCTCGACGGTCTGCGCCAGCAGGGCAGCGCCCCCTTCGGCGTACGCGGCGTTGATCTTGTCCATGCCGTAGCCCGGGATGTCGACGTAGGAGTCCCGCGGGATCGAGACCATCGTGGTCGGCTCGCCCGAACCCAGCCCGGGGATGTGCACCACCAGGATGGTGTCGGTGCGGCCGTTGCCCAGGTCGCCGCCGGTCGACAGTGCGTCCTGCTGTTGCGGACTGAGGTCGGCGCGACTGTCCGAGCCGACCAGTAGCCAGTTGGTGCCGCTGCCGGCCACCGGTCGGCCTTCGTCGTCGGCGAAGACGCCGATGCGATGCAGGACGGACTCGGCCCAGATCGCGGTGCTGACGCCGGCGACGACGGCAGTCAGCACCGCCAGGCAAGCGAGTACGAGTACGCGCTTGGCCCAGTTGACTTTTCGCACGGGAGGAGTTCGTCGCGGACGCGGGGCCGGTGCGCCTGGGCGCGCCGGTGCGGGCCGTCGCGGTGGGGGAGTGGCGCGTTGCTGCCGCGAAACGGCCGGAGGTGCCGGGGGTGGCGGCGGTGGCGCCGCGCGCGGTGCCGGCGGGTTCGGCCGGGGCGGGAGCGGTGGGGGCGGGTTCGGCCTCGGCGGGAGATGCCGGGGTGGGAGCGGTGGGGGCGGGAGCGGTGTGGGCGGGAGATACCGGGGCGGGGCCGACGGCACCGGCCCGGGCGGTCTCGGCGGCATCGGAGGTCGGGGCCGATAGACGGGGTTGCGCGGGATCACCTGCGGTGGTTCCGGTGGTGTCGCCCGGACCCGGGGAATCCGATCAGTCGGCGGGTCCTCGGCGGGCGGGCGATGCTCGCTCACCAGGTCAACTTACGGCGCACCTCCACCGAATCAGCGGAGCCAGCCGATATGCCCGGCCAGCAGCGCGTAGCCGACGAACGCCACGGCGTCGATCACCCCGTGTGCGATCACCAACGGCCACAGTCGCCCGGTGCGGATCCAGGCGTAGGAGAACACCAGGCCCATCAGCAGGTTTCCCAGGCCGGCGCCGAAGCCCTGATAGAGGTGGTAGGTGGCCCGCAGCGCGCTGGACACCAGCGCCGCGCCGCGATCGGTCAGACCCAGTTGCCGTAGTCGGGTGATCAGGTAGCCCACCACGACGGTCTCCTCGGCGAACCCGTTGGCGAACGCCGCCAGCACCAGGACCGGGATGCGCCACCAGGAGTTGTGCAGGGCCGACGGTTCGACTTGAGCGTTCAGGCCCAGCGCTCGGGCACCGAGGTAGAGCAGCAGTCCGGGGACGCCGATGAGCGCCGCCAGCCCCAGCCCGCCGAGTAGGTCGGGACGCCAGCGCAACCGGCCCAGCCCGATTCCGGAAGGCCGGATTCCACTGCGCCACAACAGGTACAGGGCCAGCAGGCCCCAGGCCACCAGCTGACCCACCGACGCCAGATTCAAGCCCAGGTTGATCAGGTCGTAGCGCGACTGGTCCCGGTTGAGACGGACCCGGTGGCCGGGTAGGCCGGACAGCACCGCGTCGGCCAGGTCCAGCATCGCGACCACGGCGCTGACCCCGAACGTGACGGCCAGCATGACGCCGACCTCGATCCGCGTCGCCTGCCGACTCATCACCGGCTGGCCCGTACCCACCCCGCCACGGTAACGGTGACCGGGGCGCTGCTCGACCCGATAGGGCCCCTCGACCCGATAGGGTTGACCCGTGGCTCGCATCGCCTACCTCGGTCCGGAGGGGACGTTCACCGAGGCGGCACTTCTCAAGATGGCCGCCTCGGGAGTGGTGCCCGGCGGCGGTGACGTCACGCCGCAACCCACCGAGACCACGCCGGCCGCCGTCGGGGCGGTCCGCTCCGGCGCAGCGGATTTCGCCTGCGTCCCGATCGAGAACTCGATCGACGGCAGCGTGATTCCGACGCTGGACAGCCTCGCGGCGGGTTCCCCGCTGCAGATCTACGCCGAACTGACACTCGACGTCGCGTTCAGCATCGTGGTTCGGGACGGCCTGACCGCCGCGCAGGTGCGCACCGTCGCGGCGTTCCCGGTCGCTGCTGCTCAGGTCCGCCAGTGGCTGGCCGCAGAGATGCCGCAGGCCGAACTGGTGCCGACGAACTCGAATGCCTCCGCCGCGCGCGACGTCGCCGACGGCCGCTGCGATGCCGGCGTCAGCACCGCACTGGCGGCCCGCCGCTACGGTCTGCTCACGCTGGCCGAGGGTGTCGTCGACGAACCCAATGCCCGGACCCGATTCGTTCTGGTCGGCCCGCCGGGCCGGCCGCCGGCGCGTACCGGGACCGATCGAACCTCAGTGGTGCTGCGACTGAGCAACGAACCGGGGTCGCTGGTTTCGGCGCTGACCGAATTCAGCATCCGCGACATCGACTTGGCCCGTCTCGAATCGCGGCCGACCCGAAACGGATTGGGCACCTACATCTTCTTCCTCGACTGCGTGGGGCATATCGACGACACCGCGGTGGCCGAGGCGCTCAAGGCATTGCACCGCCGTTGCGCAGATGTGCGTTACCTGGGGTCGTGGCCCACCGGCGCGGCACTCGGTGCGCTGCCGCCGAAACTCGACGAAGCAGACCGGTGGCTGACCCGGTTGCGTGAGGGCAGCGCGTGAGTGGTCGGCTCATCCTGGTCAGACACGGCCAGTCGCTGGCCAATGTGGAACGCCGACTAGACACCCGTCCGCCCGGAGCCGAGCTCACCGACCAGGGCAGGCTGCAGGCGCGCGAGTTCGCCCATGCCCGCCCGAGCCGCCCCGGTCTGCTGCTGCACTCCGTCGCGTACCGCGCCGCGCAGACCGCCGCCGAGATCGGCGCTGAATTATCAACGCCGGCAACCGGAATCGACGACATTCATGAGGTTCAGGCCGGCGACCTGGAAGACCGCACCGATGACGACGCCATCGCGTTGTTCAACTCGGTCTACCAGCGCTGGCACGAAGGCGATCTGGGTGCGGCCATGCCGGGCGGGGAGAGCGGGCACGAAGTTCTCGATCGCTACCTTCCGGTGGTCACGGATCTGCGGCGGCGCTATCTCGACGACGATCACTGGACCTCCGACATCGTCGTCGTCAGCCACGGGGCGGCGATCCGGCTGGCCGCCGCTGTGCTCGCCGGAGTCGAACCGAGTTTCGTCCTCGAGCATCATCTGGCCAACACCGAATTCGTGACGCTCGCGCCGATCACCGATGGGCGATGGAGCTGTTTGCAGTGGGGTTCGCACACGCCGCCGTTCTATCCGGAACCGGATGCGCACCCGGTGCAGGACGCACTGGCGGCGCCGGATCCGATGGGCTGACAGCGCATGACAGCACCCTCATCCGACACCGTCGAGACCGCCGTGTGTCCCGCCTGCGGGTCGGCGGTTCCGGCCGGCGCGTTCTGCGGCAATTGCGGCGCTGAACTTGCCGGGCCGCCGACCCTCTGGCGAACATTGCTGCGGCCCAGGGCATTCGCGGCGGCGCCCGCGGAGAAGCTGGCCGTTCCGATGATCACCAGTTCGTTGTTCCCGCACCTCGAACGGCCCTCCCGCAGCCCGTTCCGGATCGGTCTGCTGCTGCTGTTCGCCGCCCTCGTAGGGTTCTCCTGGCTTCGCCTGGTCGGACCGCTGATCACCGTCGCAGGCCTCGGCGTCCCGGTGCTGTTCGTCCTGTACCTCTGGCAGACCGGCGTTTACCGGGAGATGCCCCGGCACGGACTCGCCGTGTCGGCGCTGATCGGCACCGGACTGGGCGTGGGGTGGACCCTGTTCACCGGCGGCGTCGTCGCGCGTGCCTACGGCATTCCGATGGCTGCCGGTTTCGCGCTGGAGCAGGTTCTCAGCATCGGGCTGGCGGTGTCGCTGGTCGGGGCGTTCCTGATGATCGTGCCGGCCATCGTGGTCCGGTTGCTCCGCCCGCCCGGCCGTGAATCGCTGGACGGCTTCGTGATCGGCGCATTGGGCGCGCTGACCTTCACCGGCGCCTCGACCATCGCCAATTTCGCCCCGCAGTTCGTCTCCGGTCTGATCACCAACGTGCAACCGATGCGACTTGCCGTTCACGCGGCGCTCTACGGGGTCGCCGCCCCGCTGACCGCAGGGGCATCGGGCGGATTGATCGGCATCATGCTCTGGTTTCGCCCGGGCACCCGCGCCCGCGCCCACCGGGGCAGGGTCCGGGCCGCGCTGCTGTTCTTCACCCTGCTGGTCGGTTCGCTCTACGCCGCGATCTGGGTGATGGAGGCGGCCCGACTGCCGCAGCTCATCCAGTTGGTGCTGCACCTCGGATTGGCCCTGGTGGCCCTGATCGGCCTGCGGGTAGCGATGCAGATGGCGTTGCTGCGAGAGGCTCATGATCCGGCAACCGGACAGCCGTTGCTGTGTGTGCACTGCGACCGGGTGGTGCCTGACATGCCGTTCTGCCCTGCCTGCGGTGCGGCGACCCGCGCCTCATCACGTGCTTCGCGCCGATTGCGGCGGGAGTCTCCGCCAGTGCGGGCCAGCGCGGAACAGTGACGGCTCGGTATAATTAGGGTCTGCCCTTCCTGGGCACAGAAAGTAGGGAAATTTTTATGTTGTCAGCTCGTTTGACCCGCCAGATTGCCCTCGCTGCAGGCGCGGCCGCGCTCGTTGGCATGGGAACCCTCACCGCGTGCAGCAGCACCAAGGAGAAGCCGGCCGACACGACCGCTCCGTCGCCCAGCTCCAGCGCCCCGGCTGTGGCGCCGACGGAGAAGAGCGTGGGTGGACCGAACTCGTTCTCCCCGACGATCAAGGCACCGAAGGCTCCGACGGCTCTGCCCGGCAACGTCATCACCGGCAACTAAGCCGCATCTCGATTCGGCGGTGCCCTGCCGATGACGACCGGTTCGCTTCGCGCGTCGATTGCGGTGGCGCTGGTGGTGATCTGCGGTGCTGCCGTGGCACTGGTGGCCCGCGGGGCTATCGGACATCCAAACTCCGGTAGCCCCGCGGCCGCAGTGCTGAACAGTCCAGCGCCGAAGAGCGCCGCGTATATCGGCGGGCCATATGCGTCTCTGCTCGCGAGCTCGACCGATCTGGGTTCGGCCCGGGGCAACCATGTTCAACTGACGGCCGCGCTTCATTCTCCCGCCCGCCCACAGTCACTGATCGGCTGGGCGGACCTGCATGGGCTGACCGTGCGCTGGCGGCCCGGCGATGGCTGGGCGGTCGTCGAGGGCACACCCGCTGCGATCGCAGGTGGCCTGGGCGTCGACGTCCATGACTACCGTGGCCGGCGCGGACAGGTTTTCTACGCCTCGCCCCAGCAGCCCGCCGTCCCCATCGCCCTGCGCGCCGAGGTTGCCGAGTTCGGCCGCATCCTCAGCTACACCCCCCATCGGGAGGCCAAGCCTCCGGCCGTGCCGCTGGAAGTGCCGACCCAGGGTCTGACACCCAGCGCGCTATTGCGCACCTACAACATTCAGCCGCTGCGTGACGCCGGCGTGACCGGCAAGGGCGTCACGGTGGTCGTCTTCGCGTTCGACGGTTTCGACCAGGCCGACCTCGACACCTTCTCGTCGATGTTCAACCTGCCCCGGTTCGTTCCCGAGGTGGTCGGCGGCCAGCCCCCAGCGCGCCGGGGTGAGGCGACGATGGACCTCGAGGCTATTCATGCGATCGCTCCCGATGCCCGGAAGGTGCTGGTGAACGCCCGCTCGACCGTCGAGGGCGAGGGCGGCTTCGAGAAGATCGGCGCGATGATGGAGGAGGCCGATCGCCGGTATCCCGGCGCGGTGTGGAGTTTCTCCATCGGCTGGGGCTGCGACAAGCTGATCACCGCCGCCGATCTGGTGCCCGCCCGCTCAGCACTGACCCGGGCGCAGGCGAACGGGACCACCGCCTTCGACGCGAGTGGGGATCTCGCCGGCCTGGAATGCAAAGGGGGACAGGAGTGGTCGTCGCCGCCGAGCGTCGACGACGTCGGCCTGGACGCGGTCGCCTCCATCCCCGAGATGACCAACGTCGGCGGCACCACCTTGTCGACCGACGACAGTGGCGGTTGGCTTGCCGAGCAGGCGTGGTTCGACGCGCCCCTGTCCCAGGGCACCGCCGGGGGCGTGTCCGCCCTCTACAAGCGGCCACAGTGGCAGGCCACCCTCAACACCGGCCGCGGGGAGGACCGGCGACTGGTGCCTGACGTCGCCGCCGTCGCCGACCCGTTCACCGGCGTGAAGATCGTGTTCGATCAGCAGGTGATCTCGGGCGGCGGGACCTCGCTGGCCGCACCGATCTGGGCTGGTATCACCGCGGTGATGGACCAGTATCTGGTCGAGCGCGACGGCAGGCTGCTCGGCGAACTCAATCCGTTGCTCTACAACGTCGCCGAGGGCGCCAGATTCCCGGCTTTCCGGGACGTCGTGCTCGGTGGCAATGCGGTCGACAACGCCGGGCCGGGTTATGACCTGGTGACCGGCCTCGGGACCCCGGACGTCGACAATCTCGTCCGGGATCTTCTTGTGGCGCAACGGGTTCTGCCGTGACCGGTGGACTAGACGGCGCCGGAGTCGACGGCGCTGGGGTGGCGATGATGGAATGCCACCAGTGCCACTTCGAGGTGCCGGCCGGTGGCTTCTGTGGACGCTGCGGCGCGAATCTCACCAAGGAGCCGGGCGACGGACCGCAGTGGCTGCGCCCCGGAACCTTCGGTGCCGCGCCCAAGGAACGGGTGCTGCTGCCGCACGTGGCCAGTTCGCTGTTCCCGCATCTGGCCGGCCGATCCCGCCGCGCATTTCAGATCGCCATGGCGGTCGGCGTGGTCCTGCTGATCGGGTTCGCGTTGCTTCGGATGCCCGCCGCCGGGACCACCGTCGCCGCACTCGGGCTGCCTCTGATGTTCGCGCTGTACTTGCGTGCGTCCAAGGTGGATCTGGACATTCCCCGCAGCGCGTTGGTGGGGACCGCACTGCTCGGCGCACTTCTCGGCGCAGTGTGGGTCCTGGTCGGCGGCGGCCTGGTGGCACACACCTACGGGTTGCCGATGGGTGTCGGTCTGGCACTACACCACCTGATGAAGGCCGGGTTCGCCATCCCGGCGTCCGGCATGCTGCTGATGGTGATCCCCGCAGTCGTCGTGCGATTTCGGCATCCCGGCGACCGGGAGTCGTTGGACGGCTTCGTGATCGGGGCACTGGGCGCGCTGACCTTCACCGCGGCCGCGACGATCGCCAGACTCGCCCCGCAGTTCGCCACCGGTCTGTTCGTTCACCACCGGCCGGTCAAGGGACTGGTGGTTCAGGCCGCGCTGTGTGGGGTCACGGTTCCGGTCACCGCGGCGGCGGCCGGCGGTCTGGTCGGTGTGTGGCTGTGGTTCCGGCAGCGCCCGGCGGCCGGCACCGGAGATCATCCGCACCGCATTCGGCTCGTCCTCGGCCTGCTGGCGGCCGCGGCACTGCTGGCGCATGCGGCCGTGGGAGCCATCGACATCATCGGACTGCCCGAGATGTGGATGCTGGCCACCCACACGCTGATGACGGTGGCAGTGCTTCTGGCATTGCGGTCCGCGCTGCATCTGGCACTGCTGCACGAGGCGCACGACCCGGTTCGTGAAGGCGAGCCGATCTTGTGCGTCCACTGCGAGATGGTGGTGCCCGACATGCCGTTCTGCCCGGCCTGCGGCGTGGCAGCACACGCCTCGTCGAAAGCGTCGCGGCGTGCACGTCGTGGGGAGCAATGCCCGGTGCCGTCGGCATCGGATCCGGCCCGGGGCGAGACCTCCGCGGAGTACCCCGGGTACGCGCTGCCGCCGGGCACCTATATCGCACCGACGTTGACCCCGACGCGTTCGAGTTGGCTGCTGACCCGGTGGGGCATAGTCATCGCGACCGCAACCGTGATGGCGGGTGCACTGGTTCTGTGGCTCACCCCGAAGATCACGCATTACATGTGCCCGCCGGACTGCGGGCGCCCGCCGACGGGCACGCCGGTGACCGCACTGCCGCGGTTCGCCGCACCGGGTGGGGATTTCTCGGTGGCTTACCCCGCGCCGGGTTCGGCCTACACGATCAACACCCAGAACACCGGTGTGACCGCCACATTCACCGCCGGCGACGGCGGGGTGATGCAGCTGTTCTCCGAACGGGCCAATGGGCGCTCGGCCCGGGACATCACCAAGGCGGCCATCAAGAAGGCCTATCCCGACGCCAAGATCAGCTACGAGATCCCCAACGCCATGGTCGGTTACCAGCCCGGGTACGGGGAGGTCGCCGACGACTGGCCACAGAGTTCGAGTTCAACCACCAGTCGGGTGCGCATCCTGGTGATGACCGCGGTGAAGAACGACGTCGCCCTCATCGCCTTCGCCACCGGCCCCTACCACGCCTTCGGGCCGGATTTCGGTCCCGGACCGCCGTCGGGCGCCAATCTGCAGATCGCCCAGGACATGGGCAAGTACGTCAACAGCTTTCAGTGGACCGGCGATCCGCCCCGCTGACACCGGTCAGCTGAACTGATTCAGCCCCAACCCAATTCGTGCAGACGCTCGTCGTCGATTCCGAAGTGGTGGGCGATCTCGTGGATCACCGTGATCGCCACCTCCTCCACCACGTCCTCCTCGGTGTCGCACATCTGGAGCAGGGGTTCGCGGTAGATGGTGACGGTGTCCGGGAGGGCGCCGGCGTAGGTGGTGTCTCGGTCGGTCAACGCGATGCCCTCATACAGCCCGAGGACATCGGGTTCCTGCGGGTGACGGCCCTCGACGAGGATGACCACGTTGTCGATGGCTTGGGCCAGGCCGGGCGGGATGAGGTCCAGCGCGTCGCCGACCAACTCCTCGAAGCGGTCCGGACTCATCCGGACAGGCACTAGGCGGGTGCCGGAATCGGTTGCGGGACAACGGGTCCCGGAACGGGCTCTTCCAAGACCTCAGCGCCCTCGCCCGGAGGCTGCGGCGCTGCCGGGGCGGCCGGAAGATGCTGCGCCTCCTGCTGCTGGGATTGTGGAGCGGCCTGGGGCTGAGGCTGTGCCGGTGACCGCGGAACGCTCACTCCCGACGGCGCGAAACCTGGAACAGCAGGCGGCAGTGGCAGATTCAGCCGGCCCTCCGGGATGGCCGGCGGCGGGATCGGCGGCTGACCGTTGATCAGCAAAGGACCCTTCGCGCTGTTGATCAGGGTGGCCCAGCCGCCATTGCCGAGGGTCGCTCCGATGCTGCAGCCGACCTGCTTGCTGCCGGCGTTCCAACTCGGCAGCGAGACGGTGCTATAGATCAGCGTCAGCGTGGTGTCGCGCAACTGCGCGGGCGCCAGGTAGGCGTCGGTCAACCGGTTGCAGACATCTTTGATGAACGCGTCCTGGTCCGCCTCGACCGGCACGCCGCCGGGGAATTTCTCGGCCAGGTTCACCGTGCCGGTCACCTCCATGGCGTGCGGCACCGCGCAGTCCACCGGAACGTCGGTCGGCTGACTCGTCGAAGGTTCGATGCCAAGGCAGGTTCCGGCCGGCCAGATCTTGGACTGATCGAGATCTGCGACCTTGCCCTTGAAGATCGCCTGCTGGTTGTTCGGGCCGGGCAATTGCAGTCCGCACAGCATCCGCCGCTCACCGGAATGCTTCCAGGCTTTGTCCCCGGCCCAGAGCAGGCTGATGCTGAATCGGCTGTTGGGGTCGAACTTCGCGCCGAGGTAGTTCTCGACCGCCGGCGCGCACTGCTCGAGGCTGATCTGCTGAATGCGGGCCGGCGTCGGCGGCGCGGCGTCCGGGGCGAACTCGCTGCCCGGGTAGGCGCGCATATCCACAGACTCGGCCACCTCGAAGCGGTGGTCGTCCTTGCAGTCCACGATCGTGGCGGCGTCGGCGGAGTTGTCCGGCCAGGTCAGGCAGTCGCCGGGCTTGGCGTTGGCGAAGGTCGGGTTCACGCCCAGGCCGCCGCCATCGGTTGCTCCGCGCAGCATCCCCGTCGCGTTGAACGGTAGGGCCGTCACCACGCCGGCGATCAACAGGCCGCCGAGGGCGGTCAGCAGCAGAACCCGTCGGGTCGAGGTGGCGTGCAGGGCGCGCAGGGCACCCCGGCGCCCGGCGTCCGGCACCTCATCGGTGCCGTCCCCGGAGCCGACCGTCTCGTCGCGCTCGGATAACTCCAACATCGGGTCCATTGTGGCAGGGCCGCGCGGCGCTGTGACAAGTGATGCAGATGGACTGTTATGGGGTTGTGCTGTGCGAAAAGCGCGACCCGGCGAAGGTCCAGCGGAGGGCGTGAGCGCAGGCTTATCCGGCCGAAAGTAGGGTTCAGTGCGTGATCGACCTGAAACTGGTCCGCGAAGATCCTGACGCGGTGCGCCGGTCCCAGCTCAGCCGTGGCGAGGATCCCGCTCTGGTGGATGCGCTGCTCGCCGCAGACGCCTCCCGTCGTGCGGCCATCGCAACGGCCGACACCCTGCGCGCCGAGCAGAAGACGGTCAGCAAGAGCGTGGGCTCGGCCAGCCCGGAGGACCGCCCGGCATTGCTCGAGAACGCGAAGGAACTCGCGGCCGGCGTCAAAGCGGCCGAGGCGCGCCAGGCCGAAGCCGAAGCGGCGTTCGTCACGGCGCACATGGCGGTCCCGAACATCATCATCGACGGCGTCCCGGCCGGCGGTGAGGACGACTACGTGGTGCTGGAGGTGGTCGGACAGACCCCGGTGATCGACGACCCCAAGGACCATCTGGACCTCGGCGAGTCGCTCGGGCTGATCGACATGGAGCGCGGCGCCAAGGTGTCGGGTTCCCGGTTCTACTTCCTGACCGGCCAGGGCGCGCTGCTGCAACTGGGGCTGCTGCAGCTGGCGGTTCGGCTCGCCACCGAGAACGGCTTCACCCTGATGATCCCGCCGGTGCTGGTGCGCCCGGAGGTGATGGCCGGTACCGGTTTCCTGGGCTCGCACGCCGACGAGATCTACCGGCTCGAGGCCGACGACCTGTATCTCGTCGGCACGTCCGAGGTCCCGCTCGCGGGCTATCACTCCGGCGAGATCCTCGACCTGTCCGGTGGTCCGCTGCGCTACGCCGGATGGTCGTCCTGCTTCCGGCGCGAGGCGGGCAGCTACGGCAAGGACACCCGCGGCGTGATCCGGGTGCACCAGTTCGACAAGGTGGAGGCCTTCGTTTACTGCAAGCCCGAGGACGCCGAGGCCGAGCATCAGCGCCTGCTGGGCTGGCAACGGCAGATGCTGGAACTGATCGAGGTGCCCTATCGCGTGATCGACGTCGCCGCAGGCGATCTCGGCTCGTCGGCGGCGCGCAAGTTCGACTGCGAAGCCTGGGTGCCCACCCAGCAGACCTACCGCGAACTGACCTCGACGTCGAACTGCACGACGTTCCAGGCGCGCCGGCTGGCCACCCGCTACCGCGACGAGAACGGCAAGCCGCAGATCGCCGCGACCCTCAACGGCACCCTGGCCACCACCCGCTGGCTGGTGGCCATCCTGGAGAACCATCAGCAGCCGGACGGCAGTGTGCGGGTTCCCGCCGCCCTGGCGCCTTTCGTCGGCACGGAGGTGTTGCGGCCATGATCGAACTCGATCTCAACAACATGCACGACTGGTTCGGCTTCGGCGTCGCCGGCAACTTCGCCGGCCATCTGGACCAGGCCGGGGAGGCGATCGACTTCCAGACCGTGGTCGCCAAGGAAGGCGCCCCGAAGGGAATCTTCCCCTGGTACGCCCCGGGCCACGACAGCTTCCTGGGTGAGTTCCCGCTCTCGCATGACGCACTGATCGTCCCGCCGCCCACCGAGGCGACCGGGCCGTTGAACCTGCAGATCGAACCGGAGGTCGGCCTGGCCTGCGAGGTGGTCTGGAACGGCGACACCGTCGCCGCCCTGAAGCCCTTCGCACTCGGCGCCTTCAACGACTGCTCGATCCGTCGGCCGAACGCGGCCAAGATCAGTCACAAGAAGAACTGGGGTCCGGCGTCGAAGGGCGTCGCGTCGGAGTTCTTCGACGTTCACGACCTCACCCCGGACGGGCCCACCGCGACGATGCGGTTGCTGTGCCATCTGCGGACCGCGGACGGGGTGCACCACGAGTACGGGGTGGACAGCCCCTTGTTGGGCTATTCGTACTACGGCGAGGTGCTGCTGGACTGGATCGTCGAACGGCTGGCCAATCAGAAGGGCTCACCCGAGACACCGCTCGAGGACGTCGGCGCGCTGATGCTGGCCTGCGGTCGGCCGAAGCACACGCTGATAGGGATCGGCGCGACCCGATACACCGAATACGGGGGATCGACCTACCTGCAGCCGGGCGATGAGGCGATCGTGCGGGTCTACGACACCGCAGGCGGTGACTCGTCGGAGTTGCGCCAGCTGGTGTGGGAGTCCTGACTCCCGACCGGTTCGATCGCCCGAAAAGCCGTAACCCCCCGCGTCATCCGAGAACGCAGGGGGCTACGGCTCTATCCATCGGAGCGTGGTTACCGCGCCGTTCTTGCTGCGGCGTGTGCAGCCGCAGCCCTACCTACATGCTTGGCCGTCGAACGTGCCGCGGCGGCAGACCGTGAGGGACGCCGGGTCTGGCTGAGGGTGGGCGCGGCTGTTTCAGTGGTGCCGGCGGCGGTAGTCGCGGCGGCTGCCGCTCTTGCCGCCGCCGCGCGCACCGGAGCGACCCCTGCAGCGGCGGCTGATCGTGCCGGAACCGCGGCGAACGGACCCGGAATCCATCCGGTGATCCAGTTGATGACCTGCTGGATCGTGTTGACGACCTGGTTCACGATGTTTGTGATGACGTTGGGGAGGTTCGGGATCCATCCCGTGAAGTAATCGATCTCTGCCTGGACAAAGCCGATGGCCGTGTTGATCAGTCCCTGACCCCAGTTGACCGTTGAGTTGATCGCGCCGGTGAGGTAGGTGCCCGGCTGCCCGGACAGCGGCCAGAACTGGCCCGTGGCGAGTGGGGTGACCAGATCGTCCACCCAGTACACCGTGCCCCCGACTGCCTGCTGTCCGTAGGTGTACAGGATGTCGATCTGGTCGGCGATCGGCGGGCCCACGACCGGGATCGTGCCGATGACCGCAGTGGCGGAGTCAACGGCAGCAGCCACGACCGGCTGGATCTGGTTGTAGATGTCGGCGATGAAACCGGCCAGCAGAACTTCCTGGCTGCTGGCAGTCGTCGGCACGGGGATGGGGTTCTTCCCGACGAGTGGTGGCGCGATGGCGATCGCTGAACCGAGTGTGACGGCGGCAACCGCACTCATCGCGATACCGGGACGTACTGCTTCCATGCCTTGCTCCTCTGTGATCCGGACCGCTGCGCGGTGGCCGAATGCTAACAAGACCGCCTGGCGGTTCAGGGGATGAAATACCGGCGGTCAGTCAGGTCGGAGGACTTCGGCGAACACCGCCAGGAACTCCTTGGGATCGGCCGGGGTGAACGCCGGGCTGGGCCAGGTTCCCGGAACCTCGAGAGTGACCAGGGTCGACTTCAGCGGCCGTTGCACATCCAACGGCAGCCAGCGGCGCAGATCCGAGCTGCCCCACAGCCGGAACCGCTGAACCAGCGCACCCAACGGCTCGGCTTTGTAACTCCGGATCGACTGCAGCGGAACGACTTTCGATGTTCCGGACGGAAAGTGATAACGGCGCAGCGTCAGTGCGTGACGGTCCAGCTGGACCAGACCGTCGTCGTACAATTGCCGCGGCGGCTGGGTCATGTCCGTGAGCAGCGCAGCTGATGGCCCTTGGTGGTCAGGCAGCGACCGGTCTTGAGGTCCCACTCCCACCCGTGCAGATTGCAGGTCAGCGTATCGCCGTCGACGACACCGAACTTCGACAGGTCGGCCTTCAGGTGCGGGCACCGGCGCTGGACTTCCCAGCCGTCGAGGGTGATCGTCGAGCTGTCGTCGTGGGCCTCGGCGAACCAGCCGTCGGCGTAGGCGATGCGCTCGTCGGTGAGACACTTGAAGAAGGTGTACAGGTACTCGTTGTAGCCACCCACCCGCCAAGCCTTGAACCGGGTCGACAAGAAGATGGTGTTGACCCAGTCCGGCTCGTCATCCCGGAGCACCGTGCGCACCAGTTCGGGTGCGATCTCGAACCCGTAGCGGAACTTCTCGTCGGCAACCGGTTCGCGGACAATGCGTTTCGGGAAATCCAGGACGACGACCTCATCACCGAGCTTCAGCTCGACGGGGTAGCCGATGCCGTCGCAGATCTGGTCGCTCTGCACCATGATGGGCTCGAACCGGGCCCGCAACGGCTCGAGCAGCGGATCCCCGGTGGCCGGGGCCCAGCTCGCCTTCTCGGCGGCGAGCACCGGAGCCATCCGCTCGGCGTAGTCGGCGATGTAGGTCGGCTTGCCGGTGGTGAAGATGCTCTCCACTTCGGCATCCGGCATCGGGTGGGTCAGCGAGATCAGTTGGGAGCCCTGGAAATCAGCGACCGAACCGGGGATCATCAGCAGCCCGCCGGTGTGTCCGTGCAGCCGCATCTGCTCGAGGAACACCATCTGGTCCGGGAAGATGTTGTCCGGGGCGCCGCAGTCGTCGTTGAGGAAACGCAACTCGTCGTCCAGGAAGCACGGCGGACCGGCCGAGGGGATCACCCAGGTGGCGTCCACGTCGGAGATGTACTGCCGGCAGCGGTCCATGCCGCGCTGGCGCTTCTGGATCGCGAAGGCTTCCTTGGCGCGCTCGGGCATGTCGTAGACCATCGGGTACCAGATCGCGCCGGAGTACTGCGGCATGTGCACGTCGATGTGGCCGAATTCGGTCAGAGGATCGAGGCTCAGCGGTCGCGAATCGTTCATGTTGAAGACGGTGGTGACGCCGTCGGAGACGACGATGCCGGAGTCGCCGATCGGACCGTCGGCCGGCGCCCGCAACGCGATGATCATCACGTCGAGATCGCCCTTGGGCCCACTCACCCGATGCTTGACCGAGTCCTCGGTTTCGAAGAACCGGTGAAAACCGAGCTTCTCGAACTCCCGCTTGAGATCGGGAACGGGGAAGTCCGGCAGCAGCACCACCGCGTCCTTGTTGACGTGATCGCGCAGCAGTTTCGCGTCGAAGTGATCCAGGTGCAGATGCGAGACGTAGAGGTAGTCGCAGTCGCCCAGGGCCGCCCAGTCCAGGCCGCTGTTGTCCGGGAAGACGAACCAGGAGCCGAAGTAGGCAGGGTTGACCCACGGGTCGCACAAGATGCTGCCGGCCTGCGTGTCGATCCGAAAGCCGGCATGGCCGATGCTGGTGACCTGCACGAATACCCTTCCCGATGGTGGACTTGACCGGTTATGAGCTTAGCCCCCCGGTCCGCACTAGGCTGGCGCTGTGGAGCCGGCATACAGGACTGTGATCGCGGCCGTTCATCTCCTCTGGCGCACCCAGGGGCTTCATTTCACGATCACCGGGATGGAGAACCTGCCGGCCACCGGCGGGGCGGTGGTGGCGATCAACCACACCGGCTATCTCGACTTCACCTTCGCCGGGTTGCCTTTCTTCAGGAACCGTCCGCGCCGCCTGGTGCGCTTCATGGCCAAGCAGGAGGTCTTCGACCACAAGGTCACCGGGCCGATCATGCGCAGCCTGCGCCACATCCCGGTCGACCGGGCCAGCGGCGCGGCTTCCTTCGATGCGGCGGTCGATGCGCTCAAGGCCGGCGAACTGGTGGGTGTCTACCCGGAGGCGACGATCAGCCGCAGCTTCGAACTCAAGGAGTTCAAGTCCGGTGCCGCACGGATGGCGATCGCCGCCGACGTGCCGATCATTCCGCACATCGTCTGGGGCGCCCAGCGGATCTGGACCAAGGACCACCCGAAGAAGTTGTGGCGCACCAAGGTTCCGATCTCGATCGCCGTCGGCGAACCCATCGCGCCGACGCTGCCGCCGGCCGAACTGACCGAGTTGCTGCGCACCCGGATGCAACACCTGCTCGAGCAGGTACAGGATGCCTACGGGCCCTACCCTCCTGGTGAGTTCTGGGTTCCGCGCCGCCTCGGTGGAGGTGCTCCGACGCCGGCTCAGGCTGCGGAACTAGATGCCGCAGAGCTGGCGGAGCGGGCCCGCAAGCGGCAGCTGCGCGACGGTGGCGCGCCGGAATAGGCCTGATGGAAAAGACTTTCCACCTTCTGGAGCGGTTCCGATGCTGCCTGCGCTGATCGCATCCGATGTCGACGGCACGCTGCTCAACCACGAGGATCTCGTCACCCCTCGTACCCGTGAGGCGATACACGCGGCGGTCGCGGCAGGTGCGGTGTTCGTACTGGCCACCGGTCGGCCGCCACGATGGATACCACCGGTGGTCGAGGCCCTGGGCCTGGCGCCGATGGCGGTGTGCGCCAACGGCGCGGTGGTCTACGACGCCGCAAACGACCGGGTGGTCTCGGCCCAGACACTGTCGGTGGACCAGCTGGCCGAACTCGCCGAGATCGCTTCACGGACCGTGCCCGGTGCCGGTCTGGCGGCCGAGCGGGTGGGCCGCACGGCGCACGATTCGGCCACCCCACAGTTCGTCAGCGCGCCCGGCTATGAGCACGCCTGGCTCAATCCCGACAACACCGAGGTGTCGCAGGAGGACCTGCTCAGCTCCCCGGCGGTGAAACTGCTGGTCCGCAAGCCCGGGATGCCGAGTTCGGAGCTGGCGGCCCGGTTGGCGAAACACGTTGGCCTGCTTGGGGATATCACCTACTCCACCAATGACGGCCTGGTAGAGATCAGCTCGGTCGGGATCAGCAAGGCCGTCGGGGTTGCGCAGGTCGCGCACCCGTTGGAGATCGGCGCCGAGGAAGTGGTGGCATTCGGCGACATGCCCAACGATGTGCCGATGCTGAGCTGGGCCGGACTCGGGGTCGCGATGGGTAATGCGCATCCGGAGGCCATCGCTGCCGCGAACGAGGTGACGGCACCGAACAGCGACGACGGACTGGCCAGAGTCCTCGAGCGCTGGTGGCTCGCCTAGCGACGATGCGGGCCGTTAGGGCCGAGGAGGAGCTGGGCGCTCAGGCCGCGCCTAGCGACGATGCGGGCCGTTAGGGCCGAGGAGGAGCTGGGCGCACAGGCCGCGCCTGACTACTGGTTGGTGCTCGTCTGGATCCGGCTGAACCGTTCCACCTGTGTCGGCGGACCGTCGGTGTCCGGCGGTGGCAGTACCAGATCGACGCCGTCGATGACCCGGATGACGTTATGGGTCTGTCGGTCGAAGTTGAGCGTTCCGTGCTGGAAGTTCTGCACGATCCACTCGGGTTCGGCGATCTCGCCACTGGTCGGCAGGCCGAGCGCGCTGCGCTCGAAGCCGAGCGATCCCCAGGCCTGGTAGATCGCACCGGTGAGCGGCTGGGCGCCGGTCTCCGGCGACCAGTACATCGCTCCGCGCTCGAAGGTTGCGTAGCGCGCAGCCCCGTCAGCCGCGGCCTCCGGTGAGGTCGGGTTGCCGAGCGGACTCACCGGGCCGCCCTCGTCCTCCCACCGGGTCAAGATGGCGCCGCCGCGCAGGGCGTCGGTCGCATCCGGCGGACGGTTGAATCCCGCTGCTATCTCCCGGATCTGATCCAAGGCCGCATACCCCGCAATGCCGGGGCATTCGGTATTGCCGACGTCGCGGTGGGCGAAGATCTCCGGCAGCGTCACCGTCCGGCCGCCGGGGATGACGGTGTACGCGCCGCCGGCCGAGGTCAGCGGCACCGATCCGAGCGGGTTGACATGGTCGAGGTTCAGTCGCCATCCGAGCAGCCGCCCGACCGTCTTGATGGTGACCTCCGGCGGCGCGACGTCTTCGAAATTGCCGATCATCGACACGCCCCACACATCCCGGTTGAACCCGCCGGTGTGAGAACCCATGACGTCCTTGGTGATGCCGCCGGCCCGGCCCTCGAAGACCTGGCCGTATCTGTCCACCAGGGCGTTGTAGGCGATGTCGCACCAGCCCAGCGTCATCGTGTGATAGGCGAATATGGACCGGACGATCGACGCGGAATCCTCAGGGGCGTAGTCGTTTCCGGTCGCGGTGTGATGCACGACCGCAGCTCGGACCGAATTGCCGTAGGACGGGCCACCGCATCGCGAGCCGCTCCCGGCGCCCCACTGGGTACGGCTGATGATGTTGGGCGGCTGACCCGGACCCAGTGTCGCCGTCGGCGGGGCCCACTGGTTGTCCACCGGCGCCTTCGGCGGGGTGATCAGGACCGCCGACATGGTCTGGGACAGCGACGCCTCGGCGTTGGCCGGCACGTAGCCGAGGTCCCGGCCCGCGTCCAGGCCGCTGTCCGGGGGTGCGGTGGTGACGGGCGCGTTGTCCGGCCGGGTCACCGCGATCTGGACGGCAGTGGTGTCGCCGACGTACACGGGGTCGGTGCCGCGCGTCCCGGCGTCTTCGGTGACGTGCATTTCGTGAGCCTCGTACCAGGGCCCCCAGGATCCGTCCGGTTGCTTGGCCCGGACCCGGGCCGAGGTGCCGGACAAGTCGCTGCCGGTCAACGCGACCATCGAGAACGGGGTGTCCTGACTGATCTCCCGGACCGTCTCGCCGCCGCCCACACCGGTCAGCGGTTGCTGGGTCAGGACGGTGTCATCGGCGCTGGGCACGTGCTGGCGATCGGGCATCCCGACGGCCAACGGCACCATGACCACTGTCGCCGCGATAGCGGTGAGCAGGATCGTCGGTGCTGGACGACGGCGGGACAACACAAGGCGATGTTACGTATGAGTCAGGTGATGCCAGCGTTTCGACACGGACTATTGATAATCCTGTGAAAGGTGGGAATGCAACGGCACCGCAGGGCGGATACCCCTGCGGTGCCGTTTTGGTGCAGGCTTGCCGGTCTAGCCGGCTGCGGCCGCGGCCTCGGCCGCCGGAACGGCCGCCGCGGGAGCGGCTGCCGCAGCCGCCGATGCGCCCTGGATGGCCTGGGTGATACCCGGCATCACGACGCCCTTGAGCAGGTCGATCGCCTGGCCGACGCCGAGCTGATTGGCCGCGCTGCTGAGGTCGCTGATGATGCCGCCGGACGAGGCGGCCGGCGCGATGGTGCCCGGCAGGCCCAGCGACGGATCGCCGAGGATCGGGTACGTGCCCGCGATCGGGCCCAGCGGGGCGCTGATCGGAGTCTCGGTGGGCAGACCGATCCCGGTCAGGCCGGGCGTCGTCAGGCCGGGTGCAGTCAGACCGGGGGTCGCGCCGACCTGCGGCGTGGTGAGGCCGGGCGCCGTCAGTCCGGGGGTGGTCAGCGCCGGGTCAGTGAGACCCGGCGTCGCCGCGGCCGCGCTCGGGGTGGTCAGACCCGGGGTGGTCAGACCCGGCGTGGTCAGGCCCGGAGTGGTCAGACCGGGAGTCGTCAGGCCCGGAGTGGTGAGGCCCGGGGTGGTGAGGCCGGGCGTGGTGAGGCCGGGCGTGGTCAGACCGGGGGTAGCCGCGGCCGCACTCGGCGTGGTCAGACCGGGAGTCGTCAGCGCCGGCGTGGTCAGGCCCGGGGTGGTGAGCGCCGGTGTGGTCAGACCGGGCGCCGTCAGCGCCGGACTGGTCAGCGACGGAGTCGTCAGCGCCGGTCCGGTCTGCACCGGCTGCGCGCCGGCCGGGCTCAGGCCTGTCGGCAGCGGCGGGAGGTTGATCCCGAACTGCGACAGACCCGCCTGAAGCGCGGACAGGATCTCGTTGGGCAGATCGGTGACGACCGCGGCCTGGGTGAAGTCCCGGTGCTCGGCGGCATGGCCGCCTGAGGTCAGCTCGATGACACCGAGCGCCGCGAACGGGCTTGCGACAGCAAGGGCGGCGACCGCGCTCATGGCTGTCGAGATCTTGCGTCGACGTTGGTTCGGCACGGGAGTCTCCTCTTATCTGCGACTAGAAGGGCCTTTCGTCGGGCCCCATCGCCGGCCTCGATTCCGGCGGTGTGCCGGGCTCGGAGCTGACGTGTTCTGATGTTAAAGCTGAGGTTTCTGAGACTGGAGTGGTGATGCTGAATCGTGAGCTAATCGCGACATTGACTTCGGCTGCTGCGTGGGCGTTTTCACCCGACTTTCTGCGGGTCGCACCGGTTCGCCGCGCGGTTGCCGGGCCTCGGGTCGGATAACCTGACTGGCGATGAGTTCACTTGATTCCCGGGTCCCGCCCACCGGTTCTGAGCCCGGGGACTTCGACCTCTTCGTCGTCGGCTCAGGGTTCTTCGGACTGACGATCGCCGAGCGGGTCGCCACCCAACTCGGCAAGCGCGTTCTGGTCATCGAGCGACGCGGGCACATCGGCGGCAACGCCTACTCCGAACCCGAACCCGAGACCGGCATCGAGGTCCACCGCTACGGTGCGCACCTCTTCCACACCTCCAACACCCGGGTGTGGGACTACGTGCGCCAGTTCACCGACTTCACCGGTTATCAGCACCGGGTGTTCGCCATGCACGGCGGCCAGGCCTACCAGTTCCCGATGGGGCTCGGTCTGGTGGCGCAGTTCTTCGGCCGGTACTACAGCCCCGATGAGGCGCGCGCACTGATCGCCGAGCAGGCGGCCGAGATCGACACCGCCGACGCGCAGAACCTCGAGGAGAAGGCGATCTCGCTGATCGGGCGCCCGCTCTACGAGGCGTTCGTCAAGGACTACACCGCCAAGCAGTGGCAGACCGATCCCAAGGAACTCCCGGCCTCGACCATCAGCCGGCTCCCGGTCCGTTACAGCTTCGACAACCGCTACTTCAACGACACCTATGAAGGCCTGCCCGTCGACGGTTACACGGCGTGGCTGGAGAACATGGCGGCCGACGAGCGGATCACGGTCCGGTTGAACACGGACTGGTTCGACGTCCGTGACGGTCTGCGGGCCGCCAGCCCGGACGCCCCGGTGATCTACACCGGTCCGCTGGACCGCTACTTCGATTACACCGAAGGCCGACTCGGCTGGCGCACACTGGATTTCGACGTCGAGGTCCTCCCCACCGGCGACTTCCAGGGCACCCCGGTGATGAACTACAACGACGCCGACGTCCCGTACACCCGGATCCACGAATTCCGGCACTTCCATCCGGAGCGGGAGTACCCGGCCGACAAGACCGTCATCATGCGGGAGTATTCCCGGTTCGCCGAGTCCGACGATGAGCCGTACTACCCGATCAACACCGAGACCGACCGTGAGGTGCTGGCCGCCTACCGCGGCCGTGCCAAGGCCGAGACGGCCGGCGCAGGAGTTCTGTTCGGCGGCAGGCTGGGCACCTACCAGTACCTCGATATGCACATGGCCATCGCCAGCGCGCTGAACATGTACGACAACGTCCTGGCGCCGCATCTGCGCGACGGTGCGCCGCTGACGGGCGACGAAGCCGATGAAAGCAGCAGAGCATGAGTGAAATTCCGTCGGGGCCGATTCCAGCCGGCCAGACCCGCGCGGTGAGTCTGCTCGCCCGGGTGATCCTGCCCCGCCCGGGTGAGTCGCTCGACGTCCGCAAGCTCTACATCGTCGAGTCCGACACCAACGCCCGGCGCGCCCACGCGGCCACCCGCACGGCACTGCAGATCGGCGCCGAGTCCGAGGTTTCGTTCGCGACCTACTTCAACGCCTTCCCGGCGAGCTACTGGCGTCGCTGGTCGACCCTGACCTCGGTGGTGCTCCGCGTCGAACTGACCGGCAACGCCCGCATCGACGTGTACCGGTCGAAGGCGAATGCGGCGCGAATCAGTGTGGGCGGCACCGAGGTCGTCAGTCCGGACGCCAACACTCCTGCCACAGCGGAGTTCGAGGTCGAACTCGAGCCGTTCGAGGACGGCGGCTGGATCTGGTTCGACATCACCACCGACACCGAGACCGAGATGCACAGCGCCGGCTGGTACGCGCCGGTCCCCGCGCCCGGCCGGGCCGACATCGCGGTGGGAATCCCGACCTTCAACCGTCCGGCCGACTGTGTCAACGCTCTTCATGCGTTGATCTCCGATCCCTTGGTCGACGAGGTGATCGGCGCGGTCATCGTCGTGGATCAGGGCACCGACAAGTCGGTCGATCACCCCGGCTTCGCCGAGGCGGCCGCAGCACTCGGCGATCGGTTGTCGGTACATCATCAGGGCAACCTCGGTGGCTCCGGTGGCTACAGCCGGGTGATGTACGAGGCACTGAAAAACACTGTCTGCGAACAGATCCTGTTCATGGACGACGACATCTGCATCGAACCGGATTCGATCCTGCGGGCCCTGGCGCTGAGCCGCTTCGCCAAGCAGCCCACGCTCATCGGCGGCCAGATGCTGAACCTGCAGGAGCCGTCGCATCTGCACGTCATGGGTGAGGTGGTCAACCGGGCCAATTTCATGTGGACCAACGCCCCGTTCACGGAATACGACCACGACTTCGCCAAGTACCCGCTCAACAGCGATGACGAATCCGGCCGCAGCGCACTGCTGCACCGGCGCATCGACGTCGACTACAACGGCTGGTGGATGTGCATGATCCCGCGCCGGGTCGCCGAGGAACTGGGCCAGCCACTGCCGCTGTTCATCAAGTGGGACGACGCCGATTACGGTCTGCGTGCCGGCGAACACGGCTATCCCACGGTCACCATGCCCGGCACCGCGATCTGGCATATGGCGTGGAGTGACAAGGACGACGCCATCGACTGGCAGGCCTACTTCCACCTGCGCAACCGGTTGGTGGTGTCCGCTCTGCACTGGGATGCGCCGGTGCGTGGCCTGTTGATGAGCTCCATCAAAGCGACGCTGAAACACCTTCTCTGCCTTGAGTATTCGACGGTCGCAATCCAGAACAAGGCGATCGACGACTTCCTTGCCGGCCCGGAGCACATCTTCTCCATCCTGGAATCCGCGCTGCCCGAGATCCGGGCGATGCGCAAGGAATTCCCCGATGCCGTGGTGCTGCCCGGCGCGACAGCACTGCCCGCCGCCAGCGGCCGGACCAAGGTGCACAAGCCGCCGGTGGCGCTGCCCGTCATCGGTTTCCGGCTGGCCCGCGGGGTGATCCACCAGCTCCGCAAGGAGGATCCGGAGAACCATTCGCGGCCGCAGCTCAACGTCGCCACCCAGGACGCCCGGTGGTTCCTGCTCTGCAACGTCGATGGCGTGACAGTCACCACCGCCGACGGCCGCGGTGTGGTCTACCGGCAGCGCGACAGGGCCAAGATGTTCGGTCTGCTGCGCGCATCGCTGCGCCGGCACATGGAGCTGGCGCGCCGGTACGACCACCTGCGAAGGGTCTACCGCGAGGCACTGCCGGTGCTGTCCAGCAAGCAGAAGTGGGAGACCGTCCTGCCGGTCGCCGAGTCAGCGGCAGTCAAATCCCCGGCAGCGAATGTCTAGCCCGGAACCGGTTGCCGGCCCGCCGACCGGTGAGGTCGCGGCACTGGTCGCAGTGCAGTCCAAGCTGGCCACGCCGGAGGTCCTGACGGTGACGCGGGCCATGTCGCATTTCGGTGAACACGCCGCAGGCTGGGTGGCGCTGTCCGGCATCGGCGCACTGCTGGCCCCGAGCCGGCGTCGCGACTGGCTGCTGGTCGGTGTCGGCGCCGTGGCCGCGCACGCGGCCGCGATCGCCATCAAACTCGTCGTCCGGCGTAAGCGGCCGCACCACCCGGATATCGCGGTCAACGTGGGCACCCCGAGCGCCCTGAGCTTTCCGTCGGCACACGCGACGTCGAGTACCGCCGCGGCTATGCTGCTGTGCCGGGCCACCCGCTCACCGCTACCACTGGCGATCGTTCCGCTGATGGCGCTCTCGCGGCTGGTGCTCGGCGTGCACTACCCCAGTGATGTGCTCGCCGGTATCGCCGTCGGAGCCACGGTTGCCAGGGTCACCGCCCGCCTCGGTAAGGAGACGAACAGTGAGTGAGGCCAAGGTCGCCGGTCCGCCGAGCAACCTCTTCGCCGGCATCGTCAAGGCGATCCGCCCGAAGCAGTGGGTCAAGAATCTTCTGGTCTTCGCGGCGCCACTGGCGGCCTGGGGCCACGAGGGCACCTACGACTACCGCCGGGTGCTGATCCAGGTCTCCATCGCGTTCATCGTCTTCAGCCTGGCCGCCTCGTCGATCTATCTGGTCAACGACGCCCGTGATGTCGAGGCCGATCGGGCGCACCCGACCAAGCGGTACCGCCCGATCGCGGCCGGAGTGCTCCCGGTGCCGATGGCCTACGGTCTTGCCGCCGCGCTGGCGGTGGCCTCGCTGGCCATCGGCTGGTGGGTCAAACCGCAACTGGCCGTGGTGATGGCGGTCTATCTGGTCATTCAGCTGGCCTACTGCTTCGGCTTGAAACATCAAGCGGTGCTTGACATCTGCATCGTGTCCTCGGGATTCCTGATCCGCGCGATCGCCGGTGGCGTTGCCGCCGGCATCCCGCTGTCGCAGTGGTTCCTGCTTGTGATGGCCTTCGGCTCGCTGTTCATGGCGGCCGGCAAGCGCTACGCCGAACTGCAACTCGCCGAGCGCACCGGCGCCAAGATCCGCAAGTCGCTGGAGAGCTACACCAGCACCTATCTGCGTTTCGTGTGGACGCTGTCGGCCACCGCCGTGGTGCTCTCCTACGGACTGTGGGCGTTCGAGCGGGACGGCGGCAAGGGGTCCTGGTTCGTCATCTCGATGGTCCCGTTCACCGTGGCGATCCTTCGATACGCCGTCGACGTCGACGGCGGCCTGGCCGGAGAGCCGGAGGAGATCGCCCTACGCGACCGCGTGCTACAGATGCTGGCGCTGGCCTGGATCGGAACCGTCGTTGCCGCCGTCATCCTCGCTTAATTCGACCGGTCTGGCTTCAACGGGTCTGGGCCGGACCGTCCCGTACACCGTCTTCACCCGGATCAGCCTCTGGGTCACCGTGGCCGTGGTGTCCGGGCTGTGGACCTGGGGCATCTGGCAGCGGCGCTGGATCGCCGATGACGGACTCATCGTGCTGCGCACCATCCGGAATCTGCTGGCGGGCAACGGCCCGGTCTTCAACGCCGGGGAACGGGTGGAGTCCAACACCTCCGCCGCGTGGACCTACCTGGTCTACCTCGGCAGCCTGATCGGCGGCCCGCTGCGACTGGAGTACGTGGCACTGGCGCTCGCCCTGATGCTGAGCATCGCCGGAGTGGCGATGGTCATGCTCGGCACAGCCCGGCTGTGGGCCCCCGCGCTGAACGGCCGGAAGGCCTTGATGCTCCCGGCCGGTGCGCTGGTGTACATCGCCGTTCCGCCGGCCCGCGACTTCGCGACCTCCGGTCTGGAGAACGGTCTGGTGACGGCCTGGCTCGGCCTGCTGTGGTGGATGTTGGTGTGCTGGGCGCAGTCTCGTGTGCCGGAGCCCGGCGGGGCGGAGCGGCCCCGGCCGTGGTTCACCGCGGCGCTGGCGTTCGTGGCCGGCCTGAGTGTCATGGTGCGTCCCGAACTCGCGCTGATCGGTGGTGTGGCGCTGCTGATGATGCTGGCCGCCGCGCCGGGCTGGCGGATCCGCGTCCTGATCGTGCTCGCCGGCGGTCTGCTGCCGGTCGGCTATCAGATCTTCCGGATGGGTTACTACGGACTGCTGGTGCCGCAGACGGCGTTGGCCAAGGACGCCTCCGGCAGCAAGTGGGGTCAGGGGTTCACCTACCTGGAGAACTTCGCCAGGCCGTATGCGCTGTGGATTCCCGCACTGCTGCTGATCGCTTTCGGTGTGGTGCTGCTGGCGGGGCGCTCGGACACATCGCAGGGCCGCGGCGCCGGTCTGGCTGCTCGCGTGCGCAGTCCGCGCGGGATCGTCGTTTTCATCACCCTCAGCGGGATGTTGCAGGCCCTCTACTGGATCCGCCAGGGCGGTGACTTCATGCACGGCCGAGTGCTTCTCGCCCCGCTGTTCTGTCTGCTCGCCCCGGTCTCGGTGATCCCACTGGCCGTGGGTGAGGGCAGTTGGTTCGACCGGGCGAAGGGGCAGTTGCCGGCCGGACTGACCGCCGCATTGTGGCTCGCGCTGGCGGGCTGGGCGCTGTGGGCGGCGAACTCGCCGGGGATGGGATCGGACGCCACCCGGGTCAGCTATTCCGGAATCGTCGACGAGCGCCGGTTCTATTCGCAGGCCACCGGCCACGCCCACCCGCTGACCGCGGCGGACTACCTCGACTACCCACGGATGCGCGCGGTGCTGGTGGCCATCAACAACACCCCCGACGGGGCGCTGCTGTTGCCGTCGGGCAACTATGACGTGTGGGACGTGGTGCCGGCGCTGCCGCCACCGCCGCCGCCCCCCGGCGTGTCGATGGACTCCTGGCGGCGCCAGATCGTCCCGCACACAGTCTTTTTCACCAATCTCGGCATGGTCGGGATGAACGTGGGACTCGACACCAGGGTCATCGACCAGATCGGCCTGGCCAACCCGATCGCCGCGCACACCGCCCGACTGGAGGACGCGCGCATCGGTCACGACAAGAACCTGTTCCCGGACTGGGCGGTCGCCGAGGGGCCGTGGCTCAAGAAGCGCCCCTACGTTCCGCCCTACCTCGACGAGGGCTGGATCAAGGAGGCCGGGGTGGCGTTGGGCTGTCCGGCGACCGCGGAGATGCTCAAATCCATCCGCGAGCCGATGACCCTGCCCCGGTTCATCGGAAACCTGCACCATGCCCTGGAGTTCACCGGTTACCGCATCGACCGGGTTCCGGAGTACGACCTGCTGCGCTGCGGTCTCGAGAGCCCACCGGCCGAAACTCCGGCGTACACCGGCCTGCCGGCGACGGGCCCGTAGCGGTGTAACGGTCCCGGCCCGCAGCGCCGATACACGGTTTGCGCGCGGGGGGTCGGCCTTGTTTGACTTCCGGGGTTTGACTTCCGGGGTTTGACGTCCCGGGCGCCGGACCGCCGAGATCGGCTGGGTGCGCAATAAACCAAAAGGATGGGACCTTTCGGATGGGTATGAATTACGTCAAGAAGCTGCGCGGCACCCGGTTGCAGGGATCCGGGCTGCGCCGGGCCGTGGCGGCCGCAGCCGCCGCCGCCGTGCTGCCCGGACTGGTCGGACTCGCCGGCGGTTCGGCGACGGCGGGTGCGTTCTCCCGGCCGGGTCTGCCGGTGGAGTACCTCGACGTCCCGTCGGCGGCCATGGGCCGCAACATCCGGATCCAGTTCCAGAGCGGCGGCGCCAACTCGCCGGCGGTCTACATGCTCGACGGACTGCGCGCGCAGGAGGACTTCAGCGGCTGGGACATCAACACCCCGGCGTTCGAGTGGTACCTGGACTCCGGACTGTCGATGGTCATGCCGGTCGGCGGCCAGTCCAGCTTCTACAGCGACTGGTACAAGCCGGCGTGCGGCAAAGCCGGCTGCACCACCTACAAGTGGGAGACCTTCCTGACCGGTGAGCTGCCGGGCTGGCTGGCCGCCAACCGTCAGGTCAAGCCGACCGGCAGCGCTGCGGTCGGGCTCTCGATGGCGGGCTCGGCCGCGCTGACCCTGGCTGTCTGGCATCCCCAGCAGTTCCCGTACGCGGCCTCGCTGTCCGGCTTCCTGAACCTCTCCGAGGGCTGGTGGCCGATGATGGTCGGGATGGCGATGGGCGACGCCGGCGGTTTCAAGCCCGAGGACATGTGGGGACCGGGCGGTAACGAGACCTGGAAGCGCAACGACCCGATGGTCAACATCAAGACGCTGATCGCCAACAACACCCGCATCTGGATCTACTGCGGAGACGGCAAGCAGTCCGACCTCGACGCCGGAGCCAGCGCCGGGAACCTGTTCAACGCGAAGTTCCTGGAAGGGTTCACGCTGCGGACCAACAAGACCTTCCGGGACACCTACCTGGCCGGCGGCGGCACCAACGGGGTGTTCAACTTTCCGGCCAACGGCACGCACAGCTGGGGTTACTGGGGCCAGCAGGTACAGGCCATGAAGCCCGATATCCAGCGGGTGCTGGGCGCGACCCCGCAACCTTCCCCGGCTGCACCGGTTGCGGCCCCGGCGAACTGATCAGCGTCAATACCGGAAAAGACGACCGGCGGTTGTGGTTCACTACGGACGGACTGTGACGTGAGCCGGCTAGGAGCGATCAGGTGAAATTCTTCCGCGCGTTGTGTGCTGCGCTTGTGGTTCTGGGAACCTGGACCGCTTCGGCGCCCTCCGCCGCAGCCGCGGGAGTCGAGTACCTGATGGTTCCGTCCGCCGCGATGGGCCGCGACATCCCGGTGGCCTTCCAGGGCGGCGGCCCGCACGCGGTCGTGCTGCTCGACGCGTTCAACGCCGCCCCCGACGTCAGCAACTGGGTCAAGTTCGGCAACGCGATGAACACCCTGGCCGGTTCCGGCCTGTCGGTGGCCGCCCCGGCCGGCGGCGCGTACAGCATGTACACCAACTGGGAACTCGACGGCAGCAAGCAGTGGGAGACCTTCCTCTCCGACGAACTGCCGAACTGGCTGGCCGCCAACAAGGGTCTGGCGCCCAGCGGGCACGCGATCGTCGGCGCCGCGCAGGGCGGCACCGCCGCGCTGACCATGGCCGCCTTCCACCCGGACCGCTACCGCTACGCCGGATCGCTGTCGGGCTTCCTGACCCCGTCGGACACCTTCAGCAACGGCGTGATCTCGGCCGGCATCAATGAGAGCGGCGGCAACATCGATGCGATGTGGGGCGCCCCGCAGCTGGGCCGGTGGAAGTTCCACGATCCCAACGTCCACGTTCAGCTACTGGTCGACAACAACACCCGGCTGTGGTTGTTCAGCCCGCAGAACAACACCTGCAGTGATCCGGCCGCGATGATCGGCCGCTGCGATATCGCCCAGGGCAGCAACCGCACGTTCTACGCGCACTACCGGGCCACCCGTGGCCGCAACGGGCACTTCGACTTCCCGGCCGGCGGAAACCACGACTGGGGCGCCTGGTCCGGGCAGCTCGGAGCGATGGCCGGCGATATCGCGGCGGCCATCAAATAGCTAACCGGTCGCTGTTGAACCGTTAGCCATCCGCAACCGCGCAGACGCTGGCAACCGCCGTAAAGGCTGTACTGTGGATTCGTGCAACTCGGCGAGGGCGGTTCGCTCAGCAAACGCTCAGGGTGGTTGCTGGCCGGGGTGATGGCCCCGGCTGCGTACCTGATCACGGCGTGTGGATCGGGCGCGGACCTGATGAGCAACGTCGCACTTCCCACCCAGCAGGCCGAGGATTTCGTCGACGGCGTCGGCCTGCCGTCGCCGTCGGAGAGTGTCACCGGGACGGGACGGCTCGACCTGACGTCCCCGCAACGCGAATACCTCGATGCGCTGTTGTCCGCCGGGATCCATCCGTCCAGTGAGCTTCGCGCCTTGAGCATCGGCTCCTACGTCTGCCAGGCGCGCGCCGCCAGGCAGAACGAGCAGGCCGTCTGGGAGTACGTCGCGCCGATGGTGCGCAGCGACGTCGCCGACGCCCAGGCCGCCACACCACAGGCGCCCGCGGCCGTCCCGGCCGATGTGGCCATCGCCGGTTACATCCGCATCGCCTCGGAGCGACTCTGCTAAGTGATGGCCCGTAAGACCCGAGCGAACAACCGGCCCAAACCGCGGCCGGACAACCGTCGCAGACGCCACCGCATCCTCGCGCTGATCGCCGCCGCGGCGGTGGCCGTCGTCGTCGCACTGGTGGTGGCCATCATCGTGATCGTCGTCCGGCGCCCGTCGCCGTCGACCACCGCCATCCCGCCCACGGCGGTTCCCCCCACCAGCCAGCCGGGCCGCAAGCCCAGGCCGGCGTTCCAGGATGCCAGCTGTCCCGATGTCGCGATGTACGCCATTCCCGGAACCTGGGAGTCGTCCCCGACCGATGACCCGCTGAACCCGGGCCAGTTCCCAATTGCGTTGCTGCTCAATGTGTCCCGCCCGATCCAGCAGCAATTCGGCGCCGACCGGGTGCAGGTCTACACGGTGCCGTACACCGCCCAGTTCCATAATCCGCTGTCATCGGACAAGCAGATGTCCTACAACGACAGCCGGGCCGAGGGCAGCGCCGCGACGGTGCGGGCCATGACCGAGATGAACGAGCGCTGCCCGCTGACCGGTTACGTGATCGTCGGCTTCTCCCAGGGCGCGGTGATCGCCGGCGACCTGGCCAGCGATATCGGCAACGGCCGCGGACCGGTGGACGAGGATCTTGTGCTCGGCGTCACCTTGATCGCCGACGGTCGCCGTCAGCCGGACGTCGGGCAGGACGTCGGCCCGATTGCTCCGGGCCAGGGTGCCGAGGTCACCCTGCGCGAGGTCCCGACGCTTTCAGCTCTCGGTCTGACGATGAGCGGTGCGCGACCCGGCGGGTTCGGTGCGCTGAACAACCGCACCTTCGAGATCTGCGCCCCGGGAGACCTGATCTGCTCGGCGCCTCAGTCGGCGTTCAACATCGCCAACCTGCCGCGCACTCTCGAGGTGCTCACCGCGGGGGCCGGCCAGCCCATCCATGCCATGTACAACACCCCCGAGTTCTGGAATCTCGACGGCCAGACGGCGACGATGTGGGCTCTGAATTGGGCTCGCGGCGTGATCGAGAACGCCCCACACCCGCCGCACGGCTGAATCCCGGGCTCGGTCCCGGAAAAAACCTGTCCGAAGTCCGGCGATCCGATTTGGTCCGGGCCGCTAGTGGCACTAACATTAAGAGATATTTAAGAGTTGTGAACTCGAGTCAGGCAGTGGCCTCCGACTCCTGCCGGACCTGACTGCGGCCACCGGATTCTCGGTACGATCTGTGCGGCTGCGGACCCTGGGGCCGGGCCCCCGGGCCGGTGGCTCACGGGCCACGAACCAGGGCAATCGGTGGCGCGCCGTCGAGGCTGCTGCACCGGCACGACCAGACGCATGAGTGTTCTGACAGGAGAGTGGTATGCCGTTCCATAACCCGTTCATCAAGGACGGACGGATCACCTTCCCCGAGGGCGCCAGCCTGGTGAAGCACGTCGAACGCTGGGCCAGGGTCCGCGGCGACAAGCCGGCCTACCGGTTCCTCGACTTCTCCACCGAACGCGACGGCGTCGCCAAAATTCTGACCTGGGCCGAATTCGGCGCCCGCAACCGCGCGTTGGGCGCCCGTCTGCAGCAGGTCACCGAGCCCGGCGACCGGGTCGCGATCCTGTGTCCGCAGAACCTCGAGTACCTCGTCGCGTTCTTCGGCACGCTGTACTCCGGCCGGATCGCGGTGCCGCTGTTCGACCCGTCCGAGCCGGGTCACGTCGGCCGTCTGCACGCGGTGCTCGACGACTGCCAGCCGTCGGCGATCCTGACCACGACCGAAGCCGCCGAGGGCGTGCGCAAGTTCTTCCGCAGCCGACCGGCCAAGGAGCGTCCGCGCGTCATCGCCGTCGACGCCATTCCGGATGAGGTCGGCGCGACGTGGGACTACAACACCGTCGTCCTCGAGGACACCATCGCCTACCTGCAATACACCTCGGGTTCCACCCGGATCCCCAGCGGCGTCCAGATCACCCACCAGAACCTGGCCGCCAACGTCGTCCAGGTGATCGAGGCGCTCGAAGGCGAGGAAGCCGACCGGGGTGTGTCCTGGCTGCCGTTCTTCCACGACATGGGTCTGGTCACCGCCCTGCTGCCCTCGCTGATCGGCCACTACTTCACCTTCATGACGCCGGCCGCGTTCGTCCGCCGCCCGATCCGCTGGATGCGCGAACTCTCGCGGCAGCCCGGCGACACCGGCGGCACCATCTCGGTGGCGCCCAACTTCGCCTTCGATCACGCCGCGGCCCGCGGTCTGCCGAAGGACGACGAGGAGCCGCTGGATCTGTCGTGCGTCAAGGCGATCCTGAACGGCAGTGAGCCGATCTCGGCGGCCACCGTGCGCCGTTTCAACGAGGCGTTCGGCCCGTTCGGCTTCGACCGCAAGGCGATCAAGCCGTCCTACGGCCTGGCCGAGGCGACGCTGTTCGTCTCCACCACGCCGTCCACCGAAGAGCCGACGATCATCTCCGTCGACCGCGACGAACTCAACGCCGGCCGGTTCGTGCAGGTGCCCGACGACTCCCCGAAGGCGGTTGCACAGGCCGGCGCCGGCAAGGTCGGCGTCGGCGAGTGGGCCGTGATGGTCGACCCCGCCACCGCGTCCGAGGTTCCCGACGGTCACATCGGTGAGATCTGGATCAGCGGAATCAACATGGGCACCGGCTACTGGAACAAGCCGGAGAAGACCGTCGAGACCTTCCAGAACACCCTCAAGTCGCGCACCAGTCCGTCGCACGCCGAGGGTGCGGCCGACGACGCCACCTGGGTGCGCACCGGAGACCTCGGCGCGTACTACAACGGCGAGTTGTTCATCACCGGACGCACCAAGGACCTGGTGATCATCGACGGCCGCAATCACTACCCGCAGGATCTTGAGTACTCCGCACAGGAGGCGTCCAAGGCCGTGCGCACCGGTTTCGCCGCGGCCTTCTCGGTGCCGGCCAACCAGCTTCCCGACGAGGTGTTCGAAGACGCGCATGCGGGTCTCAAGCGCAATCCCGACGACTCCTCCGAGCAATTGGTGATCGTCGCCGAGCGGGCCGCCGGCTCGCACAAGATCGAGCTCAGTCAGGTTGCCGACGCCATCCGAGCGGCCATCGCGGTCCGCCACGGTGTCACCGTGCGCGACGTCCTGCTGACGCCGGCCGGCGCGATCCCGCGCACCTCCAGCGGGAAGATCGGCCGGACCGCATGCCGGGCGGCCTACCTGGACGGCAGTCTGCGGGCCGGGAAGGTCGCCAACGCCTTCCCCGAAGCGGAATAACGAACCGAAGGCCTTATGTCTGAATCAGATTCGCACTCACCCGACGAGATCAATCGGGCCGACGAGGCCGATCAGGCCGACGACCTGATCATCGCTCCCGAGAAGGAGCTGGCGGCGCCGCGTACCGATATGACGGTTCCGGAGATGCGCGAGTGGTTGCGCAACTGGGTGGCCAACTCGACGGGACAGCCCGCCGAAGCGGTCGACGAATCGGTACCCATGGTCGAGCTCGGTCTGTCCTCGCGTGATGCGGTGGCGATGGCCAGTGACATCGAAGACCTCACCGGCGTCACGCTGACCGCGACGGTTGCCTTCCGGCACCCGACCATCGAGGCGCTGGCCACCGTCATCATCGAGGGTGAGCCCGAACCGGAGTTCACCGAAGGCGGCGACGACTGGTCCCGCGACGTCGACGAGGACGTCTACAACATCGCCATCGTCGGCCTGGCCACCCGCTTCCCGGGTGACATGAACACCCCGGACGAGATGTGGCAGGCGCTGCTGGAGGGCCGCGACGCCATCACCGATCTGCCCGAGGGCCGCTGGGCGGAGTTCATGACCGAACCCCGGCTCGCCGAGCGCATCGCCAAGGCCCGCACCCGTGGCGGATATCTGAAGGACCTCAAGGGTTTTGACGCCGAATTCTTCGCTCTGTCGAAGATGGAGGCCGACAACATGGACCCCCAGCAACGGCTCGCGCTCGAGTTGACTTGGGAGGCGCTGGAATTCGCCCGTATCCCGGCCTCCAGCCTGCGCGGCAAGGATGTCGGCGTCTTCGTCGGCAGTTCCACCAATGACTACAGCTATCTCGCGATGATGGATCCGCGGACCGCGCATCCCTACGCCATCACCGGCACCGCGAGTTCGATCATCGCCAACCGGGTCTCCTACTTCTACGACTTCCGCGGTCCGTCGGTGGCGGTCGACACCGCATGCTCCTCGTCGCTGGTAGCGGTTCACGAGGGTATACGGGCACTACGGTCCGGCGAGGCCGATCTGGTGCTGGCCGGCGGCGTGAACGCCCTTGTCACACCGGCGGTCACACTCGGCTTCGACGAGGTCGGCGGCGTGCTCGCGCCCGACGGCCGGATCAAGTCGTTCAGCGCCGACGCCGACGGCTACGCCCGGTCCGAGGGCGGCGGCATGGTGGTGCTCAAGCGCCTCGCTGACGCCCGTCGCGACGGCGACGACATCATCGCGATCATCGCCGGCAGCGCGATCAATCACGACGGCCGCTCCAACGGCATGCTGGCGCCGAATCCCGACGCGCAGGCCGAGGTGCTGCGCAAGGCCTACCACGACGCCGGTGTCGACCCGCGCACCGTCGACTACATCGAGGCGCACGGCACCGGCACCATCCTGGGTGATCCGATCGAGGCCGACGCACTGGGCCGGGTGGTCGGCCGCGGCCGCGCCGCGGACCGGCCCGCACTGCTGGGTGCGGTGAAATCCAATGTGGGACATCTGGAATCGGCTGCCGGATCGGCAAGCCTGGCCAAGGTGGCGCTGTCGCTGCAGCGTGGCCAGATTCCGCCGTCGATCAACTACTCCGGACCCAACCCGTACATCGACTTCGACGGCGTCCACCTCAAGGTTGCCGACGTCGCCACTGAATGGCCGCGTTACAGCGGGCATGCCATCGCCGGTGTCTCCGGATTCGGTTTCGGCGGCGCCAACGCGCACCTGGTTGTGCGCGAGGTGCTGCCCGAGGATCTGGTCGAGCCGGAGTCCGAGCCCGATGTCGTTGCCGCACCGGAGCATTCGGGAGCCAACGCCGTCTATGTCGGCGGAGTCCTAGTCGAGGACGACGAGGATGACGAGGACGACGCGGCTCCCGCTGAGCGCGACTTCGACTACGAGTACGGCGGTTACGACGACGACGCCGAACCCGAACTTCCCGGCCTGACCGATGAGGCGCTGCGACTGATCGAGGTGGCGCGCGAGGAGCTCGAGCTCGAAGAGTTGCCGGCTCCGGTTGTGCCTTTGGCGGTATCCGGCTTCCTGACCTCGCGCAAGCGGGCCGCCGCGGCGGAACTGGCGGACTGGATCGAGAGCCCGGAGGGTCGCGCTTCCGCACTGGAGTCGATCGGCCGGGCGCTGTCCCGGCGCAACCACGGCCGTTCACGCGCCGTGGTGATGGCCCACGATCACGACGAGGCGATCAAGGGACTGCGCGCCATCGCCGATGGCAAGCAGAGCCCACTGGTTTACGCCGCCGACGGACCGGTGAGTAACGGCCCGGTGTGGGTGCTGGCCGGATTCGGCGCCCAACACCGCAAGATGGGCAAGAGCCTGTACCTGCGTGACGCGGTGTTCGCCGAGTGGATCAACAAGGTCGACTCGCTCATCCAGGACGAGCGCGGCTACTCGATCGTCGAACTGATCCTTGACGACTCGATCGACTACACCGACGAGACCTGCCAGTACCCGATCGAAGTGGTGCAGCTGGTCATCTTCGCCATCCAGATCGCCCTCGGCGAATTGCTCAAGCACAACGGGGCGAAACCCGCTGCGCTCGTGGGACAGTCCCTTGGCGAGGCGGCTGCGGCCTACTTCGCCGGCGGCCTCTCGCTGGCCGACGCCACCCGAACCATCTGTGCCCGTTCGCATCTGATGGGCGAGGGCGAAGCCATGCTGTTCGGCGAGTACATCCGGCTGATGGCCCTGGTCGAGTATTCGGCCGAGGAGCTCGAGACGGTCTTCTCGGACTTTCCGGGACTCGAGGTCTGCGTCTACGCCGCACCCACCCAGACCGTCATCGGCGGGCCGCCCGCCGAGATCGACGCGATCATCGAGCGGTGCGAGAAAGAGGGCAAGTTCGCCCGCAAGTTCCAGACCAAGGGCGCCAGCCACACCACCCAGATGGACCCGTTGCTCGGTGAGCTGGCGGCGGAGTTGCAGGGCATCACCCCGCACCCGCTGCACATCGGCTACTTCTCCACCGTGCACGAGGGCAGCTACATCCGGCCCGGCCATGAGCCGATCCACGATGTGGACTACTGGAAGAAGGGGCTGCGGCACAGCGTCTACTTCACCCAGGGCATCCGCAACGCGGTGGACAACGGCTACACCACCTTCGTTGAACTGGCGCCGAATCCGGTGGCGCTCATGCAGGTCGGATTGACGACGGCCGCGGCCGGCCTCCACGACGGCCAGCTGATCCCGACGCTGGCCCGCAAGCAGGACGAGGTCGAGTCCATGGTTTCGGCGATGGCTCAGCTCTACGCCTACGGCCACGATCTGGACTTCCGCACCCTGTTCACCCCGTCCTCGGATCCGGCCGATTTCGCCGACATCCCGCGGACCCGGTTCCGGCGCAAGGAGCACTGGCTCAACGCGCAGTTCTCCGCCGACGGGTCGTCGATGATCCCGGGCACCCACGTCGCGATGCCGGACGGCCGCCACGTATGGGAGTACGCCGCTGCGGGCGGAACTGATCTGGCCGCCCTGGTGAAAGCCGCTGCCGCACAGGTGCTTCCGGACGCCACCCTGACCGCCTCCGAGCAGCGGGCGGTACCCGGTGACGGCGCCCGTCTGGTGACCACACTGACCCGCCATCCGGGCGGGGCGTCGGTGCAGGTGCACGCGCGTATCGACGAGTCGTTCACGCTGGTCTATGACGCCATCGTCACCCGGTCGGGATCGGTCTCGGCCCTGCCCGCGGCCGTCGCCGTGGGTGCTGTTGTGGCGCAACCTGTTTCGCCGGCTCCCGAACCCGAGCAGCCCGACGCCGAGGTGCTGCACGACAACCTCGCCGCGGGCGCCGGTGTCGGTGCGGCCCTGGGCAAGTGGTCACCGGATTCCGGGGAGACCGTGCACGACCGGCTCGGCACGATCGTCGGCAGCGCGATGGGCTACGAGCCTGAGGACCTGCCGTGGGAGGTGCCGCTGATCGAACTCGGCCTGGACTCGCTGATGGCCGTGCGGATCAAGAACCGCGTCGAATACGACTTCGACATGCCACCGATCCAGCTGACCGCGGTGCGCGACGCCAGCCTCAACGACGTCAAGGCACTGATCACCTACGCGGTGGAGCACCGCGAAGAGGTGGCGGCATTGCATGAGCACCAGAAGGGCATGACGGCCGAGGAGATCGCCGCCGAACAGGCCAAGATCATGGCCGGCGAGATTTCCCCGGAGCTTGCCGAGAAGCTCGCCGCCAAGCATCCCGAGGCGCACGGCGACGTTCCGCCCCCGCCGACAAACCCGGTCCCACCGCCGCCGACGAACCCGGCAGGGCCGGCCATCCCGCCGCCGCCCACCAACCCTGAGGGCCCGGGTGTTGCGAAGCAGTCCGCGGCCGGCGCCGCGGCGAAGGTGCTGACCCAGCAGGCCGTGACCGACGCGCTGGGCGCCGACGTCCCGCCGCGTGAGGCCGCCGAGCGGGTGACCTTCGCCACCTGGGCGATCGTCACCGGCAAGTCGCCGGGCGGCATCTTCAACGAGCTGCCCAAGATCGACGCTGAGACCGCGACCAAGATCGCCGCGCGCCTCACCGAGCGGTGCGAGGGCACCATCACCGTCGAGCAGGTGCAGGAAGCCACCACCATCGAGCAGTTGGCCACCACGGTGCGCGAGCACCTCGAGGCCGGCGAACTCGACGGATTCGTCCGCACCATCCGGCCCCGCAAGGAAGGGTCCGACCGCATCCCGGTCTTCGTCTTCCACCCGGCCGGCGGTTCGACTGTGGTCTACGAACCGCTGCTCAAGCGGCTCCCGCCGGACACCCCGATGTACGGCTTGGAGCGCGTCGAGGGCTCGATCGAGGAACGTGCCGCCGAGTACGTGCCGAAGCTGATGGAGATCCAGGGCAAGGGCCCGTACATCCTGGCGGGCTGGTCCCTCGGCGGGGTGCTGGCTTACGCCTGCGCGATCGGACTGCGCGACGCCGGCTGTGACGTCCGCTTCGTCGGCCTGATCGACACCGTCCGCGCCGGCGAGGAGATCCCGCAGACCAAGGAGGAGATCCGGGCCCGCTGGGACCGCTACGCACTGTTCGCGCAGCGGACCTTCAACGTCGAGATCCCGGAGATCCCCTACGAGGAACTGGAATCCCTCGACGACGACGGACAGGTGCGCTTCATCCTCAACGCCGTCAAGGACAGCGGGGTCGACATCCCCGGCGGCATCATCGAGCACCAACGCACGTCCTACCTCGACAACCGCGCGATCGACACCGCCAAGATCGAACCGTTCGACGGCCACGTCACGCTCTACATGGCCGACCGGTACCACGACGACGCGATCATGTTCGAGCCGCGCTACGGCACCCGCAAGCCCGACGGCGGCTGGGGCGAGTTCGTCAAGGATCTCGAGGTGGTTCCGATCGGGGGCGAGCACATCCAGGCCATCGACGAGCCGTACATTGCCAAGGTCGGTGCTCATATGAGCGAGGCGATCAACCGGATCCGGAGCGAAGCGACAAAGACGGACCTGAGTCAAGGTGAGGTCAAGTGACGAACAAGTCCACTGCCGAATTGCTGGCCGAGCTGCGCGAAAAGCTTGAGCTGGCAAAGGAACCCGGCGGTGAGGCCGCCGCCGCCAAGCGCGCCAAGCGCGGTGTCCCCAGTGCCCGGGACCGTATTCATGAACTGCTCGACCCGGGCAGCTTCCTGGAGATCGGCGCACTGGCCCGCACTCCCGGGGATCCCAACGCCCTCTACGGCGACGGCGTGGTCTGCGGACACGGCACCATCAACGGCCGCCCGGTCGGCGTCTTCTCCCACGACCAGAGCGTCTTCGGCGGTTCGGTCGGCGAGATGTTCGGCCGCAAGGTCGCCAAGCTGATGGAGTGGGTGGCCATGGTCGGCTGCCCCATCATCGGCATCAACGACTCCGGCGGCGCCCGTATCCAGGACGCCGTCACCTCGTTGGCCTGGTACGCCGAACTCGGCCGCCGCCACGAGTTGCTGTCCGGGGTGGTGCCGCAGATCTCGATCATCCTCGGCAAGTGCGCCGGCGGCGCCGTCTACTCGCCGATCCAGACCGACCTGATCGTCGCGGTGCGCGACCAGGGGTACATGTTCGTCACCGGCCCCGACGTCATCAAGGACGTCACCGGTGAGGACGTCTCCCTCGACGAACTCGGCGGCGCCGACCACCAGGCCCGCTACGGAAACATCCACCAGGTCGTCGACTCCGAGAAGGACGCGTTCCAGTACGTCCGCGATTTCCTGGACTTCCTGCCGTCCAACCACTTCGACGATGCGCCGGTGGTCAACCCGGGCCTGGAGCCGGAGATCACCCCGCACGACCTGGAACTCGACAACCTGGTGCCGGACGCCGACAACATGGCCTACGACATGCACGAGATCCTGATCCGGATCTTCGACGACGGCGACTTCCTCGACGTCGCCGCCCAGGCCGGACAGTCCATCATCACCGGGTTCGCCCGGGTCGACGGCCGGCCGATCGGAGTGATCGCCAACCAGCCGATGCACATGTCCGGAGCCATCGACAACGAGGCATCCGACAAGGCGGCCCGTTTCCTCCGGTTCTGCGATTCGTTCAACCTGCCACTGGTGTTCGTCGTCGACACCCCCGGCTTCCTGCCCGGCGTCGAGCAGGAGAAGAACGGCATCATCAAGCGCGGCGGCCGCTTCCTCTACGCCGTCGTCGAGGCCATGGTGCCGAAGGTGACTCTGACGATCCGCAAGTCCTACGGCGGGGCGTACGCGGTGATGGGCTCCAAGCAGTTGACCGCCGATCTGAACTTCGCCTGGCCCACCGCACGGATCGCCGTCATCGGCGCCGAGGGCGCCGCACAACTTCTGGTCAAGCGGTTCCCGGATCCGACCGCACCCGAGGTGCAGAAGATCCGCGCCGACTTCATCGAGGGCTACAACCTCAACATGGCGATTCCGTACATCGCCGCCGAGCGCGGGTTCATCGACGCGGTGATCCAACCCCACGAAACCCGCCTGTTGCTCCGTAAGTCACTGAGATTGTTGCGGGACAAGCAGACTCAGCGGGTTCAGCGTAAGCACGGACTGATCCCGATCTAACCGATGGCTGAGTCCCGGCTCTACATATTCCCGCACACCGGCGGCTCTGCCGACTTCTACGTACCGTTCGCCAGGGGGTTCACCGGCGGCACCCGATGCGTTGCGGTCCAGTACCCGGGCAAGCGTGCCGGTAAGGATCTGTCGCAGTACACGAGCATCCCTGATCTGGCCGACCGCCTCTGCGCGATGCTCAAGCCGGCAGATCCCCAGCCGGGCCCGGTGGCATTCTTCGGCCACAGCATGGGTGGCCTGCTGGCGTTCGAGGTCGCACTGCGGTTTGAAGCGGCCGGAAATCCCATCGACGCGCTGTTCGTCTCCGCGATCGCGGCCCCGGGCCTGTGGCCCCGCCGGGCCGAACTGGCGGGTTCGGATCAACAGATGCTCAGTCTCGTAGCCGAGGTCACCGGCGCCAATCCGGAATTCCTCAACAACGACCAGTTCGCCGCGACCCTGCTGCCGACGTTGCGCGGTCTCAAAGCGGTGGCGTCCTATGACCCCGAGCCCGAGGCCGTGGTCTCATGCCCGATTCACGCGCTGGTTGCCGAGGACGATGAACTGGCCGACGTCGACACGGTGTCGCCGTGGGAGCGACGCACCTCTGCGGAATTCGATCTCACGAGCTTCCCCGGCGGCCACTTCTACATCAACGACAATCTGCCCCAGCTGTCGCAATGGGTGGAGCAGCGCATCACCGGGCGTCACACCGAACGCAATCCTTAGATTTTCCTGAATTTGCTGGATTTGAATCAGGACGCCGAATAGCAAACCTGTCATTTCGGCCTACTGCCTACCTTTAACAGCACACTGATGCCGGGCAAGGTGGTCGTACGCAAATGGTGTTCCGCCGTCTCCGGCGACGATCAGTGTTAGCTCACATGTCCAGAGGCCCTTTTCGCTGGTAGGATTCGGGCAGTCACACGTCTGGGCTGGGAGAATTCACGATTCTTCTTTCGCTCCGGCGCTCTGCCTGGACCGGCTGATGCCATCGTCCGCCGAACTCGGGGCACGATCCCGCTCGGTTCGCAGAGAAAACGCGAAGGGGCTGTTCCCGTGCCAAGCACCGATATGACGCTTCCCGCTCTCCTGCGCCACCGGGCGACCACGAAGGGAGACACCCAGGCGTTCGCCTTCATGGACGGCGCCATCCTGGGGACCGGCCACCCGGAAAGCCTGACCTGGAGCCAGCTCTACCGGCGGGTGCTGTCGCTGGCCGCTGAACTGCGGAAGACCGCTGCCAAGGGTGATCGGGTGGCGATCCTGGCGCCGCAGGGCCTCGACTTCATCGTCGCGTTCTACGCGACGCTGCAGGCCGGTCTGATCGCGATTCCACTGTCGGTGCCGCTTCTCGGAGTGCACGACCAGCGCGTGGAGGCCGCGTTGGAGGACAGCACTCCGTCGGTGCTGCTGACCACCTCCGCCGCGGTGGCCGACTCGAACAGGTACGCAAAGCCGCGCGGCGGCCGACCGGCACCGACCGTGGTTGAGGTCGACATCATCGACGTCGACGTGACTCGGGAACTCGACGAGACCGACGATTCCCGCCCCGGCCCGGCCTACCTGCAGTACACCTCGGGCTCAACCCGCACCCCGGCCGGCGTGATCGTTTCGCACCAGAACGTGATCAGCAATGTCGAGCAGATCGTGCGCGACTACTTCATCGAGTTCGGCGGCACGGTTCCCGAGGAGACCTCGGTGGTGTCCTGGCTGCCGTTCTTCCACGATCTGGGCCTCATCATGGGCGTCTGCGCACCGTTGGTGACCGGATGCGATGCGGTGCTGTTCAGCCCGCTGGCCTTCCTGACCAAACCCGCGAGCTGGATTCAGCTGATGGCCAAGCACCCGTTGTGCTTCACCGGCGCTCCCAACTTCGCCTTCGAACTGGCCGCCCGCCGCACCGCCGATGCCGATATGGAAGGCCTGGATCTGAGCCGGGTGCACGGCATCCTCAGCGGAGCTGAGCGGGTGCACTACGGCACGGTCAAGCGGTTCATCGACCGCTTCGCCAAGTTCGGTCTCCGGGAGAAGGTCATCCGGCCCTCCTACGGCTTGGCCGAGGCGACGCTGTACGTCGCTTCGCCGCCCATCTCGGACACCGTCCGCACCGCCCGTTTCGACCTGGGACAGTTGGCGGCCGGGATCGCCGAGCGCTGTGCGGCCGCCGACGAGAGCGGCACCGAATTGGTCAGCTACGGCCGGCCGACGGCGTACCCGGTCCGCATCGTCGATCCGGAGACTGGCCTCGAGCAACCCGCCGGCACCATCGGCGAGATCTGGACGCGCGGCGACAACGTCGCGCTGGGTTACTGGCACAAGCCCGAACTGACCGCACAGGTCTTCCGCGGCCGCATCAACAATCCGTCGCCAGGCACGCCGGCCGGGCCCTGGTTGCGCACCGGTGACCTCGGGGTGATCTCCGACGGCGAGTTGTTCATCATGGGCAGGCTCAAGGATCTGCTGATCGTCGACGGCAGCAACCACTACCCCGAGGACATCGAGGCAACTGTCCGCGAGTTCAGCGGGGGGCGGGTCGCCGCCATCTCCGTCGAGGACGAGGCCTCAGAAAACCTGGTGGTCATTGTCGAGATCAAGCCGACTGCGGAATTGGCCGAGGTGAAACACCAAGTCGCCGAGGCGATCTGGAAGGTGCACAATCTGCGCGTCGACGATCTGGTGCTGGTGTCTCCGGGATCCATCCCGATCACCACCAGTGGCAAGATCCGCCGTTCATCGGCCACGGAGCTGTACCGCGACGGCGTGTTCCAACGGATGGACATCACCGTATGACCCAAGCCGGCGATGAGGAGGCAGACCTTCGCCGGTGGCTGATCGGTTACCTCGTCACCACTGTCGGCTGCAGCCCCGACGACATCGACATCGAAGTCCCGTTCAATGAAATGGGCATGGGATCACGCGATGGCGTGGTGCTGGCCGGTGAGCTTTCGGAATTGCTCGGCCGGCCGGTCTCACCGGTCGACATCTGGCAGAACCCGACCATCGCCGCGCTGGCGCACGCGCTGGCCCATCCCGATGCCGAACCCGTCCAGGAAGCCGCGGGTATCGGTGTCGCACTGACTGAACCCATCGCCATCATCGGCCTGGGCTGTCGGCTGCCCGGCGACATCAACGGGCCGGATGACTTGTGGGAGTTCCTGGCGGCGCGCCGCTCGGCAGTCACCGCGGTACCCGATGACCGGTGGCGTGACTTCGACGACGGTTCACCGCAGACCACACAGGCCCTTGCGGCGACGACGCGGTGGGGGTCCTTCCTCTCCGATGTCGCCGGTTTCGATGCCGAGTTCTTCGGGATCACACCGCGCGAAGCGGACTACATCGATCCCCAGCAGCGGCTGATACTCGAGGTGACCGTCGAGGCGCTCGAGCACGCCGGCATCCCGGCGGAATCACTGCAGCGCTCTCAGACCGGGGTATTCGTCGGCGCCTGCGTCAGCGAGTACGGATACCTGGCATCCCGCGACCTCAATCAGATCCAGGCGTGGACCGGAACCGGCGGCGCGCTGAGCATCATCGCCAACCGGCTGTCGTATTTCCTGGACCTGCATGGGCCGTCGCTGACCATCGACACTGCCTGCTCGTCGTCATTGGTCGCGGTTCATCTGGCCTGTCAGAGCCTGCGCACCGGACAATCCGAACTCGCGATCGCCGGCGGGGTGAACATGCTGCTCTCGCCGGTGGTCACCCGCAGCTTCGACCAGGCCGAGGCGATGTCGCCCACCGGCGCATGCCACGCCTTTGATGCGGCGGCCGACGGATTCGTCCGCGGTGAGGGCTGCGGAGTCGTTGTGCTCAAACGGCTTTCCGATGCGGTCCGGGACGGCGATCAGGTTCTTGCCGTCGTCCGGGGGTCGGCGGTCAATCAGGACGGCCGCTCCAATGGGCTGATGGCCCCCAATCCCGCCGCGCAGGCGGCGGTGCTCCGGGCCGCGTGTGCCGACGCCGGGGTGGAACCGGCATCGGTCGACTACGTCGAGGCGCACGGCACCGGCACCCTGCTCGGGGATCCCATCGAAGCCCGCGCGCTCGGTGCGGTCTACGGCCGCGGACGCCGGTCCGATGTCCCGTTGCTGGTGGGTGCGGCCAAGACGAACCTGGGCCATCTCGAGGCCGCCGCGGGCATCGCGGGCCTGATCAAGGCGACGCTCGCGGTGCAACGCGGCGTGATCCCGCCCAATCAGCACTTCGACAACCCCAATCCGCACATCCCGTTCGACGAACTCGGCCTGAAAGTCGCCGACGAGCCGATCGAATGGCCGGCCACCGGTCACCCTCGGTTGGCGGGAGTGTCGTCCTTCGGTTTCGGGGGGACCAACGCGCATGTGGTCCTCGGGCAGGCCCCGCGGGCGCCTCTTCCCGAACCTGTGGCCGCGCCGCCGGTGGCCACGGTCGTCGTCAGCGGGAAAAGCCCGGAGCGTATCGCGGCGACCGCGGCGGTGATCGCCGACTGGATGACCGGAGCGGGTGCAGCGGTACCACTGGCCGACATCGCCCACACGCTCAACCACCACCGCACCCACCACCCGACCTTCGCGACGGTCTGCGCAGCCGATCGCGACGGCGCCGTCGCCGGTCTGCGGGCGCTGGCGGCAGGGGAGCAGGCGGCCGGAGTCGTCGGCCCGCATCCCGGCGCGTGCAAACCGGGCACCGTGTTCGTCTACTCGGGTCAGGGTTCCCAGTGGTTGGGGATGGGTCGCCAGTTGCTCGCCGATGAGCCGGTGTTCGCCGACGCCATCGCGAGCCTCGACCCGGAATTCGTCGGGCAGCTCGGCTTCTCACTGCACGACGTGATCGCCGGCGGCGAAGCGGTCGAGGGATCGGTGCGGGTTCAGTCGGTGCTGTTCGGCATGCAGGTCGCACTGACCGCGCTGTGGCGTTCCTACGGCATCGAACCTGACGCGGTGATCGGCCATTCGATGGGGGAGGTCTCGGCTGCGGTGGCGGCCGGAGTGTTCAGCGCCGGTGAGGGTTTGGAGATCATCGCCGCGCGGTCGCTGCTGATGGCTCAGCTCTCCGACAAAGGTGCGGTGGCGCTGCTGGAACTCGACGCCGTTGCCACCGAGTCACTGATCGCCGACTACCCCGGCGTGACGGTGACGGTGTACTCCTCGCCGCGCCAGACTGTGGTCGCCGGACCCACCGATGCTGTCGACGCCGTCATCGACTCGGCCCGCCAGCGGAACATCTTCGCCCGCCGGGTCAACATGGAAGTCGCGTCGCATCACGCGATGATGGATCCGATCCTGCCGGAGCTGAGGGAGTCGCTGGCGCATCTGATGCCCGGATTCCCGGTGATCCCGATCATCTCGACGGTCGAGAATGCCGGGGACGCACCCCAATTCGACGCCGATCACTGGGTCGCCAATCTGCGCAACCCGGTCCGGTTCCGGGACGCGATCGCAGCCGCCGGTGCAACCCACTGCACCTTCATCGAGATCAGCCCCCACCCGGTGCTCACCAAGGCGATCGCCGACACGTTGGCTGATCCGGAGACCGGTAACAGCCACCACCACAGCATCGGCACTCTGGAACGCGACAGCCATGACACCGTCGCGTTCCACACCGCGCTCAACTCGACGTTCACGGCACGGCCACCGATCGGTGCCCACCCACCCGAGCCGCATCCCGCACTGCCGGCGACGCCGTGGCAGCACTGCAGGCACTGGCTGGAGTTCACTCCGCTCGGCCCCGGCGCGCACCGCGCCGAACCGCTTGCCGCACAGCACAGCCCGGTACCGGTGGACTGGCTGTACGAACCCACCTGGCGGCACCGGCCGCTCCCGGAGGGTTCGCCTGCTGACGCCGGGCGGTGGCGGGTCGTCGGTGATGACGATCTCGCGGCCGAACTCGGCAGCGAACCACTGGAGAGCCCGCACAACGTTCTCTACGCGCCCGCCGCCAGCGGTTCCCCCTTCGACATCTCCGCGGCCTATGCCGTGTTCAACGAGGGACGGCGAATCGCCACCCGACTGGCTGAACACCCCGACGGCACCAAGCTGTTCTTCCTGACCCGCAACGCCCAACCCACCAGCGCCGGTGACCGGGCGAATCCGGTGCAGGCCATCCTGTGGGGACTCGGACGGACCTTGGCGCTGGAACACCCGGAGATCTGGGGCGGGGTGATCGATGTCGATGAATCCATGCCGGCCGTCCTCGCTGCCCGCCTTGTTCGCGATGAGGCGAACGGGGACGACCGCGAGGATCAGGTCGTCTACCGGTCCGGGTTGCGGTACGTGCCGCGGTTGACGCCGGCCGTGCCCACCACATCAGGCGCCACTCTCTCCGCCGATACCAGCCATCTGGTCATCGGAGCCACCGGTCATCTGGGTCCGCACATCATCCGGCAACTTGCGGCGATGGGTGCCGGGACGGTTGTCGCCGTGTCGCGGAACCCCGGCGAGGCGATGAAAGAACTTGCGGCGCAACTGGAAGCGTCGGGTTCGAGACTGGTTCAGGTCGCCGCCGACGCCACCGATGAAGCGGAGATGGCCGCGCTCTTCGACCGGTTCGGCGCCGACCTTCCCCCGCTCGAGGGCATCTACCTGGCCGCCTTCGCCGGCGGTCCGGTGACGCTGACGCAGATGACCGATGCCGACGTGACGACCATGTTCCGGCCGAAGCTGGATGCACTGCGCGTACTGCATGACCTATCGCTCACCTCGAACGTCCGGCATTTCCTGCTGTTCTCCTCGATCTCCGGTCTGCTGGGATCCCGGTGGCTGGCGCACTACACGGCGACCAGCACCTTCCTGGACACATTCGCCTATGCCCGGCGCAATCTCGGGTTGCCGGCCACGGTGGTCAACTGGGGACTGTGGAAGTCGTTGGCCGACAAGCCCTCCGAGGACGATGCAGGGGCCGGTGAGGTGATGACCAGTGCCGGACTCGAGCCGATGCCCGACGACGTCGCCATCCGTGCGTTGCCGATGGTGATGGGATCAGAAGCACCCGTGCGGAGCACCGTCGTCGCGGCAGACTGGCCGCTGCTCGCCGCCGCGTACCGCACCCGCGGGGCGCTGCGCATCCTCGATGAGGTCCTGGAGAGGCAGGCGAGCGCACAATCGGCTGCACCGGAGAGCGAGTTCCAGAAGGCATTGCGTGATTGCCCGCCCGAGGGGCGTCGGCAACTGCTCGCCGATCACATCGCCGCCTCAGCCTCGGCGGTGATGGGCCTTTCGGCGAATGAACGCCTCGACCCGACTGCCGGTTTCTTCCAGCTCGGGATGGACTCGCTGATGAGTGTCACGCTTCAGCGGAACCTGAGTGCGAGCCTCGGCATTGATCTGCCGGCGGCATGCATCTACGAGAACCCGACGATTTCGTCGCTGACCGAGGCCCTGTGTGAGCGGATGGGCTGCGAGGCGGAACCGACAGCAAAATCCGGCATCGCCACGCGGGCCCAGCAACGCGCCAAGGCGCGCCAGGGAGCTGCCGCGGGCAGACGAAAAGGACGTGTGGTGTGAGCGCCGAGAGCAGCTACTCTTCAGAATCGGATGGGTTGGGGCCCAACGCGATTGCCGTCATCGGCATGGCGGGCCGATTCCCCGGCGCCGACTCGGTGGCGCAGTTCTGGGAGAACCTGCGCGCCGGTAAGGAGTCCATCGAGACGCTGTCCGAGGAGACCCTCACCGCCGCGGGAGTCAGCGCCAAGACACTGGCCGATCCGACGTATGTGCGGCGCGCACCTCTGCTCAACGGGATCGACCAGTTCGACGCGGACTACTTCGGCATCAACCCGTACACCGCCCGCATGATGGACCCGCAGCAACGGCTGTTCCTGCAGACCGCCTGGCACGCCCTCGAGGATTCCGGGTACGACCCCGACGACTACGACGGGTCGATCGGTGTCTTCGCCAGCAGCACCGCCAGCGGCTATCTGATGGACAACCTGATGTCGCATCGCGACGAGAAGACCCTCGTGGGCGAGGGCATCACCGTCGAGATGTTCAACCTTGTGCTGCTCAACGACAAGGACCACCTGGCGACCCGGGTGTCGCATGAGTTGAATCTGCGCGGCCCGAGCATGTCGGTGCAGACCGCGTGTTCGTCCTCGTTGGTCGCCGTGCATCTCGCCTGCCAGAGTCTGTTGTCCGGTGAATGCGACCTCGCACTGGCCGGCGCTTCGGCGATCCGGGTCCCGCATCACGTCGGCTACACCTACGAGCCCGGCGCGATGGTCTCGCCGTCGGGTCACTGCCGGCCCTTCGACGCGCACTCCGATGGCACGATTTTCGGGAGCGGCGTGGCGGCGCTGATCCTCAAGCCGTTGCAGGCGGCCCTCGATGACGGCGATCGCATCCACGCGGTGATTCGCGGCTCGGCGGTCAATAACGACGGCGCATTGAAGATGACCTATGCCGCACCCACGGTGTCCGGCCAGGCAGAGGTCATCGCTGAAGCGCAGGCCGTTGCCGAGGTCGACTCGTCGACCATCGGTTTCGTCGAGACACACGGCACCGGTACCCCGTTGGGCGACCCGATCGAGATCGAAGCCCTCCGGCAGGCTTTCGGGGCCTCCGAGATCGACCGCGCTGCCCCCTGCGTACTGGGCTCGGTGAAGTCGAACATCGGCCACCTGGATGCGGCGTCCGGAGTCGTCGGCTTGATCAAGGCGATCTTGTGCCTCAAGAACAAGGCGATTCCGCCGACGGTGCACTACACCTCCGCCAACCCCGAACTGCATCTTGAGAACACTCCGTTCGTGATCGCGAATGCCTACACCCCGTGGGAGTCCGACACCCCGCTGCGGGCCGGAGTCAGTTCCTTCGGCGTCGGCGGCACCAATGCCCACGTCGTCGTCGAGGAGGCGCCCGCGACCGCCGCCCTTGCCGGGACTCCCCGCGGGCCGCAGGTGCTGCTGCTGTCCGCCCGTACGCGCGAGTCGCTACAGGACGCCAAAGCTGAACTGGCCGCAGAACTGGCCCGGGATGAGGACCTGTCGCTGCCAGATGTGGCGTTCACCCTCGCTCACCGGCGCACCCACGAGGTGCGCATGGCGGCTGTCGTCGCCGACCGCGCCGATGCCGCCGCCGTGCTGTCGGCAGCCGAGCACGACAACTTCTGGGTCGGCGAGGCTCCGGCGGGAATCACCCCCGGTTCGGGTCAGGCCGCGTTCGTATTCCCGGGGCAGGGCTCCCAGCACGTCGGTATGGCACGCGGTCTGTACGACACCGAACCGGTGTTCCGCGATGTCTTCGACCGGTGCGCCGTCGGATTCGGTGCGGAACTCGGCATCGACCTCAAGGCCGAAGTGTTCGACGGGGCCTCGCTGGAGTCCACCGACCTCGCTCAGCCCGCATTGTTCGCTGTGGAATACGCGCTGGCGCGCCTTGTCATGTCCTTCGGCGTGACTCCGACGGCACTGGCCGGGCACAGCATCGGCGAACTCGTTGCCGCCACGGTGGCAGGGGTTTTCGACCTGGACACCGTGATCAAGGTCGTCGCGATGCGTGCGCGACTGATGCACGCCGCACCATCCGGTGCCATGGTGGCGGTCGCGGCAGGCCATGACGACATCGCCGCCCACATGACCGACGAGGTGGATCTGGCGGCGGTCAACGAGTTCGGCAGCTGTGTGCTGGCCGGTCCTGAGCAGGCCATCCGCGACGTCACCAACAGCCTCACCACCGCCGGCATTGTGGCGCGACGGGTACGAACCTCGCACGGATTCCATTCCCAGGCAATGGATTCGGTGATCGCCCCGTTCACGGAGTTCCTGTCGACCCTGTCTCTGAACAAGCCGCGGATTCCGATGCTGTCGAACCTGACCGGGACCTGGATGACCGATGAGGAGGCTACCGATCCGAATCGTTGGGCTCGCCACATCCGGTCCACCGTGCGGTTCGCCGACGAACTCCACACCCTGCTTGAAGACCCGCACCGGGTGCTGGTCGAGGTGGGCCCGGGTGGCAGCTTGACCGGTTCGGCATTGCGCATTCCGGGTTGGTCGGAAACCCACCGTTCGGTTCGCTTGATGCGCCACCCGGTGCAGACGCGTGATGACCGCGATGTATTCCTGCTCGCACTGGGTCAGTTGTGGGCAGCAGGAGTCGATGTGGAGTGGTCGCGGCTGTACGGGGAACACCCGCGACGGGTGACGCTGCCGGGTTACGCCTTTGCCCGGCAACGCTATTGGATCGATCCTGATACCAGCAGCGCGCCAAGGACCGCAGGTTCGAAATCCGCGGCGACCACCGACGCCCAGCCGGCAGCCGGCCAGTCCGTTGGCACGGCCGACGCCGGCGCGCAGATGCAAGCCACCCTGCAGCGGATCTGGTCGCAGTGCCTGGGCGTCGAATCCGTCTCCCCCGGAGACAACTTCTTCGAAATCGGCGGCGACTCACTGGTGGCGATCGGCGTGGCAATGACCGCCTCCCATGAAGGCGTGGAACTCACGCCGCAGGATCTCTACGACAATCCCACCCTCGCCGCACTCACCGACGCGATCGTCGCCCGTCACGCCGCCGGCGGGTTGGCAAGCCAGGACACCGGTGATCTGGATCCTGCTGTGCCGCCGAACATCCTGCGTTTCCTCGACGGCGGCCTGGCCGAGCCGGGCCGCTGGCGAGCGCCGTTGGTGCTACGCATCGATTCGCGGGTCACCCCCGAGGATGTCGAGACGGTGATGACGGCGGTCATCAACCATCACGACGCGTTGCGGATGAAGGTCGTCAACCGCGCCGGGATGTGGGAGCAGCACATCAGCGAATCCGCCGATTTCACCGGCCTCACCCGGCAGACTCTGCCTGCCGGCGCCGGGCCGGGTTCCCCCGAGGAACGGGAAGCGCTGAGCGCCATCGTTTCCGGGGCACTGGTAGGGCAGGACTTGACGAGCGCGCCATTGACGGCGACCTATGTGGTCGACGGACAGGGCGCCGGGCGGTTCCTGGTGCTCACCATTCACGGCATGGTCGACGACCTCACCTCACGAGAGGTTCTCGTCACCGACCTGCTGACCGGGTTCGGGCAACGGGTCGCCGGAGACGACGTGATTCTGGAGCCGGTGACGACCAGCTGGCGGGATTGGTCACAGCGCTGTTCAGCGCTGGCCGCGCACCCCGCGGTGCTCGAACGGCGTAGCTACTGGCTCGAGGTCGAAAAGGCGACAACGGTGCGCCTCGCGGACACCGGGGCAGTCGGCGCGCCGGCGGCCGATGACCTGACCAGAGTGGCAGTCGCGCTGACGCCCGAGCAGACCTCGCAGATCGACAACGCCCGCCGCGTCATGCAGGCCTCCACCGAGGAGATCCTCCTGGCGGCCTTGGCTCGGTGCCTTGCGGCAACCGTCGGCGAAGGTGTCGCGACCGTCGACCTTGCCGGCACCGGGCGGGCCGTGCTGCGGCCGGAGGTCGACTTCCGCCGGACCATCGGCTGGTTCTCCACGATCTATCCGATCTCTCTGCCGTGCCTTGGTGAGGCGAGTGCCAGCGCCGCACAGCTACTCGACGAGGTCAGCCAGACCGTGAAGGCGGTTCCGCACCACGGCATCGGGTACGGACTGCTCCGATATCTGCACGCGCCGACCGCACGGCTTCTCGGTGCTGCCGGCACCGCTGATGTCTTCTTGTCCTATCTGGGGATGATCCCGGAATGGCAGGACAGCGATGCGGCCGTGCAGTTCGACAATGACAGCGACCGCACCGTTCGCGAGACTGTGCCGGGATTGGGACATCCGCTGGAATTGCGGGCGTACCGGCACGGCGGGGTGATTCACGTGGATTGGTGGTACGACGGCCGGCGGGTGTCGGCTGCGACTGTCGAGGAAATCGCCGCGCGGTTCCCGGCCACGCTGATACAACTGCTCGACAGCGCGCTGGCAGGCGATGGTGACACCGAAGACGGCGAGGCCGAGGACGAAGCGCTGGCGCTGGTGGACCTGTCGGCAGCCGTTTTCGACGATGACGAGTAGGTAGCGATGCCAGAGTCCGGCAGAGGTAACGGTGTCGAGGTCGAGGGCATCGGCAAATCCTTCGGTTCCGTCGATGCGTTGCGCGACATTTCCTTTCAGGTGAACCGTGGTGAAGTGGTCGCGCTGCTCGGCCCCAACGGCGCGGGCAAGACGACGACCGTGGAGATCCTGTCGACACTGACCAGACCGAGTCGGGGGCGTGCGCTGGTGGCGGGTTACGACGTCGTCACCGAACCGGCGATGGTGCGGCGCTCGATCATGCTGACCGGTCAGCACGTGGCACTCGACGACATGCTGACCGGCTACGAGAACCTGGTGATGTTCGGCCGCCTGCAGGGCCTGAAAAAACCCGCCGCCCAGGCTCGTGCGCGTGAACTGCTTGCCGAGTTCGACCTCGAGGACGCCGCTGAGCGCCGGGTGAGTACCTACTCCGGTGGTATGCGCCGACGCGTCGACATCGCCTGCGGGCTGGTGGTGCGACCCCAGGTGGTCTTCCTGGATGAGCCGACCACGGGATTGGATCCGCGCAGCAGGCAAGCGATCTGGGATCTGGTCACCATGTTCAAGACCGCCGGTATCGCGACGCTGTTGACCACGCAGTATCTCGAGGAGGCCGATGCCCTCAGCGACCGCATCATCGTCATCGACCGAGGCACCATCGTCGCGCAGGGCACTGCCGATGACCTCAAGAAGCGGACCGGCGGGACGGTCTGTGAAATCGTGCCGAGCGACCCCGCCGATGTCTACGCCGTTGCAGATGCCTTGGGCGCACTGCTTCCCGCGACCAGCCGGGCGGCGCTCACCGCGGAGTCGGACCGCGTGAGCATTCCCGCATCGGACGGTCCGGGCACCTTGAGCGCCGCCTTGTCGAAACTGAACGAGGCCGGTATCGAGCTGGACGACATCGGGCTGCGCAAGCCGTCGTTGGACGACGTGTTCCTGTCCCTGACGGGGGCCGAGGCGGCTTCAAGGGAGGCCAGTGAAGCGCTGACCGAACCGATGAAAACCGCCGGAGTCTCTTCGTGACGATGCTGCCCGGTGTCCGGCCGATTCCGTCAGGCCTTCAGCAGTGGTGGGTGCTCACCAGACGGTTGGTCGCACCCACGTGGCGCAACGGTGAGGCCGCCGTTGGTGTCGCCGTATCGGTGGCAGTGACGGCGGGTCTGTACATACCGCTGAACCGGCTGATGGACACCCCGGATCTCGGGATGAGCAGTTACGCGCAATACGTCGTTCCGCTGATCGTCATGCAGGCCATTGCATTCGCGTCGATCTCCACGGCATTCCGGGCAGCGTCGGATTCGGTACAGGGGATCAACCGGCGGTTCCAGTCACTGCCCGTGCCGGTGCTGACGCCGCTGGCGGCGAGGATCACGGCGAGTGTCTACCGCTGCGTGGTCGGCCTGGTCGTCGCACTGGTGTGCGGCCACGTCATCGGCTTCCATTTCTACCGCGGACCGCTGAATGCCCTGGGTTTCTGTGTGCTGGTACTACTCACCGGGCTGGCGCTGGCGCTCCTGGGTGACACCATCGGCACCAAATCCCGTGATCCGGCAGCCACTGCGCAGTGGTTGCTGTTGCCGCAACTGATCTTCGGTTTCCTATCAGTGGGAGTGCAGCCGCTGCATCGGTTTCCCGAGTGGATTCAGCCGATCGTGAGGAACCAGCCCGTCTCGCGTCTGGTCGACGCGATGCGCTCCCTGGCCGGAGATTCCGCTCCAGGTGTGCCGGCCGTGAGCTGGTCGGTCATCTGGCCCGCACTGGCGTGGATCGCGGGCATCGTGGCGGTCACGGTGCCATGGGCCGTGTCGGTCTACCGCCGGAGGTCATGATGGCCGTACTCGCCGACGGGCCCCTTCTCAACGTGCCACGGCACGATTCCCGGAATCCCTTGTTGGAGCTGTGTTCTCAGACCTGGGTGCTCATCTCCCGGCTTCTCGTCCGATCGGTGCGCAATCCGATGACCGTCGTGCACGCAGTCCTGCTTCCGGTGGCATTCCTGCTCACGCTGAAGGTTGTGTTCGGCGACTCGATCACCGCGGTCACGGGCGAGAATTCGCTCTATCGCAGTGTCCCGCTGGTGGCTCTGTTGGCAACGATGTCGGGGTCGACGACCGGCATGGTGGGTCTGGCCGCCGAACGCCGGGACGGATTCCTCGCCCGGCTGTGGTCGCTGCCGATTCACCGTGAGGCCGGGCTCCTCGCCCGGCTTGGCGCCGAAGCGGTACGTCTGCTCCTCACGACGCTGGTTCTTCTCATCGCCGGAATGATTCTCGGTTTCCGCTTCCACGCCGGTCTGGGCAATGCGGTGCTGTGGGTGATGATCCCGGTGGTGTTCGGATTGGCGTTCGCGTCACTCGTCACGACCGCCGCACTGCTCTGGCCCAGGGGCATCATGGTGGAGGCGGTCCAACCGGTGATCAGTCTCGGGGTCACGTTCTGCAGCGGGTTCGTCCCGGTGGACAAATATCCGGACTGGGTGCAGCCACTGGTCCGCAACCAGCCGATGTCCCCGGCGTCCGATGCAATGCGGATGCTGGCTCTCGGTGGTCCGGTGGGTTCCCCGATGATCGCCACGGCGGTGTGGTGCATCGCGATGTTCGGGGTGTGTCTGGTGCCGATCATCGTGGGATACCGCCGGGCGAGCACCAGTCGCTAGTCAACGATGCCGAAGGGAAAGGTCCACCGTGTTCAGCTCAACGCCGATCCGCTACCTGTCGATCAGCGAGGAGTTCTATGCGAAGGCGGAGAACTTCATCGGCTTCACCGTCACCTTGCGGGGTCAGGTCGACGCCGCAGCGATGTCAGAGGCGTTCGACACGCTGATGCGGGTACATCCCGCACATGCGGGCCACCTCGAACGCGGTGCGGACGGCAGACATCAGATCATGGTCGACGACTACGAGCATCCCGGCATCTGGCTGGAGAAGCTCGACGACCCGCCCACCGATCGGCTGCCGAATCAGTCTGAGGCTCTGGTCAATCTGCGACTGAGGATGGGCCAGGACACCTGCGAGCTGACGTTGTTCACCCATCACGCGCTCGCCGACGCCAACCACCAGTTCGCTCTGCTGGAGGAGTTGTTCGGCTGGTACACCGACATCGTCACCGGAGCCGGAATCGGTCAGGTCAAGCCTCAACCGATCCCGGAGTCGCTGGAGATGGTTCTCTCCGAGCGCGGCATCGGCAAACTTCAGCGCTTCGGTCTCGAGCGCTTCCTGCCGGCGATGTTCGCTTACGAACTTCCGCCCTCGCGGCGAAACGCCGGACGCATCGGTCCCCAGTCGATTCGGGTGCCCTCGGCGATCTGCCGGCTCACCCGCCAGGAAACCCAAGCGCTGATCGACATCTGTGCCGATCGCCGCATCAGCCTGAACTCCTTGGTGGCCGCCGCGATCCTCAAGGCGGAGTGGACCATTCGAGAGACGCCTCACCTTCCCATTCCCTACATCTACCCGGTGGATCTGCGCTTCTTCCTCAATCCGCCGGTGGGCGCGACACAGGCGACGAACCCGTTGGGGATGGCGATGTACCTCGCGGAGATCAATTCCAGGATCGACGTCATCGATTTGGCTCGCGACATCGTTGAGGCGTTCCGCACAGACCTCGCCGAAGGCGTGATCGCGCAGTCGTTCCTACACTTCGGCGAGCAGTACGAAGGAAATCCTCCCGGCCTGCCCGATGTCGTGATGACGACGGACGCGGGGGAGATGCCTCCGGTGCGCACACCGCCGGGTCTCACGGTCGAGCAGTACGACGTCGAGGTTCTGTTCAAGTCGACGGCGGCGGGTATCGACATGTACTCGGTGGGAACCTACGACGGTCAACTTGTCGTCACCTACCACAGCCACGGAGCGGAGCGTCAGCGCTACGTCGACAAGATCCACGAGATACTTGCGGCGATCCCGGCGAGCCATGGCTGGGCGACGGAATAGCGAAGGCTCTGGGCCTCAATCGATCTTGGGCCTCAATCGATCCTGGCGAGCAGTTCATTCAGGCTTGCCGGGATTCCGGCGGCCATGGCCTCGATATCCGGAACCAGTTCCGGTGGCGAGATCAACCCGAAGTGCAATCGTCCGTTGGCGGTTGTGATTGTCATGTTCAGGCCGGCGCCGAGCAGAACGGGGCCGAACGGGGTCAACCCCGTCACGGAAGCCCCCATGAAGTACGTCAGACCCCGCGGGCCGGGGACGTTGGAAACGATCACGTTGTACATCGGGCGGAAACGGGTGACGAACCCGTAGACGCGTTTGGCGATGCCCATGGCGGCGCCGCCGAAGATCTCGAACCAGTCCTGGAGGAGAGTCGCACCGATGGCCGCCGATTGTTCCTTGGCGATGGTGTTGGCTTCGGCGACGGCAATGAGCCGCTGCACCGGATCAGCGATCTGGGTCTGCAATCGGGTGAACATTCCGGACACCTGGTTGCGAGAATCCCCCTCGATCTGCTCGTGGACCGACGAAGGAACCAGGGCGACAAGGGATCTGGCGGGTAACTCGCCTCTGTCGACAAGGAACTGGCGAACCACCCCGGAAGCCAACGCCATGACCACGTCATTGACGGTGACTCCGAAATGGTTCTTGACTCTCTTGACGTCTTCGAGTTCGACCCGGGTGAAGGCGACGGTGCGCCGTGCGGTGAAACGGCGGTTCAGCGACGTGCGCGGCGCGGAGAACGGAGCGGCCATAGCGCGGCCGGCCTTCGTGCGCTGGACGACATCGCGCAACGCCCTGACGGTACCGGGCAACACCGTGGTGATGAAACGCTTGGGTCGGGATACGAATCCCGCCAGACCGCTCAATGCCATCTCCAGCTCGCTGCCCTGGGTAGGCAGTTCGGCCAGAAGCGGCACCGGCGGATCGGGTTCCTCGCTGCACAGCTCGGAAAGAAGTTCGGCGTAGGTAACGCCGTCTGCTGCCGCATGGTGCATCTTGAGCAGCACGTACAAACGATGCCCGTCGATGGGACCGTCGGCGCCCTCGATCACCCACATCTCCCACAGCGGCCCACTCCGCTCGACCGGCACACTGACGAGCGGCCCGCACACTTCGGCCAGTTCCTCCGGACCGCCGGGGTTCCTGACGGCGATGCGGTGAACGTGCCGGTGGATGTCGAAGTCGGGGTCGGCAACCCATGCCGGGTGGTCGAGATCGAAGCGCGCGTCGGAAAGCTTCTCCTGAAAGGCCGGGATTCCGCGCATGCGCACCCGCAGTGCCTCGCAGAACCGTTCGAAGTTGTAACCGCCGGGAATCGTCGAGGTATCCAGTTCCAGCACTGTGAGCAGCTGCACGGGCTGATTAGCGGTCTCCAGATAGAGGAAGCTGGCGTCGAGGCCGGTGAGCCGCTGTGGACCTGACACGCCGTCAACGTTACGCCTGCTGACGCGGTGGTCCCAAAAGTGCGGCCTGCTTGGATAGCACCATGGTGACGTTGATAACCGGTGCATCGACAGGGATCGGCGCGGAGTACGCGCGGCAGTTCGCCGCTCGTGGCGATGACCTTGTCCTGGTAGCCCGTAGCGCGGACAAACTCGAGGCGATGGCCGCGCAACTGCGGGCGGCCAACGGGGTGCAGGTGACCGTGATTCCCATGGACCTCTCGGCCCCGGACGCCGCAGCGCAACTGTGGGAGCAGACGAACCGTTTGGGCTTGGAGGTCACGGTTCTCGTCAACAACGCCGGGGCCGGAACGCACGGTGACGTCGCCGACGTCGACCCGCAGCGGCTGGAAAGCGAGGTGGAGCTCAACTGCCGGACGCTGGTCGGCACGACGGCCCGTTATCTACCGCAGATGCGAGCCAGGGGCGATGGAACCATCATCAACGTCGCATCGACCGCGGCCTTCCTGGCGTTGCCGAAGATGGCCGTTTACGGCGCGTCGAAGGCCTTCGTGCTGTCGTTCACCGAGGCGCTGTGGCAGGAGGAGCGCAAGCACGGTGTCCGCGTCCTGGCGGTGTGCCCGGGCATGACGGACACCGGGTTCTTCGAGGCGGCAGGTGAGGCTGCGGTCATTGCCGCCAAACGGTCGGACACCCTGCGCATGACGCGTACGTCCAAGCAGGTTGTCGACAATACGATGCGCGCGCTCTCCGGCCGCAAACCCAGCTTCGTCGACGGTGCAGTCAACGCCGTCGTCTGGCGCGGGCTGACCCGGTTCGTGCCGACTCGGCTGATGCTCGCGGTGTCGGGATATCTGGTGGAAGGCTGAATAGTCCAGCCTCTCTAGTTGTCCTGCCCGTCGGTCAGGGCTTCAGTCAGGTGCCCCGCCAATGCGCGTGCGGTGTTGTAGGTGACGATCGTCTTGGCCGTCACGCGCACACCGGTCTGGCTCTCGATGTGGGTGCGCAGTTCCAGGTTGCCCAGCGAATCCAATCCGTGTTCGGCGAACGGACGATCGGGGTCGATCGCCCGACGCAGGATCAGGCCCACCTGGTCGGTGACAAGCCTGCGCAACCGATCCGGCCATTCCGCTGCTGCCAGCGTTCGAAGCTCGGCGAGAATCGCTGCAGTGCTTGACTCTTCGCCGGCATCGGCCGAACGGAACGCCTCGCCGACAGGGCTTCTCGCCGCCAGCGCCGTGAGCCAGGGCGCTCCGGCCAGTGGCAGATAGGCGGAGTAACCGCGGTTGTAACGCAGCAGCGCGCGGAACGCATGCGCACCCTCCTGGGGGGTGATCATGGCGGTGTCGCCACGCTGCGCAAGCCCGGCGCCGCGGCCGATCTGATCCCATGCGCCCCAGGCGATTGCGTTGGCCGGCAATCCTTGTGAACGCCGCCAGGCCGTGAACGCGTCCAGCCAGCTGTTGGCTGCGGCATAAGCCCCCTGGCCGGGTGAACCGAACAGCGCTGCGACCGAGGAGAAACTGCAGAACCAGTCCAGTGGTTGTCCGGCTGCGGCGTTGTGCAGATGCCAAGCGCCATGCACCTTCGGCGCCCAGTCGCGATCGATCAGATCGTCGGTGATGTTGGCCAGTGTCGCGTCGTCGACCACGGCAGCGGCGTGCAGCACACCGCGCAACGGCAGTCCGGTAGCGGTTGCAGCTGACACCAGCCGGCCTGCGGTTGCCGGTTCCGCGATGTTCCCGCACTCGACGACGACATCGGCACCGTTGGCGCGTAGCCGGTCGATTGTCTTCTGCGACTGAGGGTTCGGTTGCGAGCGCGACGTCAGGATGATTCGGCCGCAGCCCGCCGAGGCCATTGCCGCCGCCAGGAACAGCCCCAGCCCGCTCACCCCGCCGGTCACGATGTAGGAGCCGTCCTTGCGGAAGACCTGGGCCTGGGTCGGCGGCACCGCCACCTCGGACTGCACCTCGCGCGGGACGGTGAGGATCAGCTTACCGGTGTGTTGTGCGGCGCTCATCTCACGAATGGCGACCCCGGCCTCGGTCATCGGCCGCACGGAGTACTCCGGCGTGGGCAGAGTGCCGTCGCCGACCAGGCCGTAGACCGTGCGCAGCAGATCGCCGATCCGGCCCGGAGCGTGGGCGCTGATCAGTAACAGATCGGCGTAGAAGAACGCCAGGTTCTTACGGAACGGGTAGAGGTCGACGCGGGTGTGCTCGTAGACGTCGCGTTTTCCGATCTCGACGAAGCGTCCGTCGAAGGCCAGTAGGTCCAGCCCGGCCCACTGCGCCGCCCCGGTCAGTGAGTTGAGCACGATATCGACGCCGTAACCGTCTGTATCGCGACGGATCTCCTCGGCGAAGTCCGTTGTCCGCGAGTCGTACACGTGCTCGATGCCCATCGTGCGCAGAAGTTCACGACGTTCGTGGCTGCCCGCGGTGGCGAAGATCTGCGCTCCGGCGTTGCGCGCGATGGCGATCGCCGCTTGTCCGACGCCGCCGGTTGCGGAATGGATCAGAACACGGTCACCCGGTTTGATCCGACCCAGATCGTGCAGGCTGTACCAGGCGGTGGCATACGCGGTGGATACCGCTGCCGCCGCGACGGTGGTCACCGAATCCGGCAGCGGCGCAGCCAGTCTCGCGTCACAGGTGACGAACGTGCTCCAACCGGCGGTGTCGGCGATGACACCGACCCGGTCGCCGATCTTGTGGTCGGTGACACCGTCGCCCACCGCGGTCACCCGGCCGGCGAAGTCCACGCCGAGCCCCTTGCGCTGCCCGTCTGCGGCGAAGTATTTCCCGAATGCGAGGAGCACGTCGGCGAAGTTGACGCTTGCGGCCTCGACTGCCACTTCGATTTGTCCCGCTTGCGGCGGTTGGCGGTTCGCGGTGACGAATTCGAGGGTGTCCAGATCGCCCGGCGTGCGGATGCTCATTCGCATCCCGTCGTGCTCAGGGTCGACCGCGGTGGTTCTCCGCTCGTCGGGCCGCAGCGGGCTGTGCCGCAGCCGGGCGACGTACCACGAACCGTGCCGCCAGGCCGTGGAGTCCTCATCGGATCCACTGAGCAAATCGCCGGCGACGGCGACACCGTCGGTATGGGTGTCGACGTCGATCTGGGTCGGCTTGAGCGGCGGGTGTTCGGCGCCGATCACTCGCAACAGGCCGGTGACACCGCCCTGGTCGAGATTGATCTCGTCGCCCGAGGCAACGCTGCATGCGCCACGGGTCACCACGTACAAGCGTGGCGGTTCCCCGTCGGTGTCCGGCAGTTCCCGCGCGATGCCGACGAGCGAAGCGACGAGGTTGCGCCCGCGGTCCAGGCATTGCGAATCGGATTCGCCGACGGACGGTGGAGCGACCACGACCACGCCGGTGAATCCGCCGGTAGTGAGTTCTCCGGCGGAGACGGCGGCGGTGGCCGTCATCCGGCAGGCGGCGCCGTGCGCGGTGATGGCGTCGCGCAGTTGTGTCGCGAACCCGTCCTGCTCATCGCCGATCAGCAGCCAGGCACCCGCCGCGGCGTCGGCCGCGGCCTGCGGGTGCTGCTGCTGATTCCATTCGACGGTGAGCAATCGCTCAGCGAGGATGCGATCGCGCTCGCTGTTCTTGGATTCCTGGGTGCCCATCCGGAGTCCGGCGATCTGCAACACCAACTCGCCGTTGGCATCGACGATGTCGAGATCGGCCTCGATCATGGTGGCGTCCGCCGCGAGCACCCGGACCAGGCAGTAACGCGCGTCACGGCCGGCGCGGACCTGCCGCAACCGGGCCACACCGAGCGGAAGCAGCAGCCCGCCTGAAGACTGGCCGGTTCCCATGACGGCGGCCACCGACTGGAAGCAGGCGTCCAGCAGTGCTGGATGGATGCCGAACCCGGCCTGTTGGGATCGGATGTCGCCGGGCAGCGCCACCTCAGCGAGCAGAGTCGAGCGCTCGTCTCCCTTACCGGTGTCGCCCTCGCGTGTGTGCACGGCGAGAAGTCCGGTGAAGGCTGGGCCGAACTGGATCCGCCGGGCGGCGAACCACTGGCGCAACTCCTCACCGGAAATCCGGTTGGGGTGCGCGGCCAGCAACTCGGCGATGTCCTGGCGCGCCGAACTGCTGTCCGTGTCGGCCGCCGTCAGGGTTGCCGCCGCGTGCCGGACGCGTTCCCCGTCGATGTCGGTCTGCACGGTGAATTCTGCTGCACCCGAGGCCCCTACGGTCGCGGTGGCGGTGACTTCGGTGTGCTCATCGAGCAGCATCAGCTGCTCGAACTTGACATCCCGCACCTCGCTACCGAATCCGAGGCTGCCTCCGAAGACCAATCCCGCTGCAGCCAAGGCCATTTCGCAGTAGGCAGCACCCGGATAGGCAGCCACGTTGTTGACCTTGTGGTCGGCCAGCCACGGCAGCTTTGCGGTGCCGACGTCGTTCTGCCAGACGTGGCGCTGCGGCTCCTCGGGCAGCCGCACATGCTCGCCCAGCAGGGGGTGCACCGGCGCGGTGCACGAACCGCGCAGCTGTTGTTCTGCGGCCGCGGCTTCGAGGAGGAAGTGGCTGTGAGTCCACGTCGGCAACGGTGCGTCGAGGAGGTTGCCGCTCGGATACAGGGCGGCGAAATCGACCGCGGCGCCGGCGCTGTGTAGATCCGCGAGGAACTGCCGCAGGCCATGCGGCAGCGGTTGCTCCCGGCGCATGCCCGCCACGGTCTGGACCGAGATGCCCGCGGCGTGGGCGGTCTGCTCGACCGCACGGGTCAGCAGGGGGTGCGGGGCGGGCTCGCCGAACACCCGGTGTCCGTCGTCCAGGGCGGCCTGGACCGCCGTCGCGAAGCGCACCGGCTGCCGCAGGTTGTCGACCCAGTAACCGGCGTCGAAGGCGGGTCGGGCGCGCGGATCTTCAAGGGTCGCCGAGTAGTACGGCACCTGCGGTTCCCGCGGAACCAGGTCGGCGAGTGCAGCGGCCAGGTCGGCGAGGATGGGGTCGACCTGCGACGAGTGCGAGGCGACGTCGACGGCCACCTCGCGGGCCATCACGTCGACGGCCTCCCATGCGGCCACCAGTTCACGGACCGAATCGGTCGCGCCGCCGATGACGGTGGACGCCGGTGAGGCGAACACCGACACGACGACATCACTGATGCCCCGGGCAGCCAGTTCGTCGCGCACCTGCTGGGCGGGCAACTCGACGGAGGCCATCGAGCCGCCGCCGGACAACCGGCACATGAGCCGCGAGCGGCGGCAGATCACCCGCACACCGTCCTCCAACGACAGGGCGCCGGAGACGACGGCCGCCGCCGCTTCGCCCATCGAATGTCCGATGACGGCACCCGGCTGCACACCGTAGGACCGCATCGTCGCCGCAAGCGCGACCTGCATGGCGAACAAGGTCGGCTGCACCCGGTCGATGCCGGTCACCGTCTCGGGCGCTGACATCGCTTCGGTGACCGAGAAGCCGGACTCCCGTTCGATCAGCGGTTCGAGTTCAGAAATGCGTGCGGCGAAGACCGTCTCCCGGGCCAGAAGTTCCGCGCCCATCGCCGCCCATTGCGAACCCTGGCCGGAGAACACCCACACCGGTCCGCGGTCGCCCTGGCCGACCGCTTCGGGATAGGAGATGTCCCCACCGGCGATCTCCTGCAGGCCGTCGGTCAGTCCCGCCAGGTCAGCCGCGAGCACGGCGGTGCGCACCGACCGGTGCCCGCGCCGGCGGGCCAACGAGTAGGCCAGATCCCAGGCGGCCAGACCGTCGGCATGCTGTTCTACCCAGTCGGCCAGACGCCGTGCCGTTCGGCGCAACTCATCGCTCGAGGTCGCCGTTATCGGGAACAGCAACGGCCCGGCTGCGGCGCCGGCGGGCTCGTCGGATCGGGGAGTTTCGGGCGCCTGCTCGAGCACGGCGTGCACGTTCGTTCCGGACATCCCGAACGAGGACACCGCAGCACGGCGCGGCTGGTCGGCGGCGGTCGGCCAGGGCGTGACCTCTTTCGGAACCAGCAGGCCGGTTTCGATCTCGCTGAGTTCGTCGGGCAACCGGGTGAAATGTGCCATCGCGGGCACCAGCCCGGCACGCAGACCGAGGATGGCCTTGACGAGCCCGACAGTGCCGGCCGCAGACTCGGTATGGCCGAGATTGCTTTTCGCCGAACCGATTACGCATCGGTGTCCGTCGGTGCCGTACACCTTCGCCAGACCACCGAACTCCAGCGGGTCACCGACCGGTGTGCCGGTGCCGTGCGCCTCGACCATGCCGACGGTGGTCGGGTCCACCCCTGCCACCGCCAGGGCCGCGCGGTAGACGTCGGCCTGGGCATCGAGCGAGGGTGTCGTGATCGTCACCGAGCGGCCGTCCTGATTTGCGGCGGTTCCCCGGATCACGGCAAGGACCCGGTCGCCGTCACGCAGTGCGTCCGGCAACCGCTTGAGCAGCACCACCGCGCAGCCATCGGAACGCACGAAGCCGTCAGCGCCGACGTCGAAGGCATGACAACGACCGGTCGGGGACAACATGCCCTGGGCCGATGCCGATGCGCTGACGGCCGGCTCGAGAATCACCTGGCAACCGCCGGCCAGGGCGTAATCGCTCTCGCCGTCGTGCAGGCTCCGACAAGCCAGGTGCACCGCAAGCAGACCCGAAGAACACGAGCTGTCGATGGTGAGCGCCGGTCCGCGCAGCCCCAGGGCGTAGGCGATGCGGCCCGACGCCATGCTGTACGGAGTGCAGGTGTAGCCGTACGGACCCGCCATGGCGCCCGCTTCACTGGTCACCAGGGTGTAGTCGTCATGACACAGTCCGGCGAAGACCCCGGTCGGCGAATCCGCCAGTGCCGACGGCGCCATCCCGGCGTGTTCCACCGCTTCCCAGGCGGTCTCCATCATCAGACGGTGTTGTGGGTCGATCGCCTCCGCTTCCCGGTCCCCGATGCCGAAGAACCGGGCATCGAAGCCGGCGACGTCGTCGACGAACCCACCCCATCGGGACACCGACCGGCCCGGAACGCCCGGTTGGGGGTCGTAGTGCTCGTCGAGATCCCAGCGGTCCGCGGGGATCTCAGTGATCAGGTCATCGCCGCGCAGCAGGGCCTCCCACAGCAGTTCGGGGGAGTCGATTCCGCCGGGCAACCGGCAGGCCATGCCGATCACCGCAATCGGTGTGACCTTGGTTCCAGCCACAAGAGGTCCTTCGCTTTTGAAGATGTCGCCCGGTCGCGGGCCGCGCCGAAGTGAGCGGCTCCGGCCGCCGTTGTGGGTGTGCGAAAACCCTTTCGCACAGGTTTCTCCAGCGTAGCCGACCCATCCGGGGCCGCCACCGGGGTTCGGGCGGGTCTCGGGCTGGTCTAATGGCGGCAGGGACGGCATCACCCGGTGCTGCCATGAAAGGCGGAAAATGGCGTCGTCAGAGCACCTTCCGGCGGACCGGCACGAGCCGGTCCCGGCTGGGATCCCGCCACGGATGCCGCTGAGGATTACACCCGGCGGCCGGCGTGAGCTGGGGGTGTTCGGCTGGCTGTTCTGCAGGCTGTCCGCACGGGTGTGGGGTGTCCCGGAGGTTCACCTGTTCACCACGCTGGCCCAGCACAAGCGGTTGTTCTGGCCGTGGCTGCCGTTCAGCGGCATCCTGCTGAGGCGCGGACGGCTGCCCGAGACGGACACCGAACTGGCGATTCTGCGCGTCGGCCACCTCCGGGGGTCGGAGTACGAACTTCAGCAGCACCGCAGGATCGCGCTGCGCCGCGGGGTGAGTGCCGAGGAGCAGACGGCGATCTTCGACTGGCCGCAGACCGATCTGCTCTCGGAGCGGCAGCGGACCCTGCTCGAAGCCGTCGATCAGCTGGTTTCCGACCGCAACCTGTCGGCCGCGAACTGGCAGGCGCTGGCGCGGTATCTGGATTCCCGCCAGCTCATCGAGTTCGTGACGCTCGTCGGCCAGTACGACGCACTGGCGATGACGCTGAACACACTCGGCGTCCCGATGGATTACCCGGACTAAGCGTCGTCGGAATACGTACGATCCAGCAGTGCCGGCGGTAATCACGGCCGGCCGGATCACGATGAGGAGCAACATGAGCCACGCCGACATGCTGGAATCCGCTCGCGAGTCGGGGGGGCCGATCGAAGCCTCGGTCGCCACCTTCATGCTGCACCCGGAGACGTTCGCCGAGAGCATCGCGGCGGGCTACGAGAACCCGTTCGCCGGGTATGTCGCCGGACGCGGGGGCGTGCTGGGCGAGGCCAACGGCAGCACGGTGGCGACGCTGTTCGTCATCTTCGAGCCGAACTTCCTCGCCGGGCTATGGGACGAGGGCGTCAAGGTCCGCGGCGCCGCCGCAGCGGCGGAACTCTACTGGGAGCAGGTCGCCGGCTTCGGCCGCCGCCATCTGGCCGACGCCGAGGGACTCAACCGGCTGGCTGCGCTGGGCGAGAAGGTCATCGCGGTGGCGCCGACCCAGGGCCTGGCGCTGTACTCCGGCTGGCGGCGGATGCCGCTGGCCGACGACGCTGCGGCCCGGGCGCTCCAGGTGATGTTCGTGCTGCGCGAATTGCGCGGTGACATCCACCTCAACGCGCTCACCATCTCCGGGATCGAGCCCATCGAGGCGCACATGCTCAACAAGGGCCACGAGTACGCGACGATGTTCGGCTGGCCCGAGCCGTTCCTCGACGGGGCGGCCAAGAAGGGCCGCTACGACGAGGTCGAGGCGCTGACCAACCGGCGGATCGCCGAACTGTTCGACGCCGCGCTGACCACCGAGGAGGCCAAGGAGCTGGCCCGCCTGGCGGCCGCGGCCCTGGCCACGATCAAGGCGAGCAGCTCGGCGTGACCGGGCGGCTGGCGGAATCCGCACGGCCCCAATGCCTTTAGCGGACGGACAGGCCTTCGCCGGATACACCATCGAACGGATCCTCGGATCCGGCGGGATGGGCGAGGTCTACCTGGCCAAGCACCCCCGGCTGCCGCGGCACGATGCGCTCAAGGTGCTCGGCGCCGCCGTCAGCAGCGACGAGGAGTACCGCCAGCGCTTCAACCTCGAGGCCGAGATGGTCTCGACCCTGCGCCACCCGCACATCGTCACGATCTACGACCGCGGCGACTTCGACGGCCAGCTGTGGATCTCGATGGAGTTCGTCGACGGCACCGACGCCGCCCGGCTACTGGCCGAGGACTATCCCAACGGGATCCCCGCGGCGGAGGTGGTGCGGATCGCCGCCGGCATCGCCGACGCACTGGACTACGCGCACGCCCACCAGATGCTGCACCGCGACATCAAGCCGGCCAACATCCTGCTCGGGCAGCAGGTCGCCGGTGAGGGTCGGGTTCTGTTGGCGGACTTCGGCGTTGCCCGATGGATGGGCAGGCCGAACAATCTCACCGAGGCCGACATGACGGTGGGAACGGTGAATTACGCGGCACCGGAGCAACTCAAAGGCGAGGAGATCGACGGCCGCGCGGACCAGTACGCGCTGGCCGCCACCATCTACCACCTGCTGACCGGCCAGGCGCCCTTCGCCGACAGCAACCAGGCCATCGTCATCAGTCACCATCTGAGCTCACCGCCGCCGAAGATCGGGCGCGAAGAGTTGTCCCGGTTCGGGCCCGTCTTCGCCAGGGCGCTGGCCAAGAAGCCCGCCGACCGCTTCGGCACCTGCCGCGACTTCGCCCGGGCGATGCAGGAGGCCCTGGATTCCTCGGGGGCACTACCGGGCGCGCGGCACCGCAAGCCCGAACGCTCACGACGCGGCTGGATCGTGGGAGGGTCAATGACGTTGGTGGCAGCGGGGATTGCCGCGGCAGTGGTGTTGCTGCCGCGCCTGCACGGAACCCCGATCCGGACGGCGCCCACCACTCCGCCGCCCCCTGCGGTGGCGGCGCGGATGGACCTGCCGGTGGTGGTGATCGGCGCCGAGTGTGCGGTACTCGGCGCGGCCGCGGTCAGCCCGGCCGGTGCACCCGCGTACTGCGCGCACGGCAATCCGGGCAGCGACGCAATCGTCTGGTCAATGGAACCGGAGCGGTTGCTTCGGCCAAACTCTTCGGGCCCGAAGAACTGAGCTTTATTCTCCGCTCCTTCCTCGGGCCCGAGTGGGCCCGCATCGTCAGCGGCGGTCAGGCCTTGATCCGGATCTCGCCGGGCTTCCACAATCCACTGCGGGTGGCGGTACCCAGATCGAGTTGCGCCGGTTGCGCATCGACGATGGTGTCGAACTTGCGCAGCGAACCCCAGTCGCGGCCCCAGTCGTCGGACAGGTAGGTCGCCATCACATTGGCCCGCAGCAGCAGGTCGCTGATCCCCAGCAGGCCGCCGTTGCGGCCGTCCTCCCAGGTGTCGGTGTCCTGCTTCTTGGCGGTGTAGTCCGGCGTGATCCGGAACTTCGGCACCTGTGTCACACCGTTGACGTGCAGCATGGGCTGCTGGCAGGGGAAGGCCAGCCCGACCGCCCAGTCCATCAGAACCGGCTGGGTCGAGCCGACGTACTCCTGCACCGAACGCAGCTCCGGTACCCGGGGCGGGGTGACCGCCACCCAGTCGCCCAGTGACAGCGACTTGTCCCGGGCCACAATGCGAACCGCGGTCGCGTCGGCGGGGATCTGCGAGCGGGCGTACCGCAGGTTGCGCCAGGACGGGGCCGGCCCGATGTCGAAGGGCTCCACCCGCCCGGCCGGGGCCGGAGCGCCGTCGGGTCCGGGACGGCCGTACTCGAGTTCGACGGTCTGGCCGTCGGTGTGGGAGTTGAGCACGCTGTTGCCGGCGATGGTCCCGGCCGCGGTGATCACGACCAGTGGGTGACCGTCGTCCTTGGGCGGTAACTGATACCAGGCCGAGGTCAGCAGGCTCTCCTGCTGGCTGGCGCCGGAGTAGCTTCCGGCCACCGGAACCCGCGCGGGATCGAGTTTGTAGGGCAACGGCACCGTGGATCCGTTGACGCCCGGCTTGGCCAGTTTGAACGGGCCTTCCCAGTCGTGATCGGTTCCGGGCTGGGTGTTGTTCACCCGGATCGCCTCGGCCACAATCTTTTCCGCGACGCCGTCGGGGGTGAAGCCGACCGGCTTGGTTCCGCCCAGCGGCCCCAGCGGGCCGTACACTCCCGGCAGCGGGGTGAGGAAACCGGCGTTCGCATCGGGTTCGACCAGCACGTCGTCGGCCAGGCCGCAGCCGCCGGAGAAGGCCCGGATGTTCGCCCAACCGTTGGAATAGGTGGGGTACTGGCGGACCACGCCGATCGTCATCGACGCCATGTTCACCAACACCATGAGCCCGGCGGCCAGCGGTATCGGAGCGGCCGTCAGCGCCCGGATGATCCGGTTTTCGCCATGTGTCCGGGAGGCGAAGTGCAGCCAGATCGTGTACAGACCGGACATCAGAAATAGCCCGAAAAGAATTGTGCTGACGCTGATTCCGGCGACCCGCGGCATCGTGCTGTTGAACGGCACGCCGTAGCTGGACACGTACCACCAACCGTTGGTGGTGGCGAAGGTCAGTGCGAGCAGGAACAGCACAGCGGTGACCACCGTCATCCGGTTGCGCGACCAGCGCAGCACCGCGGGTGACACCAGCACGGTGGCGACCGCCGCCATCGCCGCGCCGACGGCGGCGAACAATCCGAAGTGGTGCACCCACTTGGTGGGGGTGAACATCAGCACGAACATGCTCGCGAAGATCACGCCCATCAGCCGCCAGACCGGGCCGCGGGCCACGCCCGGAACCCGCTTGCGCCGCAGCATGACGAACATCGAGACGAACAGCGACAGCATGGTGATGAGGAATCCGAACCGCCGCGACAGCGATCCGTCCACCGTCGGCAGGATCAGGTAGTAGTACCGCAGGTTCTCGGTGTACCACTCCTGACTCGGGCCGATGTCGGTGCGGATCCGGGTGGCCTCCAGCACCGTCGCCAGCGTCTGGTCGGCGAACACCACGGTGAGCACGATGGTTCCGGCCGCCAGCAGTGGAGCGATCAGCGGCCAGGTGCCGAAGATCTTGCGCCGCCGCGCCAGGATCCGGATGATCGGCCGGCCGCCGGCCAGCAGTGCGGCCACCGCGATCAGACCGGTCGGCTGGATGCCGAGGGTGAACGCCGCGGTGATGATCGCCAGCGCCGCCGGTGCGAGCCGGCCGGAGATGATCGCCCGCTCGATCAGCACGTAGGTGACCAGTGCGCCGGTGGCGATCTGGCCCTCGGGGCGCAGGCCGTTGTCGAACGGCATCCAGGCGGCCAGCAGCACCAGTCCGGCTGCCCACAGCGCCGGCCGGCTGCCGGAGACGGCCGGGCCCAGCCGGGGCAGCACCTCGCGGGACAACAGCAGCCAGCAGACAAGTGCGCACACCAGATCGGGCAGCCGGATCCAGATGCTCGCGGTGGACACGTGCGTCATCAGCGCGAGCACGTTGTAGTACCAACCGAACGGATCCTCGGGGACGCCGAACCAGCGGAAGTAGTTCGACATGTACCCGGCATGACCGGCGATCCGGGCCATGCCGAGGATGTAGCCGTCGTCGGAGGAGTTGGCGCCCATCACGTACCAGACGGCGAAGGCGCCCACCACCGTCACGTCGACGGCGGTGAAGGTGCGCCAGCGCTGCGGGATCAGCCGGTGCATCCGCCGGCCGTCCATCCGGTCCAGCCGCCACAGCGCGGCCACCGCCACGATCGTCGCGGCGATCGCGAGCAGCATGGCGGCCAGCTTCAGCGCGGTGGGCTTGGTGGAGAACCGGGTATCGATGGTCGCCGAGACCTTCAGCCCGGCCGGCGCGGGCCCGGTCAGGTCGGTGAACACGCCGACGATTCCGGGCCGCAGGTTCGGATCTTTGAAGCCGCTGCGCAGATCCTTGTAGCCGGTCTGTGCCGAGTCCTCCTGCGGCCCGGCCTGCTCGGCCGGCGCACTCGGGGGCAGGCCGACGAAGGTGGCGAATGTGCCCGCTTCCGAGGAGGTGATCTCGAGGCGTTGGCATCCCGCACCCAATTGGCTGCGAGGAACGCTGGCGATCACCACGTTGCGGTCGGTGACGTCGACCCGCTGCGAATTCACCGTCACGAAAAGCGAATTCAGTGAGGCCTCTTTGCCCTTCTGCGGCGCCAGGCCCAAAACCATCCCGCCCTGCGGCGGCATCGTGCGGAGCACCTCGCACGGGACCGTCGCGGTCACCGACACCGGCGTCAGCGAGATCAGTGGGGCGGTGACGTTGTTCAGTTGCCCGTTCTGCGGCCAGTTCAGCGTCGCGGTGGTCTGCACCACCGGCAGCAGCGGGGTCAGCACCGCGAGCACGAAGCCGATCAGGCCGGCGATGGTGGCGACCCATTTGGTCACCGTCACCTCGTGGGAGGAATCATGCACGCGCGCAGCGAGAGTCTGTGTCATGCCCCTGCTCTCATCGTGAAAGCGCCTCTCATCGTCGGAGCGCCCCTCATCACGGAAGCGCCCTGATCGGTCCGCTACGGCTCCAGCCGAAGACCCGCTTGGAACCCTCGTCGATGACGGCGTCCGGCGCCGCCGCGGCGGACACCACCCGGGTGTAGCGCTCGATGGCGCCCCAGTCGCGGTACCAGTCGTCGCGCAGGTAGGTCGGCACCGTCGAAGTGCTCAGCAGCGCCTGGATGAACAGGAACGGACCACCGGCGCGCGCCGACTGCCACATGTTCGAGGACACCACCACCTGCTTGAGGTTCGGCTGGATCCGGTACTGCGGGACCTCGGCGACGCCGAGATGCTGGGAAGCCGGTCGCTGGCAGGGGAATTGGGCGGCGCTGGCGATATCCATCAGCACCGGGGTCTGGGTGCCGAGGAACTCGTTCGCGGTCTGCAGGACGGGCACCCGCGGTGGTGTGAATCCGAACCACTGGTCGGTGGACAGGTTGGGATCGTCGGCGACGATGCGCGCCACGTTGGCCTCCGGCGGCGCCCACTTCAGCGGGAAGCGCAGGTTGCGCCAGGCCAACTGCTCCTGGGTGTCGATCGGCTGCACCTTGTCCAGGGCCTTGAAGCTGCCGTCGGGATTGCGGACACCCCACTGGAGTTTGAGCGACTGCCCGTAGTGGAACTCGTGCTCTTCGTCGTAGTACCAGATCGCGCCGACGGCGGCGACGCTCACCAGCGGACGGTCGGCGCTGCGCGGCGGCAGTTCATACCAGGCCGAGGTGGCCTTGGCGGCCACGGTGTTCTCGTTGTAGCTGCCCATCACCGGGGTGGTTTTGGGGTCAAGTCCGAAGGGCAGGAACACCTTTGAGCCGTTGACGCCGACCGGGCCGAAGCCGCCGCCGGTGCCGCCGGTGAAACCGATGCCGACATTCGGCTTGTTCGGTGAGCCGTCGGAGTTCACCGTCCCCGGATTGGCGATGAAGGGCGCCACCGGATCGAGGATCTCGCTGACCCCGTTGGGGGTGAAGCCGATCGGGCTCTCGCCGCCCAGCGGACCGTAGGGTCCCCACTTCTGCCCGGGGGCGGGCGCCAGCATCCCGGCGTTGGCGTCGGCTTCGACCAGGACGTCGTCTGCCATCGCGCAGCTCGACGTCGACAACCCCGACCGCAGCGCCGCCAGGTTGGCCTTGCCGTTGGTGTAGGCGGGGTAGCGCTGGACGAAGCCCTTCGCCATCGACCCGACCGACAGCAGCACCATGATGGTCGCGAACACCAGCAGCGGGGTCGACGCCAACACCCGGTTGCGACGGGTGTTCTTGACCTCGGTGTGCCCGGCGTAGTCGATCCGGAAGTGCAGCCAGCCCGCGATCAGACCGGTGATGATGGCCAGCACCAGGAACATCGACGTGACGGGCTTGTGCAGCAGCACCGGCTGGCGGTCGAACCACGGCACCCCGTAGTTGCCGACGTAGAACCAGCCGTTGATGCCGGAGGTGGCCCACGCGGTGACGAACAGCAGGGCGGTGACATACAGCGCGAGGTTGCGCCGGCTGTGCAGACCCACCCGCGCGAAGGCGAAGGCGGTGACCGCGCCCAATGCCGCCGTCAGGCCTGCGAACGCACCGAACTGGACCGCCCACTTGGTCGGGGTGAAGGTCAGCAGCAACAGGCCCACCGCGGTGCTGCCGATCAGCCGCCACACCGGTCCGCGGGCCACGCCCTCGACCCGGCCGCGGCGCAGCAGCAGGGTCAGCAGGCCGAACAGGCACAGCAGCATCACCAGCACGGCGAAGCGACGGGCCAGCGAGCCCTCGACGTTCTCCTCGACGGTGAGGAAGTAGTAGCGCAGGAAGTCCTGGTACCAGGAAACCGTCGGGCCGACAACGTATTTGATGCGCGCCGACTCGGCGACGGTCGCCAGGGTCTGGTCGCGGAAGATGATCACGAAGATCACCGAGGCGGCCGCTGCGAGGGTGGCCAGCGGCGCCAGAACGCCGTCGGCGGCGCGCCTTTTGGCGATGATGCCGGCGACTGCGCGGGCGCCGACCAGCAGCGGGGCCAGGGCCACCAGACCCTGCGGGGCCAGGGTCAGGCTGAACGCGGCGACGATGATCGCCCAGGCGGTCGGGGCCAGGGCGCCGGTGGCGATGGTGCGCTCCACCAGGAACCACACCAGCAGCACACCAAAGGCGATCAGCGGCTCGGGCCGCAGACCGTTGTTGAACGGCAGCCACGCCGCCAGGAAGACCGCACCGGCGGTGGCCACCGCCACCCGACTGCCGGACAGGCCGCCGCGGGCCGGACCCAGCCGGGGCAGCAGCCGATGGCTCAGCAGCAGCCAGCAGCCGATACCGGCCGCCAGGGCGGGAAGGCGCATCCAGACCCCGGCGGTGCTGACCGAGGCCAGGTGCGCCAGCACCGACTGATACCAGTCGAACGGCGCCTCGGTGGTGCCGAAGTAGCGGTAGTAGTTGGCCGCATAGCCGGCCTGTCCGGAGACCCTGGCGATGGTGAGGTTGTACCCGTCGTCCGAGGAGATCGCCCCGATCACATGCCACAGCAGCAGGGTTCCGATCACCCCGACGTCCACCGGCCAGTGCGCCAGCAGGCGCCGGCCGTTACCGGCCCACCGCGGTACACCGAAGCGGCGGTCCAGGACAGCCAGCGCGACGATCGAGGCCAGCACGCACAGGATTCCGGCCACCATCGCCGCCAGTTTCAGTGCCGTCGGGCTGGTGATGAACCGGGTGTCGATGTCGATACGGGCCGAAAGGCCCTGCTGGGCAGGCACTTTCAGGTCAGTGAAAACGCCGGTGACCTGAGGCTTCTTGTCGGCCGACCCCGTTCCGGTAGCTCCCGGGATACCGACGAAGTCCGCGCCCACCGCACCCGGATTGGCCCAGACGTGCAGCACCGTGCAGGCGCCGGACGCGATCGCCGACCGTGGCGCCACCGTGGCGACGGTGTCGCGGAACGCCACGAAGACGCTGTCGGCGGTGGCCCGGACGAACAGGCCGTTACGGGAGGCGTCGATGCCGTTCGGCGGATTGGTGGCGAACACCAGACCACCGGCCGGCGGCAGGGTGGCGATCGCCGAGCAGGGGATCGACACGTCCAGCGATGCCGGGGCGCCGGAAACCAGCGGCGCGGTGATGTCGCCCACCCCGCCCTGCGGCCAGAGGATGGTCGCGGTGGTCTGCCGCACCGGCAGCAGCGGCGCCAGACCGCAGAGCAGGATGCCGGCGATTCCGGTCAGAAGCGCGACGAGCCGGACCAGCCGGGTGTTGCGGCTGGGGTCGGCACTCGCACTGGGCACGAGGGTCGATGGTAGGCGACGTGGCCTGGGCGGAGCCTGAGGCCACGCAGTCGCCCGTCATTCCCCACGAGCAGACACAAACTCGCACGCCCATCGGCGTATTTATGCGATTTTGCGTCTGCTCGCCGAGGAGTGGGGGCGCGAGGAGTGGTTACGTCGGGCGCAGCGGCGCCGGACTCCACCATCCGCTGCGGGTGGCGCTGCCCAGGTCCAGCCGCGCCGGGGTGGCCTTCGGATAGAACAGCACCAGCTTCTGCAGGGCGCCCCAATCGCGGAACCAGTCGTCGCGCAGATAGGTGGGCACCGTGCTGGCGCGGAACAACAGTTCGCTGATGCCCAGCGGGCCGCCGCCGATGTTGTCCATCACCGGCGAGTTCGCGTCCGCGCCGAAGCGGTCGGGCAGGATCCGCCACTTGGGCACCTCGGTCACCCCGACGTTGTGCCCGAACGGCCGCTGGCACGGGAAGGCCAGTCCGACCAGCCAGTCCAGCAGGACCGGGTCGGTCGAGCCGACCACCTGCTGGAGGGTCAGGAGTTTCGGGATCCGGGGCGGGGTGACGGCGATCCAGTGCTGCGGGGCCAGGTCGTCGTCGGTGGCGACGATCCGGATCTGGGTGGCATCGGCCGGGATCGCCTTCAGCGGCGCGCGCAGGTTGCGCCAGGCCGGCGTCGGGCCGATGTCGGCGAAGCCCATGGACCCGCTCGGCTTGTTGGCGGCCGCGCCGGCATCGGTGGCCCACTGCACCACCACCTCGTCGCGGTCGAAACGTCCGGCCGCCGACACCACGATCAGCGGCGCGTCGGCGCTGCGCTCCTCGGGCGGGGGCAGCCGGTACCAGGCCGAGCGCAGTCGCGCCTGCTGCTGGACACCGGATCGCCAACTGCCCAGGACCGGCGTGGTCGCCGGGTCGAGACCGTAGGGCAGTCGGGCGCTGGATCCGTTGACACCGGGCGGGGCTGCGCTGCCGGTTTCAGTGGTGGTCTCGGTGACGGTGACGGTCTTGTCGGCGGCGTCGATGAGATTGCCGCTGCCGGGCGGCTCCTTCACCGGGTCGGCAGCGATGTCGGCCGGAATCCCGTTGGGGGAGAAGCCCTCATCGGTGACCGCGCCCAGTGCGTCGCCCAGTGGAACCTTGACCGGGCTGAGCAGTCCGGCGTTGGGATCGAGTTCGACCATCACGTCGTCGGCCAGCCCGCAGGTCTTGCCGGTCAGCGCCTGCAGATTCGACCGGCCGACCGACCAGGCCGGCCATTGGTTGACCATGCCGAGGGTCAGCGACACCACTTCGAAGACGACCAGGAGCCAGGACGCGACGCCCAGTGGGGACCCGACGGCACGTGACCACCACCGCGGCCGGCTGCCGCTGTCACGATCGGAGAAATGGAACCAGGCCGCGATCAGCAGGGCCACCACGGCGCACCCCAGCAGGATGGTGGTGAACCCGAGACGCCACTCCGGGAACTGATTCGACCATGGCACCCCGAAGCTGGAGACGTACCACCAGCCGTTGACGCTGGCGAACGACAGTGCGGTCACGAAGAGGACGGCGGCGGCGAAGACGGCGCGGTTGCGGGCCGACCGCATCACCGCGGGCATGACCGCGACGGTGGCCAGCGCCCCGAGTGATCCGGCCAGGCCGGCGAACACCCCGAAATGGTGGGTCCACTTGGTCGGGGTGAACATGATCGCCAGGAACGAGATGATCGTGATACCGATGATGCGCCGGCTCGGACCGGCCGCCGTGCCGGGAATGTGCCCGCGGCGCAACATCATCGCCACCGAGACCACCAGAGCGAGGATCAGCGCCAGGACCGCGAACCGCCGCGCGATCGAGCCGTCCGGGGTGGCCATCATCAGCCGCTCATAGCGGGTGTGCTCGTCGAACCAACTCAGGCTCGGTCCGACGGCGCGCTTGAGCGCATTGGCCTGGGCCACGGCGGCGAAGGTCTGGTCCCGGAACATCGGGATGATCGTCACGGTGGCCGCGGCCAGGATCGGGGCCAGCAGGGGCAGCAGGCCGAACTGCCGGGAGCGACGGTGCAGGATGGTCCGCAGCGGCCCGATCGCCACCAGCAGGGCGCCGATCGAGGCGATGCCGGTGGGTCCGGAGAACAGTGTCAGGGCGCCGACGATGCAGGCCACCGCGAGCGGTATCAGCCGGCTGGTGGCCACCGCCCGTTCGACCGAGCACCAGGTGAGCAGGATGCCCAGCGCGATGATGGGCTCGGGCCGCAGCCCGTTGTTCAGCGGCAGCCAGAACGCCAGGAACATGCCGGCCGCGGTCCAGGCCGCCGCGGTGCTGTTCTTCACGGCGTTGCCCAGACGCGGCAGCACTTCCCGGCTGATCAGCCACCAGCAGGCCAGCGCCATCAGCAGGGTGGGCAGCCGCATCCAGATGCTGGCGGTGGACACGTGCGTCCACAGCGCCAGCAGGTCGTAGTACCAGCCGAACGGCGACTCCGGGGTGCCGAACCAGCGGTAGTAGTTGGCCATGTAGCCGGCGTTCTCCGACACCCGCGCCATGGTGAGGATGTAGCCGTCGTCGGAGGTGTTGGCGCCGACGAAGTGCCACCACACCAGGACCGCGGTCACCGCGGCGTCGGTCCACCGCAGCGACCACCAGCGGGCCGGCAGGAACCGGCGGTGCCGGGTGCCGTCGGCGGTGTCGAGCACGTGCAGGGCGAGCAAGGCGATCAGCGTCAGTGCCACCCCGAGCACCATCGCGACCATCTTCAGGGTGGTCGGGGCGAGGCTGTAGCGGGTGTCGATGGTCGCGGTGAAGCTCAGACCGGGCGGCGCCGGTCCGGTCAGGTCGGTGAAGACGCCGACGATCTGGGGCCTGAAGTCATACCCGCCGCGTTCGCCGCGCAACGGCGATCCGGGGGAGTCGGAGTCCAAACCCTTTGTCAGACCGACGAATTCAGCGGTGACCTTGTCGGCGTGGGCGGTGAAGGTGAGCTTCTGGCAGGCCGGGCTGAGCACCTTGTTCAGCGGGGCGACCACCACCGGGGTGTTGCGCACCACCACGACGAGATCGTTGTTGGCCCGCTGGATCAGTAGGCCGCGGTCGACGGCCTTGGGCGCCTGCCGGGGGACCGTCGACAGCAGGACCGATCGCGCCGTGTCGGCCGGACCTCCGAGACCGGCCGCGACACTGCACGGCACGGTGATGTTCACGTCGGTGGCCACATAGCCGATCAGGGGCGCGGTGACGCTGCCCAGCTGGCCGTTCTGCGGCCAGGTGAGTTCGGCGGTGGTCTGCTTGACCGGAAGGAACGGGGTGAGCACGGCCAGTGCTGCGCCGAGCAGTCCGGCGACGACCGCGACGAGACGGGCAGTGCGGTAATTCGCCCGGGTCTGCGTCACGGGGCTAGATCGTAATTCCCCGGCGCGCTCGCGTGTCAGGGACGGTTCCGGATGGCCAGCACGAACGGCCCGATGGTCTTGACCGTGAAATGGGGTGCGGCGAACAGACCGGCGTCCAGATCGACGGTGTAACGGCGCACGTTGGGCTGATTCGGGTAGACGTCTTCGGCCAGTCGCAGGGTGTAGGTGTTCGCCGAACCGGCCGCCCCGCCCCGGCGCATCAGGAACACCGTCGGCGCCTGCCACGGCAGGGCGTCGAGGGCCTTCGCGAACTCGTCGGGACTCTTGAGCTTGCCCCAGGACTCGATGGCCGCTGTGCGCTTGTCGAACTGGGCCAGCGGATTGGCGTAGTGCGATGTCAGACCCTGGAACCCGTAATAGGGGTAGAGCGCCAGGAACCCGTAGTCGGCGGTCATGACGACTGTCTCGGTAGCGGGCTTGCCGGTGGCGGCCCGGATGGCCTCGTCGACCTGCGGGTAGTACTTCTCCGCACCGGGTGGGCGGCGGTCTCCGCGCTGACCGTTGCCGTCGGTGTCGGTATAGGCGACGTTGATGTCCGGGGTCAGCACGTGCGGGATGTCCTGGCTGAAGCCGATCGCCCCGATCAGGCCGACGGCGGTGGCCACCGGAATGGCGTGCCGCCACCTGCCCTCGAGGGTCCGGGCCACGTCGATGAGGCCGAACACGCCGGCGGCGGCCAGCAGCACGGTCAGGGTGGGCTGCAGCCGGAACGACAGCAGGGTGGTGCCGGCCAGTGTGGCCAGCATGGACAGCAGCGACCACGCATAGAGCGACAGCACGCCGATGCCCAGCGCGGTTGCCCGTGCCGACGATCGGGCCCGCCAGACCAGCCACAGCGTGCCGAGCATGCACAGCGCGCCCAGCAGCGAGAACTGCAGCATCGGGAAGTTCAGGATCGCGCCGTCGTCGGGAAGGTAGTGCTGCGCGCTTCCGGTGCCGCTCATCGGTCCGCGGGCGGCCCGCAGTAGGAACGGCAGCCAGGTGAGGGCGCCGACGGCCGCGGCGACGACCCCGATCACGCACAGCCGCAGCAGTGGGGCGACGCTGCGCCGGGACACCGCGGCCACCGCCGCCAGGACGGTGACGGTGAAGGCCGCGTAGGCCAGCAGCAGGGTGTAGAAGGTGGCGGTGACGCCGAGGAATAGTCCGGTGCCGATCACCGCGGCCCACCCGTTGTGGCCGCCGGGCCGGCCGCTGCCGCGGAGACCGCCCCACGCCAGTACCAGCACCGGCGGGATCAGCATGGTGATGATCGCGCTGTAGGGCTCCGGAGAGCTGTAGGCCAGCGTGACCGCCGCGGTGGCCGCGGTCACCGCGAGCGTGTACTCGAATCGGATCAGTTCCGACCACAGCACGAAGGCCAGCACCACCGCGATCGCGATCGAGGTGATGGCCCACGGCTTGAACATCTCCCAGGCCGGCGTCCCGGTGAAGGCCGCCGCCCGACCGCCCAGCCAGAACCAGCCCGGCGGATAGAACGGCGGCAGCCCGGCGTAGGTCATGTCGTGCAGGGCGGGGCTGTCGGTCAGCCGGGTCAGGTACTCGGTGCGGAACTGCTGGTCGACGGAGATGCCGAACAGATAGAGCTTGGTGGCGCCCAGTGGCATGCCGAGGGTGACAACGGTGAACCCGGCCAGCAGAACCGCGGCCCCGATCCGCGACAGCGTCCGCCATCCCGGCCGTCGGCGCCACAGCACCCCGACGGCGAGAAGGCCGATGAGACAACCGACTTGGCCGACGGTGGTCAGCGCGTGCAGTTGATTCGACGACGGGTAGGCCGGCCAGTCCACCCGGGAGATCGCGGACAGGCCCGCCGCCGAGACGATGATCGCGATGAGCGCGGCCGCAGCCATGCCGGCGACGGTGGCGACTGCCTTATGCATCAGTTCTGTTTATCGGGGGATCAGATGGGCAGCTTGCGGAAGATGGGCCGCGGAATGTGTCGCAGCACCATCATCACGTAGCGGAAGGCGCCGGGCGCCCAGACCAGATCCTTGCCCTTGGCCGAGGCCGTCACAGCCAGGTCGGCGACGTACTCCTTGTCCACGGTCATCGGGGCTTCCTTGACGTGTGCGCTCATCCGGGTTCGCACCTGCCCGGGCCGGATCACCAGGACGTTGACGCCGAACTCCTTCAACGCCTCGCCGAGTCCGAGGTAGAAACCGTCGAGGCCGGCTTTGGTCGAGCCGTAGACGAAGTTGGACCGGCGGACCCGCTCGCCGGCAGCCGAACTCATCGCGATGATCCGGCCGAACCCCTGGTGGCGCATCTTCTCGCCGAGCAGCACGCCGACGGAAACCGCTGCGGTGTAGTTGATCTCGGCGATCTGCACGGCCTTGCGCTGGTTCTGCCACAGCTCCTCGGCGTCGCCGAGCAGACCGAAGGCGACGATCGCGACGTCGACGTCACCATCGCGGAAGCACTCGTCGATCACCTCGGGATGGCTCTTGGTGTCGACCGCGTCGAAGTCGACCAGTGTCACCGACTTGGCGCCGGCGCGGGACATCTGTGCGACGGCGGCCTCGCGGCCTGGGTCGTCGGGCAGCGCCGCCAGGATGATCCGGGCCGGGGCGTCGCGCAGGTAGCGCTCGCAGATGGCCAGCCCGATCTCGGAGGTGCCACCGAGCAGCAGGATGGTCTGAGGATCACCAACGGCGTTGAGCACCATTTAGAGCAACTCCAGGCGTCGGGCCATGTCCGAGGCGAAGACGCCGTGCGGATCGGCGTTGCGGCGCACCGCGATCCACTCGTCGATCCGCGGGTACATGGCGTGGAAGGTCTCGGCGGAGGTGCGCGAGTCCTTGGCGGTGTAGAGCCGTCCGCCGAATTTCAGCACCCGGCGGTCGAGTTCGGTGACGAACTCACCGAGGCCGGCCTTGATCGGAAAGTCAACGCAGACATTCCATCCCGGGATCGGGAAGCTCAGCGGTGCCTGGTTGCCCGGCCCGAACAGCTTGAACACGTTGAGGAACGTGTAGAAACCAGACCGCTGGATGTCGACGATGATCGCCTTGAACTCGTCGACCGCATCCATCGGAACCACGAACTGGTACTGCAGGAAACCGGCCGGGCCGTAGGCGCGGTTCCACTCCCCGAACATGTCGAGCGGGTGATAGAACTGCGTCAGGTTCTGGACCTTGCCGCGGTAGGTGCCGGACTTGCGGTACCAGAGTTCACCGATCGGCCCGAAGGTGTACTTGTTGGCCAGCCCGTTCGGGAAGATGTCCGGGAACGTGAGCAGTTGCGGCGCATCGAATTTCAGCGGATCGCGCTGCAGCTTGGCCGGCAGCTGGTCCAGCCGGGCCAGCGAGCCGCGGGAGATCGCGGCGCGGCCCAGTTTCGGCGGGGCGCTGATCGCGTCGAACCAGGCGCTGGAATAGGTGTAGTTGGACTCGCTGCCGTCGCTGTGGAAGGCGATGGTCTCATCGAGACTCGCGGTGACGTCGCCGTCGGCGATGAAGTACGCCGTCTCGGTCGGGGTCATCTCGATGGTGGCGCGCAGGATGATCCCGGTCAGGCCGTTGCCGCCGACGGTGGCCCAGAACAGGTCCGAGCCCGGGCCGTCGGGGGTGACGGTGTGCACCCGGCCGTCGCCGGTCAGCAGATCCATCGACCGCACGTGGTTGCCGAAACTGCCGGCGCTGTGATGGTTCTTGCCGTGGATGTCGCAGCCGATCGCGCCGCCGATGGTCACCTGCCGGGTGCCGGGCAGCACCGGCACCCACAGCCCGTGCGGCAGTGCGGCCTTCATAAGCTGGTCCAGGCTGACGCCGCCGTCGACGTCGACGATGCGGGTGGCGGGGTCGATGCTGTGGATCCGGTTCAGCTCGGTCATGTCGATGACCAGACCGCCGCCGTTCTGGGCGTTGTCGCCGTAGGAGCGGCCCAGGCCGCGCGCCACTACCCCGCGACTGCGTCCACCGGCGGCCTCCTCGGCAACCCTGGCGACGGCCTTGATGATCTCTTCGGGGTCGGACGTGCGGAGCACCTCGGCCACGCTGGGTGCGGTGCGCCCCCAGCCGGTCAGGCGCTGCATTTCGGTCGTTGCGGACATCGTGACGAGGGTACCGTGCGACCCCTCGGGCCTAATGGAGGCGGAAAATCCAAACCCGCTGGACGATGAAGTTGATCACCGTCGCGGTGCCCTGCGCGACGACGAAGGCGGCCAGCGAGGCCCATGATTTGCCGTCGAAGTGGTGATAGAGAACGTGGAAGATCCCGACCTGGACGGCGAAGGTCAACGCGTAGAGCGCCATCACCGCCAGGAACCGGCTTCTGCTCGGCGCGGCCTGGAACGTCCAGCGCCGGTTGATCAGGTAGGCGGTCATGGTGCCGGCGATGAAACTCAGCGCCTTCGACAGGTCGACCTGAAGCCCGCACACCTCGTGCAGGAATTGCAGCAATCCGAAGTCGACGACGGCCGAGAAGCCGCCGGTGAGCACGAACCGCACCACCTGGGTACGCAGGCTCAGTGGCGCCGCGGGCGCGATTTCGGACATCGCGGGAAGTTTACGTGTCCGTGCCTACCGCCCGGGCCGTGGTGACGTGTGCAAGATGGAGGGGTGCAGCATCTGGCGGTGCAGGATCTGGCGGCGGCCTGGGGGGACCTGATCTCCCGGCACTCGCACGACCCCGATGCGCTCGCGGTGGGTGGCGAGTTGGTGGCGGCGTGGTCGCAACTGCACCGGCGCTACCACTCCGTCGCGCATCTGATGGACATCCTGGTTCGCGTCGAGCAACTCGCCGACCACGCTGACGACCCGGACGCGGTACGACTGGCCGCCTGGTACCACGACTGCGTCTACGAGGGTTTGCCCGACGACGAGGAGCGCAGCGCCCGGCGCGCCGAGGAGGACCTGTCCCGACTGGGGGTGGCGCCCGCGATGGTCGACGAGGTGGCCCGCCTGGTGCGGATGACGGTGACCCACGATCCGGCTCCGGGCGACCACAACGGCGAGGTGCTCTCCGACGCCGATCTGGCCGCGCTCGCACTGCCCAGGGACCTGTACCGGATGAACAGCGCCGCCATCACCGCCGAGTACGCCCACATCCCCGACGAGGTGTTCCGCAAGGGTCGCCTTCAGGTGCTGATGTCGCTGCTGGAGGCGCCGGGGGTGTTCCGCACCGAGCCCGGCCGGCAGTGGTGGGAGGCCGCCGCGCGGGACAATCTGCGCGCCGAACTGGCCACCCTCACCGAGTGATCCGGCAGTGATCTGGGCGGCAAAAGGCCGTTCGGCACTTGCGCGTTCGTCATTTGACGTAGAACATCTGGCGCATGGCGGTTGACGAAGGCCCGGTGACGGTACTCGGTGACGACAAGGCGTGGGACCTGCTGTCCAGCGTCACCCTCGGCAGGTTGGTGACCTACTTCGGCGGGCAGCTGGAGATCTTCCCGGTGAACTTCGCCGTGCAGAACGGCACGCTGCTGTTCCGCACGGCCGAGGGCACCAAGTTGTTCACCAGCGTGATGAACGACCAGGTGCTCTTCGAGGTCGACGATCACTCCCTCACCGAGGGCTGGAGCGTGGTGGTTCGCGGCACCGCCCACGTGCTCAGCACGGCCGAGGAGATTCAGGAAGCCGAGCAGGTCCGGCTGCTGCCCTGGGTCCCCACCGTGAAGTTGCGTTACGTGCGGGTCACCCCGTCGGAGATCAGCGCGCGACGTTTCCAGTTCGGGCCCGAGCCGGAGCAGGGCCAGGTCCCCGGCTAGCCCGGCTGCCCCGTTGAGTGAGGACTCGCGCAGACGTTGTGCGAGTGACCCTCTGCAAGGTTCCTCACTCAACGCAGTGAAGCTAGACCCAGTAGGGCACCCGGGCGCGGTACTGGCGCAACGCGATCGCCGCGGCGCACCAACCCAGCACCGTCAGGACGATGACGACGACCCAGTGCCGGGGTTCCTGATGCGCGCCGAGCAGTGGCGCCCGCAGGATGTCCAGATAGTGCAGCAGCGGGTTGAGTTCGATGATCTTCGACCACCGGCCGGCGCCCTGCTGCTGCAAGGTGTCGGCGTTCCAGATGATCGGCGTCATGAAGAACAGCAACTGCACCAGTGAACCGAGCAGCGGCCCGATGTCGCGGTAGCGGGTCGACAGGATCCCGAAGCAGAACGAGACCCACACGCAGTTGAGCATGATCAGCGCCAAGGCCGGGATCACCGTCAGGTCGGCCCAGGACCATGGCTTGGGATAGATGATCGCGATCACCAGATAGATCACGATGTTGTGCGCGAACAGCAATAACTGCCGCCACACCAGCCGGTAGACATGGACGCTCAACGGCGTGGGCAGTTGCTTGATCAACCCCTCGTTGGCGATGAACACCTCGGCGCCCTCCAGGATCGAGGCGTTGATCAGGTTCCAGATGATCAGCCCGAGCGTCACATACGGCAGGTGCTCGGACAGTTCGAGATGAAAGAGCTTCGAGTACAGCGCGCCCATCGCGACGGCGGTGGTGCCGGTGGCGATGGTGATCCAGAACGGGCCCAGCACCGAACGCCGGTACTTCTGCTTGATGTCCTGCCAGCCGAGGTGCCACCACAGTTCCCGTTTGTGGAAGCCGCCGACCAGGTCGCCCCAGGCGCGCCCGAAGGTCTTGGAATCGCCGGCGGCGTCGGTGAACGTCATGGCTTCCCTCCGAATTGTTCGCGACGGCCCAAGCGGCGCAATCGGATCCACTCCTTGAACCCGGCCGGATCGCGGCGGGTGATCAGGAAGTACCAGCCGAACCGCAGCCACTCCTGTGGCAGCAGCTTGCGCAGACCCGGTTGGGACAGCACGTACCCGCGATTGCGGTAGGTGAAGTAACGCTTGACCGGATCGTCGGGGTACTGGGTATGCATCCGACCGCCCAGGATCGGCTTGAACTCGTCACTGCCGTAGGGGTGCAGGTACACGGTGTCCAAGCAGGTTCCGAACGGCAGTCCACTGCGGACCAGCCGGCGGTGCACCTCCACCTCGTCGCCGCGCACGAAGAGCCGGAGGTCCGGAACACCGACGGCCTCAATGGTTTCCGCGCGGAAGAGCGCCCCGTTGAACAGAGAGGCGATGCCGGGCAACAGGTCCTGTCCGGCTCCTTCGGTCCGCAGTTCTTCGGCGCTGCGACGCCACACCAGACCGCGCCGCAGTGGGAAGGCCAGCCGGTCGGGATCGTCGATGGAGCACACCATCGGCGACACCTCGGCCAGACTGTGCCGCTTCGCGCAGGCCAGCAGGGTGGCCAGCACCTCGGTGTCCCGGGGACGGCCGTCGTCGTCGGCCAGCCACACCCAGTCCGCACCCAGGGCCAGCGCGTGCAGGATCCCGAGCGCGAAACCGCCTGCGCCGCCGAGGTTCCGCCGCGATCCCAGATAGGTGGTGGGGACCGGCTGGCCGGCCACCAGATCGCGGACCCGTTCATCGGAGTCGTTGTCCACGACGATGAGGTGGTCGACCATCCGAGACTGGGTGCTCAGCACATCCAGGGACTTGGCCAGTTCGTCGGGCCGGCGGTGGGTGACGACGACCGCGCACACCATCTCGGTCACGGCGCGGGAACCTCGTCGGTCCATTCGCCGCGATGATCGGCGAGGACCTCGCGAACATGGCGGGCCGCATCCTCGCCCTCGTAGCCCCGGACGACCTCCTCGATGCTGCCCTGCAGGCGGATGGTGCCGTGGTCGATCCACATCGCGGTCTTGCACAGCCGGGCCAGGAATTCGTTGGAATGGCTTGCGAACACCAGGATTCCGGAACGTTCGACCAGTGCCTGCAGACGGTGCTGTGCCTTCTTCAGGAACTCCGCGTCGACCGCGCCGATGCCCTCGTCGAGCAGCAGGATCTCCGGGTCGATGCTGGTGACCACACCCATGGCCAGACGCACCCGCATGCCGGTGGAGTAGGTGCGCAACGGCATGGACAGGTAGTCGCCGAGTTCGGTGAACTCCGCGATCTCATCGACCTTGGCCAGCATCTGCTTGCGGGTCTGACCCAGAAACAGGCCGCGGATGATGATGTTCTCGTAGCCGGTGATCTCCGGGTCCATCCCGACGCCGAGGTCGAAGACCGGAGCGACCCGGCCGCGCACCACGGTCCGGCCCCGCGTCGGCTCGTAGATGCCGGACAGCAGGCGCAGCAGGGTGGACTTGCCGGCGCCGTTGTGCCCCACCAGGCCGACGCGGTCGCCCATCTTCAGCGTCATGGTGATGTCACGCAACGCCTCGATGACGACCACGTTGTCCGCGGTGCGCCCGATGGCGCCGCCGGCCTTGCCCAGGAACGCCTTCTTCAGTGAGCGCGCCTTGGCGTCGAAGATCGGGAACTCGACCCAGGCGTCGCGGGTCTCGATGTAGGGATCGTTGCTCACCGGTGGCGTCTGCCTCGTGCCTAGAGGTACTGCCCGGTCCCGTGACCGGAACTCGGGGGTCCACTCGGCGGGACCATGCCGGGCGGCAGCACGCCCTGACGCATCTCCTCGAGTTGGGCGCGCGCGGCCATCTGCTGGGCGAACAGTGCGGTCTGGATGCCGTGGAACAGTCCCTCGAGCCAGCCCACCAGTTGGGCCTGGGCGATCCGCAACTCCGCATCGGAGGGGACGGTCTCCTCGGAGAACGGCAACGCCAGCCGCTGGAGTTCGTCGCGCAACTCCGGCGCCAGACCGCCCTCGAGTTCGCGGATGCTGGTGGCGTGGATCTCGCGCAGCCGGGTGCGGCTGGCGTCGTCCAGCGGCGCGGTGCGGACCTCGTCCAGCAACTGCTTGATCATCGTGCCGATCCGCATCACCTTGGCCGGCTGTTCCACCAGGTCGGCGATCGAGCGCTCGTCGCTCTCGCCGATGTTCGCCGCGTCGGCATCGGGGCCCGGGATGACCTCGATGTTGTCGTCGTCGGAGTTCGTCATGCGTTGAAGCGTTCCCTCGTATCGGTGACTGTGGGTATAGGTGATTGTGGGTATCGGTGACTGTGGGTATCGGTGATTGCGGCCCTACGCCGGACCGCGCCATTCGTAGATGCGGGCACCGCCGTTGTCGTAGATCTTCGCCCACGACTCGGACTTGTCCAGTGACACTAGCCCGTCTGGCATCACGAAACCGCGCACCACGGGGCCGCTGGTGATGACGTAGCGGATGTTGAGCGCCTTGACCGCGTCGGCGATCCGCGGGTCGTGATCGGCGTCGTCGGCGTAGGCCCAGAAGATGAACCGGTTGTACCCCGGGCCCTGTTGCACCGGGTAGTCGTAGTGGGTCCACAACGGGTGCAGACCTGCCACCGCGTACATCCACGCCGTGCCGTCGACGTTGGCGTCGCCGATCACGGTGTCGCGGGCGCCGGGCAGGGTGGCCAGGTAGGCGAAGGCCTCCAGGTCCTTGTCCCCGACGATGACCCGGTCGTACTTCTCGCCGATCAGGTGGCGGTGCCGCGGGAAGTAGTGCCAGGTCAGTCCGAAGCAGGTGACGGCAAGCAGGGCCGCGGTGGCGCCGATCCAGAACTTCTGGCCGTGGGTGTGTCCCCGGTTCGCGGCGCGTCGTTTCACCCAGGCCACCACCAGTAGCGCCAAGGAGAACAACGCGAGTCCGGCCATCGGGGTCAACAGCAGGGTCACCACCGCCGACAGCCGCCGCGGGTCGCTGTAGAACAGGTCGCTGTACATGCCGGTGACGGTTCCGATCGGGCCGCTGAACGGGGCCGAGGAGTGCACGATCGCGACGACCAGCAGCGCCCAGACCGCGGCCGGCCACCAGATCCGCTTGAACAGCAACAGCAGGAAGCCGGCGGCGGCCAGGGCGATGATGATGTTCTGGATCGGGTAGTCGTTGAGGTGCCGGGTGTGCTGGACGATCGCGTCGAACAGGGCACGCTTCTTGCCCAGGTGGGTGACGAAGGCGTGCCCGGCGATGATCTCGGCCTGCGCCATGACGGCGAGGAACTGCGGCAGTAGCGCGAGCAGTGCGGGTACGCCGATGACCAGCAGCGTGCCGAAGTCGGCCAGTCGGGACACCGCCGGCCGCCGCCACGCCTCAAGGAGCCACCAGGCCGTCACGAAGGTCACCACCACCACGCCGCCGGTGATGTGCACCGAGAACACCCCGATCAACGCCAGCACCGCCAGGGGAATGCGGTACCAGTGCGTCACCGCCGAGGTGATCAGAACGAAGGCCGGCACGGCCAACCCGTAAGCGACCATGTTCGGCATCGAGGCGGTGTCGAACTCGACGTAGGGCACCGCGGTGAAGGATGCCGAGAGCGCGCCGGCGGTGGCCGCCGCGCCGGCCGTGCGCCAGCGGGTGGTCCGGCTGATCAGCAGCTGCCAGGTCAGCAGCGCGGCGGACAACGGGAACAGCCAGACCGCGGCGGCCAGCGAACTGAGCGTGTAGGCGGTGGTCGGCGCGGCCCCGGTCAGTTGCGCGAGCACCGCGGCAAGGGCGTGAAAGGCCGACGGGTAGTACAGCGCCGCTTGGGTTTCCACGTTGCGCAGCTCGCCCATATGCGTCGGCGAGGCCTGACCGGTGTCCAGGATCCAACGGATGGTGTTGGCGTGCCAGACCGAGTCCCAGGTACTCGGGATCGACTGCCAGTACGGCATCCCGCGCCAGGCGGCGAAGCCGATGGCGAGGGCGCCGAACAGCACTCCGGCGCCCGCGATGATGACCGGCCAGTCAGGTCCCCCGGCGGCGCCCGGACCGGTGCGGACCCCGCGGGTCAGCAGCGCGCGCAGCCCGGCGACGACGGCGGCGACCACGGCCAGCGTCAGCAGCGCACTCAGCGCGTTCCACCGGATCCCGACGGCGCCGAAGGGGACGGTGGCCAGCGCGACGGCGCCATAGGTCAGTACCGGCCCGACCGCCAGCGCCAACGGCCAGCGCAGCCCCCCGGCGCGGCCCACCACGGCGCCCGGTACGGCCATCAGCAGCACCGCGATCAGCACACCGGAGCCGAAGTTCACTGCCCTAGTATGGGGAAGCGGTCCGAATTGCCGTCGAGGGGGCTCGGGGGGCGGGACCACAGACAACGGCGCAATTGGCGGACGTCGAAGGTGGGTGCGATGGCATACGACGTAGCTCGTGTGCGTGGCCTGCACCCCGCGCTCGGGGACGGCTGGATCCGTTTCGACGCCCCGGCCGGCAGGGTCATCCCGGAGTCGGTGGCCAGCACCGTCTCCACCGCGTTCCGTAATTCCTCGGCCAGCCGCACCGGTCCGCATCCCGCAGCCCGCCGCAGCACGGCAGTGCTCGAGGCCGCCCGCCGGGCCGTCGCCGACCTCGTCAACGGTGACCCCGAAGGGGTGGTCCTCGGTCCGGACCGGGCGGCGTTGCTCGCCTCGCTCGCCGAGGCGGCCGCCACCCGGACGGGTCTGGGCAGCGAGGTGGTGGTGAGCCGACTCGATGACGAGGCCAACATCGTGCCCTGGCTGCGCGCTGCGGACCGCTACGGCGCCAAGCTCCGGTGGGCCGAGATCGACATCGAGACCGGCGAACTGCCGACCTGGCAGTGGGACGAGTTACTCAACCCCGACACCCGGCTGGTCGCGCTGTCCTCGGCCTCGGCGACTCTCGGCACCGTCACCGACGTGGGCGCCGTGGCCAAACTCGTGCACAACATCGGCGGTGTGGTGATCGCCGACCACACCGCAGCCGCCCCCTACCGGTTGCTGGACATCGGCGCGGTCGACGCCGACGTGGTGGCGCTCAACGCGACCGCCTGGGGGGGCCCGCCGATCGGGGCGCTGGTGTTCCGCGATCCCGGCCTGATCGGCACCCTGACTCCGATCTCGACGGATCCGCATGCCAGTGGTGCCGCCCGCCTCGAACTCGGCGGTCACCAGTACGGACTGCTGGCGGGGCTGGTGGCCAGCGTCGAGTACCTCGCGTCGATGGACGAGGCAGCCGAGGGAAGCCGGCGTGAAAGGCTCACGCAGTCAATGGAATCGGCGGCTGCCTATCTCGACGGATTGTTCGACTACCTGGTCGGTTCGCTGCGCTCGATGCCGATGGTCTCGCTGATCGGTGATCCCGCGGTGCGGATCCCGGTGGTCAGCTTCGTGATCGAGGGCGTGCCGGCCGAACGTGTCGTGCAGCGCCTCGTCGACAACGGCGTTCTGGTCGCCTCCAACTCTGCATCGCGGGTACTGGATGCGTTGGGAGTCAACGAGATCGGGGGTGCGGTGACGGTCGGTCTGGCGCATTACACCACCACGGCCGAGGTCGACCATCTGGTGCGGGCGCTGGCATCGCTGGGCTGATCGGCCCTATTCGACGGTGAGGATGACCTTGCCGACCACCTCGCCGGATTCCAGTAACCGGTGCGCCTCCCCGGCGGAGGTGATCGGCAACCGCGCGCCGATCACCGGACGCACCGATCCCTGCTCGACCATCGGCCACACCGAGTCCAGCACGGCATCGACGATCGGGCCCTTGCCGTGCGGGCCGTCCACCGGGCGTCCGCGCAGCGCGGTGCCGATCACCGAGAGGCGTTTGCCGATCAGGGCGCCGATGTTGAGTTCCCCCTTGATGCCGCCCTGCATCCCGATGATGACCAGTTGTCCGTCGGTGGCCAACACCGACAGATTCCGGTCCAGGTAGGACGCCCCCATGATGTCGAAGATGAGATCGGCGCCTGCGCCACCGGTCGCCTCGCGGGTCCGTTGCACGAAGTCCTCGTCGCGATAATTGATCAGCACGTCGGCCCCGAGTTCGCCGCACATGTCGAGCTTGGCCGCCGACCCTGCGGTCACCGCGATGCGGGCGCCCAGCTCACGGGCCACCTGGATGGCGTGGGTGCCGATCCCGCTCGCGCCGCCGTGGACGAGCAACCATTGGCCGGCCTTCAAGCCGGCCGTCAGCACCAGGTTCGACCACACCGTGCACGCCACTTCCGGCAGCCCGGCGGCGTCCGGCAACGTGACACCCGACGGGGCCGGCATCACCTGAGCGGCCGGAACCGCGACATACTGCGCGTACCCGCCGCCGGCCAGCAGCGCGCAGACCTCCTGGCCCGCAACCCATTTCGTCACCCCGTCGCCGACCGAGGTGATCATGCCGGAGACCTCCAGGCCGATGATCTGACTCGCTCCGGGCGGCGGCGGATACTTTCCGGCGGCCTGCAGGATGTCGGCGCGGTTGACGCCGGCGGCGCTGACTTTGATCAGCACCTCGCCCGGACCGGCCGCGACGTCAGCAACTTCGCACCACTGCAGCTGGCCGGAATCACCCGGAACGATGGCGAACATGAGGCCAAACGTACTACTGCCGGAACGCCGCCGGGCAGCGCTGACTCCACCTACGATCAGCGCATGGGTGGGACTATCGCGGGGCGCACGGCAAGCGAATTACCGGGGTTGGATATCGCTGAAGAGCGATCGTGGCAGAACTTTCTGGAGGCCTCGCTGAGGCTGTACGGAACGTTGAACAAGGCGCTCAGCGAGCGGCACAAGCTGAGCCTCGTCGATGTGCGTCTACTGGAGATCCTGTGCCGGTCCGAGACCGGTGCGGCACGGATGGGCGACCTCGCCGAGCAACTGCTGTCACTGCCCAGTCGGGTGACGCGGCAGATCCGCCGACTGGAGGTTCTCGGCCTGGTGGAACGCGAAGCCAGTCCCGACGACGGACGGGGCGTGCTGGCCGGCATCACCGACAGTGGCCGCGCGGTGGTCGAGGTGGCTCTGGTGACTTACGGCGAGGCCGTCCGGGAACATTTCCTGGGCCCGCTGACCCGTCCGCAGATGTCCGCGCTCGGGGAGAACTGCCGCCGGATCAGCGCCGACCTGAAGGTCAGATCCTCGGCGCGGTTCGGCCGGGCCTGACTCCGCGGCGACACGCGTTACGCTTTGCGGCGGTGGCGTGGCAGAGCGGCCTAATGCACTCGCCTTGAAAGCGAGAGACGGCTAACACCGTCCGGGGGTTCAAATCCCTCCGCCACCGCTCTGGCGGTGGCCGTCGGCCTCCGCCACCGTTCTATTCGCCGGTGAAGTTCGGCGGCCGCTTCTCGAACATCGCGGAAACGGCCTCCTTGAGATCCTTCGACGGCAGGAACGCGGAGTTCCAGGCGGCGACGTAGCGCAGGCTGGCGGCGACCGCGTCGGTGCGCCCCTCGTTGAGGACGTCCTTGGTGCCCCGCACCGCCAGCGGCGAGTTGGCGGCGATCTCGGCGGCGGTGGCGTGCGCGGCGGCCAGACAGGCCTCCGGATCCGGCAGCACGTCGTTGACCAGGCCGATCTTCTCGGCCCGGTGGGCGTCGATGTCCTTGCCGGTCAGCGCCAGCTCACGCAGATGGCCGTCGGAGAGGATGTAGGGCAGCCGGGCCAGGCTGCCCACGTCGGCCACGATCGCCAGCTTGACCTCGCGCACCGAGAACTTCGCGTCGGCGCTGGCGTAGCGGATGTCCGCTGCGCTGATCAGGTCGACGCCGCCGCCGATGCACCAGCCGTGCACCGCGGCGACGGTGGGGGTGCGGCATTCGGCGACCGCGGTGATCGAGTCCTGCAGCTGCTTGACCATGGTGTGGAAGTTGGTCCGCGAGCGGGCCGATGCTTCCCCGCCGCCCGCCGACGGAAGGCTGGGTCCCATGGCCATCAGGTCCAGACCGAAGGAGAAGTGCTTGCCCGAGCCGGTGATGACGATCGCCCGCACCTGCGGATCGGCGTCGAGTTCGGCGAAGACGACCGGCATCTCTTTCCAGAACGCCGGCCCCATGGCATTGCCCTTGCCCGGACCCAGCAGGGTCACCTGGGCGACGTTGTCCTTGATCTCAACGGCGAGTGCCTCGTAGCTGCTCATGGCCACAGGCTACGACGGGCGTCAGGCGCCTTCAGTGGCGACCCAGGACCTTGCGAAGGCAAGGAATGCGTCGTTCTCTTCGGGGGCGCCGATGGTGACCCGGGCCCCGTCGTTGCCATAAGGGCGGACCAGCACCTTGGCCTCGGCTGCCTCGTGCGCGAAGCGCGCGGTGCGCTCGCCCAGTGGGAACCAGATGAAGTTCGCCTGCGACGGCGGGAAGGTGTAGCCGAGGCCGGCTAACTCCGCCGTGACCCGGCGGCGTTCGGCGACCACCGCGTCGGTGCGCTCCAGCAGTTCATCAGCCGCCTGCAGCGAGGCGATCGCGGCGGCCTGGGCCAGGGTGCTGACGGTGAACGGCACGTAGACCTTGCCCAGTGCGGTGATGATCTCCGGATCGCCCACGGCGTAACCCACCCGGGCTCCGGCCATGCCGTAGGCCTTCGAAAAGGTGCGCAGCACAACGACATTGCTGTAGTTGTCAGCCAGTCCCAGGCTGTCCGGAACCATCCCGTCGCGGATGTACTCGACGTAGGCCTCGTCGATGACGATGAGGATGTCCGACGGCACCGCGGCCACGAACCGGGCCAGTTCGTCGGGGTCGACCACCGTGGAGGTGGGGTTGTTCGGATTGCAGACGAAGATCAGCCGGGTCCGGTCGGTGACCGCGGCCAGCATCGCGTCGAGGTCGAAAGTCTCATCGCGCAGCGGAACCTGGACCGGGGTGGCGCCGGCCACCCGGACCTGCAGTGGGTACACCTCGAAACTGCGCCATCCGAAGACCACCTCGTCGCCCAGGCTGCAAGTTATCTGGATCAGCTGCTGACACAGGCTCACCGAGCCGCAGCCCACGGCGATGCGGTCGATTCCGAAGTCCCCGTCGGCGCCGAGGTGCTCGGAGAGCTGCTCCTTGAGCTCCATCTGGCCGTTGTCGGGATAGCGGTTGAGGTTCTCGGTGGCCGCCAGGATCGCCTCCCGGACACCGGGCAGCGGACCGTGCACGGTTTCGTTACTGGCCAGCTTGATGGCACCCGGGACGGTGCGGCCGGGGGTATAGGCCGGCAGGTCGGCCATCAAGGGGCGTAGGCGGGCGGTCACGGGGGAGAGTCTAGGGGCGCACCCGAGCTGCTCAGGACTTGCTTTGCCATCCGCCATCAGGGCTGTGTACGCTCATCGACGGTTCAGGAGGCGTGCCAGAGCGGCCGAATGGGACTCACTGCTAATGAGTTGTCCCCCTTAAAGGGGACCGGAGGTTCAAATCCTCTCGCCTCCGCCGCGGTCGGATCCTCGGCCACGCACAACTGAATGAAGGCGCCCGTAGCTCAACGGATAGAGCATCTGACTACGGATCAGAAGGTTAGGGGTTCGAATCCCTTCGGGCGCACTCTCTACCAGCGACAACGTCTCAATTCGTGAGGCGGAAGTCTCGGGAATCCGTCACTCTCCCGGCTCTGCCTCCCGGTGAACGGCCCGGCG